>JADHED010000141.1_pt1 | contig 100244 bp, 100 predicted proteins | sample 8952041 | NCBI WGS metagenome assembly JADHED01 (sample SAMN16124423, study PRJNA663239) | bioreactor sludge metagenome | isolation source: sludge (control) | place: India:Bengaluru | collected 2018-09-08
CGTTCGTCGATCTCGTACTCGCGAATGGTCCGCTCGTGCGACCCCGCCCGCTTCTTGACGACGGAGATCGCGCGCCGGACCTGCCCCGCAGCCTCGAAGTATCGAAGCAGCAGCACCGTGTCGGCGAGGTACGTCACGTCGACCGGGGAGCGCATCTCGCCGACCAGCCCGTGCTGGGCCACGGTGAGGAAAGTCGAGGCCCCCTGCCGGTTCAGGTACTGCAGCAGCTCGTGCATGTGCAGGAGCAGGTAGTGCTCCTCGGGCATGGCGGCCTGGTAGCCGTTCAGGCTGTCCAGGATGACCGTCCGGGCGCCCGACTCGCGGACGCACTCGCGGACGCGCTGCGTGAACTCGCCGGGCGACAGTTCGGCGGCGTCGACCTGCTCCATCATCAGCAGGCCCTCGTGCCGAAGCTTCTCAAGGTCGATGCCGAACGCCCGTGTGCGCTCGATGAGGAGGCCGATCTCCTCGTCGAACACGAAGAACGCCGCCCGCTCCCCGCGGTCGATCGCCGACAGGGCGAACTGGAGGCTGATGAGCGATTTGCCCGTTCCGGCGGGGCCGAGGATCAGGCAGCTCGTCCCCCGCTCGATCCCGCCGCCCAGCAGGTCGTCGAGGTGGGGCACGCCGCTGGACAGGGGCGTGCGTTCCACCGCGCGCCTGTGTTCCGCGGACACCAGTCGGGGGTAGACCTCCAGGCCGCCGGTCTTGATCGTGAAGTCGTGATAGCCGCCGCGGAACTTGCGGCCGCGGTATTTCGTGACCCGCACGCGCCGGCGCTCTGCGCCGTATTCAGGCGCAAGCTCCTCCAGGCGCACGACACCATGCGCCACGCTATGGACGGTCTTGTCCGAGACTTCGGCGGTCAGATCGTCCAGAAGCACGACGGTCGCGCCGTGCTTGGCGAAATAGTGCTTCAGCGCCAGCACCTGGCGCCGGTAGCGCAGCGAGCCCTGGGCCAGCAGGCGGATCTCGGACAGGCTGTCGATGACCACCCGGCTCGGCCGCGTCCGCTCCACGGCTTCGAGGATGAGGCGCGTGGTCTCCCCGAGTTCGAGGTCGGACGAATAGAGCAGGCTCTGCTGCTGCTGCTCGTCGAGCAGGCTCTCGGGCGGGGCCAATTCGAAGACCTCGACGCCCGCGAGGTCCCAACCGTGCGAGAAAGCGGTGTCGCGGAGTTCGGCCTCGGTCTCGGAGAGCGTGACATACAGCGTCTTCTCGCCCTCGGCCGCGCCGGCCAGGAGGAAGCTCATGGCGGCGGTGGTCTTGCCCGTCCCGGGACTGCCTTCGACCAGGAACACGCGGTTGCGCTTCAGTCCGCCACCGAGGATGTCGTCCAGCCCGGCCACCCCCGTCGATGCGTCATCGGCGAGTTGCGGCGCCGGTATCGTACCCATGACTCCTCGTGCGATTGAGCGTTGCGCCCGATAAGGACTTTCCCCAGCCGCACAAACTCGCTGGAAGCGGCCGGGTTCCCTCTAGACCGCGCGCGGATCCCGGACCGCTGTGAGAAGGATGATGAACGCCGCGGCCAGGAAGCCGAGTGAGGCGCCGAAGACCACGTTGTAGCCGTAGATGTCGGCCACCTGTCCGCCGATCAGTGGTCCGAGGGTGGCGGTGATGCTTTCGGCGGTGGCCGAGACAGCGATCCGCATCGGCAGGTCGTCCCGAGAGCCGAATTCCAGGATCATGGTGTTGGCCGCCATCATGTAGCCGGCCTGGGCCGCGCCCAGGCCGGCGAAGGCGATGAACATGGCCGCCACGTCCTGGATGTTCATGAGCAGTATCGTCGAGGCGATCCAGCCGGCCACGGACAGCAGGAGAACGAGCCGGAAGCCCGTCTTGTCGCCCAGGTAGCCCCAGACGAGGTTGGAGGCGGTGTCGGCCCCCAGAAACGCCAGCGAAAGCAGGCCGAGCTTCGCCCCGTCGAGGCCGACCTTCTGGCCGACGTACAGGATGTAGAAGGGCGAGGCGATCCGGGCCGAAGTGGCCAGCATCTGCACCAGCAGGAAGAAGCCGTAGGCCCGGTCCTGGCGAATGAGGCTGGGAAACTCGCGCAACCGGTCCCGGAAGCGGGCCTGCGGCCGGGTGGTCGGGGGCTCGGGCTCCTTCATCAGGATCTGCAGGGCCCAGAGCCCCATGCTCGTGAGGATGAAGGCGAAGACGAACGTCGTACCGTAGCCGTTCCCGAACAGGTTGGGCTTGATAAAGTAGTTGCCGGCCACCCACGCGAGAATGGCGGCGATCAGGCCGCCGGTTGCGTTCCGCCAGGCCTGGAGGCGGCCGCGGCGGCTGATCGGAATCACCTTGGACATCAGCAGGTTGAAGACCACCCGCTGGGCGCCCATGAAGATCCCGAACATGAGCATGAAGAACAGCAGGGCGATGACCAGCGGCTGATCCTTCAGCAGCCACCCCGAGATGCCCATGCCCAGGACGGCGAGGCGACCCAGGCTGCCCATCCAGACGGCGGCGGGCATCACCTTCTTGCGATGCTCGATCTTGGTGGCGCCGAAGATCGGCGAGATCACTCCGCCCACCTGTTGCAGGGCGAGGCCGAGGCCCACGATGGCGTTGGAGCCCGAGACGGCGTGCAGATAGGCCGGCAGGAACGTCGGGGCGTTCACCAGCCGGAAGCCGGTCATCCCCAGCATGCCGTGCAGGTAGTGGCCGGCGTAGTTACGGCGCAGGTTGTCCCAAACGAACTTCTCGTAGGCGGCCTCGCGCGCGGCGAGGTCGTCCTCAGGCGGCGCGTCTGGCGCGGGATCGACGTCCGGTTTGGAATCCAACTGCTGTCACGTCCGCGGCGCGGGTCTGTCGCCCGCGTCCCCGGCTCCTCCCTCATCGGTGGAATTCGAAAGTCCGGTCCGCAATGGGACCATTCAGACAAAAATGCCAGGGGATTTGTCCGCCGCGCAACGACCTTCACGCGCCCTGTCTACGCAATCTGCGCAACCGCTTGACCGCCGCGGGGGCGCCTCTCCACAGTCCCGCTTCGAATTGGGGAGACCGGCATGCGGCGATGGATTCTCGGAGTGGCGGCGGCGCTTGCGCTGGGCGGGGCGGCCCAGGCGGCGGATTTTGTGGTCGTCTCCTCGACCGATCCGGCGATCGCCCGCGGTCGCACCTACGAAAGCGGCGCGCTGATCCAGCTCTCCCCGGGGCAGTCGATCGTGCTGATCGACCCTGCGGGCCAGGTGACGCGCCTCACCGGCGGCCCGAAGGGGGCGGTCGCACCGCGCCGGCAGCTCGCCAGCATCAACGACGAGCGGATCACCATTCTGAAGCGCCTGGTGGAGCCGCCGCGCGTCCGCCGCTCCGGTCCGTCCGGCAAGGTCTGCCCGGCGGCGGACCTCACCCAGATCGACGGAATCGTCGCGGTGGCCCAGGTCGACGGCTGTCTCGCGACGGCTCGCACCGCATTCGAGGCCTATGTGGCCAAGGCCCTGATGCCGTAGCGGACGGTCGTTGGCCGACCGCTAGATCCGCTTGTATTCCAGCTTGGAGCCGTCCTCGAGCTTGCCGCTGAGGGCCACCCAGTTGCCCTGTGCGTCGTAGAAGTCGTCGATCTCGGCGTCGCCCCGGATCCGCCAGTGGCCCGGCTTCACCTTGCTGCAGGTGACCTTCAGCAGCTGGCCCTCCTGCTGGTTGAACAGGGGCCGGCCGAAATTGGCCTGGTTCCAATGGCTGAGCGGGACGGCGTCGGCGGGGCCGCGCACCGCGCCCTTGGGGCCGCTGATCTGCACGTAGCCGCCCATCTGGCGCCCCGAGGCCTTGTAGACCTTGCCGTTGCCGTTGGTGGTGGTCTCGATGCTGACCCACTTGCCGCCGGCCCATTTCTCGACGGCCGAGTGCTTGTACTTGTAGACCGGCACCGGGCCGACCTTGACGGTCAGGGCCACGTCGGTGGTCACCGTGCGGTTATCGTCGTCGCCGCTGAACGCCATCTGGTGCTCGCCGACTTTCGTCCCGTTGCGGAAGACCGCGAAGGCCAGCCGCCCGGGCGGTCCCGCCAGAACGGCGCTCGGCGCCAGGGCAAGCCCCGCGGCCCCCACGATCAGCTCGCGTCGCGCGATCAGCAGGCGGTCGGTCATGCGTCGGTCCTCGCCGGTTCGTTCCGCACAGTATCTAGCGCGAAGCTTTCCAGGTTCCAGGGGGTGCGCCGCGACGGATCGCTGCGCCTCGTCAGATACGGGCGCGACCGCACCGGGATGCAGATCGCCGGCGTCAGTGTCCGGGGCGCGGCTTGAACGTACGGGGCTCGGGGGTCGGCAGTGGCTTTTCCGCAGGCTTCTGGCCGTGCTGCGGACTGGGCGCGGCCTTCGGGAAGATCAGCCCGAGCCCGGCGTCCTGCTGCTGCAGTCCACGTGTCATCGCCAGTTTTCTCCAAGTCCGTCAAAACCATGACTCATGCCGCCGCCGGGAGCGAATCGGCCGGGCGCACATCCACGTGAACGGCCAGGCTGGCCCGGCCGCCGTCGCCGTAGATGGCGCCGCTGATCGGGGCCGCCTCGGCGGGGGTGCGCGCCACCGCGACCGGAATCAGGTCGCTGCTCTCGGCGAGGGCGTTGGTGGGATCGAGCTCGGTCCAGCCCAGGTCGGGCAGGAAGACCTCGCACCAGGCATGGGTGGCGCCCGCGCCCCGCACCGCGCCGTGCCCGGGGCAATAGATGTAGCCGGTTACGAACCGCGCCGCGTATCCCAGCCGCCGCAGCGCTTCGACCATCAGCCAGGCGAAGTCGCGGCAGGTGCCGGCTCCCAGCCGCACCGTGTGCGAGGGTTCCTGCGCCGCACCCAGGTCGCGCGGCTCATAGGCGAAGGCGCCGTTGATCGTGCGGTTCAGCCGCAGCAGGAACTGCAGCGCCGGCTCGCGCGGGTCGCCGACGACGCTGCGCAGCCACCTCAGCAGGTCGCCGTTCGCGTCCTCGGTGGCGGGCCTGATGAAGGGCTCCAGCGCGGCCCGGTCGGCGGGCGTGTAGACGATCGGGGTCGCGGTCTGCGGGTCCTGCACGCGCGGGTCGGAAAGCTGGGCCGGGAAGCGCTCGATCAGCAGTTCGCTGACGATGGACAGGTGCGAGGCCTGTCCGGCCGGATCGAAGCAGCAGACCGAGTTGCCGAGGGCGTCGTAGATCCAGCGCACCTGTCCCGGCGGCGAGACGGTCAGTACGGCGTCGGCCACGCGGATCGCGTGGCTGTCCCGAGGACGCAGCAGCATGCGGTGCGTGGCGAACGCCACCGGGCGCTCGTACGCATAGAAGGTCTCGTGGCGGATCGAGAGCCGGGGCATGGCCGTCAGAACCGACGGGCGGGGCGGGAGTTCCACCCATTGCCTTGACGCCGGCCGGCGTGCGAACGCAGCGGCCATGACCAAGCCATCCTCCACCGACGTCATCGTCATCGGCGCCGGCCACAACGGCCTGACCTGCGCCGCCTACCTCGCCGCTGCGGGACTGAAGGTCACCGTGCTGGAGCGCCGGGACGTGGTCGGCGGCGCCGCGGTGACCGAGGAGTTCCATCCGGGGTTCCGCAACTCGGTGGCCAGCTACACGGTCTCGCTGCTGAACCCGAAGGTGATCCGCGACCTCGAGCTGCCGCGCCACGGCCTGAAGGTGGTCGAGCGGCGGATGTCGAACTTCCTGCCCCTGGAGGGCGACCACTTCTTCGTGGGCGAGGGGCGCACGAAGGCCGAGGTCGCGCGCTTCTCGCAGAAGGACGCCGAACAGCTCGACGCCTACGGCGATCGCCTGGACCGCATCGCCGACGTGCTGCGCGAGATCGTCCTGGAGACGCCGCCCAACCTGGTCGAGGGCGGCCTGACGGAGGCGCTGCCCGAACTCCTCAAGAGCGCTGTCCTGGGCCGCCGCCTGTCGAAGCTCGACCTCACCGCCAAGCGCGATCTCCTGGCCCTGTTCTCGCAGTCGGCCGGCGACTGGCTGGACGGGTGGTTCGAGAGCGAACCGATCAAGGCGGCCTATGGCTTCGACGGCGTCGTCGGGGCCTACGCCAGCCCCTACACCCCCGGCACCGCCTATGTCCTGCTGCACCACGTCTTCGGGGAGGTGAACGGCAAGAAGGGCGCCTGGGGTCACGCGATCGGCGGCATGGGCGCGATCAGCCAGGCGATGGCCGCCTGCTGCCGTGAGCGTGGCGTCGAGATCCGCACGGGCGCCGCGATCGCCGAGGTGCTGGTGGAGAAAGGCCGCGCCGTCGGTGTCGTCACGGCCGCCGGCGAGTCCCTGCGGGCGCGGGCGGTGGTGTCGAACATCCATCCGCAGCTCCTGTTCCAGACCCTGGTCGACCCGGCTGTGCAACCCGCCGACTTCCGAGAGCGCATTGGCCGCTACAAGTCCGGCTCGGGCACCTTCCGGATGAACGTGGCCCTATCGGAGCTGCCGAAGTTCACCGTGGCGCCCGACGCCGGCGACCACATGACGGCCGGCATCATCATGGCGCCGAGCCTTGCCTACATGGATCGCGCCTTCATGGACGCGCGCACCCACGGCTGGTCGAAGGAGCCCATCGTCGAGATGTTGATCCCCTCGACCCTGGACGACACCCTGGCGCCGCCCGGCCAGCACGTGGCCAGCCTGTTTTGCCAGCACGTGGCCCCCGACCTGGGCCCCGGTCGCTCCTGGGACGACCATCGCGACGAGGTCGCCGACCTGATGATCGCGACTGTGGACCGCCACGCGCCCGGCTTCGCCAAGTCGGTGCTCGGCCGGCAGGTGCTGTCGCCCCTCGACCTGGAGCGCACGCTGGGCCTGGTGGGCGGCGACATCTTTCACGGGCGGCTGACGCTGGATCAGCTCTTCTCGGCGCGGCCGGTGCTGGGCGCTGGCGATCACCGTACGCCGGTCAAGGCCCTGTACCAGTGCGGGGCGGGCACGCATCCTGGCGGCGGCGTCACCGGCGCGCCGGGCCACAACGCCGCGCGCGAGATCCTGCGCGACGTGCGTCGCCGGCGGGTCTGACGCTACTCGACGGCCGCCACCAGCAAGCGGCCGACCTCGGCGGTGCGGATGTCGTTGTGCCCCTTGATGAAGTCGCACTTCAGGTTGTTCACGCCCGGGCTCAACGCCGGGATCATCGCGCCGGTCAGCACCTGGCCCGAGCCCTCGCCGGCCTTCAGGCGCAGCGCGCCATTGGCGCCCAGCCCGCCGTGGATGTCCTTGGCGCCGCCGAAGGTGTCGGTGACGCGGACGAGGCCCGCGGCGATGTCGTTGGAGGCGCGCGAGGCGATGGCGTAGGCGACGCCGACCGCATGGTCGTTCGAGGTGTGGCTGATCGCGATCCGCGCCTTGACCTTGTTCTGGGCGACGACCGCGCGATAGGCGCCGTCCAGGCCGGGCTTGATGTTTACCCCCAGGGCGTTGTGGGAGAAGGCGCCCTGCAAGAGGGTCAGGCTGTGGGGCCGGCTGGCCATCGTGGCGGTGGCCGAGGTGACGAGGCGGGCGCCGAAGCTGTGGCCGATCAGGTGCAGCCGTACGCCGGCGGGCACGCCCTGCTGGTCGATGAGCTGGCCCAGCGCCGCGCCGATCTTCCCCGCCCGCTTCTTGAGGTTGAAGTAGGCGGCCTGGTTGAGCAGCGTCGCCACCGCCGCGATCGGCCCGCTGAAGAGGCCCACGGCCGGGGAGGGGCCGCCTGAAACGCCCAACGCCGCCGCCTGCGCCCCGCCCGCCGCCGCCGCGGCCGCGCCGCGGGGACCGGCGGCCTGGAGCGCCTGGATGATCTCCTGCCCCGTGGCCGCGCCCGACAGCAGCTCGGCGTGTTCGTCCGCCAGTTCGGCGTCGGGGGCCTCGCCTGCGCTCATGGCCTTGCGCAGAGCCTTCACCAGGGCGTCCTTGTCGCCCGAGCCGCCCGTCACCGCCAGGGTGGCCAGGGTCTCAAGCCGGTCGGCGCCGATGCCGAGGACGGCCGCCAGCTCGCGGGCCCGCTGCTGCAGCTTCACGAGATCGCCGTCCTGGGCCCCGGCGCTGGCCGCGGCGGGACCGAGCACCGCCTGGGTCTCCTGCGAGAGGTCGTCCTTGAACTGGTCCGACGGCCAGTAGATGCCAGTTACGCCGAAGGTGCGGCCGCCCAGGCGGCCCGCGCCCGCGGCCTGCTGCTGCATGTGGGTCAGCATGGCCTGGTACATGTCCTGGGCGTCGTCCGGGTCCTGATGCCAGCCGTGCGAGACGACGATCAGGTCCGTGACGCTAGGGGGAAATACCGGGCCGGTCGTGGTGCGTGCGCCGTCCTTCCGGAACTTCAGCGCGACGTAGGGCAGTCCGGCGAGCGTCGCCATCGCAGCCTCCTTCAGACCGATTGCAGCGCCCGCATGAGGTCGACCAGGCCGGCGCCCTGAAAGTCACGCCGCCGCTTCAGGTCGGTGGCGCTGTTCATGAAGATCTCCTTCACCCGCTCGGGCTGGCCGAGGAACTCGCCGCGCACCGAGAGGAAGGCGGCGATGGCGCCCGAGACATGCGGCGCGGCCATGCTGGTTCCGGTCTCCTCCCGATAGTAGGCCGCGTTCGGCACGCGGATGTTCGGGTCGCGCTTCAGCCGCGGATCCTCGAGCTTCAATCGTTCCAGCGAGCCCGGCGAGGCCGCCGAGACGATGCGCTCCCCAGGCGCCACCAGGTCGGGCTTGTCACGGCCATCCGCCGTGGGACCTCGCGAGGAGAAGTAGGAGACGCCGTAGGTGTGCGGCTGTTCGGGGTGGGTGGAGCCGACGGTGATCGCCAGCTCGGCGTTGCCGGGGTCGGTGATCGACTGGTCCAGCCCGATCGGTCGCCCGTTCGGCGAGTTGCGGGTGGCGATCATCGCCGAGCCGTCGTTGCCGGCCGCGGCCACCACCACCACGCCCTGCTTCACCAGCCGGTTCACGGCCACGCAGAGCGGGCTCTGCCCGGCGGCGAACCACTCGGCGTCGAAGCCGTAGCCCAGGCTGAGGTTGAGGCCGTGGATGCGCGGCCAGCGGCCGTCGTCATTGACGCGCGAGATGTAGTCGATGGCCGCCAGCAGCGAGCTCTCGGAGCCCTTGCCGGCGGCGTCCAGCACCTTCAGGCAGACCAGCCTGGCCTTGGGCGCCACGCCCTGGATGGCGTGCGGGCAGGGCTCCGCCCGGCTGACGACCTCGTTGCGCTCGTTCTTCTCCCGGCGCACGCGGAAGACCGGCGGCGGGGGGATCCTGGTCTTGGCCGGATCGGTGGGCGGCTCGCTGCGCGGGTCGGTCCAGGCGGCGGGCGAGGTCCCGGCGATGATCCCGGCCACGTGCGTGCCGTGGCCGTAGTCGTCGCGCCCCCAGTCGTTCTCGCCGGTGAAGTCCTTGTGCTCCAGCGGGGCGCGCGGCCCCGGGCGGGGCGAACGGGCGGGCGCCTTGCCGACCGTCGGCAGGACGAGGTTGTCGTAGAAGGCGAAGTGCGGGTGGTCGCGCTGGATGCCGCTGTCGGCCACGGCCCAGACGATCCCGTCTCCGGCCGATCCGAACGAGCGCAGGCAGGCGTCGCCCTTGATGATCCGCACCGACCTGTCGAGGTAAGCCTCCAGCGGGCGGTCGGGCCAGACCTTGTAGATGTCTGGCGCGCGGTCCTCGCGCCTGGCGTCCTCGGCGTCGCGCCGGACCACGTCCATGAGCTGGTCGAGGGTCAGGCTCGCGAAGATGTGGTGGCGGCTGCTTTCCGGCGGCGCCATTCGCGCGCCGGGATCGCTTTGGATCGCCCGCTCCACCAGGCGCGCGACGCGCTCGTGACCGGACTCCCGGTCGGCGTGCTTCTGGTCGAGGTTGATCTCGATGATCAACGCCACGCGCGGTGGCCCGGCCGCGGCGGTCAGGCGGACCGTTTCGGCCTCGGCTTCGGCGACCTGGAACACCTTCGGGGAGATGACGTAGCGCGCCGAATTGCGGGCCAGCCGCTCGCGGTCCATGCGGATCGGGCGGGGTGCGTCGCCGTTCTGGCCGGATTCCGACATCGTGCTTCCCCCAAGCCCGCGCCCCTCATGCGGAACGCCCTGGTTGGGGGAAGTTTAGGGTCGCAGGCTCGCCAGGAGTCAACTTTCTGGCGAGCCTGTCGGCTTTCGGGCTCAGGCCCGAGCGGCGGTCCAGCGTGCGACCTGGGCCTCCAGCACGGGCAGGGGCAGGGCGCCCGAGCCGAGCACCATGTCGTGGAAGCTCCGCTGGTCGTATTTGGGGCCCAGGGCCTTCTTGGCCTGTTCCCGCAGGGCGAGGATCTTGACCATGCCGACCTTGTAGGAGGTGGCCTGGCCCGGCATCACGAAGTAGCGGCGGATCTCGGAGCGGATCTTGCCCAGCGGCTGGGGCGAATTGGCGGTGTAGAAGGCCAGGGCCTGCTCCTCGCTCCAGCCCTTGGCGTGGATGCCGGTGTCGACCACCAGCCGGATCGCCCGCCAGATCTCCCGGCCGAGGCGGCCGAAGTCGCTGTAGGGGTCCTGGTAGAAGCCCATCTCCTTGGCCAGCAGCTCGACGTACAGCGCCCAGCCTTCGACGTAGGCGCCGTAGCCGTACTGGCCGCGGAACTGCGGCATGCCTGTCATCGCCTGGGCGGCCATGATCTGCATGTGATGGCCCGGCCAGCCCTCGTGGTAGCAGGTGCCCTCAAGCTCGTACGTCGGCGTCGCCGCGGTATCGGCGAGGTGGACGTAGAAGACGCCCGGGCGCGAGCCGTCGGGAGCGCCCGACGAATAGTGCGCCGCGCCGCCCGGCTCCTCGCGGAAGCTCTCGACCCGCTTCACGATCAGGTCCGCCTTGGGCAGGCGACCGAACTGTTCGGGCAGGCGGGCCTTCATACCGGCCAGGTAGTCTTCCGCCGCCTTCAGATAGGCCGCCCGGCCGGCATCGTCGTTCGGCAGGTAGAACCGTTTGTCGGTCCGCATGAAGACGAAGAATTCTTCCAGCGTCCCGGCGAAGCCGATCTTCGCCTTGAGCGCCTCCATCTCGCCGCGCAGGCGCTTGACCTCCGACAGGCCCAGTTCGTGGATCTGGTCGGCTGTCAGGTCGGTCGTCGTGATGCTGCGAAGCTGAGCGTTGTAGTAGGCCGCCCCGTCGGGCAGGGCGCCGACGCCCTTGGGGGCCGCCGAGGTGTTCGCCCGATCCGCTTCCAGCCATGCCGCCAGCCGCGCGTAGGCGGGCCGCATGGTTCCGGTCATGGCGGCGGCGACGGCGGCCATCAGGCGTCCCTCGCGCGGCTGGTCGATCTTGCCGGCCTCCCGCAGCTTCCGCAGCTTGGTCTTGGCGTCGGCGAAGAGCGCCGAGTCCTCGCCGCCGTCGAAGGGCGCGCCGCGGGTCAGGCGCCGGACCTCCTCCAGCGACTGGTCGTAGGCGAACCTCGGCGCGCGCACGCCCGCGGCCGCGGCGGCCTTGGCCCGTGCGAGCTGGACGTCGAGGGCCGGGCCGATCTGCTCGACGCGGGCGACGTAGGCCTCCATGTCGGCCGGCTCGTCGACGCGGTGGGCGTTGATGATGAAGTTCGGCAGGCCGGTGTGCGGGCCGTTGCGATCGAAGATGTAGTTGTGGCCGCGCCAGCGATAGGCGGTCTCGGCCCGCTCAAGCTCCAGGGCCCACATGTCGTAGGAGACCCGGGCCTCCTCGCCGAGTTTAGTGGGGTCGAAGCGCGCCTTCATCGTCGCCACGCTCTTGCGGCGCCACTCCAGGGCCTTGAGGGCGGCGGCGTCGCTGCGGTCGGTGAGCCGGTCCTGCAGGTCCTTGCGGCCCATGCGGGTGAGCTCTTCGGGGTCCATCCGCAGTTCCTGCTCGAACTCGCCGTCCAGGAAAGCGGTCAGGGCCTGGTCGGGGCCGGTCGCCGCGCGGGCCAGGGGCGCGATGGCCGCCGCGCCGAAGAGTCCCAGGCCGAAGGCCCGCCGTGAAAGCCGCATCTTACGCCTCGTCTGCTGGTCGGACGCGAGGCGTAGCCGGGATCGCCGGCCGCCGACAACCGCCTTTGCGCGCCGCTGGTCGCGGCTTCAGGCGCTCTCGTCGTAGCGGCCCAGGACGATCTCCGCCCGCAGCAGGCTCACCTCGCCCACGGTCTCGTCGCGCAGGTCGGCCAGCCGCGCCACCAGGGCGCGCTTCTGGGCGCTCAGTCCTTCGAAGAGGTCCGAGATCTGCCGCTTGGGGTCATCGGCGAGGTGCTTCAGCCGGTCCACCAGCGAGACGAGCGCGGCATGGTCCCGGTCGAGCAGGTCGGCGATCTCGGCCAGGGCCTCGGCGCGTCCCATCAGATGGTGCAGGCGGGAGCCGAGACCAGGGTCGTTCAAACGCAAATCTCCGGGACAGGGGGGAGGCTGTCGCGGGGGTATCTAGGGATGAATTGCGCCAATACTTGATAATTCGCGCCAATTGCGGCGACGCGCCGCAGTCAGGCCAGCGCGGCCGATGCGCGTCTGCGGCGGGCGCCTGGAGGCTCGCCGAAGCGCGCCTGGTGCCAGTGGTTGAAGGCCGCCTGGCTCTGGAAGCCGAGTTGGCCCGCGACCTCTGCGAGCGGGCGGGCCGAGGCCTCGACGTACACCTGGGCGAGTTGGCTGCGCGCCTCGTCGAGCAGGCCGGCGAAGGTGGCGCCTTCCGCCGCCAGCCGACGCTGCAGGGTCCGCACGCTCAGCCCCAGCATGGCGGCCATGTTGGCGCGCGAGCACTCGCTCTCCGGCAGCAGCAGGATGAGAGTCTCAAGTGTCTGCCGCGAGGTTCGTTTGGGATCGGCTCGGACCAGCGAACCGACCAGGGACTCCGCCGCGCGGCCCTGGACTGGATCGGCGCCGCGGATCCGGCGGTCGAGATCCCGGCTGTCAATGACCAGGCCATCGAAGGACTGATCGAACAGCACCGGCGCGCCGAACACCCGCTGGTGGGTGGCGATGCCGGCCGGGCGCGCATGGCGAAAGCTGACGAACGCGGGGTGGAACGCGCCGCCCATCACCTCCCGAAGGTTTCGGTAAACCACTGCGACCGACATCTCGGCCGACTGCCTGACCGCGGGCGTTGGCGCATAACGCAGGATCATGAGCGAGAGCGTGCTGGTCTCCGGTCCCTCGGTGAGATTGAGCCGCATCGCCTCGGACTGAACGCCCAGGTAGGTCGAAATCTTCCGGATCGCCTCCCGCAGGCTCGGCTGTTCCTGTGCGATCCTGGCCAGCACGCCCCAGTTGGCGAGACGGCGCCGCTCGGCCAGCAACAGGCCGAAGTCGACCGCCCCCGCGCGCACCGCCGCCTCCAGCAGGCGCGCGACCACCTGAATGGGACTGCGGCCGTCGGGATCGCTGAACACGCGCGGATCGATACGGGCGTCGGCCACGACCCGGTCCGCGTCGAGGCCGAGGTCGCGCAACAGCTCTCGCGCGCCGGTCAGGGCCGTGTTGCGGATGTCGAGCGTCGTCACCCGCCCAGCGGCGAGGCAGACGGCGGCCGTGTCAAGAGCGGCGCGGGTGCGCCTCCGTGTCCTGCCCGCCGTCGCGTGCGGACACGCAGCGAACGAACTCAGTGACGGAGGGGCGGGCGGCCGGCCGGCGACGAAGGCGCGAAGCGAGGGCGTGGAGGAGGTGGGCGAGCACGGGAGGATCTCGGGTATCGCTGAGATCCTAACTCAGGTGGAGCGGCGACAGTTGACCAATCGTGCCACGCCATCGCGATTCAGGCGGCGGCCGGTTCGTCCGCGTAGGCGCCATAGCGCATCAGGGCCTCGGCGAGCTGATCCCCGCGGATGGGCTTGGCGATGTGGGCGTTCATGCCGGCGTCGATGCAGGCCTCGACGTCCGCGGCGGTGGCGGCGGCAGTCAAGGCGACGATCGGCGTCGCTGCGCGGGGCAGGGGCAGGCGGCGGATGGCGCGCGCGGCCGCGATCCCGTCCATCACCGGCATGTGGATGTCCATGAACACGAGGTCGAAGGGTGTGTCCTCCACAGCGCGGACGGCCTCAGCGCCGTCCTTGCAGCAGACGATCTCGCAGCCGCAGGCCTCAAGGTAGACCTTGGCGACCTCCTGGTTCATTGCGTGGTCATCCACCACCAGGACCCGCAGCGGCCGGGCATCCGGCTCGGGCGAGGCCATCTCGGCGGCGGGCGCGCGGAAGGCGGGGAACTCGATCCAGAACGAGGAGCCGCCGCCCTCGCGGGGCTGGAAGCCGATGCGCCCGCCCATCAGGGTCATCAGATCGCGGCTGATCGCCAGGCCGAGCCCGGCGCCGCCGTGCCGGCGCGTGGTCGAACCGTCGACCTGCTGAAATGGCGCGAAGAGGCGCTCGGCCGCCTCGGGAGGCGCCCCGATCCCGGTGTCGGAGACGACGATCCGGAACAGGTCGCTGTCCCCCTCCCCCGGCCGCACGGTGGTCTCGATCCGGACCTGCCCCGCATCGGTGAACTTGATGGCGTTGGCCGTGAGACGCAGCAACACCTGCGAGAGGCGCCGCCGGTCGACCACATGCAGATTGCCGAGGGTGTCGAACGCTGCCGCCTCGACGGTGATCGGCTTGTCGCCGACCATCGCCCGACCCATGGAGGCCGCCTCCTGAACGATCTCGGACATGTCCGCGGGGGCGGGGTCCAGGCGCAGTTGGCTGGCGTCCAACTGCGAGAAGTCGAGGACGTCGTCGATCAGGCAGGCCAGGGCCTCGGCGGACGCGCGGATCGCGCCGGCGGAGCCGCGCGCCGCGGTCGGCAGGCGCGGCAGGGTCTCGAGCGCCTGGGCGTAGCCCAGCACGCCGTTGAGCGGGGTCCGCATCTCATGGCTCATCACCGCCAGGAACCGCGCCTTGGCGGCGGCGGCGGCGTCGGCCTGGCGACGGGCCTGGCGCGCTGTCTCCAGCGTGCGGCGCAGGCTGCGGCGGGAACGGTCGCGCTCGGCCACCATGGCCGCGGCGGCGAGGCCGGACACGGTCACGATCATCAGGAACATCTGCAGCACCAGGATCCGGCGGCCCACGTCGGAGGGCTCGTCGCTCGCGATGGGGCCGGAGCCGGTGATGGTGAAGCTGGCGGCGATGAACGCGATCATCAGGATCGTCGCCGAGACGTACGCCGGACCGAGCACGAAGGTGGACAGCATGACGCCCATGACGACCAGGAGAACCAGGGCGTGGATCTCCTGCTGGGCGAAGATCATCGCGGCGCCGGCGCCGATGGCTGCAATGAGCGCCAGGCGCGGTAGCGGGTGACCGTGGGCTGTCTCGAACCGTGCCGGGCGCGCCAGCAGGAGGCAGGCGGGCAGGGCGATGGTCATGCCCAGGAAATCGCCGGCCGCCCAGGCTATCCACTGGTCCAGCAGGGGCGTGCCCACGATCGCATGCAGCGCCGCGGCGCCGACAGTGCCCGTCGCCAGGGTCGCGGGCAGGATCGCCATGACCACCAGGCGCACGAGTCGCCGCGGCCGGGTTACGTCCAGCGCCGCGCCGCAGACGCGCCGGGCCAGGGTCGCCGCGACGAATGCTTCGGCCAGGTCGAGCCCCGCGATCGTCGCCGAAGCGAGGGCGCTGCTCTCGCCGAGGAAATAGGACGACAGGAAATCGGTGGTCACGGCGACGCCGGCGATCGCCAGGGCGTGCGGGCGCGAGAGCAGCAGCAAGGCGGCGGCCAGCACCCCGTTGCACAGCCACAGCACCGCCAGACCGCCGGTGGCCGTCGTCCAGGCATAGCCGGCCAGGGCGAGGCCCACGTAGCCGGCCGCGAACGCCGCCGTCAGAATGCCCGGCCGCGCCGCCTGGCTGTCCCGGAAGGGACCGAGCCGCCATCGATCTGCGGTGAGGGCCGCCACCTCGACTCCACGATTCGCACGATCACGTGTCGCGGGTCAGCCTCTTACATTTTCCTAGATACGTCTGCGGCATTTCGTCCGCCGCACCGGCCGCGCACCCGATCCGGGCGCAGGAGCCACCTCACGCGCTCCGGCGCCTCGGCAGGTCGGCGCTGTAGATCAACCGGCCCGCGGCGTCCCGGAACTGCAGCAGCAGGTCGTCGTCGGCCAGCCGCAGGGCGGCGAAGCCCGGACGGCCAAGGCAGAAGCGCGTGCCCGGGATCGGCTTGACCCTTCCCGCCTCCGAGCCGGCGCCGGCGCAGATGTAGTCCACGGCGCCTCTGCGGATGTGCTGCAGGTCGTGATCGTGGCCGTTGATGTAGGCCTGCACGCCGAACGCCTCCAGCAACGGAGCGACCCGCGCGATCAGGACGGCAGAGTCGCCGTGCCCCCCGGAATAGATCGGATGGTGCCCCACCACGATCTTCCAGGGCGCCCGGGATCGGGCGAGGGCGCCGCGCAACCAGGCGATCTGGGGGTCGGCCTGCTCGCTCCACCAGTGGCCGCGGCAGAGCTGCTGGAACCGCTCGTCGGGGTTCAGGTCGTCCACCAGCGGCGAGGTGTCGATGACGAAGAGGTCGAGTTGCGGCACGCCCAGCACGGCGCCGGGCACGCGATAGTATCGGGCCGGCATGCGCCAGCGACGGCTGTAGCGCGTGTAGGCGACCTGCGCCTGCGGGTCGCCCCGATAGTCGTGGTTGCCCAGGGTCGCGTACCAAGGCGTCTGAAGCGCCCTGTCGGTGTAGACGCCCTCGAATGACTGCCGCCAGTGCGGGTCGGTCACGGAGGAGACCCCGCCGGGATAGAAGTTGTCGCCGGCGGCGATGACGAAGCGGCTGCCGATCTCCCGCGCCACCAGGGCAAGGCCCTGGGCGACGGCCCGCTGGACGGCGTCGCCGCGGCGGCCCCAGTCGCCGATCGCCACGAAGCCGGCAGGCTGGGCGGCGCGCGCCGCGGCCAGGGCGGGGGTCGCGGCCAGGGTCGCCAAGCCGCCCAGCAGCACCCGCCGGCCGATCGCCAGATTGCCGAACGTGGCCGGGGCGGCTAGGCCAGGGGCATGGCCAAGGACATCTGGCGCATCGGCGTGGCGCAGATCGGCATCGAGGCCTGCCGGGACGATCAGGCGCTGGGCGCCGCGCCCATCCGCTGGTTGGATCCCGGCCCGCCGTTCACGTTCCTCGCCGACCCGTTCGGCCTCTGGCGCGACGGTGTCCTCCACCTGTTCGCGGAGGCCTACGACTATCGCACCCGACGGGGCGTCATCGACTGCCTGCGCCTGGACGGCGACCTGCGGGTGACGTCCCGCGCCACGGTGCTCGCCGAGCCCTGGCACCTGTCCTATCCCTATGTGTTCGAGGCCGAGGGCGAGACCTGGATGGCGCCCGAAGCCCACAGGTCGGGCGCCTTCACGCTCTACCGCGCCTTGGCGTTCCCGGATGTCTGGGAGCCGGTGGTCAGGGTCGCGCTGGACACCCCCGCTATCGACCCGACGATCTTCCGGGATGGCGGCCTCTGGTGGATGGCCTATTCCCCGGTCGGAACCCAGGCCGAGAAGCAGGGCCGGCTGCACCTGGCCTACGCCGATCGCCTCGCCGGCCCCTGGACCCCGCACCCCGGCAATCCGGTCCGCATCGATCGGACGAGCAGCCGGCCGGGCGGGACGCCCTTCCGTCGGGACGACGCCCTCTTCCTGCCGGTCCAGGACTGCTCGCGCACCTATGGAGGCGCGATCCGCCTGCTGCGGATCGATGCGCTCGCCCCGGAACGCTTCGTCGCCGAGGCGGGTCCCGTCATCGCTACGCCGGCCTCGGCCGCGCCGTTTGTCGAGGGGATGCATACGCTTTCGTCCTGCGGTCCGTTCACCCTGCTCGACGCGAAGCGGATAGACCGCTCGCCGACGGGGCTGGGGATCGATCTCGCGCGCCGCCTGGGCCGCTGGCGCCGGCCGGCAGCCGCGCCATGACCTCGGCGCCCGCCCGGGCGAACGCCGCGGCCCCGAAGCGGTCGAGCACGCGGGTGCGCGCCGCTGAGCCCATCGCCGCCAGCCGCTCGGGCCGGGTTAGCATCCAGGCCAGCGCCTGGGCCAGCTTCTCGGGATTGTCCGGCGGCACGACGACGCCGGTCTCCCCGTCCCGAACGCTGTAGGGCATCTCGCCCACCGCGGAGACGAGTGTCGGCAGACCCGCCTGCATGGCCTCGTGGACCGCGATGCACAGGCCCTCCGACCGTGACGGATGGACGTACAGGTGCTGTCCGGCCAGGAAGTCGCGCGGGCGGTCGGCAAATCCGGCGAGGCGTACGTTGTCCAGCCCGAGCTGGGCGATCTGGGCCTCCAGCGCGCCGCGCGCGGCGCCCTCGCCAGCGATGGTCACCTCCAGCGGCAGAAGCGCGGTGAGTCCCTGGGCGCGCAGGTGCGCCAGGGCGGCCAGCAGCACGTCGTGGCCCTTCACCGGGTGCAGCCGCCCCAGCGTTCCGATGCGGACCGGCTCGCCGGCGTTCCAGGGCCGGGCCTGGGGCGCGCCAGCGTCGGCGGAGAACAGCGGCCAGGTGGCCAGCCGTTCGGCGGGCACGCCCAGCCGCGCCGCCGTCAGGTCCGCCACGCAGTGGGAGTCGGCGATCCACAGGGCCGAGCGACGCTGGCGCGCCCGCAGCAGCGCCCGGTTGGCCGGCTTCAGGAACGCCGCGTGCTGCCAGCTGACCACCGGCGCGCCGATCCAGCCGCCGACGATCTGCCCCAGCAGCGTGGCGCGGGTCAGCGACGTCCAGATCAGGTCCGGCCGCCAGGTCCGCATCTCCCGGGCCAGCCAGGCGAGCGTGGCCACATGGTCCTTCTCCCCGCCCGGGCGCACGTGGACGCGCAGGCCGTCTGCCGTCATGGCGTCGATCGCCCGGCCGTCGCGGCGGGTCAGGGCGAAAACCTCCACATGGGCGCCGTGGTCGCGCATCAGCCGCGTGACCATGGGGACCGGCAGGGCCGCGCCGCCGCCTTCGGTCGAGTTGATGACGTAGGCGATCCGCATCAGGCCTCCGCGCGCCGGGTGTTGAGGGATTTTTGGCTGTCGGCCTGGGCGAGGCCGAAGGCCAGCAGGCCGACGACCAGCATCGCCTGGACCAGGGCCTGCACGCCGGCGCCTGCCAGCCCGAGTCCCTGGGCCAGGGCCGGCAGCACCAGCAGGACGGCGCCGGCCGCCACGGCGTTCGCCCAGACCGAAAGTCCGGGACGGCCCAGAGCGTTCAGCGCCGCACTCATCGGCGGGGCGGCGATCTGGACGGCTCGGGCCACCGCCAGCCAGATCATGATCTCGCTGGCCGCCGCAAAGCCCGGGCCGCCGATCAGCACCGCCAGCCGCTCGCCGAATACGGCGAGCAACAGACACACCGGCGCGGCCGCCAGCAGCGCAACGCCCACGGAGCGGGAGAGCACAGCCCTGAGCCCGCCCTCCGCGCCGCCCGCCGCAGTGAGGTGGGCGAGTTCGGCATAGGCGGCCTGGCCGAGCAGCTGTGCGGGCTGGGCGATCACCGCCGTGGCGCGCTGGGCCACGGCGTAGAGGCCGGCCGCGGCCGGGCCGAGCAGCGCGCCGATGGCCAGCGGGGTCAGGCGGCCGGACAGCTCGGACAAGGTCACATCGACGTTGGCGCCCCACATGAACCGCCAGAGTCCGGGGTTCTCCGCCGGGGTTCCGGCGATGCCGCCGGCGAGGTCGTGGCGCGAATGACGGCCGCGCGCCGCGGCAAGGCCCAGCGCCCACATGCTCGCGCATTCCGCCAGGGCGGCGACCAGCCAGGCGATCAGGAAGCCGCGCAGGCCGGCGTGCGTCGCCGCCGCCAGCGCCGCGCCCGCCAGGCGGATCAGCGGCGCCACCGCGCTGTGCGCGCCCAGCAGGTCGAAGCGGCCCGTGAGCTGCAGATAGCCTGCGGGCGTCGCCCGCACCGTGGCCAGCGCGGCGAAGCTATAGGGCAGGGCGAAGGCGACGGCGAAGGGCGGCCAGCCCAGGCGTGGCCCGACCAGCGGCGCCAGCCCCGCCGCGGCCGCCACCGCCACGGCGCCGAAGGCCAGCTCGACTCCGCCCGCATAGGCCATCAGGCGCGTGAGCCGCGGCGCATCGTTACGGGCCAGGGTTTCGGCGCCGTAGCGCACCACCGCGTGCCAGCCCGGGAACTCCACGATGCCGGCCACGGCCATCACATAGGTGTGGACCAGGATCAGCACGCCGTAGTCGGCGCGCCCGAGGGCCCGCGCGGCGATGACCATGTAGACGAGGCTAAGGACTCCCGCCGCGGCCTTGCCGCCCAGCAGCCGGCCAAGGTTGCCGTAGATGCGGCCGACGACGCGAGACGGTTCAGCCATGGGCCACCCGCAACGGCGCGGCGAGGGGCGCGAGGCTGTCGGCGGGCAGGCCGCAGAAGCGGGCCAGCGCGCGCGCCGCCCTCACGGAGGACGGCTCGTCCGTGAGGTCGAAGCTCTCCTCGAACATCGCCGACTGTACGGCGCGGAACTCGCGGGCGTGGTGGTCGTGCGCGTTGGCCAGCGCCGGCCCCAGCTCGTCGGGGCCGCGGATCACCGCGCCGGCGCGCCAGTGGGCGAAGTTGGGGTCGCCCTCCCAGTTCAGGCCCCGGGGGTTGAGGAAGATGCACGGCCGTGGCCGGACCAGGAACTCGTAGACCTGGCTCGAGGCGTCTCCCAGGTAGATGTCGGCGCGGTTGGTGTAGGCCATCGTCGTCGAGGCCCGGCTGCCCAGGTCGATGTGGATGTTGGGCGCCCGCAGGTAGCGCTCGTCGATGTGCCCCGGGCGGTCGATGCGCAGCTTGTCGATGCTCAGCACCACCCGCCGCTCGAACAGCATGACGTGCGGGGCGAAGATCAGGTGATGGTCGTCATGCTCGACGAACCAGTCCAGCACCTTGCGGCCGACCTGGAACCAGGACGACAGGTGCGGCGAGGGGTGGGGATTGTAGAGCACCACCGGCCGGCCGTCCTCGATCAGCGGGTGGACGCCGCCCGGCGGCACGGCGTCGAACTTCGGATAGCCCACCACCCTGATGATCGCGGGGTCCACACCGGCGTCGCGCACCAGCCGCTCGCGGATCTTGCGGCCAGAAACCAGCACCAGGTCGAAGCCGGCGCTCGCCTTGTCGAAACCGACCGCGCGGTCGCCGGCGCCGTGGCGGGTGTGGACGATCTTGAGGTCCTTCAGACCGTGATGCGTCTTCAGGATCAGCGAGGTCTTCTCGGCGACGACCAGCACGTCCAGGGATCGGAAAAAGTCGAGGTTGTCGCCGTAGACCGCCAGCTTGGCCGCCGGAACCAGCCCTTCCAGGGCCGCGCGCGCCAGCCGGCTCGCCGCCCGACGCAGGCCCAGCTCCACCAGGCGGATGCGCGGGCCGATCAGTCCCTGGCCCAGCCGCACAACCTCGGCGCTGAGGCGTGGGTTGGTGGTGGCCACCACGATCTCGGCGTCGACCCCCGCGCGGGCCAGCGCCAGCGCAATCGGGAGGCTGTGCGCGACCTGGTGGACCTGGTCGTGGTTGAAGAGGAAGCCGATCTTCATGCCCTACCGACGACGCCGACGTCGGGGCTCCTCAACGCGACGCGCGAGGTTTCCACGATTGCGCGAACAAAAGGAGAACTATATCCTGGTCGGCATGGCGGTACTCGACCTCAAGCGCAAGCTCGCCATCCTCTCCGACGCGGCGAAATACGACGCCTCCTGCGCCTCCTCGGGGAGCGTGAGGCGCGACTCCGTCGGCGGAAAGGGTGTCGGCTCCACCGACGGCGGCATGGGCATCTGCCACGCCTATGCGCCGGACGGGCGGTGCATAAGCCTGCTGAAGATCCTGCTGACCAACTTCTGCGTCTACGACTGCGCCTACTGCGTGAACCGGGTCAGCTCGAACGTGCCCCGCGCCCGCTTCGCGGTCGACGAGGTGGTGGACCTGACGCTCGGCTTCTACCGGCGCAACTACATCGAGGGCCTGTTCCTCTCGTCGGGGATCATCCGCTCGCCCGACTACACGATGGAGGAGATCGTCCGCGTGGCGAAGACGCTGCGCGAGGTCCACGACTTCCGCGGCTACATCCACCTCAAGCTGATCCCTGAGGCGTCGCCGGCGCTCGTGAATGAGGCGGGGCTCTACGCCGACCGCGTTTCGGTCAACATCGAGTTGCCCAAGGATGAAAGCCTCGCCTCGCTGGCGCCCGAGAAGGACGTGGTCGGAATCAAGAAGGCCATGGGCGCGGTCCGCGTTTCCGAGGACGCCGCCAAGGACAAGGGGCGAAAGACCCGGCCGCCGAAGTTCGCGCCGGCCGGCCAGTCCACCCAGATGATCGTCGGCGCCGACGCGGCCACCGATGGCGCGATCCTGAAGCGGTCGGAGGGGCTCTACGGCGCCTATGGCTTGCGGCGGGTCTACTACTCGGCCTTTTCGCCGATCCCGGACGCCACGGCCCGTCTTCCGGTGAAGCGCGCCCCGCTGGTGCGCGAGCACAGGCTCTACCAGGCGGACTGGCTGATGCGCTTCTACGGCTTCGAGCGCGCCGAGATCCTGGGCGAGGCGGAAGACCTGGATCTGGCCGTCGACCCCAAGCTCGCCTGGGCGCTCCGGAACCGTGGCGAATTCCCGGTGGACGTGAACGTCGCCGACCGCGAGCGGCTGCTGCGCGTGCCGGGCCTGGGCGTCCGGTCGGTAGACCGCATCCTCGACGTGCGTCGGTTCAAGCGGCTGGAACTCGCCGATGTGAAGCGGCTTACCCGTGGGATCGAGAAGCTGAAGCCCTTCTTGGTCACGGCCGACTGGTCGCCGGGCGCGCTGACCGACCAGGAAGGCCTGCGCGAGCGGTTCGCACCCGAACCGCGGCAGCTGGAGCTCTTCTGATGGAGGTGGTGCGCCTCGCCCACGAGACCGACCTGGCAGGCTGGCGCGCCGCCGCCCGCTCCCTCCGCGCACGCCATGTGGCGCCGGATCAGGTGCTCTGGACGGTGGATGGCGCCGGAAGCCTGCTGGCCGCCGCGGCCGACGCGCACACGCCCGCGCCAGAGTCAGGGCCGCCGAGCTTCACGGTCCCCAAGGCGTTCGTGGACCTGGCCGAGGACGTGGTGCTCCATCGGTCCGACGAGCGGTTCGACCTGCTCTACCGCCTCCTCTGGCGCCTGCAGGACGAGCCCGACCTCATGCACGTGGTCACCGATCCGGACGTGGCGCGGGCGAACGCGCTGGCGCGCGAGGTGGACAAGGCCGCCCATAAGATGAAGGCCTTCGTCCGCTTCCGGCGCGTCCACGACGAGGCGGGCGAGGCCTATGTGGCCTGGTTCGAACCCGCCCACCGGGTGGCCGAGCGCACCGCGCCGTTCTTCGCCCGGCGGTTCGCCAACATGCGATGGTCGATCCTGACGCCCGACGTCTGTGTCCACTGGGACCTGCAGGCGCTGAGTTTCACGCCCGGCGCGGACCCGGCGGATGCCCCGCGCGAGGACGCCCTGGAGGACTACTGGCGCACCTACTACGCCTCGATCTTCAACCCGGCGCGGTTGAAGGTCGCCGCCATGAAGAAGGAAATGCCGGTGCGCTACTGGCGGAACCTGCCGGAGGCTGCGCTCATTCCCGAACTCATCGCCCGTGCAGAGGGGCGCACCGCCGACATGGTCCGCCAGGCGCCGTCCGAACCCAGCCGCCGCATCGTCAAGGCCGCCGTGCGCGCCAGTCGCGATGCGCCGTGGGACGGCCAGGCGGCCACCAGCCTGGAGGAGGTGGCCGCGGGCATCGACCACTGCCGCCGCTGCGACCTTTGGCGCGACGCCACCCAGGGCGTGCCGGGCGAGGGGCCGCCTCGCGCCCGACTGCTGTTCGTCGGCGAGCAACCAGGGGACCAGGAGGACCTTGCCGGTCGCCCGTTCGTGGGTCCGGCGGGACAGGTGCTGGATCGGGCGCTGGCCGAGGCGGGCGTGCCGCGCGGCGAGACCTACGTCACCAACGCCGTGAAGCACTTCAAGCACGAGCTACGCGGCAAGCGCCGAACTCACAAAACTCCCGACGCTGGCGAAGTCTCGGCCTGCCGCTGGTGGCTGGACGCCGAGCGGCGGCTTGTGCGGCCGCGGGTGATCGTCGCCCTCGGAGCGACGGCGGCCCTGGCCGTGTTCGGAAAGCCCATGCCCATCGGCCGCTCACGGGGACAGTCGCACCAACTCGCCGACCAGGCGCAGGGGCTCATAACCTATCACCCCTCGTACCTCCTGAGGGTTCCCGATGCGGACGCCAAGGCGCGGGCCTATGCGGAGTTCTTGGCCGACCTGAAGCTGGCGTGGTCGCTGGTCGAGGCCCGGGCGGCCTGAAAGGGTCAGACCGACCCCTTCTTCTCGATCACGAGGATCCGCGCTTCGCCCACCGGCGCGGCCACGTGCTCGTCGCCCACGTCGGCGAGGAACAGGTCGCCCGCGCCCAGGCGCACCAGCTTCTCCTCGCCCGCCTCGCGCCAGCGCATGTCGACCGCGCCGTCCAGCACGACGAACACCTCGGCCCCGTCGTTGACGTGCCATTTGTAGGGCTGGTCCGTCCAATGCAGGCGTACGGTCGCGCCCTCGATCTCGGCGAGGTCGCGCGCGCCCCAGGCGCGGTCGGCGGTGAAGGTGCGAACATCGGTGACGGGCTTGGCCATGGCCGCCATGTGGCGTCTTCCGATCGCCGCGCCAAGGGCCTAGCCCCGGCTTCGGGCCCACACGGCGTAGCCGCCGCCCAGCGCCATCGCCGCTAGCCCCGCGCTCAGGAAGGCGGCCTGGTAGCTGGCGCTATTGGCGATCAGCCCGAAGGCCAGCATCAGCACGCTGGTCCCGCACTGCATGACGAAGCCCTTCAGCGAGGCCACGGTCGCCCGGGTTTCCGGATTGATGGCGTGCTGGAACCGGGCGTCCGCATTGGTGTCCACCAGCCAGTAGAGCGCGATGAACGCCATCGGCAGGACGATGGACCAGGCCGTGAACGTGAGTGCGGCCACGGTCAGGCAGGTCCCTGCCGCCGCCAGAAGCCCGCAGAGCCCGGCCAGGGGCAGGCTCCGTAGCCGGTGCGCCTGCCAGGCGGCCACAGCGCCCACCGCCGAGAGACTGGCCACAAAGAGCGCGATGCCCGGCTTCGGCAGGCCGACCTCCAGCCCGAACAGCTGCCAGTAGTCGGCGCAGGCGTAGGTGATCGCCTGCATCCCCGCGATGAACAGCAGCAGCGGCGGCAGACCCGGCCGGCTCGCCGCCTCCCTGGCGCCCCGCACCAGATGGCCGAGGAAATCCCAGCGCCCTACCGCCAGCACCTTCGGCGCCTGCGGGATCGTCAGCGCGGCGGCGGCCGCCGCCACCCCGGCCGCGACGCTGGCCCAGATCAGGGTCTGATAGCCCAGGCCTGCCGTGAGCGCCGCGCCGAGCGAGGCGGCCACCACGCCCGAAAACCGCGCCGCCTGGGTGCGTCCGTACACGGTGACGTACTCGCCCTGGCGCTTCATGGCCGCCAGCTCGTCGTAGATCAGCGCCTCGAAACAGCCCGACAGCGTCGCACTCTTCATGCCCCACAGCATCAGGCCGACCAGGAAGCCCCAGAAGTTCGGGAAGGCGATCCAGACCACGAACCCGACGACGCGCAGTAACTGGGCGATGGTCAGGATCCAGCGTCGCGACCAGCGGTCGGCCAGCACGCCGCACGGGGCCTCCAGCACCACGCCCACCATGGACCAAGAGGCCAGCACGATGCCGATCTGCGCCGGCGTCAGGCCGCGCTCGGCAAACATCACCGTGTAGAACGGGGCGATCAGGACAAAGGCGTCGAAGAACCGCAGCGCGCTGGCGCTGAGGAGGAGCCTCCGCACCTAGCGGAGGAAGCCGGCTTCGGCGAAGTCCAGCATGCGGCGGAGCAGGGCGGCCACGTCCCCCTCGCGGGTCAGACCTTCCGACAGGTGGTGCAGGCGGTCGAACTCGGCGAAGCGGTTGTTGTGGACCATGCCCAGGCAGAAGTGCAGCCGCCAGTAGACGTCTTCCTTCGGCAGGTCGGGGCGGGCCGCCATCAGCGCGTCGGCGAACCGCGCCAGGTGCGAGACATCATTCCGAAGCACGTCGCGCATCTCGGCCGTGCCTTCGGACCGCGCGCGGATGATGAACTGCACCGAGATGCGGCGGTCGTTGTCGGGCGCGCCCCAGCGCAGCGGCGGGGCGAAATAGGCCTCGAGGATCTCACGCACTGGCGGCTTGCCGCCGTGACGGGCATTGGCCTCGTGCAGCATCTTCGCCCGCTCGCGGTTCAGCTCGCTGGTCCGGCGGCGGAAGATCTCGAAGAGCAGGGCGTCCTTCGAGCCGAAATGATAGTTCACCGACGCGAGGTTCACGCCAGCCTCGGCGGTGATGTCGCGCACCGAGACGTTCTGGAAGCCGTGCAGGGCGAACAGACGCTCGGCGGCGTTGAACACCGCGGCCTTGGTGGCGGCCTGAGCCTCGTCGGTCTCAGGCTCGGGCAGATCCTGGTTGAGCAGGGGATCGGTCATGCGAATCCCTAAAGAACATGGGGAAGCTTAGGTCCAACGCCCGCGGGCGCCAAACCGGCGCGCGGGTCAGCGCGCCAGCTCCTTCATCGCCTTCTCCAGGCCCTCCAGCGTGAGCGGGAACATCCGGTCGCCCACCAGCTGCTTCATCACCCCGATCGAAGGGGTGTAGTCCCAGTGGCGCTCGGCTGTGGGGTTGAGCCAGACCATGTGCTCGTAGATCTGGGCCACGCGGTCCATCCAGATCGCGCCGGCCTCCTCGTTCCAGTGCTCGACCGAGCCGCCCGGATAGGTGATCTCGTAGGGGCTCATGGTCGCGTCGCCCACGAAGATGACCTTGTAGTCGTGCGGGAACTTGTGGAGGACGTCCCAGGTGTTGATCTTCTCGGCGTGGCGGCGCCGGTTGTCTTTCCACACGCTCTCATAGAGGCAGTTGTGGAAGTAGTAGAATTCCATGTTCTTGAATTCTGACCGTGCGGCCGAGAACAGCTCCTCGCAGATCTTGATGTGCGAGTCCATTGATCCACCCACGTCCAGGAACAGCAGCACGCTGATCTTGTTGCGGCGCTCGGGGCGCAGGTGGATGTCGAGGTAGCCCTTCTCGGCGGTCCCCTTGATGGTGCCGTCCATGTCGAGCTCGTCATGCGAGCCCTCGCGCACCCACTTGCGCAGGCGGCGCAGGGCCACCTTGATGTTGCGGGTGCCGAGTTCGATCTGGTCGTCCAGGTTCTTGTATTCGCGCTTGTCCCACACCTTGATGGCGCGGCCGTGGCGGCCCTTTTCCTGGCCGATGCGCACGCCTTCAGGATGGTAGCCGTTGGCGCCGAAGGGCGAAGTGCCGCCGGTGCCGATCATCCGATTGCCGCCCTCGTGGCGTTCCTTCTGTTCCTTGATACGCTCGGCCAGCGCTTCCATCAGCTTGTCGAAGCCGCCCATGGCCTCGATCTGCGCCTTCTCCTCCTCGGTGAGGAACTTCTCGGAGATCTTGCGGAGCCACTCGGCCGGGATGTCGTGCGCCACACCCTCGTCGACCTTCTCCAGCCCCTTGAAGACGTGACCAAAGACCCGGTCGAACTTGTCGAGGTTCTTCTCGTCCTTCACCAGGGCCGATCGCGACAGGTAGTAGAAGTCCTCGACGGACCGGTCGATCACGCCCTTGTCCATCGCCTCCATGAGGGCGAGGTATTCCTTGAGCGTCACCGGCACCTTGGCTTCGCGGAGCTCAGTGAAGAAGCGCATGAACATCGGGGACGTCTCGCGTCGAACGGCTGTTTGAACGCGAAGGATGGGGCGGCGGCGCCCCGATGTCCAGTGCGGCGGCTTGGCCGCTTCCTTACGGGCGCCCCTAGGCCCCGGCGTTCTCCAGCGCCTTCAGCTTGCGCCAGACGGTCATGCGCGAGACGCCGAGGCGGCGGGCGATCTCCACCGGCCCCACGCCGGCCCGCTGCAGGGCGAAGATCTCGTGCGTGGCGGCGGCGGGGCGGCGTCGGCGCAACCCGGCGGGCTCCAGCTCGGCGACCGCCTCCAGCACCGCGCGTAGCGCCCGGCCGGCGGCGCCCTCGCTGGACAGCTCCGGCGCCAGGACGCTGAGGCTCGCGCCCCGCGCCTCGAGGCGGTCCAGCGCGTCGAGCAGGCCGCGGCCGTTCAGGGCCAGGCGGTCGAGCCGCGTCACGACCAGTTGGTCGCCGACGCCGATGAAGTCGAGAATCGAGGAGAGCGTTTCGCCGTCGCCGCCCGGCTCCTCGGCGCGGACGACCTGGCAGCCGGCGGCCTTGAGCGTTGCGGTGTCCTCATGAGCGGCGGCGTCCCGCAGCCGAACGTAACCGATCCTCAGCATCCCCACCGCCGATCTCGTGAAACCACAGGCCCTAGTTGCTTAAAGGTCCCAAATGGCGGCCCCCGCGCCAAGACGGCGCAAGGTTAAATCTCGGCAATGAAGCTGCGCGAACAGGGGTGATCTAGGCGAAATTGTGTCGATCTTCGCCCGATTGGGCCGAACTGTTGGAAAAACTCTTCGCATCGCGACGCAGGATGAATTCCCGGTCGACGGTCTTGCCCACCGGGAAGCCGTACTCGCCGACCTTTTCGAACCCATGCCGCGCGTAGAAGCGTTGGGCGCCGTAGTTCTCGGACCACACGCCGATCCAGACGTCCCGTGGCCCGTCTTTCTGCAGCCAGGCGATCACCTCGGCGAACAGCCGCTTTCCCAGCCCGCCGCCCTGGCTGTCCTTCAGGAAGTAGATCCGCTTCAGCTCGCCACTGGCGGGCGTCACCTCGTCGTGCGGCAGGCCGCAGGGCCCGGCGAGGGCGTAACCGATGGCCTTGCCGTCCTGCTCGACCAGCCAGGAGGCCTTGGCCGGATCCGCCAGGTCGGCCCGCGTGCGGTCCAGGGCGTAGGCCTCGGCCAGGTACGTCTGCAGGTCGGCCGGATCGTAGAGGTGGGCGAAGGTCTCGATGAAGGTCTGCGCGCCGATCACGGCGAGAGTCTCGGCGTCGGCCGGGCCGGCGCGGCGGATCACGGGATCGGCGATCGGCGGATTCGGGTTAGGATGAGACATGACCGTGGCGCTCTACACCCATCAGGACATGTTCGACCACCGTCCCGGCGAACATCATCCCGAGCGCCCGGAACGGCTTCGGGCGGTGGTGGACGCGCTGGACGACGCCGACCTCGACCTGGCGCCCTGCGACGCGCCGCTGGTGGAGGAAGCCGACCTGCTCCGCGCCCACCACGCCGCCTATGTCCAGCGCATCGTCCGATCCGCGCCGGTGGGCGGCGTGCTCGAACTGGACCCCGACACCTTCATGTCCCCCGGCAGCCTTCAGGCCGCGCGGCGGGCGGCGGGGGCTGTCGTTCAGGCGGTTCGAGACGTGGCCGCCGGGCGGGCCGAGCGGGCGTTCTGCGCCGTTCGCCCGCCGGGTCATCATGCCGAGCCGGTCCTTCCAATGGGATTCTGCCTGTTCTCCAACGTCGCGGTGGCCGCGCTCGCAGCGCAGGCGGCGGGCCTGCGCCGGGTGGCGGTAGTGGACTTCGATATCCACCACGGCAACGGCACCCAAGCGGTGCTGGGCGGGCGGCCCGGAATGCTATTCGCCTCCATCCAGTCGTGGCCGATGTGGCCCGGCAGCGGCCACCCGTCGGAGCCCGTACCGGACAACATCGTCAACGCCGTCTCGCCCGAGGGCGCGGAGCCAGCGGTCTGGCGCAAGGCGTTCGAAGGCCTCATGGATCGGGTCGACGCCTTCGCTCCCGACCTGATCCTCGTCTCGGCCGGTTTCGACGCCCACCGGCGCGATCCCGTCGGGCACGGCAGCCAGAACCTGGAGGCCGAAGACTTCGCCTGGGCGACCTGGGCCATCGCCGACGTGGCGAACCGCCGGGCCAAGGGTCGGGTTGTGTCGTCCCTCGAGGGCGGGTACGACCTCGAAGCTCTAGGCCGATCCGCCCTCGCGCACGTGCGGGCGCTGGGCGAAGGGTGAGGGACACGGGCGCCGGTGCGTTCTCGGGATCGATGGCCGTCTTGACCGCCGACGTCGCCACGCGGGCGCCGACGAAGCACGGCGCCATCGTCCTTGCTCGGCATGGCGAGCCCGCCCTGTCGAGAAAGGTGCGCCTCAGCGCCGCCGAATATCGCGAGTTCTGGGCGAACTACGAGATCATGGGCATCCTGCCGGGGCAGACCCCGCCCGACGCCCTGAAGACGTTCGTGGCCGAGTGCGGATCGCTCATCTCCTCGACGCGACTGCGGGCGATCGAGAGCGCCCATGCCCTCGCCGGGGACCGCGCGTTCGAGCGGCACGACCTGTTGATCGAGGCGCCGCTGCCGCCGCCGAACCTGCCGGGGTGGGTGCGGCTGCACCCGTCCGCCTGGGGCTTCCTCGCTCGGGTGTGGTGGTGGTTCTTCGACCATCACGAGGGGCAGGAGACCCGCACCGAGGCCGAGGCCCGCGCCGATCGCGCCGCGGCGCTGCTGATCGGCCTCGCCGCGGGGGGCGACAACGTGGTGGTCCTGGCCCACGGCTTCTTCAACTACATGATCGGCCGATCGCTGAAGCGGCTCGGCTGGAAGCTCGTGAAGAGCGAGGGCTACAAGTACTGGTCGATGCGCCGCTTCGAGCGGGGATGACAGGCCGGAAATAGCCTCCTAAACAGCTTGGCATGTCCGAGCCCGCCGACATTTCCACCATGAGCTTCGAGACCGCGCTCGCCGAGCTGGAGCAGATCGTCGCGCGGTTGGAATCCGGCCAGGCGCCGCTCGAGGATTCGATCCGCATGTACGAGCGCGGCGCGGCCCTCAAGGCCCACTGCGAGTCGCGGCTTGAGGCCGCCCGACTGCGGGTCGAGAAGATCGTCATGGGCGCAGGCGGGGCGCCGGGCGTCGAGCCGGCCGAGTTCGGCTGATGGATCTGGCGCGGCGCGTGGCCGAGGCTGCGGACCTGGTCACCGTGGCGCTCGACGAGTTGCTGCCCCGGGGCGAGGGGGCGGAGGGCCGGCTGACCGAGGCGATGCGCTACGCCGCGCTGGGCCCGGGCAAGCGGCTGCGGACCTTCTTCGCGCTTGAGACCGGTCGCATGTTCGACCTGGACGAGGGGTCGGTGCTGCGCGCCGCCTGCGCGCTGGAGTGCATTCACGCCTACAGCCTGGTCCACGACGACCTTCCGTGCATGGACGACGATGACGTGCGCCGGGGGCGGCCGACCGTCCACAAGGCCTATGACGAGATGACCGCAGTGCTCGCCGGCGACGCCCTGCAGGCGGCCGCGTTCGAGATCCTCAGCCATCCCGACACACACGCCGACGGGCATGTCCGCGCCGAGCTGGTGGCCCGGCTGGCCGTGGCCGCGGGCGCCCGCGGCATGGTCGGCGGCCAGATGATCGACATGCTGGGCGTGCGGGACGACCTGGGCGGCGTCGCACGGATGCAGCGGCTGAAGACCGGCGCCTTGATCGCCTGCGCCTTCGAGCTGCCTCTGGTGATCGCCCGCGCGCAGGACGGGGAGCGGCATGCCCTGATGGCCTTCGCCCACGACCTGGGTCTCGCGTACCAGATCGTTGACGACCTGCTGGACGCCGAAGGCGAGTCCGAATCCATGGGTAAGGCGGTCGGGAAGGACCTGGCCAAGGGCAAGGCCAACTTCGTCACCCTGCTGGGCGTCGACGCGGCCCGCGAGCGGCTCGGTGTGCTGAAGACACAGACGAAATCTCACCTGGATCCATTTGGCGCCCAGGCGGATTTCCTGCGGGCGAGCGTCGATTTCGTGCTAGAGCGCCGCCACTAGTTTCCGAGGACGTCCGCGTTCCATGCCGCCTGCCACGCCCCTGCTCGATACGGTCTCCTCGCCTGCCGACACCCGGGAACTTTCGATCGCCCAGCTTCGCCAGCTGGCCGACGAACTGCGGGCCGAGACCATCGATGCCGTGTCCCAGACGGGCGGCCATCTGGGCGCAGGCCTGGGCGTGGTCGAGCTCACCGTGGCGCTGCACCACGTCTATGAGACGCCCAGGGACATCCTGATCTGGGACGTCGGCCACCAGGCCTATCCGCACAAGATCCTCACCGGCCGCCGCGACCGTATCCGCACCCTGCGCCAGGGCGGCGGCCTGTCGGGCTTCACCAAGCGCTCCGAGAGCGAATACGACCCCTTCGGCGCCGCGCACGCGGCCACCTCGATCAGCGCCGCGCTGGGCTTCTGCGCCGCCCGCGACGCCGAGGGCCGCGACAACAAAGTGGTGGCCGTCATCGGCGACGGCTCCATGAGCGCCGGCATGGCCTATGAGGCCATGAACAACGCCTGCGAGACCACCCGACAGCTCACCGTCATCCTGAACGACAACGACATGTCGATCGCCCCGCCGGTGGGCGGCATGAGCGCCTACATGGCCCGGCTGGTGTCGGGCGGCGGCTACCAGTCGCTCCGCAACCTCGGCAAGGCGGTGACCAAGGCCTTCCCGCGCCCCATGCGCGAGGCGGCCCGCAAGGCCGAGGAATTCGCCCGCGGCATGGTCACCGGGGGCACCTTCTTCGAGGAGCTGGGCTTCTACTACGTCGGCCCCATCGACGGGCACGACATGGATGCGCTGGTCCACGTGCTGCAGAACGCCCGCAAGATCGACGACAAGCCGGTGCTGGTCCACGTCGTCACCCAGAAGGGCAAGGGCTACGCCCCCGCCGAGAACGCGGCCGACAAGTACCACGGCGTGGTCAAGTTCGACGTGGTCACCGGAAAGCAGGCCAAGCCCGCCCAGGCCGGCGCGCCGCAATACACCAAGGTCTTCGCCCACGAGCTGATCAAGCACGCCGAGCGCGACCCGAAGATCGTCGCGATCACCGCCGCCATGCCCTCGGGCACCGGCCTCGACCTGTTCGGCGAGAAGTTTCCCGACCGCACCTTCGATGTCGGCATCGCCGAGCAGCATGCGGTCACCTTCGCCGCCGGCCTGGCCGCCGACGGGATGAAGCCGTTCTGCGCGCTCTATTCCACCTTCCTGCAGCGTGGCTACGACCAGGTCGTCCACGACGTGGCGATCCAGGGGCTGCCGGTCCGCTTCGCCATCGACCGGGCCGGGCTGGTCGGGGCCGACGGCGCGACCCACGCGGGCTCGTTCGACATCGGCTACCTCGGCGCCCTGCCGGGCATGATCATCATGGGGCCATCCGACGAAGCCGAGCTGGCCCACGCCGTCGCAACCGCGGCCGCCATCGACGACGCCCCAAGCGCATTCCGCTATCCGCGGGGCGAAGGGACGGGCGTCGCCATCCCCGACCTCGCCGCGCCGCTGGAGATCGGCAAGGGCCGCATAGTGCGCGAGGGGACGGCGGTGGCCATCGTCTCGTTCGGCACGCGCCTCGCCGAGAGCCTCAAGGCCGCCGACCTGCTGGCCGCTCGCGGCCTGTCGGCCACCGTCGCCGACGCGCGCTTCGCCAAGCCCCTGGACCTCGACCTCCTGCTGCGGCTGGCCCGCGAGCACGAGGCGCTGATCACCGTGGAAGAGGGCTCTGTGGGCGGCTTCGGCGCCTTTGTGCTGCACGCCCTGGCCCAGCACGGCGCCCTGGACCGCGGCCTGAAGATCCGCACCCTGACGCTGCCCGACATCTTCCAGGACCACGACAAGCCCGAGGCCATGTACGCCCAGGCCGGCCTGGACGCCGAAGGTATCGCCCGCGGCGCCCTCTCCGCGCTCGGGATCGACAACGTGTCGGCGAAGGGGCGTCGGGCCTAGAAGCTCCAGGCGCACGACACGCCAGCCGCCGCACCCTCCTTACCCATCGGGTCGCGGGAGCCCGCCGCGCGCACCTTGCAGCCGTTCTTCGGGCGGCGCGACAGGTCGAAATCAGGATCCTCGACTATCCGGCCCTGACGGCTGAGGTCCAGGCGCGGCGAGGGGCCGTCCCGGCCTGCGCCCGTCTCGGCCAGCGCGGTGCGGCAGCGCTCCCGCGCCTCGCGGCCCAGGCGCGACAGGTCGCCCGGCGGGCAGCCCAGCCGGCCGCTCAAGGCGCGCGGCACCCCCTCGGCGGGATCGATCGGCGCCGCCGTGGGCGGCAGCGGCAGGGGCGCGACCTCGGCCAGGGCCTCCACCGGGCGACGGGGAGCCGGCCGCGTAGGCGCCTGAGCCGGCGAGGGCTCATCGGCGCGGGGCGCCGAGGGCAGGCGCCGGGGTGGCAGGGTGACGAGCTGGACGTTAAGGACCGGCGCCTCGACGGGCCGCGCGCTTCGACCGAGCAGCCACGTCGCCACGCCCAGGACGACGAGGTGCGCGGCCAGCGAGACCGCACCTGCCCACGTCCAGGTCCTTGGGGCGCTCGTCTGTCCCCCACGCATCCCGCGTATCCCCCGCCGCTGAAGCCTGGGCGCGAGCAGGCGGGCCGAAGCCGGCGGAATGAGGGCGTCCGAGCGGCGAGGGAACGCCCCCCAGCGCGGCCGACGTCCTAGAACGGAGAGAAGCGCTCGATCAGGCTCTGTCCGGCGGGCGTCTTCTGGACCCGGCTGATGTCGCCGCGGCCGCCGTAGTTGATCCGCGCCTCGGCGATCTGGGTGTGGCGGATGGTGTTGGCCGAGGAGATGTCCTCGGGGCGCACGATGCCGGCCACGGTGAGCTGGCGCAGCTCGGCGTTGGTTCGCACCTCCTGGGTGCCCTGGATCACCATGTTGCCGTTGGGCAGGATGCCTGTGACCACCGCAGCGATGGTCAGGCTGATCTTCTCCGACCGGTTCACCTGGCCGGAGCCGGCGTTGTTGGTCGAGGAGTTCGTCTCGATCGCGTTGGCCGGGTCGAAGCCACCCGGCAGGATTTTCCCGAGGCTGCTCTCCAGGCCCAGCAGGTGCGGCACGCCGGCGGTCACGCCCGAGGTGCGCGTGGCCGTGGTGGCGTTGGTGGTCTTGGCGCTGTCGTCGATGTCGATCTGCACCGTCAGGATGTCGCCGATACGGCTGGCGCGCTGGTCGTTGAAGAACGCGCGCGCGCCCGTGCGCCACAGCGAGTTGGCGCTGGCGGCCTGCGGCAGCGGCTCGCGCGCGGAGGCCAGCGGCAGCACGTTCTGTTCGCGCGGCACGAGCGCTGCGGGATAGCCGACGGGCGCGAGCTCGGGGCCGCGGACCGCCTCGTTGACGGTGGAGCAGGCGGCGAGCGGGCTCAGCAGGGCGGCGAGGGCGACGAGGCGCAGGCGCATGGGTGAGGCTTCCTTCAACGGAGCGCGTAACGGGTGGAGCGGGTCAGCTTCAGCTGTTCCGCCGCGGGTCCGACCGCCGCCTGGCCGGGTCCGGTGACCACGGCCTGCACGGTCTTCTTCGACGTGACGTTCTGCACGTTGATGGTCTCGCCAACTCCGCCGCCCGAGAGCGCCTTGCCCTGGAGCGACAGCGAGACGCCTTCGTTGTCGTAGGTGATGGTTACGATCTCGTTGGCCTTGACGACCTGAGGAGCGGCCACGTCCCGGCCGGCGACCGGCGCGCCGGCGCGCAGGGCCCGCTTGGCGGCCAGGCCCACCAGGGCGTCCGGGTCGGTCGGGGCGTCCGCCGGGGCGAGGGCGGCCTTGGCCCACACCACGTCCTGCGGCTGGATCAGTTCGCCGGCGGTGATGCTGCGCGCCCAGGTCAGCACGTCCACATTGCCGCGAGCGGCGACGGCCGACGACGTCCCGCCGCCCGAGACGACGATGGTCCGCAGTCCCTGGGCGTTGGCCCAGTCCAGGCCCGCGCGACGGGCCGCCATCTGCACCGCGCCCGCGTTCAGCATCACCGATGCGCCTGCACGGCTGGCCACCGGGACCGACCCGGCGGCGCCCGCGCCGTCGAACAGGTCGCCCAGGGTGACGACGCCGTCGGCGTCCACCGTCTGGGCCTTGAGGACCACCGGGGTCCCGGCGAAGGCCGGTGTCGCGACCACCAGGGAGGCGAGAAGGACAAGCGCTTTCAAGATCTTACGCCTTAACCTGGTTGGCCGTGGCCAGCATGTTGTCGGCCGTGGAGATCACCTTGGAATTCATCTCGTACGCCCGCTGGGCGACGATCAGGGCGGTGATTTCGGCTACCGCGTCCACGTTCGAAGCTTCGGTGTAGTTCTGGACCAGGGTGCCGATCCCGGTGGAGCCCGGGGTGCCGGCGGTCGGCGCACCGGAGGCGGCCGTCTCCTTGTAGAGGTTGTCGCCCAGGGCCTGCAGGCCGCCCTCGTTGACGAAGGTCGCCAGCTCGATCACGCCCACCGTGCTCGGAATGGTCTGGCCCGCCTGCAGCGCCTGTACCTGGCCCGTCTTGGAGATCGTCACCTGGACAGCGTCGCCGGGGATGGTGATGGCCGGGTCCATCGGGTACCCGTCCTGGGTGACCATCTGGCCCTGGTCGTTGATCGCGAAGTTGCCGGCGCGGGTGTAGGCGGTCTCGCCTGAGGGCATCAGCACCTTGAAGTAGCCGCGACCGTCGATGGCGAGGTCGTACGGATTGTCGGTGCGGGTGAGCGAGCCCTGCGTCTGGACCCGATAGACCGCCCCGGCCTTCACGCCGGCGCCGACTTGGACGCCGGTCGGCACAATCGTCCCCTGGTCCGACGACTGCGTGCCGGCCGCCTCGAAGGTCTGGTAGAGCAGGTCCTGGAACTCGGCGCGCTGCTTCTTGAACGCTACCGTGTTCATGTTGGCGATGTTGTTCGAGATGACCTCGACGTTCATCTGCTGGGCGGCCATGCCGGTGGCCGCGGTGCGGAGCGCTTGCATCGGTCGTTATCCTCTTACTGAAGCTTGCCCAGGCGCTCGACGGAGCGGCGCGACAGGTCGGCTTCGGAGTCGATCATCTTGGCGGTGCGTTCGTAGGCCCGGGACACCTCGACCATGCGGGTGATCTCGAGGACGGGCTTCACGTTGGAGCTTTCCAGATAGCCCTGGCGCAGGCGGGCGTCGGTGGCGACCTCGGCCTGCTGGTTGGATCCGTTGCGGTAGAGGTTGTCGCCGGCCTTCTCGAGGACGCCGGCGTTGGCGAAGCCGTACATGCCGACTTTGCCGATCCGCTCGTTGCCCTGGCTCAGCGTGCCGTCGGCGCCGACCGAGACCTGGCCCTTCTCGCCATCGATCTGGATCTCGCCGCCGCCCTCGTCGAGCACCGGATGGCCGGCCTGGGTGACGAGGCGGCCGGTGGTGTCGGTGGTGAAGCGGCCGTCACGCGTGAAGCGCGCGCCGTCGGGCGTGCGGACCTGGAAGAAGCCCTTGCCCTCGATGGCCATGTCGAGCTGGCCGTCGGTCTTCACCAGCGACCCCTGGCCGAAGTCCCGCGCCACGCCGTCGGGCGAGACGAACTTCACCGGCCGAGGGCCGCCGAAGGTGTAGGCAGGTTCGGCCGGGTCGGTCTTCTGGATCATCGACTCCACCTTGAAGCCGGTGGTGTCCATGTTCGCGATGTTGTTCGCGATGATGTCCATTTCCTTTCGGAGGACCATCTGGCGCGACAAGCCGACGTAGATTGCGTTGTCCATTAACGGGGAGCCCGTGAAGTGCGACGTTCTGCGCCTCTCGGGTGCAAGCTTCGGGCCAACTGAAAAGTACTGATAATTCAGCGGTTAAGAAAGTTAACGCGCGCTCAGCGGCGAAAAATGCCGGGCAGGAATCGAGCCCGTTAGGAATCGTTAAAAACCGCTTCTTAACCAAAGACCGCCATTCCTGGCCTGACTGGAATTCCAGGGAACGCGCGCGTGGCGAAGAAGGACAAGAAGCCGAAGGAGGCCGAGGGCGAAGCGCCCGAGGGCGCCGAAGGCGCGGAGGGCGAGGCCCCCGGCAAGAAGAAGCTGCCGCTCAAGATGCTGATCATCGCCGGCGTCGCGGCGCTGCTGGTGCTCGGCGGCGGCGGCACGGCCGCGTTCATGTTCCTCAAGCCCAAGCCCGACGAAGCCCATGCTGAGAAGGGTGGGGACAAGAAGAAAGAGAAGAAGAAGGACAAGAAGAAGGAAGAGAAGGGCAAGGAAGGCGAGAAGGGCGCCGCGGTAGTCCGCGAGGGGCCCGATGGCGTGGTCTTCTACACCCTGCCCGACGTGGTGGTGAACATGCAGACCGCCGACGGCCGTCCGACCTTCCTGAAGCTGAAGCTGACCCTGGAATTGCCCGACGAGAGCGCGGTGGAGGTCCTCGATCCCGCCATGCCGCGGCTGCAGGACATGTTCCAGACCTTCCTGCGCGAACTGCGCCCCGAGGACCTGGCCGGCAGCCAGGGCAGCTACCAGCTCCGCATGGAGATCCTGCGTCGCGTCAACCTGGTGATCGCGCCCTCCAAGGCGAACGCCGTGCTGATCGAGGAGATGCTGATCAACTAGCGCCCGCGCTGTTGCATCGCCTGAAACGCCATGGCCGAAGACACCGACTTCTCCGCCGACACCAATCTTCCGGATCCGGATTCCCCGGACGCCTGGGCGGCTGCGGCCGCGGCCGAAGCCAATTCGGCCGAGCGGATCCTGAACCAGGACGAGATCGACAGCCTGCTGGGCTTCGACCTCTCCGACGACGAGATCGCCGAGCGCACCGGCATCCGCGCGATCATCAACTCGGCGCTGGTCAGCTACGAGCGGCTGCCGATGCTGGAGATCGTCTTCGACCGCCTCGTGCGGTTGATGACCACCTCCCTGCGGAATTTCACCTCCGACAACGTCGAGGTCAGCCTCGACAACATCAGCTCGATCCGCTTCGGCGACTACCTGAACTCGATCCCGCTGCCGGCGATCCTGTCGGTGTTCCGGGCCGAGGAACTGAACAACTACGGCCTGCTGACGGTCGACTCGAACCTGATCTACTCGATCGTCGACGTGCTGCTCGGCGGGCGCCGAGGCACCGCGGCCATGCGGATCGAAGGTCGGCCCTACACCACGATCGAACGGGTGCTGGTCCAACGGATGGTCGAGGTTGTCCTCGCCGACGCCAAGGAGGCGTTCGAGCCGCTGACGCCCGTGGCCTTCACCCTCGACCGGCTCGAGACCAACCCGCGCTTCGCGGCGATCGCCCGCCCGGCCAACGCCGCCATCCTGGTGAAGCTGCGGATCGACATGGAAGATCGCGGCGGCCGCATCGAGCTGCTGCTGCCCTACGCCACGCTCGAACCCATCCGGAAGATGCTGCTGCAGCAGTTCATGGGCGAGAAGTTCGGCCGGGACAACATCTGGGAAGGCCACCTAGCCACCGAGCTGTGGACCACCCACGTCGACGTGCGCGCGGTCCTCGACGAGCAGCAGGTCAGCCTAAAGAAGGTGCTGGAGCTCAAGGTCGGGGACACCCTGATGCTGAACGCCGGCCCTGACAGCCTGATCGAGCTTCGCGCCGGCCAGATCCCCCTCACGCGCGGCCGGATGGGCCGCCGCAACACTCACATCGCCGTCCGGGTGGAAGCGCCGCTTTCCCCCCACGCGCGGCGCGCCGTTCAGAGGATGTGACGCCATGAGCCTGATCGCCATCGGCATGAATCTGCTGCTCGCCGGACTGCTCGTCGCGGCCATGGCGGTGGGCGTCCGCCTCAACGGCCGCCTCAAGGCGCTGCGTGACAGCCACGAAGGATTCGAGGCCGCGGTGCGCGAGCTGAACCTCGCCGCGGTCCGCGCCGAACAGGGGCTGGCCGACCTGCGGGCCGCCACCGACGAGGCCGTCGACCTCCTGTCGGACCGTATCGAGAAGGGCCGCGCCCTGGCCTCCAAACTGGAGAAGCTGGTCGCCGCCGCGCCCGAGCTGCCCCGCGCCGTCGCCCCCGAGCGTCCGACCGCCCGCGGCATCCCCCCAGTCGCGCCGGCCCCGCGCGAGGCCACGACCGAGGACCGCCTCGGCGCCCTGCTGGCCATGGCCCGCAGCCGTCTGCAGGCCGAGCGCGAAGCGCCCGCTCCCGAAGCCCACGCCCAGGACGTTTTCAGGGAGCGCGAGCCGCTGGTCGGCCGCGCCCCGCTCCCCGGCCGCCGTATCGCCTCCACCCCTGACGATGACCTGTTCGAGGACGCGCCTCTGTCCCTCGACCGCCTTGCCGGAGCGCGCCGTTGAAGTCCGTCCCTCGCATTCTTCCGCTCGTCGGCGTCGCCATCGGCGGCGTCCTGGCGGTGAACGCCCTGTCGGGCGCGCGCGACCTGCCGTCGCTGGTGTCGGGCGCGCGGGCCTTCGCCGAGGAGGCGGCCAAGGGCGCCGACCCGAAGGCCGAGCTGAAGGCCGCCGCCAAGGGTGACAAGAGCGCCGGCGCCGGCAAGGGCGAGGCTCCCGCCGCCGAGGGCGCGCCGGACGCGGCCTCCGCCGCGCTCCCCGCCGCTTCGATTGCGCCGAAGGCCGTCTGCGCCCCGACCGCCGCCGAACTCGCCAAGCAGGCGGGCCTCTCGCCGGCCGAGCTTCAGGTTCTGCAGAGCCTGGGCGCCCGCCGCGGCCAGCTCGATGCGCGCGAAAGCGACCTCAACACCCAGCTCGCGCTGCTGGCCGCCGCCGAAGCCAAGCTGGACGCCAAGATCAAGTCGCTGAACGGCCTGAAGGGCGAGGTGCAGGGGCTGCTGAACCAGGCCGACGCCATGGAGCAGGGCGAGATCGACCGCCTGGTGAAGGTGTTCGAAGGCATGAAGGCCAAGGATGCGGCGCCCCGCCTCGCGGCGCTTGACGACAGCGTCCGCGTGCCGATCGCCGCCAAGATGAAGGAACGCGCGCTGGCCGCCATCGTGGCGCAGATGCAGCCGGCCCAGGCCAAGGACCTCACCGAGAAGCTCGCCCGCCGGTTCACCGACGCGAAGGCGGCGGCCGCCAAGGCCGCCGCGGTCGATCAGCCCGCGAAGACCGCGCAGGCCGACCCGACGGCCGCGGAGCCGAAGAAGCAGGCCGCCGCAGCGCCGAAGAAGCCCCCGCCGCGCAAGAAGGCTCCGCCGGCCCAGCAGGCGGCGGCCAAGCCCCCCGCGGCGGCGCCGGCCACCCCGGCCGCCCAGCCCGCGGCCGCGCCGCCGGCCAAGACCGGCTGATCCATGACGCTGAGAGGGGCTCTCCGCTCCGGCGTCGCCGCGGCCTGCATCGTCAGCGTCGCGGCTCCTGCCGGGATCGCCGCACCCGCGGTCAAGGCCGTCGCCACGCGCGGCGGCCTCGACGTTCGCGTGGCGTCGGCCGAGACCTTCTCGCGCATCGAGGTGTTTGGCGGCCGTGTGGACGCCCGGCGTGAAGGCCAGACCGTGGTTCTCGCCTTCGCCAAGGGCGCCGACCCTGACGTCTCCCGCCTCCGGACCGCCCCGCCGCGCTGGATCAAGTCGGCCGAGAAGCGCCTCTCGGGCGGCCGGCTCGAGTTGATCCTGACCCTGGCCGACGACGCCGAGGCGAAGATCGGAAGCGCCGACGGTTCGACCTACGTCAACGTCTTCGAGAAGCCCGCGCCGGACCCGGCGGCCGCCGAACCGCCGCCCGTCGCCGAAGCCGAACCGCCCCGGCCCAGCCCGCTGCCGCCCGGCGGCGTCGTCAGGATGGCCGGCAAGGCGGCCGGCGGGCAGGTGCAACTCTCCTTCACCTGGGCCAATCCGGCCGGCGCAGCCGTCTTCCGCCGGGGCGATGCGATCTGGGTGGTCTTCGACGCGCCCGCCACCCTCGACGTCTCAGGGGCGCCGAAGAACGCCAAGCCCCTGCGCTCGATCCAGGCGTTCAAGGGCGCCGACCACGCCGCGCTCCGGATCGAGGCCGACGCCGATACGCCGCTGTTCGTGGACGCCCAGGGGACCACCTGGACCATTTCCCTGGGTCCGGGACCCCAGTCGCAACCTGCGATCGTGCGCGTGAGTCGCGACGCCGCTGCGGGGCCCGCGACACTCAAGGCGCCCGTCGCGGGCGCCACAAGGGTCGTCAACCTGCCCGACCCGGTGGTCGGTGACACCCTCACGGTCGTGACGGCCCTCGGCCCGGCCAAGGGCGTACCCAGCCGCCGGGATTTCGTCGACGCCGCGCTGCTCCCCTCGATCCAGGGGCTGGCGATCGAGCCGATGGTCGACGACCTGTCGGTCCAGCGTGAGGGCGAGATCGTCCGGATCAGCCGCGCCGCCGGCCTGAACCTGTCGCCCGTGTGGGCTACGCGGGAGAAGGAGGCCGGTCAGCTCGGCGCCCCGCAGGCGGCCAGCATGCCGGCCCTGGTGCTGAGCGAATGGGGCAGGACCGGCGAAGACGGCTTCACCCGCCGCTATGACTCCTTGCTGGCCGCCGCCGCCGCCGAGGGCGCGAACAAGAACCGCGAGGCGCCGGTCGCGGCGCGGATGGCCCTGGCGCGTTTCCTTGTCGGGTCTGAGCTGGCCTTCGAGGCGATCGGGGCGCTGAACAGCCTGGCGCGCGAGCATCCCGAGATGCTCGACGATCCCGAGTTCCGGGGCCTGCGCGGCGTGGCCCGCACCCTGGCGCGCCGTTACGCCGAGGCCGACACGGATTTCTCCTCGCCCGCGCTCGCCGACGATCCGTCGACGGCGCTGTGGCGCGCCTTCATCAACACCCAGCTCGCCCACCATGCCGAGGCGCGGGCGCAGTTCGCGCGGGGCGTGGAGGCCTATGGCCTGTTCTCCCCGTTGTGGAAGGCCCGCTTCGCCCGCGCAGACGCCCAGTCCGCGCTCGCGCAGGGCGACCTCGTGGCCGCCGACGCCCGCATCCGCATGGCGCTGGAGGAAAAGGTCGATCCGGACGAGCAGCTCCGCGCCCGCCTGATCCAGGCGCGGATCGTCGAGCTGCAAGGCCACAAGGACCGTGCGTTGCGGATCTACAAGGCGATCGCCACCGCGCCGATCGACTCAATCGCTGCGCCGGCCATGCTGCGCGCCACCCAGATCCGCCTCGAGACTGGCCAGATCACCGCCGTCCAGGCGGCCGGGGTGTTCGACGGGCTGCGCTATCGCTGGCGGGGCGACGCCACCGAACTGGAGACGATCCGCGCGCTGGGCCAGCTCTACCTGGCGCAGGGACGCTACCGCGAGGCCCTGGAGGCGCTCCGGTCCGCGGGCGTCCGCATGCCCGACCTGCCGGAGGCCCAGCAGCTCCAGGCCGACCTGAACGCCGCCTTCCGGGGGCTCTTCCTCGACGGCCTGGCCGACGGGCTGGAGCCGACCCAGGCGCTGGCGCTGTTCTTCGACTTCAAGGAGCTCGCTCCTCTGGGGGCCGACGGCGACCTGATGGTCCGCAAGATCGTCCGTCGGCTGGTGGACGTGGATCTGCTGCCCCAGGCGGCCGACCTCCTGAAGTACCAAGCCGAGAACCGCCTCGACGGCGTGCCCCGCGCCCAGGTCTCCACCGATCTCGCCGTCATCTACCTGATGGATCGCAAGCCCGAGCAGGCGCTGGAGGCGATCAACGCCTCCCGTACGACAGTGCTGCCCGCCGCGCTCAACGCCGAACGCCGCCTGGTCGAGGCGCGCGCCTGGACCGCTCTGGGCCGCTTCGACAGCGCCCTGGAGATCCTCGAGCGCGACACCTCCCGGGAGGCCAGCGACCTTCGCGGCGAGATCACCTGGAAGCAGAAGAACTGGGCGGCCGCGGGCCCCCTGTTCGAAAAGACCCTCGGCGAGCGGTGGAAGAATCCTGCTGCGCTCTCCAGCGAAGAGGAGGGCCGGCTGCTTCGCGCGGGCGTCGCCTATAGCCTCGCGGGCGATGAGGCCGCGCTGCAGCGGCTGGAGTCCCGGTACCAGGGCTTCTACGACAAGGCCAACAACCCCGATGCGTTGCGGATCGCGCTGTCTGGCGTTCCCAGCGGGCGTCTCAGCGTCGGCGACTTCAGCCGCGTGTCGGCCGACAACGAGGCCTTCGCGGGCTGGGTGCAGAAGATGAAGGGCCGCTTCAAGACCCGGGCCGCTCCAGTTGGAACGGCCAAGGCGCCCGCACCGGCCCGTCAGGCCCAGGCGGCGGCCCCGGCGACCCGGGGCTGATCGGCTCTATCCTCCGCCGGCGCCACGCTGGAAGCTCTCGACCAGGCTGCCGCACACCAGTCGCCAGCCGTCCACGAGGACGAAGAAGATCAGCTTGAACGGCAGGCTGACCACCACCGGCGGCAGCATCATCATGCCCATGCTCATCAGCACGCTGGCGACCACGAGGTCGATCACCAGGAAAGGCACGAACAGCAGGAAGCCGATCTCGAAGGCCCGCTTCAGTTCCGAGATCATGAAGGCCGGGGTGACCACCCGGATCGGGATATCCTGAATGTTCGCCGGGCGCTGCACGCGCGAGAGTCGCACGAAGAGGGCGAGGTCCTCCTGGTCCACCTGGCTCAGCATGAACTGCTTTACCGGCCCGCCGGCGGCGTCGAACGCGGCCGGCAGCTCCATCTGCTGGTCCAGCAGCGGCTTGACGCCCTCGTTGTAGGAGCGCTCGAACGTCGGCCCCATGACGATGGCGGTCAGGAACAGAGACAGCGAGATCAGCACCGCGTTCGGGGGGCTCTGCTGCAGGCCCAGCGCGGTACGGAGCAGCGACAGCACCACCACGATCCGCACGAAGGAGGTGGTCATGATCACAATCGATGGCGCGAGCGACAGCACCGTCAGCAGGCCGACGAGCTGGACGACGCGTTCGGTCAGGCCCGCCCCGGTGCCGAGGTCGATGTTCAGCGCCTGAGCCGCGGCCGCGGCGGGGAACAGGACGCAGGCCAGCGTCGACAGCGCGGCGATCAGCGCCGCCCGTCGCCACTCGGCGGCGGGCAGGGCCTTCAGGGCGGCGAACAGGGCGGCCATCAGGCGACGTCCTTCGAAAGGTCGGCGACCACGCGGCCTTCGCCCAGCAGCAGCATCCGCTCGCGGCCGTCGCACTCCACGATGATGAGCCGGCGTGTCGGGTCGAGGACCAGGCTCTCGACCACCTTCAGGCGGCGGTCCTTCTTCTGGGCGGACAGGCGGGCCATGGCGTCCGGGCCATAACGACGCAGGGCGACAGCCGCCAGGCCTATGAGGCCGAGCGTGAGGGCCAGCGCGAAGACGGCCCGGAGGAAACTGGCGAAGTCCATGGAACGTGCGCTTCGGCGGCCGTGGGAACAGGCCCGCACTTCGCGCTTGAGTCCCTTAAATGCAGATTAACCCTGTTTCTTCAGGATCGGCCTCATGAACCTGGCCGAAATCCCGCTGTTCGCGATGCTCCGTGGCCGCCTCGGGCACCTCGCCGAGCGCCAGAAGGTGATCGCCCAGAACGTCGCCAACACGGACACCGCCGGCTATGTGCCCGACGATCTGAAGCCCTTCAGCTTCGACGCCCGGGTGCAGAAGCGGCTGGAGATGACCCAGGCCAGCTCCGGGGCCCAGATGATGGCCGCGACGCAGGTCGGTCACATGATGCCGCGCAACCCGCGGCCGCCGGGCGGCGCCTACAAGACCATGAAGTCCCCGGACTCCGAGACCACGCTGAACGGCAACGCCGTGGTCCTGGAGGAGGAGATGATCAAGATGAGCGACTCGCGCCTCCAGTACGACGCGGCGATCAGCTTCTACCAAAAGTCCCTCGGGCTCCTGCGGATGGCGGCGCGCGCGCCGGGCCGCGGCTAGGATCGGAGCGTTAGATGCCTCAGCAGATCAGACCCGTGGGTGGCGTCACCCAGGCCGTCGCCGCCTCTGCCCTTCGCGCCCAGCAGGCGCGGATGCGGATCATCGCCGAGAACCTGGCCAACGCCGACTCGACGTCCAAGACCGCGGGCGGCGACCCCTACCGCCGCCAGGCCCCCGTCTTCGAGCCGACGCGCGTCGAGGGCGCCAAGGGCGTGCGGATGAGCAAGGTCGAGCCTGACCAGACCGACTTCCGCCAGGAATACAGCCCCGGTCACCCGTCGGCCGACGCCAACGGCTACGTAAAGCTGCCCAACGTGAACTCGCTGGTCGAGGCGATGGACATGCGCGAGGCCCAGCGGGCCTACGAAGCCAACCTCAACGTCATCGAGACGGCGCGCGCCATGGAAATGCGCACGCTGGAACTCCTCCGGAAGTAGGGGCTGAGCCGTGATCACGCCGTTCTCGGCCGCCCGCGCCTACGCCGCCGTCCAGAAGGGGCTGAGCCTCAACCCTGGCCAGGAAGCCGGGCTCGACCCGTCAGTCGGCGCCGGTTTCGGCGGCGCGTCCGCGCCGGTGCACGGTGGCTTCGGCGACCTGGTGAAGGCCGCCATCACCGATGCGGTCGGCGCTTCAAAACATGCCGAGCGACAGATGGCCAACCAGGTGGCCGGCAAGACCGAGCTGGTCGACGTGGTCACCGCCATCTCGGCCGCCGAGGCCAGCCTCGAGACGGTGATGGCCGTCCGCGATCAGGTGATCAGCGCCTACCAGGAAATCATGCGGATGCCGATCTGAGCCCCCGGCTCAGCGCGTCTGCGCTCACTTGATCGTCGCGCAGGCCGCCCGCGCGCCGGCCCCGCCGATGGGCTGGGACAGATGGTCGTCCGCCGCCGCGTGGACCACCACCGCCGAGCCGTCCGCATCCTTCAGTGCGTCCAGCGTCGTCAGGCCCGTGAACACCTCGGCTGCTCCGACACCGTCCGCGCCGACGTAGAGGTTGGGCAGGTCGCCGGTCTCGTTCGCCTGGGGGTTCAGCAGCCCGTGCTGCCGCGCGCCGCCGCCGTGGGTGTGGCCGCCGGCCGAGGTGAAATCGGCCTTGGAGCAGTCCGCCTTCTCGTGGAAGTGCAGGCCGTGCCAGCCCGGCGTCAGGCCCTTGGCTTCCACCCGCATAAGCACGCCCCTGGGCGCGGCGGTGAGGGTGACCTTGCCGATGGTCTCGCCCGCGCCGGTCTTGAGGTCCGCCGTCATGGGTTCGGCGGCGAAGGCCGCGGTGGCGCAGAGGGCGGCGGCGAGGGCGAGGGGCAGACGCATGACGGGCTCCAGACTGGTGAGGCCGCGATCCTAGCTGCTTCTGGGGCGAAACGAAGACTTCGCCGCACGCCGCAGCGTGCTACGCCTTACGGATGGCCGTACCGATGATCGAGCTGGCGGGGGTGTCGCACCGCTACGGCGGCCAGCCGGCGATCGCCGGGGTCGACCTGGCCATCGCGCCCGGCGAGTTCATCGCCCTCGTGGGCGGATCGGGGTCGGGCAAGACCACGCTCCTGAAGACCATCAACGGGTTGATCCGGCCGCAGGCAGGCCGGGTCTCGGTCGCCGGAGAAGACGTCGCGGCGATGGAGCCGCACGTTCTGAGGCGCCGGATCGGGTACGTCTTCCAGGAGGTGGGCCTGTTTCCGCACCTCACTGTGGCCGAGAACATCGGCGTCACGCCCAAGCTGCTTGGCTGGGACCGCGCGCGAATCGCGGCGCGGGTCCGCGCGCTCCTCGACCTCGTGGCGCTGCCGGCCGCCGTCGCCGAGCGTTCGCCCGCCGCGCTTTCTGGCGGCCAGCGGCAACGCGTGGGCGTGGCGCGGGCCCTGGCCGCCGAGCCGCGCCTGATGCTGATGGACGAGCCGTTCGGCGCCCTCGATCCGTTGACCCGCGACCAGCTTGGGACGGACTACCGCGCGCTGCACGAACGGCTTGGGCTGACGACCGTGATGGTGACCCACGACATGGCCGAGGCGGTGCTGCTCGCCGACCGCATCGTGGTCATGGGCGTCGGTCGGGTCCTGGCCGACGGCGCTCCGGCGGCGCTGCTGTCGGGCGCCGCCGATCCGGCCGTCCGCGCTCTCCTGGAGGCGCCGCGTCGTCAGGCCGAGCGCTTGCGCGAAAGGCTCGGCGGATGAGCCCGCAGCTGGCCGCCGCCTTCCGGCTCTTGCCGGAGTATCTGGCCTGGCATGTCCTGCTGTCGGCCAGCGCTCTGGTGCTGGGCCTCGCCATCAGCCTGCCGCTGGCTGTGGCGGCCGCACGCAGCCCGAGGCTGCGCTGGCCGGTCCTGGCCCTGGCCAGCCTTGTGCAGACGATCCCCAGCCTGGCCCTGCTAGCGCTGTTCTACCCCCTCCTGCTGGCGCTTTCGGCTCTGGCCGAGTCGGCGCTCGGGCGCGGGTTCTCGGCGCTTGGCTTCCTGCCGTCGCTGCTGGCGCTGACGCTCTATTCTGTCCTGCCTATCCTGCGGAACGCGGTGACCGGGCTCACCGGGCTAGATCCGGCGATCGTCCAGGCGGCCGATGGCGTCGGCATGACGCCGCGCCAGAAGCTTCTGCAGGTGGAGCTGCCGTTGGCCGCGCCGGTGATCATGGCCGGCGTCCGCACCGCCGCCGTCTGGACCATCGGGGCCGCCACCCTCGCCACGCCGGTCGGCCAGACCAGCCTGGGGAACTACATCTTCGCCGGCCTGCAAACCGAGAACTGGGTCTTCGTGCTGTTCGGCTGTGCGGCGTCCGCGGTGCTGGCGCTTTCCGCCGACCAGCTGCTTGGCCTGGCCGAGACGGGAGTGCGCGACCGGCGTCCGGGTCGCGTGATGGCCGGGCTGGCGGCGATCGTGCTCGGCGCCGGCGCGGCCATGTCGCCGCTGGTGTCGGTGGGCGCTTCGACCGCTTACGTGGTCGGCGCCAAGAACTTCTCCGAGCAGTACATCCTCGCCGAGCTGATGGCCGGCGAGCTGGAGCGGACCGGCGCGCGCGTGACGCGCAAGGAGAACCTGGGCTCCAACGTCGCCTACCGCGCCCTCGCGGCCGGGGAGATCGACGTCTACGTCGACTATTCCGGTACGCTCTGGACCAACGTCCTCGGTCGCACCGACAATCCCGGCCGCGCCGCCGTGCTGGAGGCGCTGACGGCCGAGCTGCGCCGGCGCGACGGTGTCCTCGTCCTGGGCTCGCTGGGTTTCGAGAACGCTTACGCCTTCGCCATGCGCGCTGACCGGGCCCGCGCCCTGGGCGTCTCCAGTCTCGACGACCTAGCCCGCGCCGCGCCGGGCCTGACCCTCGGAACCGACGTCGAGTTCCTGTCGCGGCCTGAGTGGCGGTCCGTCCGCTCGGCCTACGGACTGGCGTTCCGGAACTCCCGCTCGTTCCAGCCCACCTTCATGTACCGAGCCCTCTCCGGCGGCGAGGCCGACGTCATCAGCGCGTTCTCCTCGGATGGCCGCATCGCCGCCGACCGGCTGACGGTGCTCACTGACCCGCGCGGCGCCATCCCCCCGTACGACGCCGTGATCCTCGTCTCGCCGAAGCGCGCCGGCGACGCCCGGCTGCTCGGGGCGCTGCGGCCGCTGGTCGGCTCCATCAGCGTCGAGGCGATGCGGGCGGCCAACTACAGCGTCGACCGCGACCTGGACAAACTGACCCCCGCGGAGGCGGCCCGCGCGTTGCGGCGCCCGTGAATCGGGCCTTGGCAGGCAGTCCGCGGAGGCGGCCCGCGCGTTGCGGCGCCCGTGAATCGGGCCTTGGCAGGCAGTATTCCCACTGCTCGGTCGACCCGTTCGACGGCGGCGCGGGCCTGCGGCTGAACCTGGGCAGCCTGGACGCTGGCCAGACCAAGTCCTTCACCTGGTGCTCCGCCGCGCCGTCCTGACCCAAGCATTCAAAATCTGTCCCGCGCCAAGGCCCCGGCGGGGACGCGGCGGCTTCCTCGTCGACGGGAAAGTTAACGGGACTAGCCTTTCGTTAACCATGCCGGGCCAGGATCGCGGGGGTGGCGGATCGGTCCGCCATCCAGTCTCCGCATGAGGGTTTGCATGAGCGGCGCCGAGGTTCTGGACGTCGGGCGCGACGCCATCTGGCTGACGATCCAGCTGTGCGCGCCGGTGCTGTTGGTGGGCCTCGTGGTGGGCGTCGGCATCGGCCTGCTGCAGGCGCTGACCCAGATCCAGGAACAGACCCTGGTCTATGCGCCGAAGATCGTGGCGATCTTCGTGTCCCTGCTCATCTTCCTGCCGCTCATGGGCGCGCTGATGAGCGGCTTCATGCGCAACATCGCCGCCCGCATCGCCGGCATGTAGCGCGGGCGCCGGCGGCCCATGGAAAGCTACGCCACCGCCCAGCAGGTCTTCGCCGCCGGCCTCGTCTTCGCGCGCCTCGGCGCCATCGTCATGCTGATCCCCGGGATCGGCGAGACCTTCATCCCGCCGCGCATCCGCCTGGCCTTCGCCCTGGCGCTGACCCTCATGCTGCTGCCGGTGGTGGGCCGCGCGCCGGCCCTGCCGGCTGACGCCAGCGGCCTGGGGCTCGCGGTCATCAAGGAGGCGCTGATCGGGCTGATGATCGGGGGCATCCTGCGCCTGTTCATGAGCTCGCTGGCCAGCGCGGGCGAGATCATCTCGATCCAGATCTCGTTGTCGTTCGCCCAGACGGCCAACCCGATGCAGGCCCAGCCGTCGACCACCGTTTCCACCTTCCTGGGCATGATCGGCATCGTGCTGATCTTCGCCACCAACCTGCACCACATGTTCGTGGCGGCAGTGGCCCAGTCGTTCGAGCTGTTCCCCTTCACCCGTGACGTGCCGGTCAACGACGCGGCCCAGCTCGCCATCCAGACCGTGGGGAAGTCGTTCGCGCTCGGCCTCCAGCTGGCCGCGCCGGTGGTGGTGTTCTCGCTGATCTTCAACATCGCCACCGGCCTGGTCGGCCGGGTGATGCCGCAGTTCCAGGTCTTCTTCGTGGCCACGCCGCTCAGCCTGCTGCTGGGCCTGTCGGTCTTCGCCCTCAGTCTGGGCGTGATGGGCATGGTCTGGATCGACCGGTACCGTGAACTCGTCGGGATGTTCGCGCCGTCATGAGCGAGGCCCCCGAGCGCGAGTCAAAGACAGAAGAGGCCACACCCCAGAAGCTCCAGAAGGCGCGGGAGAAGGGCGAGGGGCCTCGGACCATGGACCTCGGGTCGTTCGCGACCCTGGCCGCCACGGCGGCGGTGGTGCTGATGGCCGGCGGCTGGATGGCCCGCAACATGGTCGGCCAGCTCACACCCTTCATCGCCCAGCCGGGCAGCATGGTGGTGGAGAACGGCGGCGGGGTCGGGATCTTCCGGTACGCCCTGGTCGTGGCCATGCCGCCGCTGATCGCCGTGATGGCCGCCGCCGCGCTCTCGGGCTCGGCCGCCAGCCTCGTGCAGTCCGGCCTGCGCTTCATGCCCGACAAGCTGAAGCCCGATTTCAGCAAGGTCTCGCCGCGCAAGGGCTTCGAGCGGATCTACGGTCCCGACGGGCTGATGCAGTTCTTCAAGTCGCTGGTGAAGATCGCGATGACTGGGGTGCTGGCCTGGTGGGTGCTGAAACCCGTCTGGCCCCAGCTCTACGAACTTTCCGCCATGGAGCCCACGGCCATCCTGCCGTTTACCCTGCAGGTGGCCAAGCGCCTCATCTTCGCAGTGGCGGCGCTGATCCTGGTCATCGCCGCGGCCGACTGGCTGTGGCAGCGCCAGCGCTTCATGGTCCGGATGCGGATGACCAAGGAAGAGGTCAAGGAAGACTACAAGAACTCCGAAGGCGACCCGCATGTGAAGGCGCGCCAGAAGCAGATCCGCATCGAGCGCGCGCGCCGGCGGATGATGCAGGCGGTGCCGGACGCAACCGTGGTGGTGATGAACCCGACCCACTACGCCGTGGCGCTGAAGTACGAGGAGGGCGCGGCCTCCGCGCCGATCTGCGTCGCCAAGGGCCTCGACAGCCTGGCGCTGAAGATCCGTTCGGTCGCCGAGGAGGCCGGCGTCCCGGTCATCGAGGATCCGCCGCTCGCCCGCGCCCTCTACGCCGCCGTCGACATCGACGACATGATTCCGCCCGCCCACTACGAGGCGGTGGCCAAGGTGATCGGCTTCATCCTGAGCCAGGCCAACCGCCGGCGGGCTAAGCCTCTGTAAGTTGCTGAGCGTGTGACAGAATGACCTCTATCGAATCGCCGGAGGCGCCGTCCCTCGCCATGGCCGAGCCGCCGTCCAAGTCCCGCAAGACCGACCCGCTGATCGCCCTGGCGGTGGTGTTCTTTCTGCTCGCGGTGGCCTTCGCCGCCGCGCCGCTGGTGAACGCCGGACCGGAGACCCTGGCCGGTTCGCTGCTGCTGTTCGGGCTGGCGGGCGTCTGCTGTCTGGGGCTCCTGGTGCTGCGCGGCCCGGCCGAGACGCCGGCGGAGACCGAGGCCGGGGCCGAGGCGTTCCTCTCGGCGCTGGACGAACCCGCGGCCGTGGCCGCGCCCGATGGCCGGCTGCTGACCACCAATCCCGCCTGGCGCGAGGCCATGGGCAAGGCGCCGCGCCTGCCCAAGAGCGGCGCCACCGCGTCCAGCCTGTTCGGCGCCCTGGCCAGCGCCCGCCGGGGCGACCTCGGCCGCGCGACCCTCAAGGTCAGCGGGCAGGAACGCGAGGCCCTGGTCTCGCCTATCGGCCCGCGCCGCTTCCTCGTGCGCCTCACCGGCCGCGGTTCCGGCCCGCTGGCGCTGCCGTCCTCGGCGATGGAGGTTCTGAACGCCGTCGCCGGCGCCAAGGCCCCGCCGCCGAAGGTGCTGGACGCGTTCGCCGCCGCCTCTCCGTTCGGCGCGGCGCTGCTGGACGGCGACGATCCCTTCGAGGCCCGCATCGTCGAGGCCAATCCCGCGCTGGCGGCCGTGGCCCACGGCGGCCAGGCGGGCCAGGTGTTCGGCGACCTGATCGAGCCCAACAGCCGCGTGGAGGCGGCGCTACGCCTCGCCGACGGGCGCGCCGGCCATGCGCCCATCGAGGTGCGACTGGCCCACGACCCGACGCGGATCGCCCACCTCTACCTCTCGCAGGGCGGCGGCCGCTGGGTGGCCTACCTCGTCGACGTCTCCGAGCAGAAACAGGTCGAGCTGCAGCTCTCCCAAAGCCAGAAGATGCAGGCCATCGGCCAGCTGGCCGGCGGCGTGGCGCACGACTTCAACAACCTGCTGACCGCCATCCTCATGCAGCTCGACGTGCTGGCGACGCGCCACCCGGTGGGCGATCCCAGCTATGAGGGCCTGAACGAGATCAAGCAGACCTCGATGCGGGCGGCCGACCTGGTCCGCAAGCTGCTGGCTTTCTCGCGCAAGCAGACGGTCCAGCGCGAGATCCTCGACGTGGGCGAGATGATCTCGGAATCCGAGGTCCTGCTGCGTCGCCTGCTGCACGAGGACATCAAGCTCACCACGGACTATGGCCGCAACCTGCCGCACGTTCGCGCCGACCGGGGCCAGCTCGACACCGCGGTGATGAACCTCGTGGTCAACGCCCGCGACGCGATCCGCAGCCATGGGGGCGGGGTCATCCGCATCCGCACCGCTCGCGTCACCCAGGAGGAGGCCCGCGGCCTCGGCTACTCGAGCGCGATGGGCGACCAGGCGATGATCGAGGTGTCGGACGACGGCCCCGGCATCCCGCCTGAGGTGATGGACAAGATCTTCGACCCGTTCTTCACCACCAAGCCGGTGGGCGAGGGGACGGGCCTGGGCCTCGCGACCGTCTACGGCATCGTCAAGCAGTCCGACGGCTGGATCGCCGTGGCGTCCAGGCCCGGCGAGGGCGCGGCCTTCCGCATCTTCCTGCCTGTGCACGTCCCGACCGCCGAGGAGCCTGCGCCGCCCGCGGAACCGGCCGCGCCCAAGCGTCCCGCGGCCCGCGATCTTTCCGGCGCGGGCCGCATCCTGTTCGTCGAGGACGAAGACGCCGTCCGCGGCGTCGCCGCCAAGCTTCTGCGCGCCCGCGGCTACGAAGTGATCGAGGCGGCCAGCGGCGAGGAGGCGCTGGAGATCGCGGAGGAGAACGCCGGCAAGATCGACCTGATGATCTCCGATGTGGTCATGCCCGGCATGCAGGGGCCTGACCTGCTGAAGCAGGCCCGCCAGTACCTTGGTTCGGCGCCGGTGATGTTCATCTCGGGCTACGCCGAGAGCGAGTTCTCGGACCTGCTGGAAGGCGAGCGCAACGTCTCGTTCCTGCCCAAACCGATCGACATCAAGACCCTGGCCGAGCGGGTGAAGCAGGAGCTCCAGAAGGCGGCATGAGTGATCCTGGCCCTTCCCGACAGCTTGCGACCCGGCGAACGGGCGCCTCCGCCGTCGGGGCGAGCGCGACGGGCGCGACAGCCCTCGTCGCCGCCGCGGTCGGGGCGGTGGCGGTCGGTGCGATCGCGCTGGGCGCCGTCGCGATCGGGCGGCTGGTGATCGGGCGGATGTCCGTCGGCCGGCTTCGCATTCGCAGGCTCGATGTGGACGAACTCACGGTCGGCCGCCTCGTGATCCGGGAGAAACGCTAGCGACGCCCCTTGCGCCCGGCTCCGCGGCGCGCGACCGTACCGGCAATCAGAAAAGACGGTATGGGAGGATGTCATGGCGAAGGTGGATCCGAACGGCAGCCTGAGGGGCAAGGTCGCGCTGGTCACAGGCGCGAGCCGCGGGATCGGCGAAGCGATCGCCGCCCGCCTGGCCATGGAGGGCGCCAAGGTCGTCTGCTCGGCCCGCACGGCCGAGACCGGTGACAGCAAGCTGCCCGGAACGCTTCACGCCACCGTCGACCGCATCCGTGCGGCAGGCGGCGAGGCGACCTTCATCAAGGCCGACCTTTCCAGCGCCGAGGACCGCGAGCGCCTGGTGGCCGAGGCGATCGCCGCCTACGGCCCGGTCGACATCCTCATCAACAACGCCGCGGTCACCTTCTTCATTCCTGTCGAGACGTTCCCGAAGAAGCGCTTCGACCTGATGATGGAGGTCCAGGTCTGGGCCCCGTTCCACCTCAGCCAACTCGTCCTGCCGTCGATGCGCGAGCGGCGCTCGGGCTGGATCGTCAACATCTCCTCGCCGGCTGGAATCCACCCGAAGCAGCCCTACAACCGACGGGGCGGCGGCACGGTCTACGGCATGTGCAAGGCGGCGCTGGAGCGGTTCACCACCGGCCTCGCCTCAGAGGTCTACGACGACAACATCGCGGTCAACGTGGTCTCGCCCGGCCTGGTCGACACCCCCGGCGTCGCGGTGCACGGTCTCATCAACGAGCAGACCAAGGATCGGGTGCAGCCGATCGAATTCATCGCCGAGGCTGTCTATCGCCTGGCCTCGGGCGACCCGAAGACCATGACGGGACGGGTCGACTACGCCGAGCCTTTGCTGAAAGAATTGGGGATCGCGCCCTCCGAACTGGTCTGATCCCATGATCGAACAGACGCTCGACATCGCCACCCGCGACGGTAAGACGACGACCTTCATCGCCCATCCCGAACGGGGTGGTCCGCACCCTGTGATCCTGTTCTTCATGGACGCGCCGGCGATCCGCGAGGAGTTGCGCGACATGGCGCGGCGCATCGCGACGGTCGGCTACTATGTAATGCTCCCCAACCTCTATTACCGGCGCGGGGTCATGGAGCTGGCCGATCTCCCACCGCTCACAGAGGCCGACGCCCGGGCGCGGATGTTCGACCTGATGGGCTCGATCAACATCCCGCTGGTGATGAGCGACGCCGACGCCCTGCTGGACTTCGCTGGCCGTGACCCGGCCGCGAGTCCCGGCCCCGCGGCCGCCATCGGCTACTGCATGAGCGGCCAGTACGCGATCAACGCCGCCGCCCGCCATCCGGAGCGGATCGCCTGTGCGGCTTCGCTCTACGGCGTCCAACTCGTCACGGACAAGCCCGACAGCCCGCATCTGGCCGCCCAGAAGGCCAAGGCCGAGCTCTACTTCGCCTGCGCGGAGCACGACACGTACGCGCCGCTGGAGATGGTGGAGGCGCTGGATGCGTCCCTGAAGGCCGCCGGCGTCAACGCCGAGGTGGAGATCTACAAGGACGCCCACCACGGCTTCGCCTTCCCGCAGCGGGCGGTCTACGACAAGCCGTCGGCCGAACGGCACTGGGAGCGGCTGTTCGCGCTGTTCAAGCGGAACCTCAGCTAGGCTCGACCGCCACGGGCGGGACCCAGCCCGGCTCCAGCGCCTTCAAGGGGTGCAGCGAGCTGACCATGCCCATGAACGGCGGCCAGATATTGTAGCCCAGCAGGCTCTGAAGGCGCGGCGACATGGCCCGCGCGCGCTCGGCTGGCACGCCCAGGAAGAAGTTCTCCTGCGTCCGGCACCAGGGCTGGCAGTACTGGTTGGTGAACCCCAGCCGCGGACCACTGCTGCGGTTGGCGCCGCCGCGGTGGATGCAGGTTCCCGCCATGACGAAGCAGGCGCCCGCAGGCATCTCCATGGGGACCAGCATCCGCTCCCACTCGCCTGGATCGTTCGGGCGGTCCGCCGCGCCCGGGTCGCCCCAGAGGTGGCTGCCGGGGATCACCTCGGTGCAGCCGTTCTCCCGCGTGAAGTCTTCTATGGCCCCGATCACGGTCATGCTCAGCGGCGGGCGCGGTCGCGGCTGGCGGTAGAAGCCGTCGTCGGTATGCAGGTCCTGCGCCGTCTCGCCGGGGTTGATCTGGATGGACTGGCTAGCGGTCAGCAGGTAGCCGGGCTGCAGGAAGCGATCCAGGATCGCCAGCAGGCGCGGGTCTTCTGTGAGGTCTTCGAACACCCGGCCGCGGGCCACCAGGGTGTAGACCCGCTCCGTCTTGAATCCCTCGAAGTCGTTGCGGCCACGGCGTCGGCCCACGAACGGCGCAAGCCCCTGGCGGAAGCGGGCGATGGCGTCTGCGTCCATGAAGTTGCGGATCACAGTGTACCCGCGCTGGCGTATTTCGGCCGCATGGGCGTCGGCGTCGAAGCCGGCGACAGGCTGGTCCATCTGACCTCCATGACCCAGCGGGCCTGCAAGCGCCTTTAGACTTGCCGGTGTGGCGGCGTCCGGCCGCTGCTATAGCATGGGTCTCGGAGGCGCCGACCATGACCGAGACACTGACGATCCGCCGCGTGGCGGGAGCTCTGGGGGCCGAGATCAGCGGCCTGGACCTGGCGCAGGACCTGTCGGACGCCACGATCGCCGCGATCCGCCAGGCGCTGCTCGAGCACCAGGTCATCTTCTTCCGGGACCAGGACCTGACGCCGGCCCGGCAGGTGGCCTTCGGCCGCCGCTTCGGCCCACTCAATATCCACCCCTACGTCACAGGGATGGAGGGGCAGCCTGAAGTGATGGAGATCATCAAGGAGCCGTCCGACCGCATCAACTTCGGCGGCGGCTGGCATTCCGACATGAGCTTCCTGGAGACGCCGGCCATCGGCTCGATCCTCTATGGCGTCGAGATTCCGGAGTTCGGCGGCGACACTCTGTTCGCCAGCCAGGCCGCCGCCTACGATGCTCTGTCGCCGGGGCTCAAGGCGACGCTGGAGGGCCTCAGCGCCGTCCACTCCGCCAGCCGTGAGTACTCGGCCAAGGGCGCCTCGGCGCAGAAGCGGGGCTCGATGCAGGTGGCCGAGGCCGACGGCTACGTGGGCGAGTACGTCCACCCCATGGTGCTGGTCCACCCCGAGACCGGCCGCAAGGCGCTGTATGTGAACCCTGCCTTCACTCTCCGGATCGATGGCTGGAAGACCAGCGAGTCCAAGGCGCTGCTGGACTATCTCTTCAACCACTGCCGCTATGAGGGCTTCACCTGCCGGTTCACCTGGCAGCCGGGCTCGGTCGCCTTCTGGGACAACCGATCGGTCTGGCACTTCGCGCTCAACGATTATCCCGGCCAGCGCCGCCACATGCGCCGCGTCACCGTCGATCCCTGGCCCCAGGCCCGGGCGGTGGCTGCGGCGTAGATGGGGGAGGCCCTGACCTCGGCCGGAGGGAGGTCAGGGCCCCGCGGGGCAGTTGGATTGGGGGACTGGACACCCGCCCCCAACTCCTAGCTCAGCTGTGCATACCGGAAAGATGTGACACGCCTGAAATGCTCAATGCGGGTAGCTCAGCGGTCGGTCAGCCAGGCCAGCACTCCCTGTGCGGCCGCGAGTCCGGTCGCGAAGGACGCCTGCAGCAGGTAGCCACCGGTGGGCGCCTCCCAGTCCAGCATCTCACCGGCCAGGAACACGCCGGGCCTCGCCTTGAGCATCAGCCGTTCGTCGAGGCCGTCCAGGCGAACCCCGCCGGCGGTCGAGATCGCGCGGGCCAGACCCTGCACGCCGGTGAACCGGACGGGCGCGGCCTTGATGGCGGCGGCTAGCGCCGCGGGCTCGGGCGGCAGGTCCTTGCCGTGCGCTTCGCGGAGCAGGTTGATCTCCAGCGGCGACAGTCGGAGCGTCTTGCGCAGGTGGTTGGCGAGCGACTGCGCTCCGCGCGGCCGGGCCAGCCGCGCCGCCAACCTCTCGCGCGTCTGGTCCGGCCGCAGGTCGATCGTGGCCTTGGCCGCGCCCTCGGCGAGGATCGCCTCGCGGATCGGGGCGGACAGGGCATAGAGCGCACCGCCCTCCAGGCCGTAGCGGGTGATCACCGCTTCGCCGCGGACGGTGCGGCCGGCGAACGTCAATGCGATCCCCTTCAGCGGCTGGCCGGCGAAGCCCTGCATCACCGGGCTCCAGGCCACATCGAAGCCCATGTTCGCCGGCCTTAGCGGCGCGACCTCGGCGCCGGCGGCCTGCAACGGCCCGACCCACCCGCCATCCGATCCCAGGCGCGGCCAGCTCGCCCCGCCGAGCGCCAGGATCGTGGCCTGCGGCCGGATGTCGACCTCGCCCGCGGGCGAGCTGAACCGCAGCGCGCCGTCATCCGTCCAGCCGAGCCAGTCGTGCCGGGTGCGGATTTCCACGCCTAGCTCCGCCAGCCGCGCCAGCCAGGCCCGCAGCAGCGGCGAGGCCTTCAGCGCCTTTGGAAAGACCCGCCCGGACGAACCCACGAAGGTCGGCTGGCCCAGGCCCTCCGCCCAGGCGACCAGCGCCGCCGGCGGAAACGCCTCCAGCATTGGTCGCACCCAGGGCGCGGCGGCGCCGTAGCGCGCGACGAAGGCCTCGAAGCCTTCCGAGTGAGTCAGGTTCAGTCCGCCGCGTCCGGCCATCAGCAGCTTGCGGCCAACCGACGGCATGCGCTCGAAAACGGTCACCGCATGTCCGGCCGCCGCGAGCCGCTCGGCTGCGAAGAGCCCAGCGGGCCCTCCGCCGACGATGGCGATCATCGCCCGGGGTCCGTCACGTCCCCGCCATGGCCAGCAGGGCGGCGAGGCCGACGGTCATGCCCTTCAGGCTCTCGGGCTTGGAGACGTCGATCCATTCGTCGACCGCGTGCGCGCGGCCGCCGCTTCCACCCGAGCCGATGGTCACGGCCGGGATGCCCAGACTGATCGGGATGTTGGAATCGGTGGAGCTCGCGCCCAACTCCGGCGTCAGGCCGGCGGCCCGCACCGCGGCGGCGGTCAGCTGGACGATGTCGGCGTCCTCGCGGGTGTTGCCGGTCGGCCGGTCGCCGATCAGCTTCACCTCGGCCGAGACCTTGCCGGCGCGGGTGGAGCGCGCGGCGTTCTCCTGCTCGACGGCGCCCTCGACGATCTTCAGGAACTGGCCGTCCAGCTTTGCCAGCTCGTCCTTGCTCGCGGACCGCATGTCCACTTCCAGCCAGATGGCGTCGGGGATGGAGTTCACGGACGTGCCGCCTCCGACGACGCTGGTGGCGTAGGTCGTCTTCGGCTGGGTCGGGGTCTGGATACGGTTCATCTCGACCACCGTCGTCCCCATGGCGGCCATGGGATTCACGAGGCCGAAGGCGCCGTAGGAGTGTCCGCCCGGCCCCTTGAAGGTCACCCGATAGCGCCGCGATCCGACGGCCTTGTCGACGATCCGGTCGGCCGAGGTTCCGTCCATCGAGAAGAAGGCCGAGATCCGATCCTTGTATTTGCCCTGGGTGAAGATGTGCCGCACGCCGCGCAGGTCGCCGGGGCCTTCCTCGCCGACGTTGCCCACGAACAGGATGTCCTTCTTCGTGGCGATCTTCGCCGCATCGAGCGCGCGGATGTAGCCCAGCAGCACCGCGAGCGAATGGGTGTCGTCGCCGATGCCCGGCGCCATCAGCTTCGTGCCCTCGCGGCGCACCTTCACGGGCGTACCAGCCGGGAACACGGTGTCGAGGTGCGCGGCCAGCACCACCACCGGCCCGCCCGGCTTGCCGCTGCCGCGTCGGACGCCCATCACGTTGCCCTCGGAATCCATCTCCACGTCCGTCAGGCCATGGGCCTTGAGCATTTCCATGTACGCCTTGGCGCGCTCCGCTTCCTGGAATGGCGGCGCCGGGATCTCGGTGAGCGTGATGGTGTCGGCGACGATGCGGTCGTGCTCGCGGTCGAGCGTGGCGACGGCCGCCTTGAACCCGGCGCTCTTGCGGATCTGCGCGATGGCCTTGTCGGCCTTGGCCGGGGTGGTCTGGGCGTTGGCGCCTGTGGCCAGGGTGAGCGTCAGGGCGGCGGCGAGCGCGAGCCGCGAAACACGTAACATCGTGATGGAATCCTTGCGTCCAGCCGGGGTCATTTCAACCGATCCCACCGCGCTTCGCCAGGGCAGGCGGGCAGGTTGTTTCGCATTACCGGGAATTAATGCCACGATCCAACCCCTCGTGCTTGCCCCCGCCTGTCGCGGACCTCTAAGCCTTCGCGTCACGCAGATGTAACGGGGAGGCGCAGGGTGCAGAACCGTCGCCAGTTGATGTTCACGGCCGCCGCCATGGCCGCCCTCGCAACCCAGGTTCGCGCCCAGCCGGCGACGGGGGCCGAGGCCCAGCTCGCCGTCTTCCTGGACCAGGTGTTCAAGGAAGTCCTCGACGACAACCCTGAGCTCGTCACCTCCCTCGGTCTCGACAAGGGGGAACGCGCCGACGCCAAGGCCCGACTTCGCGACGCCTCGCTGGCAGGTCTCGCCAAGCAGAAGGCCAGGACTGCGGACCAGCTCCGCCGCCTGAAGGCGATCGACCGTCGCCAGCTCTCGGGCATGGCCGCGGTCAACTACGACACCCTGGCCTTCGACCTGGAGACCACGGACGCGGCCAACAAGCGCTTCAACTACGGCGGCGCCGGGGCCGGCAGCCCGTATGTCCTCGCCCAGATCAGCGGCGCCTGGCAGGAGGTCCCTGATTTCCTCGACAGCCAGCACAGCATCGACAGCCGCGCCGACTGCGAAGCCTATCTCTCGCGACTGGAGGCCTTCGCCAGGATCTTGGACGAAGAGGCCGAGCGCGTCCGCCATGACGTCGGCCTGGGCGTCGTCCCCCCTGATTTCGCCATCGCCGGCGCACTGAAGGGCATGGGTGTCCTGCGGGCGCCTGCGGACAAGTCGACCCTGGTGACCGCGCTGGCGAAGAAAGCCAGGGACAAGGGGATCGCGGGCGACTGGCAGGCGCTGGCGACCAAGGTCTACGACGGTCGCATCATCCCCGCTCTCGACCGCCAGATGGCGCTGCTCAGGGACCTTCAGCCCAAGGCCGTGCATGAAGCCGGCTGCTGGCGGCTGCCGGATGGCCAAGAGTATTACGCCCACGCCCTCCATTCGCAGACCACCAGCCGAATCTCTCCGGACGAGGTGCACAAGCTGGGTTGGGACGTCACGAAGGAGCTCTCCGCCCGCGCCGACGTCCTCTTCAAGGAGCTGGGCTTCACAAAGGGGACCGTGGGCGAGCGCTACATCGCCCTCTACGAGAGCAAAAAGGGCGTCTATCCGAACACCGACGCCGGCAAGGCCCAGATCCTCGCCGACCTCACCAAGGTGGTCGAGGCGATGCAGAAGCGTCTGCCCGAGCAGTTCGGCACGCTGCCCAAGGCCGGCGTCGAGATCCGCCGCATCCCGGCGGCTACGGAGGGCGGCTCCTCGACCCACTACGAAAGCCCCAGCCTCGATGGCAGCCGGCCGGGCGTCTACTGGCTGAACCTGCGCGACACGGCCGAGAGCCCGTGGTGGTTCCTGCCGACCACCACCTACCACGAGGCCAATCCGGGCCATCACATGCAGATCGCCCTCCAGCGCGAGGCCGACCTGCCGATGATCCGCCGCGTCATGGGCTTCGGCGCCTATGCCGAGGGCTGGGCGCTCTACGCCGAGCAGGTCGTGCAGGAGATGGGGGTCTACAAGGGCGATCCACTAGGCGAGCTGGGCTACATCCATGACGCCCTGCTGCGCTCGGCCCGTCTCGTCACCGACAGCGGCCTGCACCACCTGCGCTGGAGCCGGGAGAAGGCCATCGCCGAGATGCGCGGCATCGAGGGCGACCCCGAGCCGCTCGCCGCCCAAGAGATCGAGCGCTACTCGGTCTGGCCCGGCCAGGCCTGCAGCTACATGGTCGGCAAGGTCACCATCCTGCGCCTGCGCGAGAAGGCCAAGGCGGCGCTGGGGCCCAAGTACGACCCCCGGAAGTTCCATGACGCCATCCTGCTGTCCGGCTCCATGCCGCTGACCGCGCTCGAAAACGTCGTCGACCTCTATATCGAGAAGGCCAAGGGCTGATGGACCGCCGCACGTTCCTCGCCACCGTCGGCGCCCTGGCGCTGGCGCCCGCCGCCCGCGCCGCGACCCCCGAGGATGCAAAGCTCCGGGCCGTCTTCGATCGGATCTTTGAGGACAACCTTGCGAGGTCGCCCGAGGCCCTGACCCGGCTCGGCCTCGACAAGGGCGAGCGCGCCGCCGCCAAGTCGAAGCTGGACAGCGCCTCGATCCAGGCCCTCGACGAGGACAAGGCGCTCACGCTGAAGCACCTGGCCGACCTGAAGACGGTCGATCGCGGCCGCCTCAGCCCGGGCGAGCAGCCCAACTACGACGCCGTGCGCTTCACCCTTGAGGGCGAGGCCGCCGCCGGCAAGCGCTACGCCTACGGCTACCAGGGCGCCGGCCAGCCGTATGTGATCTCTCAACTCACCGGCGCCTATCAGGACATTCCCGACTTCCTGGGCTCCCAGCACGGGATCGAGACCAAGGCCGACGCCGACGCCTACCTCGACCGCCTCGTGGCCTTCGGCGCGGTCATGGACGAGGAGACGGCGCGGGTCCGCCGCGACCGCACCCTCGGCGTCGTGCCGCCCGATTTCGTGCTGGAGCGGGCGCTGGCGCAAATGACGGCCCTGCGCGCCTCCGACCCTGCCGCCTCGCCGCTGACCACCCAGCTCACCGGTCGCGTCCAGGCCAAGGGCATCGAGGGGAACTATGCGGCCGCCGCCGAACGCGCCGTCGCCGCCTATGTCTATCCGGCCCTCGACCGTCAGATCGCCCTGATGCGCGAGCTTCAGCCCGAGGCCCGGCACGACGCCGGCGTCTGGCGGCTCCCCGACGGCGAGGCCTACTACCGGGACTCGCTACGCAACTTCACCACGACCACGCTGTCGCCCAAGGAGATCCACCAGATGGGTCTCGAGCAGGCCAAGGCGCTCGGCGCGCGGGCCGACGCGATCCTCAAGGGGCAGGGGCTGACCAAGGGCACGGTCGGCGAGCGGATCGCCGCCCTCTTCGCCGATCCGAAGCATCACTACGCCAACACGGACGAGGCCAAGGAACAGCTCATCGCCGATCTCAACAAGCTGGTGGCCGAAATCCGGCCGCGGCTGCCCGAGAAATTCCACGCCCTGCCGAAGGCGGAGGTCGAGATCCGCCGGGTGCCCAAGTTCATCGAGGCGGGCGCCCCGGGCGGCTACTACAACCGGCCCGCCCTGGATGGCTCGCGGCCGGGCATCTACTGGATCAACCTGCGCGATTCCGCCGAGAACCCGCGCTGGACCCTCAAGACCCTGACCTACCACGAGGCGATCCCGGGCCATCACCTGCAGCGCTCGCTGCAGCAGGAGGCCGACCTGCCGATGCTGCGCCGCACGGCCGGGTTCCCCGCCTTCGCCGAGGGCTGGGCGCTCTATTCAGAGCAGGTGGCCCTTGAGATGGGCATGTACGAGGGCGATCCGCTGGGCGAGCTGGGCCAGATCCAGGCCTCGCTGTTCCGCGCGGCCCGCCTCGTCGTCGACACCGGCCTGCACGCCATGAAGTGGAGCCGCGAGAAGGCGATCCAGACCATGGTCTCCATCGACGGCAGCCCGGTCAGCTCCGCCACCACCGAGATCGAGCGCTATTGCGTCCGTCCCGGCCAGGCCTGCGCCTACATGGTGGGCAAGCTCACCTGGCTGCGCCTGCGGGCCAAGGCGCAGGCCGCGCTCGGCCCGCGCTTCGACATCCGTCAGTTCCACGACGCCGGCCTGCTCGGGGGCGCCATGCCGCTCACCGTGCTGGAGGGCGTGATCGACCGCTGGACCGCGGCCAACAAGGCCTGAGGAGTTCCATGAGCCAAATCGACCGCCGCCGCTTCCTGCTCACCTCGGCGGGCGCGGCCCTCGCGACCGCCACGCCGGTTCTCGCCCAGGCCGGGAGCGAGGATGCGAAGCTCCGCGTCCTCCTCGACCGCATGTTCGAACAGCGCGTGGATGACAGCCCGCGTTTCGCCACCGCGCTGGGGCTCGACAAGGACGCTCGCGCGCACCTGAAATCCAAGCTCGACGACAACTCCGCGGCCGGCAAGGCGAAGCGACTGGAGCAGGCCCGCGGTTATCTGGCCGACCTCAAGGCCATCGATCGCGCCAAGCTGTCGGGTCCGTCGAAGGTCGACCTCGACGTTATGCTCTATTCCAACGAGCAGGCGGTGCGGAACGGCGACCGCTACCAGTTCGGCGACGTCGGCGGCAACTTCAGCCCCTACGTCATCAGCCAGCGGGGCGGGGCCTACGCCAACATCCCCGACTTCCTCGACAGCCAGCACCGCATCGCCAACGCTGCGGACGCCGAGGCCTACCTCTCGCGCCTTTCGGCCTTCGCCGCGGCGATGGACAACGACGTCGCGCGCCAGAAGGCCGACGTGGCCGCCGGCGTGATCCCGCCCGACTTCGTGTGCGACCTGTCGCTCGGCCAGATGAAGGCCCTGCGCGACCAGCCGGCGGACAAGGTGATCCTGACCACCTCCATCGCCCGCAAGGCTGCCGCGGCGAACCTCGCCGGGGACTGGGCTGCCCGTGCGCAGAAGATCGTAGAGGCCGAGGTCTATCCGGCGCTCGACCGCCAGATCGCCGCCATGCAGGCGGTTCGGGCCAAGGCGAAGCCCGACACCGGCGTCTGGGCCCTGCCGGACGGCGACGCCTATTACGCCGACGCGGTGAAGGCTTCGACGACCACGAACTACACGCCGCAACAGGTCCACCAGATGGGCCTCGACCAGGTGGCCGACATCACCGCCCGGCTCGACGTCATCCTGAAGGCCCAGGGGCTGACCCAGGGCACGGTGGCCCAGCGCCTCGCGAAGCTGAATGAAGACCCGGCCCAGGCCTACCCCGACACCGACGAGGCGCGGGCGCGGATCATCGCCGACCTCAACAAGGACGTGGCCGACCTCTACGGCGTGCTGCCCCAGGCGTTCCGCACGTTGCCCAAGGCCAAGGTCGAGGTACGCCGGGTGCCGGTGTTTATCCAGGACGGCGCGGCCAACGGCTACTACCAGGGCGCCGCGTTGGATGGTTCACGCCCCGCCGCCTTCTACATCAATCTCAAGGAGACGGCCGACTGGCCGCGCTACAACCTCAAGACCCTGGCGGTTCACGAGACGATCCCCGGCCACCACCTGCAGATCGCGCTGGCGCAGGAGAGCACCCGCATCCCGATGCTGCGCCGCGCCGGCTTCGGCTTTTCGGCCTTCTCCGAGGGCTGGGCGCTCTATGCCGAACAGCTCGCCGACGAGATCGGCGCCTACCAGGGCGACCCTCTTGGCCAGGCGGGCTACCTCCAGTCGCTGCTGTTCCGCGCTGCGCGCCTCGTGACCGACACGGGCATCCACTACAAGCGCTGGGGCCGCGCGAAGGCGACGCAATATATGGTCGAGACCATCGGCAACACGCCGGCCCGCGCCCAGCGCGAGGTGGAGCGCTACTTCTCCTCGCCCGGCCAGGCCAACAGCTACAAGGTCGGACACACCGTCTGGGTGAAGGTGCGGAAGGACGCGAAGAGAAAGCTCGGGGCGAAATTCGACCTCAAGGCCTATCACGACGCTGTCCTGCTCTCGGGGGCCATGCCCCTGACCGTCCTGGAACGTCACGTCGCCGATTGGGCCGCCTCACAGGCCTGAGGCGTTCCGTGCCTCGCGGGGGAACAAACCGGCTAGAACCAGCCCGCCGCCTTCAGGTCGCTGGCCTGGCCGCGGCTGACCGGGACTACCAACCCGCTCTTCAGTCGCGCCTCGCCGCGGCCGCGCAGCCATTTGACCTCGTCAATGGCCTCGGCGGCGACCCACCAGGAGCGGTGTGTCCGGAATCCCGGCGCACCGGCCAGCTCGGCCAAGGCGTCGCCGAAGCGGGCGGCTATAAGTTCCTCGCCGGCATCCGTGTGGACTCTTAGGTAGTGGTCTTCCGCCTCCACGGCGATCAGGGCTGCGGCCCTTCGCTTGGCCGACAGCCGCTCGCGGAAGATCGCGAGCGGATCGGCCTCCGGCGTCGGCGCGACAGCTGGAGGGTTGGATGTCTGCGCCCACGCGAGCTGGCGGAAGAGCATGGTGGCGAAGCAGACGACGAACACCTGGAACCAGGGCTGGGCCACATTTCCCCAGTGCAGCCGCATCCCGCCCAGCCAGTGGTTGGTCAGCCCGACCAGCACCGTCACGAAAGGCGTCATCGAGATGCTGGCCAGGGCGACGCGCAGCCAGAAGTGGCCGACCCGTCGCCGCAGCGGCTCGTCGATCGCGACCCCGATCATGCCGCCGCCGACCATGCAGATCTGCCAGTAGACAAGCCGCTCCAGCAGACTGCGTTCCGACGATCCGAACGGCCCCAGGAGGGCCATGACCACCCCGATCGCCACCCACAGGGCCACGTCGGCGGTCAGCCGCCGCATCCAGGGTTCCGTCAGTCTCGGCATCGGTGGTCCGGTCGGCAGAGTCGTTCGCGCAAGTCTGCCACGACTGGCGAGCCCGAGGCATCCGTTCGCGAAGCCCCGGCGCCGTTCGCGAAAACGCCCCTGGCGCAGGCCGAAGCGCGTCGGCGATCTGGCGCTCCACCCCACGGAGCCCGACCGCATGACCCGCCGCTTCTCCCTGCTGCTCTGGAGCCTCGCCGCCCTGCTGAGCGTGGGCGTGGCGGTGTTCTCCTACCGCTTCATTCCGCGGATCGGGCCGATGTCACCGGAGATCCTCGGCAACCTCTACGCCAACCCCTGGCTGGCGTTGCACGCGGCCGGAGCCGGCACGGCGCTGCTGATCGGCCCGTTCCAGTTCCTGCCCGCCCTGCGTCGCCGTCGCGTCCTCCATCGCTGGATCGGGCGCACTTACGGCACGAGCTGCCTGGTCGGCGGGGCGGCCGGCTTCATCCTGGCGTTCGGAACCACGGCCGGGCCCGTGGCCGCGGCCGGCTTCGGCCTCCTGGCGCCGGCGTGGATCTACACCACCGCCCAGGGCTGGCTGACCGCCCGCGCCGGGCGCTTCGACGAGCATCGGCGCTGGATGATCCGCTCGTTCGCCCTGACCTTTGCCGCGGTCACCCTGAGGCTCTACCTGCCGCTCGGGGTCATCGCCGGCCTGACGTTCCCGCAGCTCTACGTCGCCACCGCCTGGATTTCCTGGGTCCCGAACCTGCTGGTCGCCGAGCTCTATCTGCTGCGCGAGCGGGCCCGGCTCCAGCCCGCGTGAGCGGCGTGGGGCGCGGCGCCGTTGCTGACAGACCCCTGGCAGCAGCTCGCGCGTTGAATGGCCGGACCTGCAAGGAGCCGCTCCGATGTCCTCCCCGACCTCCAACGACCTCGTCTTCTACACCAACCCCATGTCGCGCGGACGGATCGTCCGCTGGATGCTCGAAGAGGTGGGCCAGCCCTACCGCACCGAGATCCTGCCGTGGGGCGCCAACAAGTCGCCCGAGTACCTGGCGATCAATCCGATGGGGAAGGTGCCGACCATCGTCCACGGTGGCACCGTGGTCACCGAATGCGCCGCCATCTGCGCCTATCTCGCCGACGCCTTTCCGCAGGCGAACCTCGCCCCGCCCTCGGGCAGCCGCCTGCGCGGACCCTACTATCGCTGGCTCTTCTTCGGCGCCGGACCGATCGAACAGGCGGTGGCGGTGAAGTCCATGGGCTGGGAGGCGCCGCCCGAGCGCGAACCCATGCTGGGCTTCGGCAACATCGACGTCGTCTTCGACACGCTGGAACAGGCCCTCAAGGGCCGCGAGTACCTGGCGGGCGACAGTTTCACCGCCGCCGACCTGTACATCGCCGCTCACCTCGGCTGGGGGATGCAGTTCGGCACGATCGCCAGGCGACCGGTCTTCGAGGCTTACGCCCAGCGGATGGAGGCGCGCCCTGCGGCGGTGCGGGCGGCTCAGATCGACGACGCCCTCATTCCGGCTGACCAGCCTGTACCCGCTGAATGAGGTCCCAGCGGTTCCCGTAGAGGTCCTCGAATACCGCCACGGTCCCGTAGGGCTCGTGGCGCGGGGCCTCCAGGAACCGGACGCCGGCCGCGACCATCCTCCCCTGGTCGCGGCCGAAGTCGTCGGTCTCCAGGAACAGGAACACCCGCCCGCCCGCCTGCCGGCCCACCGCGTCGATCTGCTCGCCCGTCGCCCGCGCCAGCAGCAGGCCCGCGTCCGAGCCGGGCGGCCGCACCACCACCCAGCGCTTTCCGCCGCCCATGTCGGTGTCCTCGACGAGATCGAAGCCGACCTTGCGCACATAGAAGTCGATCGCCTCGGCGTAGTCGCGGACGAGCAGGGCGGTGAGGGAGAGTCGCTGGGTCATTCGCCGTAGGTACAGCTTCCCCTGGGCAGGTTCAGCCCGCGTCAGCCAGGTCCAGCCGCAGGTAGACGCTGTCGCAGACCTCTCCATCCACGACGAAGGTGGCGGTCGCCCGTCCGGTCTCGCGGAATCCGGCCCGGGTCAGCAGGTTCAGGCAGGCCTGGTTGCGCGGGTCGACGTCGGCGGTCAGCGCCTCCAGGCCTCTCCGAGCCGCATGGCGCGTGAAGGCCTCCAGAGCCTCGGTCGCGAAGCCCTGGCCCCAGCGGTCACGCCGCAGGAAGAAGCCGATCTCCGGCAGGCGCCAGGCGCCGAGGCGGCCGATCACTTCGCCCCCGTGCTCCAGTACGAACTCGTCGCCTTCGCCCGCGTCCGCCGACACCATCGGCTCCAGCCAGGCTCGGGTCTGTTCGAGCGAAGCATGCGGCGGTGTCGACCAGAACCGCATCACCTCCGGGTCGGACATGATGGCGTGGATCGCCTCCAGGTCGTCCCAACGCGCGCGTCGCATGACAAGGCGCGGGGTAGTCAGAAAATCGCGGGTGTCGGCTGCGGACCGGTCGATAGCGGACTCTCCTGGCACGGTTGCTGCATTCCCCTCTGGAGCGTGTCCTGTTGCGAAGCTTGGCCAATCGGCTGAGAGGTGGCGGGAAGCACGCGTTGCACACGCGTCGGACGGGGACTCAGGGGGCTGTCGTGATCGGGATCAAAGCTTTGAAGATTGGCCCTAAGGCCCTGGCGGGCATCGCCGCGGTCGCGGCGGCCACCACCCTTGCGGCGGCCTCGCCTGCGTCGGCGACCCAGAACATCTACGTCGAGTACGCGTCGATGAACACGACGTTCCTCGCCAACATCTCCGGCGTCGGCAATGTGTACTCGAATGGCGTCACGTTCCGGGTGAACGATTTCGGCACCGCGTCCCAGTTCAACGGGTCGGACTACAACATCTACGGCTTCTGCATCGACATCTTCCACCATATCTCGATCAACCAGACGCTGAACTACACGTACACGTCGACGTATGGAGATCCCGGCCAGCCGCTCTACACCAACTACGGCCCGGCGGCTCCGGCGAACCAGCTGAACAACACTCAGATCGACGCCATCACCAACCTCGTGGACACCGGCTGGCTGCTGCACCAAGCCGCGCCGAACGACTACGACACGGCGATGCGGACGGCGGCGATCCAGGCCGCCATCTGGCAGGTTGCGAACCCCACGCGCACCATCTCGGTGCTGGGCAACAACCTGAACAACTCGCAGTTCAACACCTACAAGTCGTACTTCAACGCCTACAAGACGGGGAACTACGTCAGCCTCGCCGACGCCAACGACCGCGTCTACACGATCACGGATCAGGGGCGGAACCCGCAGCACCAGACCTTCGCCATCGGCTGGCCGATCGAAAACACCCCGGTGCCGGAACCGGGCACCTGGGCGCTGATGATCGCGGGCTTCGGCGCCGCGGGGGCGGTCCTGCGTCGCCAGCGCCGGAGCGCCCTGGCCGCCTGAGCCGATCCGCATCGCGGACCAGGCTGCAAGATTGAAGGGGTCCCGGATCATTCCGGGACCCCTTTTGCATGGTCCTCAGGCCCGAGCGCCCTGCGCCGCCTCCTCGGCGAGGCGACCGTGCAGTTCACTCATGTGGTCGAAGTCGGCCTCGAACGCGCCCAGGCCCTGGGTCAGCCCGCGCAGCTCGGCGATCAGGTCCTGCCGCTCGCTCTGCGGGAGGTAGGCCTCGATGCGTTCCCAGCCGCGCCAGTCTTCACGCGGCTCCAGGCCCAGGATCTGGCCGCGTCGGGCGGTCAGGGCCGAGGTGACGTGACTGGCGCTCGGCGAGGGCGAGAACACCGTCAGCTTCTCGATGGGCTCCAGCAGGATGGTGCCGACCGTCTTCAGCGCATCGTCGATCGCAAGGCGCCCGACGGTGCGGAAGGCCATTTCCGAGGAGTCGACGCTGTGCGTCTGGCCGTCGACCAGCGAGACCTCCAGGTCGGTGACGGGGAAGCCCAACGGTCCTTTCTGCAAGCCGTCGCGGATGCCCATCTCCACCGCGGGCACCCACTGTTTGGGCACTGCGCCCCCGACGATCTTGGACTGGAAGACAAAGCCCGAGCCGCGGGGCAGGGGGCGCACCTCGATGGTGATGTCGGCGAACTGACCGTGGCCCCCCGACTGCTTCTTGTGCCGCGCCCGTTGGGTGGCGCCCCGGCCGATGGTCTCGCGATAGGGCGTCTTCGGCTGCACGGTGTCGATCTCGACGCCGAACCTCCGCTTCAGCCGCTCCAGCGCCAGCCGAACGTGCCCGTCGCCCTGGCCGGCCAGCAGCACCTGCCTCTGCTCGGCGTCGTGGGTCAGGGACAGGCCCGGATCCTCCTCCACCAGCTTGCCGAGGGCGCCCGAGAGGCGGACGTCGTCGTTGCGGTTGCGCGCCATCAGGGCGACGGCGAACAGCGGCCGGCGGGGCCGCGCGGCGGCCTTGACCACCTGTGGCTGGCCGGTGGTGGAGAGGATCTGGCCCGCGGCGGCCGCGTCGACCTTGCCGATGGCGCAGATGTCGCCCACCGGCGCCTCGCCGATCTTCTTCAGGGCCGCGCCCTGAACCTGCGACAGCCCGCCGGCGCGGCTCTTGCTCCCGTCGGGCAGGGTCAGCTCGGCGCCGTCCGACAGCTTGCCGCCGAACACCCGCGCATAGGCCAGCTTGCCGGATTGGCCGGCATAGGCCGTCTTCAGGACGTAGGCGCCGGCGGTGATCCCCAGGCGGTCGGCCGCAACGGAGGCCGGCGGCGTCTCATGGCGCAGCGCCTTCAGCAGGCGGCGGATTCCGAAGCCGTTCTGCGCCGAGCCGAAGAAGACCGGGACGATAAGGCCCTCGTTAAGCTCGGTCACCAGGTCGGCGAACACCGTATCGCGGCTGGGCGTCACATCGGACAGCAGCTGCTCCATCAGCGCGTCGTCGAAGTCGGCCATCTGCTCCAGCATGTGGAACCGGGCGTCGGTCTCCTCCTGCCGCAGGTCGCCGGGAATCTCGACCTGCTCAGAGGGCTGGCCGGGCCGGTAGACGAAGCAGCGCTCGAGGGCGAGGTCGATGTAGCCCGTGACACGGTCGCCCTTCCAGGTCGGGATCTGGCGGGCGACAAGTGGGGCGGACGAGACGGGCGCCAGCGCATCCAGCAGCTCCTGCAGGCTGCCCCGGGCCTGGTCCATCTTGTTGACGAACAGGGCATGCGGCACGCGCAGGCGCTCCAGTTCCCGAAGGGTCGGCTGCAGCAGTACGGCCTTGGCCGGGTCCGGGTCGGCCACCACGATGGCGAGGTCCACCGCTGGCAGGGCCGGGTCGATCTCGGCGCAGAACTCGAGGGATCCGGGGCAGTCCACGACCACGTAGCGGTCGCCCATGAAGTCGAAGCCGGCGAGATTCAGTTCGACGGAGTGACCGCGCGCCCGGGCCTCCGGGCTGGAATCGCCCACCTCGCCGGGGCGCACGGCCTGACCGGTGGCCGCTTCCAGCAGGGCTTCCATGAGGGCGGTCTTGCCGGCGCTCGTGGGGCCGACGAGCGCAAGCGCCCGAACCGACCCCGCATCTCGGATTGCCATGGTTCTTCTCCCATCACCGCTGGCGCTCAAGGCGCCCGAGACCGGGAGAGACGAGCGCCTGAAGCGCGGTTATGGGCGGCCGGGGACCGGGCACAGGGCCGGTCGACGCCGCCCTTCTGGGGAAACCCTACGCCCGCGGCTTGCCCGCGGGATGCTCAAGAAGTCGTGAGCGCGCCAGAGGCGCGTCAGCCCCAGGGCGCTTGGCGCTCGTGCGCCGTTCGGATCGAGAGCGCGCCCTCGCGGAACCGCTGCCGGGCGGCGGATTCCAGCTCCGGGCTCGGGCTCTCGGTGGCGCGGCCATAGAGCCAGCCCTGGGCGTAGTCGACGCCGGCCCGGCGCACCGCGTCTTCAGCCTCGGGGGTCTCGACCATCTCGGCCAGGGTCCGCACCTTCAGCTCGCCGCACATGTTGACCAGGTGTTTGACGAACGTTGCCTCGCGGCCGCCGTGCTGCAGGTCGCGGATATAGCGGCCGTCGATCTTCAAGAGGTCTAGCGTGAGCTGCTGCAGGTAGGCCAGCGAGGCGGCTCCGGCGCCGAAATCGTCCAGGCAGACCTCGCAGCCGGCGGCGCGCAGGGCCTGGATGTGCCGGTCGGCCAGCGCCAGGTCCTCCACCGCGGCGCTTTCGGTCAATTCGAACATCAGTCGGCCCTGGATGGCCGGGGTGGCGCGCAGCAGGTCGACCGCGCGGCTCACGTAGGCCTCGCTCATCACGCTGCGACCTGAGACGTTGACCGCCAGGGTCAAGGCCGGGTCGGCCGCCAGCACCTTCAGCGACTCCTCCAGCACGGCGACGTCCAGCGGCTCGATCAGGTCGAGCTCCTCGGCCAGCCGGATGGTCGGGAAGGGGCTGCCCTGGGCTCCGAAGCGGACCAGGACCTCGTGGTGGTGGAGGTCGCCGGTGCGCAGACAGACGACCGGCTGATAGGCCAGGCTGAAGCGCCGCTGCCGGATTGCCGCGCCCAGCGCGCCGGCGTTGCTGAGGGTGGACTGGAGCGCCTGCTCCAGGGCGTTCGAGAGGCTGCTCGGCAGCGGCTTTTTCAGGCCCTCGCGCAGCACCTGGTTGAGGGCGAAGCGCAGCGCCTGGGCCACCTGCTTTGGACGCACCGATCCGGTCAGGGGCATCGCCGCGGCGGTCGGCGACAATTGCTCCAGACCGGCGTCTGCGAGCACGCGGCCGATCCGGGCGATCAGGGCGTCGCGAGGCTCCTCGGTCGAGCGCACCAGGGCGTAGCGGTCCGGGCCGACCTCGGTGGCGGCCTCGCCGCGGTAGGCCTGCGCCCGCAAGGCGCCCGCCAGCAGCGCGTCTACTCGCGCCGGGTCGCCCGACGCGACTTTCTGCTGCGACAGGCCGGTCACATCGATGAAGGCCAGCTCCAGCTCCTGCGTCGCGCCGGCCAGCAGCTCGGCGGCGCGGGCTTCGAAATCCTCGCGGCTTTGCAGTCCCGCGGCGCCGCGCGGGCCCGCCTTCGACAGGGCGCACGAGACCGCGCCCTTGTTCTGCGGAAGGCGGATGGCGGTGAGGTTGGCGAACCGCTCTGTCGTTCCCGTGGCCACCGCGACCCGCAGCACCACCGGCCCAGCCCGCGTTCCGTCGTCCAGGCCGCGGAACATCGCCTCGACCATCGGGTGGTCCTCAGCGTCGAACAGCGACTGCCACGTCCGTCCGGCCAGGATCCGGTCGGGCGCGCCCAGGACGGATTCCCCGGCGCCCAGTGCGAACGTGACCCGGCCGTCGTCGCCGATCTCCAAGAGGAGGTCGGCGGCCGCGAAGCCGAAACCCAGGAACCTGTGCGGCGACAAAAGACGTTTCTCCCTGACGCCGACCGTGCGCCGCCGCCCCTTAAAATCGCGTGTCCGCCGAAACACTTGCGCCGGCCCGATATCCATTTCGGGTGTCTGCCTGACGGGCTGGTCCAGGGGCGGGGTCCGGGCTACCACCTGCACATGCATTCCGCGTGGCCGACCCCGCGCGCCCTGATCGGGACCGTCTCATGATCGTAGCGCTTCTCGCCGCCGCCGCCGCCGTCTCTGCTGCTTGCGACCTGGAAGAGCCCTCGGGTCAGACTGGGTGCATCCGGGCCGCTGTCGACGCCCTGCCGATGAACGCCATCCAGGTCGTCGGCACCCACAACAGCTACAAGATGGCGATCGCGCCGAACGAGATGGCCCTCGTCCGGGCGGCCAACCCCAAGGTCGCCGACACCCTCGACTACGCCCATCCGCCGCTGGACCGCCAGCTCGACGCTGGTGCGCGGCAGATCGAGTTGGACCTCGTGAACGATCCTGCGGGCGGACTCTACGCCTCGCCCCTGGGCTTGCGCATGGCGGGCGCCAAGGCCACCCCCTACAACGCCGAACCGCTGAAGCGGCCGGGGTTGAAGGTGCTGCACGTTCCCGACGTGGACTACCGGTCGACCTGCCCCACCTTCGTGGCCTGCCTGCAGGCGGTGCGGGCCTGGTCGCAGGCGCTCCCCGGCCATCTGCCGATCCTGATCCTCCTCAACCTCAAGGAGGACGGGGTGAAGCTGCCGGGCGCAGTGACGCCGCCGATGTTCGACGCCGCGGCCATGGACGCGATCGACGCCGAGATCCGGTCGGTGTTCCCCGAGACGGCGCTGATCACCCCGGACCAGGTGCAGGGTCGCCGGGCGACGTTGCGCGAGGCGGTGGCGGCGGGTGGATGGCCGATGCTGAAGGCGGCGCGAGGCCGGGTGATGTTCGCCTGCGACTGCACGCCCGACCAGGTGGCCCGCTACCGCGGCGACCGCAGATCCCTCGAGGGCAGGGCGGCGTTCGTGAACGTCGACGAGGGCTCGCCGGCGGCCGGCTACATCACCCTGAACGAGCCCAAGGAACAGGCGGCCCGGATCGCCGCGGCGGTGAGGGCGGGGCTGATCGTCCGGACGCGGGCGGACGCCGACACGCTGGAGGCGCGGGCCGGGGACACCAGCCGGCGCGAGGCGGCGTTCGCGTCGAACGCACAGTACATATCGACTGACTATATGAGCCCCGATCCCCGGTTCGGGGACTATGCGGTGAGGCTGCCGGGCGGGGGCGTTGGTCGGAAACCGCCGTTACGCTAGTTGCCGACGTCCCGGTTGAGCGCGACCGACTGCTGCAGCGGCGGCGCGGTCGCGGGGGCGGCGACGGCGGGTCGGCCGGCCGCGTCCGCCGAGGGGGCGGCGTTGGCGACGGTCACCTCAGGGATGTCGTCCTTCTTGCCGCCCAGGAGGCCCTTCGCCAGTTTCTTGCCGAGGAACCCGCCGGCGAACTTGCCGACCGGCCCGGCGACGGCGGCCCCGGCCACACCGCCGGCGACTCCCCCGACGACCGTCCCGAGCTTGTCGCCAACGCTGTCCTTATCGGGCTTTTCGACGAGCACCGGCGCGACCGTGGTCGGCGGCGTGATGGCCACTGGCTGGGCCGCGTCACGGACGGGCGCAGGCGGCGGCTTTGCCGTCAGCGGCTCGGCCACGGGCCGCGCGGGCTCGACCGTGGGCAGGGGCGCAAGAGCGGGCGCGTCCTGCGCCAGGGCGGCGCCGGGCGCGGCGATCGCGCCGCAAAGCAGGAAGGGCAACAGGGTACGCATCATCAACGCTCCTCGAGGCGTGTCCTCGATCGAGCGTTCTCAACGCCGGAGCGGCGTCGGAGTTTCCCCGAAGGGAGAGGGCCCGCCGGAGCGGGCCGGAGTCTCCCTTAGGAGAGAGGGCCCGCCGGAGCGGGCCCTCGGGCAATCTTAGCCGGTGACCTTCAGGTTGGTCGCCGAGGTCTTGCCGCTGCGACGATCCTGTTCGAGGTCGAAGTTGACCGTCTGGCCCTCGTTCAGGCCCGACAGGCCGGCCTGCTCGACCGCCGAGATGTGGACGAAGATGTCCTGGCCGCCACCGTCCGGCTTGATGAAGCCGAAGCCCTTGGTGGGGTTGAACCACTTCACCTGGCCCGAACCCGAGCCCGCGACCATGCCGCGCGGACGGTCGCCGCCGCCACCGCCGCCGAAGCCACGATCCCGGCCGCCGCCGAAGCCGCCGCCGCCGCCGCCGTAGCCGCCGCCACCGCCGTAGCCGCCGCGGTCACCGCGGTCGAACCCGCCGCCGCCGCCGCTGCGACGCGGCTGGGGCGCGCCCTGCTCGGTGACGACGATCTGCGTCGCCGCCAGCTTGCCGGAGCGGCGATCCTGCTCCAGCTCGTAGTCAACCTTGTCGCCTTCATTCAGGGCGTCGAGCCCTGCCTGGTTCAGGGCCGAGATGTGAACGAAGACGTCCGCGCCGCCGTCGTCCGGTTGGATGAATCCAAACCCCTTAGCCGTATTGAACCACTTTACCGTGCCGCTCGCCATTTCGTCGCAACCTAACCGAGAATCGAAGTTCAACGCCGCCCACGGGCCGGCGCCCGGCCAATCTGCCTGACGAGCCGTATTCGAAGTTGTAGCGAGGGAATTCGAGCAAGACTAGCGCCCGTGACACTTGAACCTGATCGGACTAAGGGAGCCCCCCTCCGCGCCATGCCAGCCAGGACCCCTTCGTGAAGAGCATCTGCGTCTATTGCGGCTCGTCCCCCGGGACCGATCCGAGGTTCCTGGAAGAGGCCGTGCGCTGCGGGACCCTGATCGCCGAGGCGGGCCTGACGCTCGTCTACGGCGGGGGGAAGGTCGGCCTGATGGGCGCCGTCGCCGACGCGGCGCTCGCCGCCGGCGGGCGGGTCACCGGCGTGATGCCGCAGGACCTGGTCAACCAGGAGATCGCCCACCGCGGCCTCACCGACCTGCGGGTCGTGAATTCGATGCACGAGCGCAAGCTGGCCATGGCCGAGCTCTCGGACGCCTTCCTCTGCCTGCCCGGCGGACCAGGCACCTTCGAGGAGATCTTCGAGCAGTGGACGTGGGCGCTGTTGGGCATCCACGCCAAGCCGTGCGGTTTCGTCAACGTGGCCGGCTACTATGACCTGATGCGGCGCACGATCCAGCAGATGGCCGACAACGGTTTCATCGGACAGACCTACGTCGACATGCTGGTCTATGCCGACGGCACGGCCGAGGCGCTGGAACGCTTTGCGCGTTACGTCGCCCCGCCGCCCAAGTGGTCGACCAACAAGCCCTGATCAGAGCTCCAGGCGGTAGACCCGCTTGGCCGTCTCGGAGAACAGGGCCGCCTTCTCGGCCGTGGAGGCGCCGGCCGCCAGGCGCTTGAAGGCGTTCCACAGCGTGGCGTAGTCGCAACTTCCCATGTCGACCGGGAAGTTGGATTCGAACATGCAGCGGTCGGGGCCGAACGCCTCGATGCAGGTCTCGATGTAAGGCCGCCATTCGTCGGCGAGCTGGGCCGAAGGCGCGCGCGGCTCGGCCAGGAACGAAGGGAAGTTGCAGAAGGCCATCGCCAGGCCGCCCAGCTTCACCACCACGTTCGACGACTTGGCCAGCTCGCGGATGTCGGCGCGCCAGAGTGGGAATCGCTCGGCCCGCGTGCCCTCGTAGCTCGCCCTGCCCAGGGGCGTGCCCACGTGGTCGAGGACGATGGTGGTCTCGGGGAACGCCCGCGCCAGATCGATCACGTCGGCCAGCTGCGGTTCCAGCAGCCAGGCGTCGAACGACAGTCCCAGGGGCGCCAGGTGCTTGAAGCCGGCCCGGAAGTCGTCACGCCGATAGAGCCCGGCCTCCACGCGGTGCAGCGGTCCGAGCACCTCGGTGTCGGCATCCCAGGAGGCGCTGTTGCGGACGCCCCGGAAGCGGCCGCCGCCGGCGGCGATGTGCGCCTCCAGCACCGGCTTCACGCCGTCGCCGAGCTGCAGGTCCGCCCGGCCGACAATGCCGGCGCAGGCGCGGAACGGGCCGTACATGCCGCTGGCGCTCATGGCGGCGACACCGTTCACGAACTCGGTCTCGCCCACCGGCCGCAGCTCGACCGGGCCATCCGCCTTGTAGAAGGCGCCGCACTCCACGAAGACGGTCGCGACGACGTTGTGGCCGCTGCCGGTGTCGGCCATCAGCTCGTCCAGCAGGTAGCGCCGGGCCGGCTCGATCGCCGTCATGAACGGATGCTCGGGCCCGCCCGGGCTGACGTAGCTGCGCCGGTCCCAGAGGTGGTGGTGCGGATCGACGATCGGCAGCTCGGGCTCGAGAATGGCTTCCGGCATAGCGTTCCCTCTGTCTTGTTGCGGGCACGCTACCGGGCTGACGGTGGGGCGCTCAACCGTCTATCGCGTCCCGCCCCAGGTTCCGGACAGGGCGCTGAACGCGGTCGCCGCGCCCAGACGGGCCTGATCGCCAATGGCCCAGTCCGCGGGGCACGGCCCCAGGCGGAGGAACCTGCGGGTCTGGCGGGCGCTGACGCCGGATCCGTCCAGGGCGGTGACGGCGATCGCGGCGGTGAAGTCCCGCTCGGGATCTCCGGTCTTGCTTACCGTCACGCCATAGCGACGGCCCGCCACCTGGCACCGGACGGCGTAGAGGTCCGCGCGGTCGACGCCACCGTTCAGGTTCACGCAGGACTCGCCGTTGATCTCGGCGCCGGCGCGCCCGAATCCCTCGCGCACCGTGCGGTCGGCGCAGACCTGCAGCACCGCCGAGGTTCGGCCGTAGTGGTCGAAGCTCTCGACCTTCCACAGCGACGGCGGATCGACGAGCTGCTGCCGGGCGGCGATCTGGCGCTCGCGGGGCTGGGCGCCGCAGGCCGCCATGAGCAGGAGCGGGAGGACAGGCGCGAGCCGTCGCGCCCGCGGGAGCGGGTGGCGCATCGAGAGCTCCTCCTTCAGATGGCTTAGGGGCGGATCGCGTCGATGGGGGCCGCGACCACGACGCCCCCGTCGATCCGCCCGGTCGCCTGGCCCGGGCGAGGCTTCAGGAGGGCGATCCGCACCTCCAGCGGGTGGCGTCCGCGGGCCGGCCAGTAGCAGCCGAAGGGCAAGGGTGTGGCGGCGAGCTGGGTCTTGAGCAGGGTGCGGGCATAGAGCGCGCGGGCGTTCGGGCGACTCATGACGACCGCCATGTCACAGGCCAGCTCCTGGTCGAGCCGCACCAGGAAGGCGGCCAGGTGGGCCAGCGGGTTGAACCAGCAGACGCACTGGAAGAGCGCCGCGCCGGCCGCCGCGCGCGGGTCCTTGCGGGCGATATGGGCGCGTTCGTGGGCGCGGATCAGCTCGCGCTCCTCGGCCGTATAGCCGCCGTCGTCCGCCGGCAGGATGATGCGCGGCGAGATCAGGCCGACCACGGCCGGGCCGGCGCGACCGGCCCGGACGTCCCTGTGGAAGCGGGACTGGGCCACCGCCAGCCGAAGCGCCATGACCCCGAGGCCGAGCAGCCAGAGGGCCGCCAGCGGCGCCAGGTCCGGCAATTCCGCGGCCAGGATCGCCGCGGCCGAGGCGCTTTCGCTGTCGGACGGAATGAGGACGACGAGGAAGGCGAAGGCGAAGATCAGCGCTGGGATCGACCAGAGGTCGGAGGCCGCGCCGGGGCCGAAGATGCGTCGGGCCGGTATGCGGGCGGCCCAGACCGCCAGGACCGCAGCGCCGCCCGCCAGGTTCGCCGTCAGGAACGCGGCTGTGAGCGCCGACACCGGCGACGGCCCCAGCGCCGCTTGAACCAAGTCACCCATCGGCGATGCGAGCTCCCCACTGTCTCGGCTGTTCCGACTGAACCAAGTCACCCATCGGCGATGCGAGCTCCCCACTGTCTCGGCTGTTCCGACGACCGGCCGTCCCCTTGCAGCGGCGACCCGGTAGTGAGGATTACGCGCGTAAAATTACGTGTCAACCCACCTTGCTGCGGGCCTAGCGGTCGGCGCGGGCGGGCGCGTCGACGAGCAGGACCGACATGGTCGGGCCGCCGGCATTGGAGCGCCACAGCTCGACTATGGCGGTCGGCCGGGGGGCGGGGGGCTGCACTCGCCAGCCGACGTAGGCGCCGACCACCAGGGTCGTGGCGACCAGCAGCGGGCCAATGAGGCTGTCGTATGGGCGCAGGTCGCGGATCATGCCGATCCTGGTTTCGAGCGGATGCGGTCCCCGCGAGGGCCAATAGCAGCCAAAGGGAAGGGGCTGGCTGGCCAGTTGCGCCTTGAGCAGCGTGCGGGCGTACAGGCCCCTGGCCGCCGGGCGCCGGCGCAGCACCGCGGCGTCGCAGGCGAGCTCCTGGTCCAGGCGCATGACGTGGGCGGCCACGTGGACGAGGGGGTTGAACCAGCAGAGGGCCTGCAGCGCCGAGGCCAGGGCGCTGGCCCGCGGGTCCTGGCGGGCGACGTGCGCCCGTTCGTGAGCCCGGATCAGCGCGCGTTCCTCGTCGTCGTAGGTTCCGTCCTCCGCCGGCATCACGATGCGGGGGGAGATCACGCCGACCACCGCCGGGCCGCCGCGGCCGGCGCGGACCTCGGCGAGGAAGCGTGCCTGGGCCCAGGCGAGCAGGCCGACGACCAGGACCGCGCCCACGGCCCACGCGGTCAGCCCAGGCGCGGAGACAGGCTGGACGACCGCGGCCAGGGCGTTGCGCGCGCCATCCTCGGTGCGCGGCGGAAGCAGGGTCGCGAAGGCGGCGAGGGGCGGCGCGGCCCACAGCCAATAGGCTGTTTCCGGCCCGAACAGGCGCCGGGCCGGCAGGCGAAGGACCAGGACCGCCAGAATCGCAACGGCGCCGACGAGGTTCGCGCGAAGCAGGGCGGCCAGGACCTCAGTCGTCATCGGGCTCGAACTCCGCGATGAGCTTCTTCAGCCGGTCGACCTCGTCGGCCGACAGCGCGCGGTGGCGGGCGTAGTGGGCGACCAGCGGCGCGACCTGGCCGCCGAACAGGCGGTCCAGCAGGCCCTGGCTCTCGCCGGTGACGTAGTCCTCGCGGCTGACCAGCGGGCGGTAGAGGGCTCGACCCCCGACGCGCTCGGAGGCCAGGGCCTTCTTCTTGAGCAAGCGGTTGATCAGCGTCTTGACCGTCGCCTCGCCCCAGCCCTGGGCGGGCCCTACCGACTGGACCAGCTCTTCGGCGGTCAGCGGCCCGCGGTCCCAGAGGGCCTCCATGATCTGGCTTTCGGCGCCGGAGATCTTCGACATCTTACACCCGTGGCGGACACGGAAGGCTACGACTGTAATTTCAGGTGTCAAGCGCCGCCATGACCATCGGAGTTGCACGGTGCGGCAGGAGTAAGGCAGCGTGCCTCTGAAATCGGGGGGCGCATGGCGGACACGGCAGCGACGGCGGGTCACGCCAGGGGACATCATGACACGGTCGGGGTGCTGGGGGCGTCGGCCCTGGTCGCCGGCTCGATGGTCGGCTCGGGGGTCTACCTGCTGCCGGCGACGTTCGGGGCGACCGGCTCGATCTCGCTGCTCGGCTGGATCGCGGCGCTGGCGGCGGCCCTCGCCATCGCCGGAATGTTCGCCTGGCTGAGTCGGGCCGCGCCGGCCGCCAACGGACTTGGCGACTATGTGCAGACGGGGCTCGGGCAGTTCTTCGGCGTCCAGACCACCGTCGCCTTCTGGACGCTCTGCTGGGTCGGCAACGTGGCGGTGGCCGTGGCGGTGGTGGGGGCCGCGGGCTTCCTCGTCCCGGCGCTGACCGAGCCCGCGCCCCGCCTCGTCGCGACCCTGGCCGTCATCTGGTTCTCGGTCGGGGTGAGCTGGATCGGTCCCCGGACGGTCGCACGGGTGGAGGGTCTTACCCTCGGGATCGGGCTGTTGCCCGTGGTGCTGACCGCCGTCGCCGGTTGGTTCTGGTTCCGGCCCGAGGTGTTCCAGGCGTCGTGGAACCCGGGCGGCCTCGGGATCGCCGAGGCGGTCGGCCGCACCTCGCTCACCGCGTTCTGGGCCTTCCTGGGCCTGGAGTGCGCGGCCGCGACGGCCGGCGTCGTGCGCAACCCGTCCCGCAACGTGCCCATCGCCACCCTGGGCGGCGTGCTGGGGGTGGGCCTGCTCTACATCGCCGCGACGGCGGTGGTCATGGGGTTGGCCTCGGGGGCGGAGCTCGCCAAGTCCACCGCGCCGTTCGCGGACGCGGCGCGGATCACCCTGGGCGTCGGGCTGGGCGCCGTCATCGCGGTCTGCGCGTTCCTGCGGGCCCTGGGCTGCATGAGCGGATGGACCCTGGTGACCGCCGAGACGACGCGTAGCGCGGCCGACGTCGGCGCCTTCCCGGCCTTCTTCCGCACCCGGCCGGGCGAACATGCCTCGCCCCCCAACCTGCTCGTGGCCGGCGCGCTGATGTCGGTGTCCGCGGTGATGACGGTGACGCCGACGCTCGGCGAACAGTTCGGCGCGCTGGTGAACATGGCAGTCGTGCTGGCGCTGTACTGCTACTGCCTGTCGGCGCTGTCGCTCATCCGGCTGTCCAGGGTCTTCTCGCCCGGCCAGCGCGGCTTTGCGGTGGCGACCGCCGTGGCGGCGCTGGTGCTGTCGCTGGTCCTGATCGCCCAGGCCAATCCGCACGAACTGTTGCTCGCCGCCGCGCCCGTCGCCCTGGCCGCGGTGCTGTATCTTCAGCTGCGGCGGCGCTAGTTTCCTGGCGACCGCCCCGCGGAGGACATCATGCTGCCCGTCGAACTGTATCGAGGCGAGGACGCCCTGCGCCGCGACCGCGAGGCCGTGCTGCGGCGAAGCTGGCAGTTCGTGGGCCACGTGCAGATGCTGGCCGGCCAGGGCGACTACATCGCCGATGTCGTCGGCGGCGCGCCAGTGGTGGTGGTGCGCAAGGGCGATGGCGAGCTCGCGGCCTTCCACAACGTCTGCCGGCACCGGGCCGGCGCGCTGGTGGCCGACGGCCAGGGCAACTGCGGCGAGGGGTTCACCTGCCGCTATCACGGCTGGCGCTATGCGCTGGATGGGCGCCTGCGCAGCGCCGTCGACTTCGGCAAGGCGCCCGGGTTCGACCCGCGGCAGTACGGGCTGTTCCCGATCCGGGTGGAGACCTGGCGCGGGCTGGTCTTCGTGAACCAGGACCTGGCGGCCGAGCCCCTGGCCGAGCTCGTGGCGCCGCTCGCGGCGCGCTGGCCCGACGACCAGTCGGCGCTGCCGCTGGTGGAAAAGCGGACCCACCAGATCGCCTGCAACTGGAAGACCTACGTCGAGAACTATCTCGAAGGGTACCACATCGAACGGGTCCACCCTGAGTTCGACAGCGACGTGGTGGTCGCCGAGTACCGCACGGAGGTGGTGGGCGAGGTGGTGTTCGCCGCCGCACCGCCGCGCGACGCCAGCGTCTACGGCGGGGTCTGGGGCTGGCTGTGGCCCAACCTGGGGGTCAACGTCTACCGGCACGGCTACATGATGGAGCGGATGACCGCCCTCGGGCCGTCCCTGACGCGACTGGACTACTTCTACTTCTACGAGCCCGACCGGAAGGCGGAGCTGGCGGAGATGTTGAAGTTCTCGGACCTGGTCACCGCCCAGGACCTCCAGGTCTGCGAGGAGGTGCAGCGCAATCTCGAGGTCGGCGTCTACCAGGGCGGAGTGCTGTCGCCGAAGCACGAGGTGGGCGTCGCCTGGTTCCAGGATCGCATCGCCGAGCGCCTGGGCCTTCCGACGCCGCCGAAGCTGACGGCGGTGGCCTGATGGGCGACCTGGCCGAACGCCGGCTGCAGACCGTCCGCGATCACATGCGGCTGGAGTGCGAGAACGACTGGGACGCGGTGATCGCCACCTTCGCCCATCCCCGATACGAGCTCTACGGGTCGGGTGCGGTGTTCGATGGCGAGGACGCGGTGCGCCGGTACTTCGCCGCATCGCGGACGCCGTTTCCGGACCAGGGCAACGAGATCATCGCGATCGCCCATGACGGCGACACCGTGCTGGTGGAGTTCTGGCTGACCGGCACGCATCTCGGTCCGCTGAAGCTGCCGGGCCGGACGGTCGAGCCGACCGGCCGCAGCTTCCGGGTGCGGATGGCCGCGAGCTTCGAGTTCGCGCCCGGCTCGGACAGGATCGTCTGCGAGCGGCCCTATTTCGACCAGGGCGCCGTCGCCCGCGCGCTGGGCCTCGCCTGATCAGGCGCCCAGGTTCTGCGGGCTCGCCTGCAGGGTTCCCCTGAGCGGCAGGTCCACGGCGTCGCGACCGACCGCGATCTCGTAGGCGCCCCCCCGCACGAGGTAGGCGTGGGCTTCCGCGTCCCAGTCGGCGAGCAGGCGCGGGTCGGCCGCGATGGTCACCCGCCGACTCTCGCCCGCGGCCAGGCTGACGCGCGCCCAGCCCAGCAGCCTTTGCTGGACCCGCCCCGGTGAGGCGGTGAGGTACAGCTGGGCCACCTCGGTTCCGGCGCGGTCGCCGGTGTTGGCGAGCTCGAAGCTGACGCTCAGTCCATCCGTCGCGAGGTCGGCGTAGGCGAAGGTGGTGTAGGTGAGCCCGTGGCCGAACGGGAACAGCGGCTCGGCGCCGGTGCGGGCGAACCAGCGGTAGCCGACGTCGGCCCCCTCCACATAGTCGATGTCGAAGGGAGGGGTGTCGCCGCGCTCGTTGACGATCGGCAGGTCCGAGCCGGGCAGCTTCGGGTGCGGGAGCTGGTCGGTCGCGGCGGGGAAGGTGATCGGCAGGCGGCCGGCAGGGGCCGCGTCTCCGAACAGCAGGGCGGCGATGGCCTTGCCGCCCTCTGAGCCTGGATACCAAGCCTCCAGCACGGCAGGGACCGCATCAAGCCAGGGCATGAAGACGGGATTTCCGGTCTCCAGCACGACGATGGTGGCCGGCTGGGCGGCGGCTACGGCGGCGATGAGGTCGTCCTGGGCGTCGGGCAGCGCCAGGGTGGTGTCGAGCGCCTCGGTCGCCCACTCCACGGCGAAGACGATGGCCACGTCGGCGCTGGCGGCCAGCCGGGCGGCCCGCTCCGGGTCCCCGCCGTCGTCGAAGATCACCTCGGCGCCCGGCGCCCGGGCCCGGATGGCGGCCAGGGGCGGGTCGGGGTGGTAGATGATCCCGGCCGACCAGCGCGGGGCGTTCGGCGGGGGATCAAACCGCGTCGAGCCCTTGGGGATCACCTGCGAGGAGCCGCCCCCCGACAGCACTCCCACGTCGGCATGGCCGCCGATCACGGCGATGCGCCCGGGCGCGGCGAGCGGCAGCAGGCCGCCCGCGTTCTTCAGCAGCACGACGCCCGCCTCCGCGGCCTTGCGGGCCACGCGGGCGCCGAGGGCCAGGTCGGGCTCGCCGGGCGACACCGGATGGTCGAAGAGTCCGCAGGCGTACATGGCCCGCAGGGTGCGGTGCGCCATCTCGCGCACCCGGCCCTGGCCGATGTCGCCGGCGACCACCGCGTCCTTGAGCGGCTCGTCGAAGAACACCTCAGGGTCGAGCTCCTGGCCGGACTGCTGGTCCAGGCCCGCGCCCGCGGCGGCCAGGCTGTGGACCGCGCCCCAGTCCGACATCACCCAGCCCTTGTAGCCCCAGTCGCCGCGCAGCACGTCGGTGAGCAGCCAGGCGTGCTCGGACGCGTAGGTCCCGCCGACGCGGTTGTAGGCGCACATGACCGAGCCGGGATCGCCGATCTCGATGGCGATGCGGAAGGCCAGCAGATCGGACTCCCGGAACGCCGCCTCGTCGATATTGGCCGACAGCACCATCCGCCCGGTCTCCTGGCTGTTCAGGGCGAAGTGCTTGATGGTCGAGACGATATGCCGGCTCTGGATCCCCCGGATCGAGGCGCCGCAGAGCACGCCCGCGAGCAGCGGATCCTCGCCCAGGTATTCGAAGTTGCGGCCGCAGCGCGGCTCACGGGTCAGGTTCACGCCGCCGGCCAGCAGCACGTTGAAACCCTTGGCGCGCGCCTCGCCGGCGATCATGGCGCCGGCCTCCTCGGCGAGTTCCGCGCTCCAGGCGGCGGCAAGGGCGAGGCCGCCGGGAAGGGCGGTGGCCGGGTCGTCCCGGCGGCCGGCGGCCGAGACGCCGAGGCTGGCGTCGGTCTCGTGCAGCGCCGGGATGCCGGTGCGGTCCTGGCCGGGCACCCAGCCGGCGCACTTCTGCACCCCCTGCGGACGCGGCTTCATCACCAGCGGCATGTGGCCGTGGAGCAGGGCGATCTGCTCGTCCAGGCTCATCCGGTCCAGCAGCGCGGCGGCGCGGGCGTCGGGATCTCCGGCCATCTTGATCTTCCCCCCAGGCTTGTTCGTTGACGCTACTCTGCCACCCGGCCACGACGGCTGCTATGGTCGTCTGGTCAGCCACGGAGCCTGCCAATGAAGCTCTCCGACGAAGACCGCGACCGTCTCGCCCTCCACACCGCCTTCGCCGTGCACCAGATCGCCCGCTGGATGGCGACGCGCGCCGACGTGCCGCCCGACATCCGCGAGCGGCTGAAGGGGCATCTCAGCGCGCTGGAAGGCGTGCTGGTCTCCACCGGCCATGACTGGATCCGCGACGAGATGGAAGCGACCGAGACCGCCCTGCGCGCCTGACCCGGCCCGCCGCTCAAAGCGCTTGCCTGCCCCGGCGGCGCCGCCGCACCCTGCTGGAAATTCGAAAGAGCAGTAGGGAGACGCCGCCGTGGCCATCGACTTCGAGATTCCGGAAGACGCCAAGAAGATCCGCGAGCGGGTCCGCCAGTGGGTGCAGGACGAGTGCATCCCGGCCGAGAAGCGTCTGGTCGACAAGGAGAGCTACAAGACGGTCCTCGCCGAGCTTCGGGCCAAGGCCCGGGCCCAGGGGCTGTGGCTGCCCTTCGTGCCGAAGGAATACGGGGGCATGGGCCTCGGTCCGCTGGCCAACGCCCTGGTGCAGATGGAGCTGGGCCAGAGCCACCTCGGCGCGCTGAGCATGAACAGCCAGGGGCCGGACGACGCCACCATCCTGACGCTGCTGGCGCACGGCACCGAGCACCAGAAGGAAAAGTTCCTCAAGCCGCTGCTGAACGGCGAGAAGCGCGTCTGCTACTCGATGACCGAGAAGGCCGCCGGCGCGGACGCCACCGGCATGCGCACGGTCGCGGTCAAGGACGGCAACGAGAACTACATCCTGAACGGCGAGAAGTGGTTCTCGTCCGCCGCCACCGCCGCCGACATCGCCGTGGTCATGGCCCGCACCGACCCGGACGCGCCGCGTCACCAGCAGTTCTCGACCTTCATCGTCGAGTTGCCGAACCCGGGCTACCGCATCGTGCGCGACATCCCGACCATGGCCGCAGAGAGCCCGCTCTCGCACATCATGGGCGGCGGCCACGCCGAGGTGGAGATCAAGGACCTGGTCGTGCCGGCCGAGAACCTGCTGGGCGGCGAGGGACGCGGCTTCGACATGGGCCAGCACCGCCTGGCCTATGGTCGCCTCCGCCACGGGATGCACAACATCGCCATGGCCCAGCGCGCGCTGGACATGGCCGCCGCGCACGTCACCAGCCGCGAGACCTTCGGCAAGCCCCTGGGCGAGCGCCAGGCGGTCCAGTTCATGCTCGCCGAGTGCGCCAGCCAGCTCTACATCTCGCGCCTCATGCTGCTGCACATCGCCTTCAAGGCGGAGAAGGGCATGGACATGCGGCAGGAGAACTCCATCGCCAAGGTCTACCTGGCGCACATGGTGCACCATGTGGTCGACACGGCGATCCAGCTGCATGGCGCCCTGGGCTACAGCCGCGATACGCCGCTGGCCGCCTGGTACACCCATATCCGCTCCCAGCGCCTGGTCGACGGGCCGGACGAGGTGCACCGCTGGACCGTGGGCCGCAACGTCCTGAAGGCGTTCAAGGCCACCGGCACCACGGCGGGGGCGGCAGGCGGCGACCTGCTCTGACGCCGGCGCTGCGCACGGTGTCGCGCCACGCGCGCACCGTGGGAAGCTGCGCGAATACGTTGTGTGCGGCCTGATCCTCTGGCACCGTTCGCCGAGCGGCGTTCGGGGACAGGGCCGTGCAGGACGCGGGGACGGGCGAGGCGCACTATCGCGCCTTCGTCAGCTATAGCCACAGGGACCAGGCCTTCGGCCGTCGGCTGCACCGTCGGCTGGAGCGCTACGCCGTGCCGCGCCGGCTGGTCGGTCGCCTCACGCCTCGCGGCCCGACGCCGAAGCGGGTGGCTCCGGTCTTCCGCGACCGCGAGGAGCTTTCGGCCGCTCACGACCTGTCGGCGGAGATCCGCGAGGCGCTGGCCAGCTCCGGGGCCCTGATCGTCGTGTGTACGCCGAACGCGGCGGCCTCGCCCTGGGTGGCGCGCGAGATCGAGCTGTTCCGCGAGTTGCATCCCGACCGGCCGGTGCTGGCGGCCCTGGCGGCGGGCGAGCCGGTGCAGGCGTTCCCGAGAAGCCTCACCGTCGCCGGCGGCGCGCCGGTCGAACCGCTGGCGGCGGACTTCCGGCGCGAGGGCGACGGCGCGCGGCTGGCCCTGCTGAAGCTGGTCGCCGGCGTGCTCGGCGTCCGTCTCGACGAACTGGTCCAGCGGGACGCCCAGCGCCGCCTGCGCGGCGTGATGGCCGTCACGGGCGCGGCCGTGGCGGGCGCGGTAGCGATGTCGGGTCTGACCACCTACGCACTGGTCGCCAGGGCCGAGGCCCAGCGCCAGCGCGCCGAAGCGGAGGCCCTGGTCGAGTTCATGCTCACCGATCTCAGAGACCGGCTGAAGGGCGTGGGTCGGCTGGACGTGCTGACGGCGGTCAATGAGCGGACGCTGGCGTACTATCGGGATCAGGACGTCGAGCGCCTGCCGGCGGACAGCCAGGCGCGCTACGCGCGGATCCTGCTCGCGATGGGCGAGGACGATCTGGCGCGCGGCGACGCACGCGCCGCCGACGCGAAGTTCGAACGGGCCTCGGTCATTACAGCCGGGCTGTTGCAGCGGGAGCCGAGAGACCTCGAGCGCATTTGGGCCCGTGCCCAAGTCGAATACTGGCTTGGGTACAGGGCCTATCAGGACGCTCGCACCAAGTCCTCATCAGTCGCGGCCTCACATGCGGTAGCACGGCGACATTGGGACCAGTACGCGGCCCTGGCTCGCACCCTGGCTCTCCTCGCGCCGGACAACGCCAGATACAGGCGGGAGCACGCCTATGCGGAGGGAAATCTCTGCACTTTGGCGTTGCGACGACCTCACCCTGACGATGACGCGCTGGACCACTGCAGGAGGTCGCTGCAGGAGATGGTCGCGGTGTCCCGGATGGGCGAGGCGCACCCTGACGTCGCGAGTGACGTCATGAACCGCCACGCGTGGCTGGCGGACGCCTACGCTGCCCGCGGCGATTGGCTCGCGGCGCGTCGCGAGCGACTGGCGCAGGAGCGACTTCTCACGGACTTGCGGTCGGCCGACCCCATGAATGTTGGGCTCAAGTTGGCATGGGTGGGCCTTCAACGCGGTCTGGCGCAGGCCGAACTGAATCTCGAACAACGCGACTCTGCTGAGCGGCGAATTCAAGCCGCGCTGCGACTTGTCTCGGATCTGGTCGAGTCCGATCCGGCGAACGCGAGCTGGCGAAGGCGTCAGAGGACTCTGGAAGTCGATCTCGTTGTCTTGAAGCGGCAGGAGCTCAAACGATGACTGAACCATCAAACAACTTTGGACATCCAATCCTTGAGGCGACGGCCTACGGCTGGAGCGCCGATCCCAAGCCTATACGCCACTATATTCTCACGGTGGCGCAGGAGGTTGGCGGGAAGCTGAACTTCCAAGCGTTTCCAAAATCAAAGGATGTCGACCATGCCACCGATGCGGACGACATGGGACGCTATGCCGCCGGCAAGATCGGGACGCCTGTAGGCGGCCGAGGAGTTGTTCCTTCGCCGCTGGACATGAGCATCAGGTATCAAGGCTGGCTTCTGATCCAGCTTGATCCGGCCATCAATTGGCAGTTCACCAGGGGTGAGGTTCCCTGCACGCTCAAGGAACAGGACCTCACCGGCCGGAACATCAAGCTGCGGCACGTCTACGATGACGGTCGTTGGTCGAACGGGCCTGTCGTCGCCGACGATTGCCGCACCATCTTCATGGGCGTCGTAAAGCGCGCCAAGCCCACGGGACCTGGCGAGCCCCCCGAGGCGAGCTGCTTCATCAACCTGAACGTCGAGTTCCTTCAAGAGGTCAACGGCAGACCCACGCGCCTGAAGATCATCATCGATCCGGACGTGCCGAACGAAGGGCCGGACTCCATCCCCTGACCGATCAATCAGCGCAGCAAAGTTGTTGGTGAATGCCCCCTCAGTCCGTCCTTCCGTCCGTCCTGGCCCATCTTCGTGCGGGGGCGCTCGCCGAGGCGCGGCGGTTGTTCCGGGAGGCCGGGCTCGAGGGGGAGCGTAGCGATCCGGCGGTGATGGCGGTCAGGGGGCGGCTGCTGAAGGACGAGGCCCTGACGGTCTCGGGCGCCGACCGGGTCGCCCGGCAAAGACTGGCGGCGGAGGCGTACCAGGCGGCGGGCGCCCTGTCCGGGTCGACCTACCACCTCATCAACGCCGCCAGCCTGTGGCGGTTGGCGGGGGATGGGGCGGCGTCGGAAGCCGTGGCGCGGCGGGTCCTGGCGTCGCTGGACGAGAACCCCGACGAACCCGAGACACCCTACTGGCTGGCGGCGACGCGGGCCGAGGCGCTGCTGCTGCTGGGGCGGGCCGAGGCGGCGCAGCGGGCGCTGACCGAAGCCGTGGCGATCGCTCCCCGAGCCTACGAGGACCATGCGCCCACGCTGCGGCAGTTCCGCCTGCTGTGCGGAACGCTGGGTCTGCCGGCCGACTGGCTGGACACCTTCTCGCCGCCGCGAACCCTGCACTTCGCCGGGCACATGGGGGCGGGCGCGGACGATGCGGACCTGCGCCGCGCCGTTCGGCAGTTGCTTCAAAGCGAGCGGGTCGGCTTCGGGTTCGGCGCGCTCGCCGCCGGCGCGGACATCGTGGTGGCTGAAGAGCTTCTCGCGGCAGGCGCCGAACTCGACCTCGTGTTGCCGGCCGATCCCGAGCGCTTCAGGGTCACGTCGGTGCTCAGGCTCGGGGCCGACTGGAGCGGCCGGTACGACGCCGTGCTGGCTGCCGGGGTCGAGGTGAAGGTCGTCGGCGACGGCGGTCCGCCGACGCCCCCGGCGCTGCAGCTCGCGGCGGAGGCGGCGATGGGCCTGACCGCCCTGCGGGCCCAGACGCTGCAGACCGAAGCCCTGCAACTGGTGGTGCTGGACGAGGCGGACGCCGACGCGGCCCCATCGCCCGGCGGCGCCGAATGGGCGCGACGGCGATGGGCCGCCCTCGGGCGACGGCAGGCGGTGGTTCCCGCGCCGCGTAATGGCGGGCCCTCACCGGAGGCGCCCACCGATCCGAGCCACCGGCTAGTCGCAGTGCTGGCGGCGCAGGCGTCCACCGCCGTTCTGCCCGCGCTCGTGTGGACCCTGACAGGCGCGGAGATGGCGGGCTCCCCAATCTGGTCCGAGGACAGCCTGCTGCTGGCGTTCGCCGACCCGCTCGCCGCCGCCGACGCCGCGCGGCGGATCCGAGCGGAGCTCGGCGAGGGAACGCGCCTTGCCGCCCACTATGGCGTTGTGACCAGCGTCGAATTCCCCGGCGCGGCGGCGCCGGTCCTGGTCGGCGGGGCGGTCGACCTGCCCCGCGCGATCCTCGCCGGCGCGCCCCCGGGCGCCTGGCACGTGACGGAGACATTCGCCGCCGGGCTGGCCGCGGCCCGATCGGGCGACCGCCCGATCCTGGTCGGGGAACTGTCCGGCCTGCCGGTCATGGCCCTCTAGATCACCAGGTCCTCGAGCCGAGTGCGGGCGACGATCACGAACGCCTCGCCTTCGCGGCGGACGATCCCCCGGCGTTCCAGGGCGTTGACGGTTCGCGAGGCCGTCTCGCGCGTCGTCTGGACCCTCTGGGCCAGCGCGGCCAGCACCGGGGCGGGATGGATCGTCCGTCCGTCGGCAAGGTCGGCCAGGCGGAGCAACTCGGCGTGGATGCGCCCGGCTGCGCTCAGGGTGGTGCGGGCGACCATCCGCTCGGTGGCGGCGCGGAGCTGGCGGGTGAGGCTGCGCGCGAGGGCGAGGCCGACGCAGCTGTGCTGCTCGGCCAGGGTCATGAATTCCACGGCCAGGAAGACGGCGGTGCGGATGTCCTCGGCCGCCACGACGTCGGCGACCGCAGCCGGATCGTGCGGGCCGGTCAGGGCTCCGAAGAGGTCTCCGGGCAGGAACTCCTGCAGGAGGACGAGCTGCCCCTCGCGGGCGTAGGCCACCGCGCGCGCACGGCCCAGCCACAGAAGGTAGGCCTCGCTGACCGGGTCACCCTGCCGGATGACCACCGCGCGGGAGGGGTAGGCGCGCATCGCCGCACGCCGCGCGATGGCGCCGGCGGTCTCGGGCGGACAGGCGAGCGCCCGCGCGAGGAACCCGGTGAATTCCGTATCGTTCAGCGTGCCCTGCGCCATCCCTGCTCCCCAGGGTGGAGCCTGCACGCAGGGGTGCGGCGCCGCAAGGCGCGGCTTGCCGGCTCAGTTGGCGGGCATCACCCGGGCGCGCACCTTGCGCAGGCCGTCCAGCACGGTGTCGGCGCCGGCGGCGGTCGCCTTCTCGCCCAGGGTGGCCAGGAGGCGGATGCCGTCCACGTGCACGTCGATCGCCGGCCAGTTGGCCTCCTCGCCGCCCCGGAAATGGTCGGTGAGGTCGCAGAGGCTGAAGGCGGCCTCGGCCAGGCCCTTCAGGCCAAAGGCCCCGGCGACGCCATAGATGGCGTTCGACAGGTCGTAGACCGGCCCGAATGCCTCGGCCTCGCCTCGCTCGCGCGCTTCCGCAGCCAGCACGCCAAGCTGTTCGGCCTTTCCGATGAGGGAAGCGAGAGAGACGTCCTTGACGGCATCGATGCGCGACTCGGCGGCCTTGACGGCCGCCTCCGCGTTCCGGCCGCCCGGCTCGCGCGCCATCTTGGCGAGCGTGTTCTCGACGGCGAAGACTCTGGGGGCACTCATCAGATCACGGCTCTCGGCTTGAACAGGGCGTCGATCTCATCCTGCTCGAGGTTGGGTGTGGACGCCGCTCCGACTTGCGCCGAAAGGTCGTCATGGCGACGTCCCTTGGACCCCACGGGCGGGCCCAGGGCCTTCACGCGCCGGTCCGGCCCACAATAGCCGGGCGACGTTACAAATTTACGTTGGTCGTTCAGCAGCCAGATGATCCGCTGCATCATGATCAGCGGCGCCACGGGCTTGCGCACCACGAAACTGGCGCCGGCGTCGCGGCCGCGGAAGATCTGGGACGGGCGGGTGTGGCCCGTGATGAGGATCACCGGCGCATAGCAGTTCGGCGTGATCTCACTGCGCCGCAGCCAGCTGATGAAGTCGTAGCCCTCGCCGTCGGCCAGCGCGCTGTCCACGACCATGAGGTTCAGGATGCGCTCCTGCACCGAGGTCTGGGCCTCGGCCATGGTCAGGCAGCGGCGGGGGGTATGGACGCCGAAGCCGGCGAACATCTCGCCCATGATGTTCAGGCCTTCCGGGTCGCCGCAGGCCAGCAGCACCTCCGCCGTGGAGAGGTTGACTCGTTCGGTCTTGCTGAACGGCAGGCTCACGGCTCAGTCCCAGAACGTCACGGGGTCGACAGGGTCGGCAGGCCGGGGCGGCGGCGAACCGGCGAGCCGGCGGGCCTGCTCGGCCAGGGTGAGGGCGCGGACGGCGGCCTCGATCTCGGCATAGTCGGCGCTGCGCTCGGCCTCGGCCAGGGCGCGCACGAAGGCGGTGAGGCCCGCGAGGCGCTGGCTCAACAGGTCCGAGACCTGCGCGTCGACGAGGGTCACGGAGTCCCGCGGCCCGGCGGCGGCCAGGCGCGAGATCACGCATTGGACGCGGTCGCCCAGTTCGACGAGTTCGGCGATCTCCTCGGCCACGAGGTCGAGCGAGGCGGCGAGCGGTCGGACGGGCGCCACGGCGTTCATCAGAACAGCTCCAGGGCGCCGGCGTCTTCGACCGGCCTGACCACCGGCTGGCGACGCTCCGTGGCGAAGACCTTGGTCTCGGCCGGGGCAAGCAGGATCTGCCGCGCGCGGCCGCTCACCGGCCAGTACTGGATCCGGCGGGCCCGGTCGCCACGCAGGGAACCCCCGACGTAGGTCAGGCCTTCGTCGCGGAGGAAGCGCTCGGCGAAGGCCGAGTTCTGTCCGCCGACGTCCGAGAGGCCGTCGAACAGGTGCGCCCCACCGAACAGCTTGACCTCCAGCCGCTCGCGCCTGGCGCCTTTGCGGAGCAGGGCGTTGACCAGCAGTTCCATCGACTGGACCCCGTAGCGGAGGCCCGCGTCGCCGATTTCGCCGGGCAGCAGGAAGTGGTTCATACCCCCGACGCGGGCGACCGGGTCACGGATGCAGGCGGCGACGCACGATCCAAGGATCGTGGTCAGCACCACATCGTCTTCGTCCGCAACGTGGAACTCCCCCTGGATCACGTGGATCTTGCGGGGCTCCGCGGCGTACGCCTGGTCGTGAGCGGCGGGGGTTCGGTTCACGCGAGGACGCCGAAGATCGCTTCGATCTTCTCCTTCAGGGTGCCCACGGTGAACGGCTTCACCAGGTAGTTGTTGACCCCGAACTGCACGGCGCGCTGCACCAGCTCCTTGTCGGCGCGGCCGGTGAGCATGATGAAGGCCGTCTTCTGGATCGGCGGGTGCGAGCGGATCGCCCGCAGCAGGCCCAGGCCGTCCAGCTTCGGCATGTTGTAGTCCGAGATCACGAGGTGGATCGGGCGGGCCAGCATGTGGCGCAGGCCTTCTTCGCCGTCGGGGGCCTCGTAGATCGTCCGGAAGCCGAGCTGTTGCAGGCCGCTGCGCACCAGCGACCGCATCGTCTGTTGGTCGTCGACAACCAGGCAGGTGAGGGAGGAGGGCGCCGGCATCAGCGTTCCGTTTCTTTGTTCGTGAGGTTGCGGATGGCGGGACCGAGCTTTTCCAGCGGAAGCTGGCGCTCGACCGCACCGAGTTCGAAAGCGGCCCGGGGCATGCCGTAGACGACGCAGGTCGACTCGTCCTGGCCCAGGGTCCTCGCGCCGGCCTGCCGCATGGCGAGCAGGCCCTGCGCCCCGTCGCGGCCCATGCCGGTCAGGATCACGCCGACGGCGCGGTCCTTGGCGGTGCGGGCCACAGACGAGAACAAGACATCCACCGACGGACAGTGGCCGCTGACCGGCTCGCCTCGGGTCACGCGGCACCGCAGGTGCTTCGTGCCCTCGACCTCCAGGTGGAAGTCTCCGCCCGGCGCGACGTAGACACGGCCGGGAAGGAGGGGGTCGCCATCGCGCGCCTCGCTGACCTGGGCGGCGCTGACGCGGTTCAGGCGCTCGGCGAAGCTCTTGGTGAAGCTCGCCGGCATGTGCTGGGTGATGACGGTGGGCGCGCAATTCGCCGGCAGACGCTGCACGACGTTGAGCAGGGCCTCGACGCCGCCGGTGGACGAGCCGATCGCCACGACCTTGTCGGCCGGGGTGAACGCACCCGTGCAGGCGGGCTCCTCGCGCTTGACCCGGTCGCGGACGCGGGCGCGGGCGGCCTGCTTCACCTTCTCGGCGATCTCGCGGAAGCCGTCGCGGTCGGAGCCCCGGGGCTTTTCGATGCAGTCGACGGCGCCCAGCTCCAGGGCCTGGAGCGTGGCCTCGGTGCCGCGCGCGGTGAGGGTGGAGACCATCACCACCGGCATCGGCCGCAGGCGCATCAGGCGCTCCAGGAACTCGAGGCCGTTCATGTTCGGCATCTCGACGTCGAGCGTGATGACGTCGGGGTTCAGGGCCTTGATGGCCTCACGCGCCTGCAACGGGTCGCAGGCTTCGCCCACGACCTCGAGCTCGGGGTCGGCCGAAAGGGCCGCGCCGATGAGCTGGCGCATGACGGTGGAGTCGTCCACGACGAGGACGCGGGTCATGCACGGGCCCCTTCGATCTTGCGGTAGGTGGTGACCCCGTCCGGGCGGAACACGGCGGCGGCCGGGCCCTGGATGCGCTCGGAGTGACCGATGTAGAGCGCGCCGTTGGTGTTCAGGAGCGGCGCGAAGCGGCTCCAGAGGCGCGCCTGGGTGTCGTCTTCGAAGTAGATGGCCACGTTCCGGCAGAAGATGGCGTCGAACTTGCCCTTCATCGGCCAGTCGCCGATCAGGTTCAGCTCGTTGAACGTCACCAGGGCGCGGACGTCGTCGGCCATCCGCACGGCGCCGCCGCCGGCCGCGACCGTGTAGCGCTTGCGATAGTCGGCCGGCACGCCCTCCAGCAGGTGCAGGGCGTATTCGCCCCGGCGGCCCTCGGCGACCATGTTCGGGTCGATGTCGGTGGCCAGCACCCGCACGTCGCGGTCGGCGGCGTCGGGCATCTGGGACAGGATCGTCATGGCGATCGAGAAGGGTTCCTGGCCGCTGGAGCACGCGGCCGACCAGATGCGGACCTTGCCCCCGCGCCGCGCGGCGTCGAGCAGCGGCGGCAGCACCTTGTCGCGCAGGTGGTCGAAGTGGTGCGGCTCACGGAAGAAGCGGGTGACGTTGGTCGTCAGCGCGGCCAGCATCTTCTGGCGCTCGTCGAGGCCGTCGGCCGCCGCGACCAGGGCGCAGTAGTCCTTGAAGCTGTTCAGGCCCAGGGCGCGCAGGCGCTTGGCCAGGCGCGAGTAGACCAGCGTCGCCTTGGCTTCGGGCAGGTGAATGCCGGCGTCGCCGTGCACCATCGCCGAAATCTTGCGGAAATCGGCTTCGGTGAAGGCGAACTCGCCCTCCACCATATTGGCGCCCGGTCGCGCGGATGTCGGCGCGTTGACGGTCATCAGGCGGCTTCCAGCTCCACGTCGGGGAGCACGCGCTCGAGCCCGATCAGGCTGATCATCCGGCCGTCCATGGCGATGAGGCCGCGGACGAAGGTCTTGGCGGTGTCCGAGGCCACATCCGGCGTGGGCTGGATGACGTCGTCGGTCACGGTGAGGATGTCGGAGACCGCGTCGACCAGCAGGCCGACCACCTGGCCGCCGATGTCGGCGACGATGATCACGTTGCGGTCGCTGGCCTCGGTGCTCTCGAAGCCCAGGCGCGAGGCCAGGTCGACGATCGGCAGCACCGCGCCGCGCAGGTTGATCACGCCCTTCACGAAGGACGGGGACTGGGGCAGGGCGGTGGCGGGGGTCCAGCCGCGGATCTCGCGGATGGCCATGATGTCCACGCAGAATTCCTGCGCGCCGATGCGGAACGAGATGAGTTCCTTCATCCCACCGGGATTGTTCTGGCCGTTCTGGCTCGTGACCTGGTTCATTTTCAACCCGCCTTGCGCATCTCGCCGCGGGAAACGGCGACGATGGTGTCGATATCGAGGATCAGGGCGACGCGGCCGTCGCCGAGGATGGTGGCGGCGGCCACGCCCGGCACCTGCCGGTAGTTGGCCTCCAGCGACTTGATGACCACCTGGCGCTGGCCCTGGATGGCGTCGACGAAGAGGGCCGCGCGGGCGCCGCCTTCGCCTTCGATCAGCAGGGCGACGCCGTCGGAGGCCGCCAGCGGCGTGGCGCGGTAGCCGAGCGCCATGCCGACGTCGATCAGGGGCACGAAGCCGCCGCGGATCGAGATCACCCGGGCGTGGCCGCCCAGGCTGTGGACGTCCTCGGCCTTGGGCTGCAGCGTCTCGATGATGGCGGTGATCGGGGCGACCAGGGTCTGGCCTTCCACCGAGACCACCATGCCGTCCAGCACCGCCAGGGTCAGCGGCAGGCTCATGGTGAAGGTCGAGCCCTTGCCCGGCTTCGAGGTGATGTTGATCCGACCGCCCAGGGCCTGGATCGAGCGGCGGACCACGTCCATGCCGACCCCGCGGCCCGAGATGTCCGACACCTCGGCGGCCGTGGAGAAGCCGGGCATGAAGATCAGGTTGTCGATCTCCTCGTCCGACAGGGTGGCGTCGGCGGCGATCAGGCCCTTCTCGATAGCGATGCCCTTGACGCGTTCGCGGTTGATGCCGCCGCCGTCGTCCGAGACCTCGATGACGATGCGGCCCGACCGGTGCATCGCGGCGAGCTTCACCACGCCCTCGGCCGACTTGCCGGCGGCCGCGCGCTTCTCGGGGCTCTCCAGGCCATGGTCGATCGCGTTGCGGATCATGTGCGTCAGCGGATCGGCCAGGCGCTCGATCACCGTCTTGTCCACCTCGGTGGCCTCGCCCTCGGTGACGAGGCGGACCGGCTTGCCGGTCATGGCGGCCACTTCGCGGACCAGGCGCGGCATACGCTGGAAGACCGACTTCACCGGCTGGGCGCGGATCGCCATCACGCTGTCCTGGATCTCGCGGGTGAGCTGCTCCAGCTCGTCGAGACCCATGGCGACGGCCGAGGCGCGGGCGAGGCCGGCCTCCATCACGCGCTGCGCCAGCACGGCCTGGTTGATGACCAGCTCGCCGACGAGGTCGATCAGGCGGTCGACGCGGTCCAGGTCCACGCGGATCGTGGCGCCGGCCTCGGTCTTGCGGGCCTGGTTGGCGGCCTGCGGTTCGTTCGGCTCGGCGGCCGGCGAAACCACGGAGAGGACAGGCGCGGGGGCCACCGGCTCGGGCGCAGCGATCGGCGCGGCAGCCGAGGCGATGGGCTCCAGCTCGAAGGGCTCGTCGGGCGCCGTCTCGATCGGCGGGCCGGCGTCGGCCTGGACGCGCGCCAGCAGGGCGCCGATGTCGAGGCCACCTTCGGCCGCACCTTCGGCGGCGCCCTGGGCCTCGACCGTGAGTTCGCAGTCGCCGTCGACGAATTCGAAGACTTCGCGGATGGCCAGCTCGTCGGTGTCGCCCGACACAGTGACCGTCCAGGACAGGTAGGCCGCCTCAGGCTCGATCTCGCCCAGGAGCGGCACTTCGCTCGCGTCCAGCTCGACCTGGGAGGCGCCGAGGCGGGTCAGCTCGCGCAGCAGCAGCGCCGCTTCGTTGGCCTTGGCGTAGAGGTCGGCGCGCGGCTTGAAGCGCACCACGAACGAGCGCGCGGCGGGCGTCTCGGCCGGCATGTCCACGGCCGCGGCCATGGGCTGGAATTCGAAGTCGCCCCAGTCTTCCTCGCCGCCGTCGTCGTCCGCACCGGCGGCGCCGCTCATGGCCTTGAGTTCGTCGGAGAGGGTCGACTGCTGCGGATGCTCGCCTTCCTGGCCGGCCCGCGCCGAGCTCACCAGGTCGGCCAGCACGTCGGCGGCGCGCAGCATGATCTTCAGCACGTCAGGCGTGGCGGCCAGCCGGCCGGAACGCATCTCGTCCAGCGCCGTCTCGAAGACGTGGGCAAAGCGGATCAGGGCCTCGAGCTGGAATGCGCCCGCGCCGCCCTTGATCGAGTGCACCGCCCGGAAGACGGCGTTGATGGTCTCGGGATCCTGGTCCCCGCCTTCCATGGCGAGCAGGCCGGACTCCAGCTCGGCGAGCTGCTCCTCGCACTCCTGGAAGAAGGTATCCCGGATGGCGGCTAACGGATCCACTGGCGCGTTCTCTCGTGCTCGTCGTTCGGCTGGGGCGTCGTTCGGCTCAGACTCAGGCTCAGGCCGCGACGCGGCGGATGGCGTCGACGAGCTTGTCTGGGTTGAAGGGCTTCACGATCCAACCGGTCGCGCCGGCCATGCGGGCGCGGTTCTTCTTCTCCGCGTCGCTCTCGGTGGTGAGGACGAGGATCGGGATCGCACGGTGCTTCGGATCGCCGCGGACTTCCTCGATGAAGCCGAAGCCGTCCATGCGCGGCATGTTGATGTCGGTGACGATCACCTGGGGCGCTTCGGCCTGCAGGACCTCGAGGCCGTGGATGCCGTCTTCGGCCTGCACCACGCGGAACCCGGCGTCGGCCAGGGCGAGGCGCAGCATCTCCCGCATTGTGCGGGAGTCATCGACGGTAAGGACAGTCATGCTCATGGGGTGAGGTCCTGGACAGTGGATTGGACGGCGAGCTGGGAGGCGCCCATGAGGGCGAGCCCGTCGGTGAATTCGGGGGAGGCTTCTACGATCTCGAACGGCTGGCCGTCGGCGGCCCAGGTGGCCTGGGCCGACAGCAGCACCTGCAGGCACTGGCCGCCCAGGCGGCGCACCTGCGAGGCGTCGATCGACAGGGCCTTGCCGCGCTGGTCCTTGAGGGACTGCAGCAACGGCCCGGCGGCGTTCATATCCAGGCTGTCAGCCAGGTTGAGGGTCGCGGTGTTCATGCTCAGAACTCGTCCCAGGCGTCTTCTTCGATGGCCGGCGCGGGCTTCGGCGCAGCGCCGCCCCGACCGGTGGTCTTCATGGCCACGGCCGTCGCCGGACGATGGGGCGCGCGCGGCTGAACGGGCGCGGCGGGAGCCGCCTGCTGCACGCCCGGGCCGAGGTCGAAGCGTCCGATCAGGCGGGCCAGCGCCTCGGCTTCGGCGGCCAGCGAGTGGCTCGCGGCGGTGGCCTCTTCGACCATGGCCGCGTTCTGCTGGGTCACCTGGTCCATCTGGTTGATGGCGGTGTTCACCTGATGCAGGCCGGTGGCCTGTTCCTGGGCTGAGGCGGCGATCTCGGTGACCGCGCCGTTGATCTGGGTGACCTGCACCAGGATGCGCTCCAGCACCTTGCCGGTCTCGCCGACGAGGCCGACGCCGCGCTCCACCTGCTGCGAGGACGCCGAGATCAGGGCCTTGATCTCCTTGGCGGCCTCGGCGGAGCGCTGGGCCAGGGCCCGCACTTCCG
>JADHED010000143.1_pt1 | contig 99279 bp, 92 predicted proteins | sample 8952041 | NCBI WGS metagenome assembly JADHED01 (sample SAMN16124423, study PRJNA663239) | bioreactor sludge metagenome | isolation source: sludge (control) | place: India:Bengaluru | collected 2018-09-08
AGTGTGGCCGGTGTGCGCTGACAAGCCGTAGCCGTGGCGGTTGCGGGGATAGGCTTGTGCCTACCCCTCCTCTATTTCTGGGCAACGTCTCTTGGCTTTTCAACGCACGACGCTCATATTGCCCCCAGCAGTTTCGTTCCTTTCGTGTACCCTGTTGGGGAACGGTCCGGTTGCCGAATGAGTACTGTCGGCGCGTTTGCAGCGGCTGATCGGAAGAGAGGGATAGCCATCTGGCTGTTCGTCCTCGCGGGCTTCGTTTTCCTCATGGTGGTCCTCGGCGGCGCGACGCGGTTGACGCATTCGGGGCTGTCGATGGTCGAATGGCGGCCCATCACCGGCTGGCTGCCGCCGTTGACAGAGGCGGAGTGGCAGCGGACATTCGCAGCCTACCAGGGCTATCCAGAATACCAGAAAATCAACGCCGGAATGACGCTTGAAGCGTTCAAGGGCATCTTTTGGCTCGAGTACGTGCACCGGCTGACGGGCCGGCTGATGGGGGTCGTTTTCCTCCTTCCCTTCCTCATCTTTCTGCTCAGGCGGCAGATCGACCGCCGGCTCGGCCTTCGGCTCGCTTTCATCTTTCTTCTCGGCGCACTTCAAGGCGGTCTCGGCTGGCTGATGGTCAGGAGTGGCATGGTCGACCGGCCTGATGTCAGCCAGTACCGGCTGGTCGCCCATCTGACCGCGGCACTGCTCATCTATGGTTTGGTCCTATGGACGGCGTTCGGCCTGGTAGCGACACCGCAGCCGGCGCAGCCTCAAGCGCAACCAGGGCCGCCGCCGCTGTTCATGGCCGCGGTGGGCACAAGCGTGCTCGTGCTGCTGACCATCATCTGGGGCGGGTTCGTTGCCGGTACGGACGCCGGATTCGCCTACAACACGTTTCCGCTGATGGATGGCGAGTTGGTGCCATCGCTGATTTTTCCATACCATCCCTTGTACGTGAACTTTTTCGAGGACGTGACCACCATCCAGTTCACGCACCGTCTGCTGGCGACCGTCGTGTTGACCGCGGCGATCGGTTTGTTCATGGCTAGCCGGGCGATGCGGGCCGACGCGCGCGCGCACCGCGCGGCGGGCCTGCTCCTGCTGGCGATCGCGGCACAATATGGCCTCGGCGCCGCCACCGTCCTGATGGCCGTGCCGGTTCCTCTGGGCGTCGCACACCAGGGTGGCGCTGTCGTCGTGTGGTCGCTTTCGCTTTGGCTCACGTTCGCGTTGCGGCCGGGAGCCGCGGTTACCCCCATCCGAGCCGTGCATTTCGCTGCACGTGGCAATACGATAACAACCACCGCGGCGTCGTACGACAGTGCCGCGGGTGCGGCTGTGCAGAGGGAGCCGGGGTGATCGCGTTCGATCAAGTCAAGACATTAGGCGCGGTCCTGATCTCGGTCGCCATCGGCGCCAGCTTCGGGCCGAGCCTGAACGGCTGCTCGGACCAGTCCGTGCAGATGGAGACGGCGCTCGCCTCCCTGGGCTTCGACTTCTACCGATTGTCAGAGCGCGGCCGGCGGGAGATTGGGCGATTTTCCGCCGTGTTCCAGGAGTACGCGGCAGATCCGGAGAATACCCGCCAGCTCAAGCACTTTCGCGACGCCTACAAACGAATCAGCGACGCCTATGTGGACGACCTGCCGGATGGCAAGCTGATCGAGGCCGCCGTTCAGGGCGTCAAGGCGCAAAACCCCAAGCCGCATTCCTTGCCGGCCGCGCAGCTCGTCGAGATTGCGCTCGATGCGATGACCGCCGCCCTCGATCCCCACTCGGCCTACCTCAATCCCGAGGAGTTGCACGAGTCGGAGCTGGTCACGTCAGGCGAGTTCGGCGGCCTCGGCATCCAGATCACCCAGCAGGACGGTCTCATCAAGGTTATCGCGCCGATCGAGGGCACGCCCGCCGAGCGGGCCGGCATCAAGACCGGCGACCTGATCACCCACATCGATGGCGTTTCGGTGCGCGGCATGAGCTTGAAGGACGCCGTCAACACCATGCGCGGTCAGCCCGGCACCAAGGTCGAGCTTACCCTGCAGCGTGATGGCCGCTCGCCGATGCGGCTCAGCGTCGCTCGCGCCATTATCACCATCGAGCCTGTGCGCTGGTTTGTCGAAGGGGACATCGCTTACACGCGCGTGGTCGGCTTCAACGAAAAGGCAGCGCAGCGGCTGGAGGAGGCCCTGAACGACCTGCGCGCCCACCATCCGCACCTGGCCGGGCTCATTCTTGACCTCCGCAACAACCCTGGCGGGTTGCTCGACCAGTCGGTTGCGATCGCCGATGCCTTCCTGGACAACGGCTTGATCGTCAAGATTCGCGGCCGTCAGGCGGCAAGCGAACGCGGATTTCCGGCCGAGCCGGGCGATCTGGTCGCAGGCCTGCCGATCGTCGTTCTCATCAATGCCGGCTCCGCCTCGGCAGCGGAGATCGTCGCCGCCGCGCTCGGCGACAACGGCCGGGCCACGGTGATGGGGTCGACCTCGTTCGGCAAAGGCTCGGTCCAGACGATCATGCGCCTGCCCGAGGGGGGCGCGTTGAAACTGACGACCGCGCTCTATTACAGCCCGTCGGGGAGTCAGATCCAGGCGCGCGGGATTACGCCCCGCATCCAACTCCTTCCAGCCAAGGACAAGGATGCCGAGCAGGAACCGCACGAGGTCGACCTTCCAGGCGCCCTGCCCGCCCGCGACCCGGTACGGCAAATGGCCGAAACGTCGGTCGACACCCAGATGTGTCCCCCCGTCGGGCCGACCAAGGATCGCGAGATCGGCTGTGCGATGGCCTACCTCAAGGCCGGTTCTACCGATCGATTCCTCGCCGCCATCAAGGCGCAGCCGCGCCTATGACCGCCGCCCGCATCGGCGCCTTCCACCTGCCCATCGATGGCGCCTGACAGCATGGCTGCGGGCCGGCCCAGCGCCGCATTGCTCACCCCGCCGGCTGAGGTGGCGCGGCTGAACTTCGATGCGCTGTGGAAGAACACTCCCGTCGGCAGCTACAGCTTCGTCATCACACCGTCCGCCGACGGCAGTGGGATGACGGTCAGCCACGCGTTCGTCATCCGCGTCAAGATCGCCTTTGTCACCATGTTCCGTTACGAGCATCGTGTCGAAGAGACTTGGCGGGCCGGCCGGCTCCACGAGCTCACCGCCGAGACGATTGATGCCGACGGTACGATCCACGTTCGCGCCCAGCGCAACGGGGGGGCGATCGCGATCGAGGGACCGAACGGTGGCGCTACAGCCCCCTCCACTCTTCTCACCACCACGTGCGCCTGGCATCCCGCATTCATCGCCCAGAGCCGTGTCCTTGATGTCTCTGACGGCGGCATCGTTGCTCTCGCGGTAAACGCGTTGGGCCGAGCGAACCTCGTGATTGAAGGTGCGGAAATCGAAACCGAGCACTATGCGTTCACGTCGCCTTACCTGGCCGGGGAGCTGTGGTATCGCCCCGGCTCCACCCTCGTCCGCGCCGAGATCGAGAAAAAGGGTCACCGGATCGTGCTCGTTGCCCACCCCTGAGCAGAGTGACCGTCGCTGGCTATTCACCATCCTTGCAGGCCGACCCAACTGCAGCCTTTTCGCGCCCAAGCGCCGCATGCTAGGCTTTGCTCCGTCCTTCGCCGTCAAGGCCTCGTTGACGGAGCGTGCCGCGCGAAGGTCCAAAGCAAGGGGAAACCCGCATGGCGCTGCTGGACGAACTCCTGAAAAGGAACGTGATTACAGGCCTCGCAATCGGGATCGGCGTCACGGTTCTAGGTCCCATCCTGCTGCCGCCGCTGGTGCGCGCGGCCAAGCCTGCCGCGAAGGCTGCCATCAAGAGCGGCCTTGTTCTGCTCGAAAAGGGCCGGGAAACCTTGGCCGAACTTGGCGAGATGACCGAAGACATCGTCGCCGAGGCCAAGGCGGAACTGGCACAGGAGGCTGACGCCGTGGCCGGCACGCCCTCCGATGCCATGGAAGCCGCTGCAAACCCGACGCAAGGCGTTGCCTAGAACACCCACGGCCTATCTGAGCCACGCCATTCACGGTCGTGCCAGGCTCAAGATACCGGCGCGCCGGGGCGACCAAGCGTATTTCACCGTTCTTGCCGAACGGCTTCAGCGCGACTGTCCGGGCGTGCGGCGTGTGCACGTCAATCCATTGACCGCGAGCGTGCTGATCGAGCACGCCGAAGTGCTGCTGCCGCTTGGCAGCTTTGCCGCGGGCGCTGGACTGTTCCTCCTCGAGGCGACACCGCCGCCGCTTCCGCCCGTCGGTCCGGCGCTCCGCAGTGCCGCATCCACACTCGATCGCTCAGTGCGGCACACGGCCGGCGGGACCTGGGACCTGTGGACGCTGCTTGCTCTCGTGCTGTTGACTCTCGCCTTGGTTCAGGTGCGCAGGGGCACCGTGCTTCCCCCCGCCGTTTCCCTTGTATGGCAGGCGTTGACCGCCCTTGGCGTAAGCCACCTCATGAACGGCAGGAGCGGTGGCAACGGCGGCATATAGCCCCGGAGCTGCAGCCGATTCCGCCTCACCCCGCCTGCAAGGCGTCCACCTTGTCCGTGCGCTCCCATGGAGCGTCCAGATCAAGCCTTCCGACGTGGCCATAGGCCGCGAGCCTTCGGTAGAAGCCCTGTTCGCTGCGGCTCGGCAGGAACCTCAGGTCAAAGCGGCGAATGATCCCGGCCAGGCGGAAGTCGATCGCGCGGGCAATGCGTGCTGCGATCTCGCGGTCGGGGATGCGGCCGGTGCCAAAGGTTTCGACCTGTGTGCTCACCGGCCGCGCCAATCCGATCGAATAGCTGAGCTGCACCTCGCACTCGCTGGCAAGGCCGGCACAAACAACGTTCTTGGCCGCATAGCGGGCCATGTAGGCACCGACCCGGTCGATGCGCGACGGATCCTTGCCGCTCAGCGCCGAACCGCTCTGGCGGGCGTACTCGCCATAGGTGTCAACGCCCGTCTTGCGGCCAGTGAGGCCTGCATGCATCGCCGGGCCGCCGATCAGCACCGGCCCGAAGGGATTGATAAAGATGCGGGTCGCGTGGTCCGGCCCGACCGGCTCGTCGCGGAACACCGGCTTGACGACGTGTTCCATGAGATCGTCATGCAGCTGTTTGCGCTTGACTGGCCGGCCGCCCTTCGATGCCGCGATCAGGGTCAAGCCATGGATCCGGCGCGCCCGCCGATGCCGGTATTCGACGCTCACCTGCGTCTTGCCGTCCGGAGCCAGGTACGCGAGATCGCCCCGCTCGCGCACGGCAGCGAGCCGGCGCGCCAGCTTGTGCGCGAGCCAGATCGGCAGCGGCATCAAGGCCGGTGTCTGTCCGCATGCAAAGCCGAAAACCGTCGCTTGATTGTCGACCGCAAGGCGCTCGATCTCGTCGTCATCCATCTCGCGTTCGTCGCGCTCGCTCCGCTCCTCGCGCGGCAGTTCGTTGAGGCTGGTCATGACGCTGCAGGTCTTGGGGTTGAAGCCTTCGTCCTCGTAACCCGCGTCGTGGACCACCTGCCGCGCCACACCCGGCAGATCGACGGTCGCCTTGGACGCAAAGCGGGCCGCGAGGAACAAAATGCCGGTGGCGACGACGCTTTCGACCACGATCTTCGAGAATGGATCTTGCTGCATGAAGCGATCGACGATGGCGTCGCTGATGCCATCGCAGAGCTTGTCGGGGTGCCCGGCAGTGACCGATTCCGACGTGAAGATGAAGTCCTCTTTCATGGCTTTGCCTTGGTCACTGGCAGCGGCACGGTAGCACCCTTGGCCAGTTCGTTGAGCAGCAAGGGCGCCACACCGGCGGCGGCGGTCACCGCCCAGTCACGCGGAGCCAGCGGTACCAGCCCGAGCAGGCGCCTCAGCGGCGGCACCAGAAATCCCAGCGCCTGCAGCGCAAACGAGCCGATCAGCGCGTTCCGCAGCACAGGATTGGGCGCAAGCGTGCCGCTGCCGAACACGACCCGGCGGTCGGACCGGCAGCTGACCGCGTGCAGCAGCTGGGCCGTGATCAGGCTCATGAAGGTCATTGTGCTGGTTTTCGCCGTTGGTCCGTAGCGCAGATTGCCGTAGAGGCAGGCCGCCAGCGCGCCGCTGCCGATGACGGCACCCTCGATGGCGATCGTCCGCAGATCCTGCTGCCGCAAGATTGCCTCGCCGGCCGGATGCGGAGGTTCCTGCATCACCGCCTCGTCGCCGGGTTCAAGCGCCAACCCCAGCGCCGGCACCACGTCGCTCAAGAGGTTGATCCACAACAACTGCATCGGTGTCAGTGGCGAGCCAAGCCCGGCGCTGGTGCCGAGCCCGGCGACCATGATCTCGGTCATGTTGGTAGCCAGCAGAAAGCGCAGCGCCTTGCGCACGTTGGCAAAGATCACCCGGCCGCGGGCGATCGCGGTTGCGATCGACTTCGGATCGTCATCGGCCAGGACGACATCGGCGACGTCGCGCGCGACCTCCGTACCGCTCCGTCCCATGGCGATGCCGATATTGGCGGCGCGCAGGGCGGGGCCGTCGTTGATGCCGTCGCCGGTCATCGCCACCACCAGGTTGGCCCGCTGCAGTGCCTGCACGATCTGCAGCTTGTGGCTGGGTGTCACCCGCGAGAACACGTGGGCACGTTGCGCGAGCGCCGTCAGCACATCGGGTGGCAGGTCCTCCAAACGCACGGCGTCGAGGATCTCGACCTGTCCGCTCGTGCTCAATCGCAGGGCTTTGGCAACGGCGTAGGCGGTCGCGCTCTGATCGCCGGTGATCATGATCGTCGCGATGCCGGCGCCGTGAAACGTCTGCATCAGAGCGCGCATCCCCGGACGTAACTCGTCCGCCATACCGATCAACCCGAGCCAGGTCAGCCCATCTTCCGCACCGGCGTCAGCCGCGGAGCACAGCTTTGAGGCAAACCCCAGGACGCGCAGGGCTTCGCCGGCCAGCCGGTCGTTCGCGCGCTCGATTTCCTGGCGATCCGCGTCCGTCAGCGGCACCGGCGTTCCACCCTGCAGCTGCCACCGGCACATGGCGAGCACGGCGCTGGGGCTGCCCTTGACCGCCAGCAGCCCCTGCCCGGCTTCGATCGCGTGGTGCGTCCCCATGAAGCTGCGCTGCTCGCTTCGGTAGGTCGCCGCCGTCAGCGGGTGGCAGCGCCGCACACCGGCGACATCGAGGCCCAAATCGAGCGCCAGGCGAACCAGCGCTGCTTCGGTCGGCGAGCCTTTGAGATGAACCGTGCCGCCGCTGATGTCGATCTCGGTATCGTTGCACAGCACAGCCACGCGCAGGATCTGCGCCAGCGCATCGCCCACCGCCGGTACGTCCGTGGTCTCCTCGTCCTGCAGCCCGCCGTTCACGACCCGCAGCATCCGGCCGTCGCAGGCAAGCGCGGCGACGGACATGCGATTGAGGGTCAGCGTTCCGGTCTTGTCGAAACAGATCACCTGAACCGCGCCCAGCGTCTCGACCGCGTGAAACCGGCGCAGCAGGACCTTGCGCCGGCGCATATCACGGATGCCGAGCGCCAGTGTAGTGGTGGCAATGGTCGGCAACCCCTCCGGAACGGCGGCAACCGCAAGCGAGATCGCTGTTTTCAGCATCGGCAGCAGGCCGTAGCCGCGCACCAGGCCGACCGCGAACAGGACGCCGCAAATGCCGCCGGAGAGCCACGCGAGCTGGGTGCTCAGCCGCCCGAGCTGCACTTCCATCGGCGTCGGCGGCGGCTCCGCGGCGCCGATCAGGGACTGGATGCGGCCGATTTCGGTCTCACTACCGGTCGCGATGACGACCGCGCGGCCGTTGCCGCCCGTCAACGCCGTCCCCCGGTAAACCATGTTGGTCCGCTCGGATAATGGCGTATCCGCGCCGCAGATGAGATCGGCGCCCTTGCGCACCGGCAGGCTTTCGCCGGTCAGGGGCGATTCATCGGCGGTAAGATCACGCGTAGCGACAAGCCGGGCATCGGCCGCAACATAGCTGCCCGGCTCGAGGATCTGGATATCGCCGACGACGACGCGATCGACGGCAATCTCCTGCTCGCGGCCGTCGCGCACCACCCGCGCGCTCACCTGCACCGGTGTGCTTAGGGCCTCGATGGTGCGCACCGCTTCGCTTTCGGTCGCATAACCGATGACTGCATTGGCGGCGACGACGCCCAGGATTACGACCGCATCGATGGCGCCACCGGTGGCGACCGAAATCACCGCCGATGCGGCAAGAAGCGCCACCGGCAGGGTCGCGACCTGCTCAATGAGGATCGCAAACCGGGACCGCCGTGGCGGGTGCGGCAGGCTGTTGGGACCAAACCGCTGCAGGCGCTGACCCGCCTCGGTACTCGACAGCCCTTGCTGCGGGCAGGTGCTGGTCAGCGCGATGACGTCATCGAGGCAGAGCGCATGCCACGTTGGTGCTGCGATCGGCGCATCGACGCGCCCGTCAGCTCCGACCCGCGGCTGTAGCTGAGCTCGCGCCTGAGCGAGAGGTTTCGCCTGCGATCGCTCCGGCGCTGCCTTTGTGCGCCGCGCAGTCCGTGTTCTCGTCACCGCTGATGGCGCTGGTCGCCCGACGCCTGCGGCCGAAGCGGCATGCCAGCTTGCAGCGGCCGCAGCGCTGATCGCCGCCGCGAGTGTGGCATGATCCATCGGAGCTGCGAAGGAGACCAGAACAGTCCCCGTCAGGCTGCTGGCAGAGACTGAAAGCACGCCCGCTCGGCCGGCCAGAGCCTGCTCCAACTGCTGCTTCAATGCCGGCGAGCGCTTGAGGCTGCCGACGCGAAAGCGCACCCGCCCCGGAACGGCGCAATGCACAACGCGGACAAACCCCGCGGGCTGCCGTTCAGGGCCGCCGATCATACCGCGCTCGGCAGCACCTCCTTCGCCGGTGCCGCTCGTATCCACCCTAGACTGTCACGGCGATCCTGCGCACACGCGTCCAGGCGCGCACTGTGGCGGCACGCCGCACCCGTTCCGCCGCTGGATCATCATTCTGCTGGAGAAGCGTGCACTAGCGCTCGCTCAATGGTGCGTAGCAACGGCAGCGCATAGGTCGCGTCGTCAACCTCGCACGCCCGGATGGCCGTTCTAAGATCGGCCAAGATGCGGTACACGGTCTCGATTTCGAGCCCGCCTGGCTCAAGCGGAAATGCGGTTGCCATGTGCTTCCCTCAAGGAGGCGCAATTCTTCCTGTTATTTTCAGTTAGCGAATTCTCTTGCCGCCTGCAATAGCGCGTTGATAGGCGGCTCCTCAGAAAAGAGCGGCCGTGTCCGTGCTGCGCCGTCTCCGCCACGACCGCGAGCAGAGTCAGGCATGGCCGCCCCATGGTCTGTTGGCGCTGCAGGCGTTTTCGTACTTTCAAACCGCGCGCAGAGTCCCCAAAATACGTTGATGACGTTCACACAAGGGCTGACTTCGAGAAGAGACCGCGCTGCATGGTAATGACACTTCTTTTGACGCACCCGGATTGCATGGCGCACGAGATGGGGGATTGGCATCCGGAGGCACCAGCGCGGCTCAAGGCTGTGCTCAAAGCACTGGACACGGACCAGTTCCGGGAACTGGATCGGCGCGAAGCACCCAAAGGCACGGCGCGCCAGATCGAACATGTGCATGCGCCCTTCTATGTCGAGGCGATCTTCGAAAACGTGCCGGCGAGCGGGCATGTCCACCTTGATCCGGACACGGCAATCAACTCTTCCTCCGGCGAGGCTGCCCTGCGGGCTGTCGGCGCCGTGTGCACGGCCGTCGACGCTGTTGTCAACGGCTCCGCCCGGAATGCTTTTTGCGCCGTGCGGCCGCCTGGCCACCATGCCGAGTCATCGGCAGCGATGGGGTTCTGCCTGTTCAACAACGTCGCGATTGCCGCGGAACATGCTCGTCGGGCGCACGGGATCGAGCGGGTCGCGATGATCGATTTCGACGTCCATCACGGCAACGGCACGCAGAACCACGTCTTTCGTTACCGCGACCTGTTCTACGCTTCGAGCCATCAATGGCCGTGCTATCCCGGCACCGGCATGGAGCATGAAACGGGCGTCTTCAATAACATCTGCAACGTACCACTGCGTCCGGGCAGCGGGTCGGAGGAGTTTCGGCGCGGCTACATGGAGAAGATTCTGCCGTCATTGCGCAATTTTGGGCCGGAGCTGGTCCTGATTTCGGCCGGCTTTGACGCGCATGCCCGCGATCCGCTGGCGCAACTGCGTCTGGAAACCGCGGACTTCGCCTGGGTCACCCGGCAAATCCTCGATGTCGCCGACAAGTGCTGCAACGGCCGGGTCGTGTCGACACTGGAAGGCGGATACGACCTCCAAGCGCTCGCCGCAAGCGCGGCTGCACACGTGCTAGCGCTGATGGGACACTGAAGCAGCAAGCGCGAGCGCCTGCCCTTGAGGGTGGCTGGCGCAAGCGCGGTTTTCCCCACCCACCGATGCAAATGCGCAACAGCCATGGCACGGCGTGAGGACGGTTGCGAACCAGCGGCCGGAATCTCCTTGCGCAGTTGAGAAAAACTCGCGACAAGGGCGGCTTCATGGCGCATTTGCGGCTTGATCGGGTTGGCTGGTGACGGGGCAACTTGGCACTGGCGGCGGCTGAAACCACGTTCCAGGGGGGCAAGTTGAGCACGAACGAAGACGCGCGTGACATTGCCTCTATGACCTTCGAGGACGCACTCGTTGAACTGGAGGCGATTGTCCGCCGACTGGAAGAGGGCACGGCCAAGCTTGACGAAGCGATTGCTGCCTACGAGCGAGGGGCTGCCCTCAAACGCCACTGTGAGCGCAAGCTTGAAGAAGCCAAGGCTCGCGTTGACAAGATTGTCACCGGCCCTGATGGCCGGGTTTCGTCCGAACCCGCCAAGCTGGACTGAGGAAGCATCTTGTTCGAGATAGAAGCGGCGCTCGCCCAAAACGCTCGCGATGTCGATGCCGTACTCGATAGCCTGTTGCCGGCGAGCGACGATCGCGAAGCGCGGCTCATGGAGGCCGTCCGCTATTCGACCCTTTCGGGTGGCAAGCGCATCCGACCGTTCCTGGTGCGCTCGAGCGCCGACCTGTTCGGTGTCAGCCATGGCCTCGCGCTCAGGGTCGCCGCCGCGATCGAGATGATCCACTCCTATTCGTTGATCCATGACGATCTTCCGGCGATGGACAACGACGATCTGCGCCGCGGGATGCCGACCTGTCACGTGAAGTTTGACGAAGCAACCGCGATCCTCGCTGGCGATGCCTTGATCGCGCGCGCGTTCGAGGTTCTTGCCGAACCCGCCACGCACGCGGATCCGCGCGTTCGCGCTGATCTCGTTGTCGAGGTCGCGCGCGCTTCGGGTGGCGAAGGCATGGTCGGCGGCCAGATGCTCGACCTCCTGGCGGCCCAGTGGAAGCTTGAAATCGCCGAGATTACCCGCCTGCAGCGCCTCAAGACCGGCGCCTTGATCGCCGTTTCGTGCGAGGCGGGAGCAATTCTCGGCAAGGCGGCCGACTCCCATCGCCATGCCTTGCGCGCCTACGCGCACGACTTAGGGCTGGCGTTCCAGATTGCCGACGACCTGCTCGACGTCGAAGGAAGCGCCGAGGAAACGGGCAAGCGAACGCATAAGGACGAAAGCGCCGGCAAGGCAACGTTCGTCTCGATCCTCGGGCCCGAACGGGCGCGCGCTCAGTCGCACATGTTGGCGCATCAAGCGATCCAACACCTTGAGCCGTTTTCCGCGCAGGCAGAGCCCTTGCGCGCACTGGCGCTTTTCGTCGTGACGCGGCGGTATTGAAGATCCGACCGCCCAGCGCCGACAGATGATGCCAGCGCCGACAGATGATGAATGTGACACGTTCCACCAGAGGAGGCAGATCGTGACCACCCCACCGCCGACCCCTCTTCTCGACCAGGTCAATGATCCGGCCGACCTCCGGAAGTTGTCGGAAGAACAGCTGCCGCAGTTGGCGCAGGAACTGCGCGGCGAAACCGTGCGCGTGGTCTCCTTCACCGGCGGCCATCTCGGCGCGAGCCTGGGCGTCATCGAACTGACGCTCGCGCTGCACTATGTCTTCGATACGCCGCGCGACCGGTTGATCTGGGATGTCGGCCACCAGGCGTACCCGCACAAGATCCTCACCGGCCGCCGCGGCCGCATGCTGACTTTGCGCCAGGGAGGAGGCCTGTCCGGCTTCACCAAGCGCTCGGAGAGCATCTACGATCCGTTCGGCGCCGCCCACACCTCGACCTCGATTTCGGCCGCACTCGGCATGGCCGTCGCCCGCGATCTGCGCAAGGAGGATCACAACGTCATTGCCGTCATCGGCGACGGCGCAATGAGCGCCGGCATGGCCTACGAGGCGATGAACAACGCCGGGTGGATGGATTCGCGCCTGATTGTTGTCTTGAACGACAACGACATGTCGATCGCGCCGCCGGTGGGCGCGATGAGCGCGTATCTCTCGCGGCTGATTTCGTCCCGGCCCTACCGGTCGATCCGGCACGTGCTGAGCGACTTGACCAAACAGTTCCCACGCGGCCTCAAGGTGGCGGCAAGACGGGCGGAGGAGTACGCCCGCGGCCTCGTCACCGGCGGCACTCTGTTCGAGGAACTGGGCTTCTTCTATGTCGGCCCGGTCGACGGCCACAATCTCGACCATCTGTTGCCGGTGTTGAAGAACCTGCGCGCGGATCGCGATCCGGGCCCGATCCTCTTGCACGTGGTGACCAAGAAAGGTCACGGCTATCCGCCGGCGGAGAAATCCGCGGACAAGTACCACGGTGTCGGCAAGTTCGATGTCGTCACCGGTGAGCAGGTCAAGCCGAAGGCCAACGCGCCTTCCTACACCGACGTGTTCGCCCGCGCCCTGATCAGCGAGGCCGAAAAGGATGAACGCGTCACCGCGATCACGGCGGCGATGCCGGCCGGCACCGGCCTCGACAAGTTCGCCAAGCGGTTCACGAACCGGTTCTTCGATGTCGGCATTGCCGAACAGCACGCGGTGACGTTTGCCGCCGGCCTCGCCGCCGAGGGCTTGAAGCCGTTTGCCGCCATCTATTCGACCTTCCTGCAGCGCGCCTACGATCAGGTGATGCACGACGTCAGCCTGCAGAAGCTGCCGGTGCGGTTCGCCATCGATCGTGCCGGCCTGGTCGGTGCCGACGGCGCCACCCACGCCGGCGCCTTTGACATCACCTATCTCGGCTGCCTGCCCAACATGGTGGTCATGGCGGCCGGCGACGAAGCCGACCTGGTGCACATGGTGGCGACGGCAGCCGCGATCGATGACCGGCCTTGCGCGTTTCGCTATCCGCGCGGCGAGGGCATGGGCGTCGACATGCCCGCCCACGGCACGCCGCTTGAAATCGGCAAAGGTCGCATCCTGCGCGAAGGCAACGCGGTGGCGATCCTCTCCTTCGGCGGCCGCTTGAGCGAGGCGATGAAGGCATGCGAGGAACTGGCCGCGCGCGGTTTCTCGACCACGCTCGCCGATGCCCGCTTTGCCAAACCGCTCGACTGCGAGCTGGTGCGCCGGTTGGCGACCGAGCATCCGGTGCTGATTACGCTGGAGGAAAACGCGGTCGGTGGCTTCGCCGCCCACGTCATGCACTACCTCGCGACCGAGGGGCTCCTCGACCACGGCCTCAAGCTCCGTCCGCTGTGCCTGCCGGACATCTACATCGATCAGGACAAGCCAGAACTGCAGTACGATCTGGCCGGCCTCAACGCCGCCCAGATCGTCGCCACCGCCTTGCGCGCCCTTGGCCTGGACAAGGAAGCAGCCGGCGCCGCGGCGCGCGCTTGATCGCAAGGAATCCCGGCGCTTGACCGCCCGCCCCTCCCGACCACGGGGGTGGTGACTGAACGCACGCGAGCATGGCCGGCACCGAAAAAACGCGGCTCGATCAGCTGCTGGTCGCCCGCGGGCTGGCTGAGAGCCGCAGCCGGGCGCAGGCGCTGATCATGGCCGGCCTTGTCTTCTCTGGCGAGGAGCGGCTCGATAAGGCCGGGCATATGCTGGCGCCGGACGTACCGCTCACGGTGCGCGGCCGGGATCATCCGTGGGTCTCGCGCGGCGGCCTCAAGCTCGCGCACGCGCTCGACCATTTCGGCATCGATCCGGCAGGCTTGGTCTGCCTTGATGTCGGCGCGTCCACCGGCGGCTTCACCGATGTTCTGCTCGCCCGCGGCGCGCGCCACGTCTTTGCCGTCGATGTCGGCTTCGGCCAGTTCGCCTGGAAACTCAGGAACGACCCTCGGGTTACCTTGCTTGAGCGCACCAACTGCCGCCGGCTGACGGGCGAGCAAGTGCCGGAAGCGGTCGAACTTATCGTCTGTGATGTAAGCTTCATCGGCCTGGAGGTAGCACTCCCCGCCCCGCTCGCGCTCACCCGTCCGGCAGCGCACCTGATCGCCCTGATCAAGCCGCAGTTCGAGGTCGGGCCGGGGGAGGTCGGCAAGGGCGGCATCGTCCGCGATGTTTTCGCTCGCCAGCGCGCCTGCCACCGCATCGGCGCGTTCCTGGCCGCTCAAGACGGCTGGCAGGTCCTGGGCCTCACTCTAAGCCCCATCACCGGCGCCGACGGCAACGTCGAGTACCTCATCGCCGCGCGAAAGGGGTAACCCGAACGGCCCAGGCAGTTGATGCGCGGGTCTTCCGCCCGCGCATGACGGCAGGGAGGGAGACCGGCGGCAACTGCAGCGTCCGCCCCCTCTCGCCCGTCATGACCGGGTAAAGGCCCGGCAGGCGCGCCACCGCCCCTCACCCGCTCGCTGCCGCTCGCCCCCTCTCCCGCTTGCGGGAGAGGGTCGGGGTGAGGGCGCTCAAAGATCCCTCCCCTCACAGCGGATCGTGCGGACGGCCTTCGTCGTGGAGCGCGCCGGCGTCGCGCAGCAGGTCCTTCGGCCGGATGAAGGCCTTGAGCCGGCCGCACCCTTGGCGCAGTTCCGCCCAGTGCTCGACATCGGCCTCGATCACCGCCAGGGCCCCGGCCGTGAAGCCGTTGGCGACCAGCCGGTGCGCCGCGAGGTCGCCGCCGTGCGCGAGCATGCCTGCCAACTGCTCAAGCCCCGGATTATGGCCGACCAGCATCACGGAATCGAGGTCGTCACTCGCCCGGCGCAGGCGGCGCAACAGCGTTGCAGCACTCGCCATGTAGATCTGCTTCTCGAACCGGGTCGGCACCGAGGCATCGATGATTTCCTGCAGGCATTCGAGCGTCTGCCGCGTGCGCTTGGCCGGCGAACAGAGGATCTGCTGTGGGGTCATGGCCTTCTTCGCCACATAGTGCGCCATCGCCTCGGCAGCGCGGCGGCCGCGCTTGGCGAGCGGGCGGTCGAAATCGTCCAAGGCCTCGTCCGCCCACGATGACTTGGCATGACGAAAGAGATAGACCGTCTTCATCGCAGCGACCCCTTTTCCCGCAGTTCGTTGTTATCTTGCCGGGGCTTGGTGCCCCTCGCCGGCCGCCAAGGGTTACGAGGGAACCTTCGGTCCCCTGCGCGCAAACGCCCGCGGCTTCACCTTGCGCAGGCGCTTGGCACGCTCGGCCCTGAGATAGGCTGCCTCGATCAGGGCTTCCTGGCATGAGCGGTCCTTGTGGCCGGGCCGCGGCCGGCGCTGTGTGTAGCTGCCGTCGGCGTTCATTTCCCAGGCGCTGCGCTTGTCGTTGAGCTGCGTTTCCAGAACCGCATGCAGCTCGCGGCGCAGCCCAGGGTGCTCAACCGGCACAACCACCTCGACCCGGCTCTCAAGGTTGCGCGACATCAAATCGGCCGAGCCGATGAAGTATTCCTCCTCGCCGGCATTGTGGAAATAATAGATGCGCGTGTGCTCAAGGAAGCGGCCGACGATGCTGATGACCGAGATGGTCTCCGACACGCCGCCGATCCCAGGGCGAAGCCGGCAGGTGTCGCGCACGATCAGCTCAACCTTAACGCCGCTACGGCTGGCCCGATAGAGCGCCTCGACCATGTCGGCATCTTCGAGCGCGTTGCACTTGAAGCGGATCAGACCCGGTGTGCCGGCGGCCTGGTGGCCGATTTCGCGCTCGACCTTGGCCAGCAGCATCTTCTTCATCAGGTTCGGCGCGGCGAGGATCTTGCGGTAGGCGCGCGCCGGCCGGCAGCCGGTTGTCAGGTAGTTGAACAGCTCGGTCAGGTCGAGGCCGACTTCCTTGTCGCAGGTGAGCATGCCGAGGTCGCAATAGAGGCGCGCGGTGCCGGCATGATAGTTGCCGGTCCCGATGTGGCAGTAGCGGCGCAGGCCGTTGTAGTCCCGCCGGACGACCAGGATCAGCTTGCAGTGTGTCTTCAAGCCCAGCACGCCGTAGGTGACATGGATCCCCGCCTCCTCCAGGCGGTTGGCCCAGCGCAGGTTGGCCGCCTCGTCGAAGCGGGCCTTGAGTTCGACCACGACCGCGACCTGCTTGCCGTTGTGGGCGGCATCGATCAGCCGGTCGATGATCAGCGTGTCGGCCGAGGTGCGGTAGAGCGTCATCTTGATCGCCAGCACCTTCGGGTCCTCAGCCGCCTCCTGCACGTAGCGAACGACCGAGGTGGCGAACGACTCGTAAGGATGGTGCAGGAGAATGGGGCCGCTCTCGCGGATGATGTGGAAGATGTTGTCGCGATCTTGCAGGAGAACGTTGTCGATCGGGTGATGCGGCGTGTCATGCAGCGAGGGAACGTCGAGCCGGGCGATCTCGAACAGATCGCGCATGCTCATCATCACATCGGTCTCGTAGACGTCGAGTTCCTCGTCGAGGCCGAGCTCGGCGGCAAGCATGCCGCGGTGATTGGGGTCGATCCCCTGCTCGACCTCAAGGCGGACGATCGGCGCAAACTTGCGGTCACGCAGCTCGGCTTCGATCATCGCCACCAGGTCATCGGCCTGCTCCTCGCCGCGCAGTGTGTTCGCATTGCGGGTGACGCGGAACAGCTCCGTCGATTCAATCTCCATGCCCGGAAAGAGGTCCTGCAGGCAGTTGCGCATGACGTCTTCCAGCAGCACGAAGTGGTTGGCGGTGCCGACGCGCAAAAGCCGCGGGACGCCGCCGCCCACCGGCACCTTGACGCGTGCCATCGTGAGCCGGGTTTCGTGCGGGAAGCGCAGCGTGACGAGAAGATTGAGCGACAGATTCGAGATGAACGGAAAGGGATGCGCCGGATCCATCGCGAGTGGCGTCACGAGCGGAAAGATGTTCTCGTAATAGTGCTCACGAACCGCCGCCTGCTCTTCCCGCGACAGCCTTGCGAAGGGAATGATGCGGATGTTCTGCTGCTTCAGATCGCGCAGCACATCGACGAAGGTTTCCCGCTGCTGGCGGCGGAACTCCGCCATCACGATCCGGCATTCCTCCAGTTGCTGGCCCGGAGTCCTGCCGTCGACGGTGAGCTTATGGACGCCGGCGCCGATCTGCTGCTTCAAGCCGCCGATCCGCTTCATGAAAAACTCGTCCATGTTGGAAGCGGCAATGGCGAGGAACTTGATCCGCTCCAACAGCGGCGTGCGCCGGTCGCGGCCTTCGTTCAGGACGCGGAAATTGAACTTGAGCCACGTCAGCTCACGGTTGAGGTAAAGCTCTGGCGTCTTGAGATCGCTTTGCCCTTGCGTTTTCTGCGCGGCCGGCCAGCTTGCCTCGACGGCAGCGGCGTCCGGCTCGCCCGGCAACGGCGCTGTCTTGGCGCCGTCTGCAGCCGAAGCGGCTACGGCAGCGCTCGAGCCGTCTTGTTCTGCAACCGAAGCCGCCGCGCCTGCAGCCGCGGGCGTGCTCATGCCGACTTCTCCAAGTTCGCTTGCAGTGCGGCGGCGCCGGCCTTCTGCGCCCGTTCGATCCCGGCGTTGAGGGCCTCGCACACCGTCGAAAGCACCTTGATGCGCGTGAACAGCTTGTCGTTGCCCTCGACCAGCGTCCATGGCGCCTGCTGGGTACTGGTGCGTTCAACCATGTCGTTGACCGCTTCCTCGTACAGGCCCCACTGCTCGCGATTGCGCCAATCCTCGTCGGTCAATTTCCACTGCTTGTAGGCCGTGCTCTCCCGTGCCTTGAACCGCGCCAGCTGCTCTTCATTGGTGATATGGATCCAGAATTTGCATAAGACGATCCCGTGATGGACGAGCTGATCCTCGAAATCGTTGATTTCGGCGTAGGCCCGCTTCCATTCGTCCTCGGCGGCAAATCCTTCGACCCGTTCGACCAGCACCCGGCCGTACCAGCTGCGGTCGAAGATTGTCAGCCGGCCGGCCCGCGACAGGTGCCGCCAGAAGCGCCACAGATAGTGCTTGGCCCGCTCCTCGTCGGTGGGGGCAGCGATCGGGATGACCTGATAATCGCGCGCATCCAGCGCCTCGGTGATGCGCCGCACGGCGCCGCCCTTGCCGGCGGCATCCCAACCCTCGAACACCAGGATCGTTGAAAGCCCCAGTTTCTTGGCGGTCCGGCAGCTCAGGTTCAGCTTGCCCTGGTATTCCTCCCGCTTCTTGCGGTAGCTGCGTTTGTCGCAGGCGACGGACATGTCGAGCCGGTCGAGAACGGTCAGCCGGCGCACCTTGCTTGTCCGTGGCGGTGCCGCCGTTGTCCCCATGGCCGTCAGCTCGCCGCCCTGGTCACCGGCCGAATTGGTCGCCATTGGCATGAGTGCACACGCTTGCTGCGCGGCCGCGAGTTCGGTGCGCAGCTTCTTGTGCACCTCCGCTTGGTTGATGTGCGTGCGGATCGCGTCCAGGATCGCCGTGCCGACGGTGACGCTGCGGTAGCGCTTATCGACTCCCTCAACGATCTGCCACAGCGACTTGTGCGTCGATGTGCGCATGATAATGCGCTCGGCGGCGGTCACGAAGGTGTCGTAAAGGTGCCAATGGTCCCAATCCGTCTGCGTCACCCGCCAGCGGGTCAAGGGGTCCTTCTGCAGTGCCTTGAGGCGTGTTTTTTGGGCATCTCGGCCGAGATGCATCCAGAACTTCATGATCAGCGCGCCGTCATCGGCGAGGCATTTCTCGAATGCGATGATTCGGTCGAGCGCCTCGTCGTACTCGGCCTCGCTGGTGCGTCCATAGACGCGATCGAGGAGCGGACGAGAGTACCAGCTTGACAGGAACAGCCCGACCCGGCCCCTCGCCGGCAGATCGCGCCAGTAGCGCCAGTACTCGGGCCGTTCGGCCATCTCATCGGAGGCCTGGCCGTAGGCGCGCGTGACCAGCCAGCGCGGATCCATCCATTCGTTGAGGAGATTGACGGTCTCGCTCTTGCCAGCACCGTCGACGCCGGCGAACACGATGATGACGGGAAACTTGCCCGAGAGTCGCAGCTCATGCTGTACAGCCAGAAGATCCGAGCGCAGCACGGGCTCGATTTCGTGAAATTCCTCCTTGGAAAGCGAACTGCCGAGTTCTGCCGTTCTGAACATCTCCTCGATCCCCTTCTTGCCTCGGGTATGGTAAACACTCGTTTGGCAGTTGTCTTCAGTCTGCTGCCGCGGCGGGCATTCGTCCGCCCCTTCCGATCGGGATCGGAGATGCCGTTGGCTGCTGCCATTCGCGAGCACCGTCATGCCTGCCAGCCCTGATCCGCTTCAAGACGCGGGTTCGACCGTTCTTTCGGCGCGTCCTCTGGCCCTTCGCGGCGGCCGGCAACGCAAGGCCGGCAAGCGTCCTGGTCGCGAGGAGCAAGATCAGGGCCGTGTCGGCGTCGTCGACATCGGCTCGAATACGGTCCGGCTTGTCGTCTACGAAGTCCCGAGCCGGTTGCCGATCCCGATCTTCAACGAAAAGGCGGAATGCCGCTTGGGCGAAGGCCTGAGCCAGAGCGGGAAACTAAGCGCGGCCGGCGTCGATCGAGCCTTGCGCGCGCTGCGCCGGTTCGCCTCTCTCGCGCTCGCAATGGGGGTAGAGCACCTTGAACTGGTGGCTACGGCCGCGGTTCGCGACGCGTCGGACGGCATAGCCTTCGTTGAGCGGGTCGAGCAGACCTGCGGCGTCCACGTCCACGTGCTTTCCGGCGCGGAGGAGGCCCGGCTTGCCGCCGTGGGCGTGCTCAACGGGTCGCCGCTTGCCGACGGCGCATTGGCCGATCTCGGCGGCGGCAGTCTCGACCTTGTCAGCCTCGATGCCGGCCGGATCGGTACCTTCGCGACCCTTCCGTTGGGCCACCTGCGCTTGGCGGAGGAGTCTGCCGGCGATCGCGTGAAAGCGCGCGCGCTTCTGGACGAACGCCTGTCGACCGTTCCCTGGCTCGATGCGGTCGGCGGCCGCGGACTTTATTGCGTCGGCGGTTCGTGGCGGGCGCTCGCACGCGTGTTCATCGATCAAATGCACCACCCGTTGCATGTCGTTGATAACTTTACGATCGGCTTTTTCGACGCCATCAAGCTTGCCAACCTGCTGGCCGGCCTGAGCCGCGCCACCGTCGAACGGTTGGGAAGCCTCGATGCGAAACGGGCTGATACGCTCCCGTTCGCGGCCGGCGCGCTCGCGGCGCTCTTGGAACGGACACGGCCGCGCGAGGTTTCGTTCTCCGCCTTCAGCATGCGTGAAGGCCAGATGCTGGAGCTGTTGCCGCGGCACTTGCGCGGGCAGGACGCGCTGATCAGTGCCTGCGAGGGCCAAGCCGAGCGGGAGGGGCGTTTCGCTCAGCACGGCGAGGAAATCCTCGACTGGATGTCACCGCTGTTCGAGCCCGAAAAGGTGGCCCAGCGGCGGCTGCGGCTGGCGAGCTGCCTGTTGAGCGACATCGGCTGGAGCGAACATCCCGACTATCGCGCCATTCATGCCTTCCACCGCGTTCTCCGCATCCCCTACCCCGGCCTCAGCCATCCGGAGCGGGCAGAAATGGCGATCGCGATCCTGGTCCGCTATGGCGGCAAGGAGGACGACCCGATGGTCATGCCGGTTCGCACGCTCCTTACCGAGGTGGATTTGAACCGCGCCCGCGTCACCGGCCTCGCGCTCAGGCTTGCGCATACCTTGACCGGTGGCGCGCCCGGCCTGCTGCCGCAGACGCCGCTGATCCGTAAGAACGCATCCCTTATCCTCGAATTGCCGCGCGATCCGCTCGTTTTCCACAGCGAGGCCGTCGAACGGCGCTTCCTGCGCCTCGCCAAAGCGATGACGCTCAAGGGTGAGATCCGTCCGACAGCACGCTGAGCGTGCGCGTGCCTTCAGCTGGCTTGGCAACCCGCCTCAGCGCTGCCCGTTTCCTGATTGACGAGAACGAGCTTGCGGCCGTGCACCGCGAGGGCGAGTTCCCCTGAGCGCAATCTCAGCGCATCCGCCCCGAAGAGCTGCCGGCGCCAGCCGTGCAGCGCTGGCACGTCGGCCTCTTCTCCCAGAGCCGCCAGGGTGTCGATATCCTCCGACGAGGCGACCAGCCGCTGGGCCACCCCGGCCTCCTCGGACTTCATCTTCAAGAGCACTTTCAGGAGGTCCGAGATCGGGCCAATGTGGCGCGGCAGCTCGCGCTTGATCTCGGCAAGTGGCAGTTGGTCCTCCGCCAAACTGAGCGCGGTGCGCACCGCCGCCAGGATCGCCACGCCTTGCGCGCTGTCGACAGTCTTGCGCGCCAAGCCACGGGTGCGCGCCAGGTCATCGGCTGTCCGCGGCATGTGGTGGGCGATCTCCAACAATGCTTCGTCACGCAGCACCCAGGCACGGGGGAGGTCGCGCGCCTGCGCCTCGCGCTCCCGCCAGGCCGCGAGTGCCCGGGCAACGGCGAGAAAGCGGGCGTTGCCGCCCCGGTACTTGAGACGGCGGAACGCTTCATCGGGTTCGAACTTGTACGTTTGTGGATCGGTCAGCGTCGCGAGTTCCTCCGCCAGCCAATCGCCACGGCCGGTGGCCTCAAGCCGATGTTTGAGCTTGCGATAGACGGGCAACAGGTGGACGACGTCACCGATCGCGTATTCAATCTGCCGCTGCGAGAGCGGTCTCAGCGACCAGTCCGTAAAGCGTGAACCCTTGTCGAGCCGGGCGCGGGCGAGCTTGGCCGCGAGTGTCTCATAAGATACCTGGTCCCCAAAGCCGCAGACCATCGCCGCCAGTTGGGTATCGAACAGCGGTGCCGGCAGGCGGCCGCCGATGTGAAAGAAGATCTCAAGATCCTGGCGGCCGGCGTGAAACACCTTCACGGTCTCCGGCGCATCCCACAGCGCCAGCAGCGGCGAAATGTCCATTCCGTCGGCCAGCGGATCAATGGCCGCCGCTTCGTTCGCGCCGGCCACCTGGACCAGGCACAGCTTCGGCCAGTAGGTCTTCTCGCGCAGGAACTCGGTGTCGACCGCAACCGCGTCCTGTCCCTTAAGGCGCGCGCAGAAGTCCGCCAGCTGCTCATTTTTCGTGATCAAATGCATGACCCCGTGGCTATACCGGCAAACCGGCCTGGGCGGAACAACGAAACCGTGTGGCGCGCCCAAACGAGGCCGCCACGCGCCTAAATGGCGCTGCGCTCACCGTCACTCGCCGAATCAGTGCTGCATTTTTGCGCAAGCCCCAGGACCATATCCGCGCCCAACTGCCCGACCCGCACCCGCTCTTCGCATCGAAAGTTGAGTTTTTCCCCATGTTCCACATATTTACAGGCTTGTGACAGCCCAAGATCTGGCCTTTCCTCATCGATACATCATACCGGTTGACGTGCATCGAATTGTGCGCGATCGGTTTAGCGAGTAATGCAAGTAGACCGCGTAGATGGAGGTGATGCGTGCGGGAGTTCCTCGAAGAGAATTGGCCGGAACTGCTCGTCGGGCTCGGACTGGCAATGTCTTCGCTGTCGACAGCCCTGTCGCTGATGTGAGGAAGCGCGGCGCTGGGCTGCTGTTCCAGGAGGAAGGGTTTCATCGACCACTTGCGCGGGGGGTTGGGGGATCGTTAGGTTGATTGCGCTTCTTTCTCAGCACAGGGCGCGATCTCCCGATGGATCTATGGCAAACCTCTGCTCTCGTTACCGGCGCCGCCTCCGGATTGGGCGCTGAGGTTGCGCGCTTTCTTTCGGAGGCCGGTGCGCGCGTTGCCGTTCTCGATGTCGACAACGCTACCCTCGCGACGGTCGCAAACACCATCGGTGCCGATGCGATCGTCTGTGACGTTGCCGACCCGGCGGCGACCGAAGCCGCGTTGGTGCGGGTTCGCGAGCGGCAAGGGCCAGCCCGGATTCTCGTCCACTGCGTCGGCCGCGCCCATCCGCAGAAGATCATCAGTGACGAAGGACCGATGCCGCTTGAGGATTTCCGCCGCCTCGTCGACGTCAATCTGATCGGCAGCTTCAACGTCATGCGGCTGGCCGCAGCCGAGATGGCGCGGCTCGATCCCGTCGCGAACGGCGAGCGCGGCGTGATCATCTTCACCGCGTCCGTCTCCGCCTACGAGGGCCAGAGCGGCGAAGCAGCCTATGCAGCCTCGAAAGGCGGCGTCGTCAGTATGATCCTGCCGGCCGCGCGCGAACTGGGGGCGCACGGCATCCGCGTCGTCGGCATTGCGCCGGGCTTGTTCGGCACGGCAACCTTGTTCGCCATGGAGCGCAACCTCGACTCACGGCTGGCCCATTCCATCCCGTTCCCGCATCGGTTCGGCGATCCGGCGGAGTTCGCCATGCTGGTCCTGCACGTCGTCAAGAACGTCATGATCAACGGCACCGTCCTCCGCCTCGATGGCGGCTATCACCGTTAGACCTGCGATCATCAGGAGGGGAGCACCGTGCCGAAGCGGATTGTCCTCTACCTCGTAAGCCATGCGTCAGGCGAGCTGGTCGAGATGATGGCCCGCAATGCCGTAGCACAGCTTGCCGACGTCACGATCGAGCGCACGCTGTGGAAGTTCGTTCGCTCGCTTGAGCAGTTGCCGGCCATCCTGGGAACGATCGCCCAGGAACCGGGCTTTGCGATGCACACGGTCGCTGCCACCGACGTCCGCCTTGCCCTCGAGGAAGGCTGCCGGCAGTTGCGGGTGCCTTGCATGTTCGTTCTGGAGCCGGCCGTCTCGCGGCTGGCCGAGCATTTCGCGACGACAATCCAATACCGGCCGAGCGCGCGCGATACCATCGACGAGGAGTATTTCCGCCGCGTCGAGGCGATGAAGTTCACGCTCGCCCACGACGACGGTGCCGCCGCCGACGATCTCGAGGACGCCGATGTGGTCTTGGTCGGAGTCTCGCGTGCCACCAAGACACCGACGTGCATGTATCTCGCCTCGCGCGGCATCAAGGCGGCAAATGTGCCGCTCGTGCCGGGCGTGCCGCTGCCCGAGACCTTGAGCCGGCCAAGCCCCCTCCTCGTGGTCGGGCTCACGGTTGACCCCAGCCGGCTGGCGAACGTTCGCCGCGCACGTCTCAAGGCCTTGGCCGAGAATCGCGAAACCGACTATGCCGACTTCGACGAGATCGGAAACGAAGTCCGCGAGGCACGCCGGCTGTTCCTCCGCCGCGGCTGGCCGATCATTGACGTCAGCAACAAGTCGATCGAGCAGACGGCATCCTTGATCATCGCCATGCTTGCCAAACGCTCGCCGCCGCCGCCGGACGCCGCGCCTTGACAAGGCCGCTCCTTCCATGCGCATCTCCGCGCGCTTCTTGAAGGGCCCAGAATTTCGCCATGCATCCTTACCGCACCCACACTTGCGGCGAACTGCGCGCGTCGCACGCAGGTTCTACGGTCCGGCTTTCGGGCTGGGTCCATCGCAAGCGCGACCACGGCCATCTCCTGTTCCTTGATCTGCGCGATCATTACGGCATCACCCAGTGCGTCATCGACACCAGCAGCCCGCTGTTCGCGGTGGCGACCGGTGCGCGGCCGGAAAGCGTCGTCACCATCACCGGCACCGTCGTCATCCGCTCACCGGAGACGGTGAACGCGCAGCTGCCGACCGGCGAAGTCGAGCTCAGGATCGAGGATCTCGTCATCGACTCAATGGCCGACATCCTGCCCCTGCAGGTCGCAGGTGATGCCGACCTGGGCGAGGACGTGCGCTTGCGCTACCGCTTTCTCGACCTGCGGCGGGAAAAGATGCAGCGCAACATCCTTCTGCGCAGCCAGGTGATCGCCTCGATCCGCCGCCGCATGGTCGACGCTGGCTTCGTCGAGTTCCAGACGCCGATCCTGACCGCGAGCTCGCCGGAAGGCGCCCGCGATTACCTGGTGCCGAGCCGCCAGCACCCCGGCAAGTTCTACGCCCTGCCGCAGGCACCGCAGCAGTTCAAGCAGCTGTTGATGGCATCCGGCTTCGATCGCTACTTCCAGATCGCGCCCTGCTTTCGCGACGAGGATGCCCGCGCCGACCGCTCGCCCGGCGAGTTCTATCAGCTCGATTTCGAAATGGCGTTCGCCACCCAAGAAGACGTATTCGCTGCGATCGAGCCGGTCTTGCATGATGTCTTCGTCGAGTTCGGCAGTGGGCGGCAAGTGACGCCGCCGCCCTTCCCGCGCATCCCTTACGCCGAGAGCATGTTGCGCTACGGCAGCGACAAGCCGGACCTGCGCAATCCGCTCGTCATCACGGACGTGACCGACGCCTTTCGCGGTGGCGGCTTCGGTCTGTTCGCGCGCGCCATCGAAGCGGGCGCGGTGGTGCGCGCAGTGGCAGCGCCGGGCGCAGCATCGAAACCGCGCGCGTTTTTCGACAAGCTCAACGACTGGGCACGTGGCGAGGGCCAGGGCGGGCTCGGCTACATCATCTTCGTCGGCGCCGAGACGAAGGGGCCGATCGCCAAGAACCTGGAAGCGGCCCGGATCGCCCGCGTTCAAGAGGCCACCGCGGCCGCCGATGGCGGTGCGGTCTTCTTCGTCTGCGGCAAGGAGGCAGAGGCCGGGAAGTTTGCCGGCGTCGTGCGCGAGCGCTTGTGCGACGAGTTGGGCCTGCGCGAAGCGGATGCGTTCCGCTTCCTCTGGGTGGTCGACTTTCCGTTTTACGAGCGCAACCCCGAGACCGGCCAGATCGAGTTCAGTCACAATCCGTTCTCGATGCCGCAAGGCGGTTTGCAGGCGCTCGAATCCATGGATCCGCTCGCCATCCGCGCGTTCCAGTACGACATCGTCTGCAACGGCGTCGAGCTTTCGAGCGGTGCCATCCGCAACCATCGCCCCGACGTCATGATCAAGGCGTTCGCGATCGCCGGCTATGGCGAGGACGAGGTCCAGCGGCGGTTCGGCGGCTTGTTCAACGCCTTCCGCTACGGCGCGCCGCCACATGGAGGTTGCGCCCCCGGCATCGACCGCATCGTGATGATGCTGGCCAACGAGCCCAACATCCGCGAGATCATCGCCTTTCCGATGAACCAGCAGGCCCAGGATCTGTTGATGGGGGCACCGGCCGAGGTCGAACCGGCCCGCCTCAGGGAGCTGCGCCTGCGCCTTGATCTGCCGAAGCCGAAGGCCGTCGGCGCTAACCGCGGCGACGCTGGCGGATAATCATTCCTGTCCCGTCACTTGGTTGAGCGCTTCCGCCGCCAGCGGAACGGTCACGCGGCGGCGCGCACTCAATGAGGCGGTGTCGATCCTGGCAACGATGTCGCGCGCGGCAGCGAATGAGCGTTCGATGCGGTTGACCAGAAAGCCAATCACCGCCTCATCGACCCCAAGCTGGCGGTCGGCGAACAGCTTCACCAACAAGGCCGCGATCAGCGCCTGATCGGGCGCCCCAATGGCGACGGTCGGGCAGCTGTTAAGCCGCGAGCGCAAGTCCGCAAGCCGGATCTGCCAGCGCGCCGGCGGCGTTTGCGCCGTCAGCAGCATGGCCCGCCCCTCCTCCCGCGCGGCATTGTACAAGTGCAGGAGCGGAGCCTCGCAGCCGGCTTCAATCGCCCGATCGGCGTCGTCGATCAGGATCGCCGGTGCCGCCAGCAGCGACGGCAGCGCGGCGGGAGGTTGATGCCCGAGTTCGGTCGGCGTGACCGGCAGGCCACCGGTCCGCGCCAGGAACATGCGACCCAGGTGCGACTTGCCGCAGCCCGATGGTCCATAAACGATCACCGCGGGCGCCGGCCAACCAGGCCACCTCTCCAGCCACGCCATGGCTTCGCGGTTGCTGTCAGCAACGAGGAAATCGGCCGCCCCGAGCGACGGTTGCGGTTCGAACGGAAGGGGGAGCTGACGTGATCCCGCCACGCGTCCTCCTGCCCGGTTCAAGTCCGGCCGGGGGTGGTTCGCTGGCCTTGGCCCTGAGCCGGCCGGACGAGCCAGACGCTGCCGCTTGAGACGATCGAGAAGCCTGCGCGCTCTAAGCGCGCCGACAGCTCCGCCGGCGTGCCGGTGTGGTAGATGTTGACGCGCACCCGATCGCGGGCGAACAGCAGCGCATCCACGCGCTCAACGGTCGGCAGCTTCTCAAGGCGCGGCTGCACCGCGAGCCACGCGGCAAGATCGCCGACGGCCACATCGACCGCAGCGATCGTGTTGCCCCCCTCCTGGACGAGATTGGCAACCTTCCATTCGTCTTCCAGCGTGTTGAGTGTCATGAGCGCAGCGCGTGCAAAATGATCGTCGTCGCTCTCGTTGGCTTCGCGCCGCACCGTCACCGTCGTTTCTGACTGGGGGGCGAAGCTCGGTTTGCGCTTGAGGGTGACGTTGAGCGTGCGTGTGGCGGCGGCACCGGTGGGGCTTGCCACCGCCACCAGCACCTCGAACACGCCCAGCCGGCTTGCGAGCGCGGCAAGTTGGGTGCTGTCGCCGGCTGCTGCCTGGCTCGCATCCCCGGGTCCGGTCCCGGCGCTGCCAGGGGCAGGGACAACGATCGGCACCAGCCCGTCCGCAGTCAGGCCCGCCCAGGCGCGGCGCCAAGGATTCTCCTCCTCCCACAACACCTGCTGCCCACCGCCAGCCTCGTAAACCGGGACTACCAGAACCCTGGGCGAGACCTGCGTGATCAGCGGCACGCCCCGCTCGCGCGCAATCGCGCGCACCCGGTCAGCCCTGAAAGCGTAGTTGAGCGTCGCCAGATAACGCACTGGGGAGACTTTCTCTTCCGTCACCCAGAACGACCGCGTCGCCGCCTGGATCTGCGCCGGCGGCACCTTGCCCAGGGAGGCCCGCTGGCGCGCCGGTGCCAGCCGATCGAACAGCGTCTCGAAGGCACGCACCTCGGCTTCGGCCAGAGCCAGGTCCTTGGCCGCGGCAGCCGTGGCGGCGGTGACGTCGACCTTCACCCGGTGCACCTCAAAGACGTTGCGCGCATCCTCCGCCGCAGCCCTGGTCGTGGTCGTTGCACTCGCAACGCAGACTCCCACGACCAGCATCGCCAGCCATGCCACCGCTCGCCACAAACGGATCATTGCGCACCGTCCCCGATCCAGTATTCTTCGCCCGCTTATCGATCTTAGTATCATCACACGTCGGGGACTACCATTCGCGGCCTGACTTACAAGAGCGCCGGCGTCGACATTGATGCCGGATCCGCCCTGGTGGAAGCCATCAAGCCGCTGGCCGCCGCGACGGCGCGCCCCGGTGCTGGCGCCCGGCTGGGTGGCTTCGGCGCGCTGTTCGACCTGAAGGCGGCTGGCTACCGTGATCCGCTGCTGGTAGCGACAACCGACGGCGTCGGCACCAAGCTCAAGATCGCGATCGCGGTCGGCCACCATGACCGCATCGGCATCGACCTCGTTGCCATGTGCGTCAACGATCTGGTCGTCGAGGGCGCGGAACCTCTGTTCTTCCTCGATTACTACGCGACCGGTGCGCTCTCGGTCGAGGCCGGGCGTGCCATCATTGCCGGCATTGCCGAGGGCTGCCGGATTGCCGGCTGTGCGCTGATTGGCGGCGAAACAGCCGAGATGCCGGGGATGTACGCCGCCGGCGACTACGACCTCGCCGGTTTCGCCGTCGGTGCTGTCGAGCGCGACCAGGTGCTGGCCGGGACTGCGGCACAGCCTGGCGACGTCATCTTAGGATTGGCCTCCAGCGGCCTGCATTCGAACGGCTTTTCGCTTGTCCGCCGTGTCGTGGATGACCTTGGCCTCGATTACGCGGGCGAAGCGCCCTTTGCGCCGGGCGAAACCCTCGGCGCTGCACTGCTGGCGCCGACCCGCATCTACGTGCGCAGCTGCCGCGCCGCGCTCGCGGCGGGGGGTGTTCGCGCGCTCGCCCATATCACCGGTGGCGGCCTGATCGACAACATTCCGCGCACCGTGCCGGATTCTCTCGCCGTCGAGATCGACGCCGATGCCTGGCCGCTGCCGGCCGTGTTCCGCTGGCTTGCGGAAGCCGCGCGTCTGCCGGCAGCGGAACTGGCGCGCACCTTCAACTGCGGCATCGGCATGGTGCTGACGGTCGCGCCGGAGCGGGCGGACGGGCTGGCGACGCTCCTGCGCGCCCATGGCGAAACGGTGTACACAATCGGGCGGCTGGTGGCGGCCGGAGCGGATCAACCGCGTGTCTTGCTGCAAGGAGCCGCGCGCACGTGGCCAAGCTGAAGATTGGCGTCCTCATCTCCGGGCGCGGCAGCAACCTGCAGGCGCTGATCGACGCCGCCGCGGATTCTGCCTTCCCCGCCACCATTGCGACCGTCATCTCCAACGAGCCCGGCGTCGCGGGCCTCGATCGAGCGCAGGCCGCCGGCATTCCGACCGCGACCATCAATCACCGCGATTTCTCCGACCGCGCTGCCTTCGAGGATGCGCTGCACGCCGCGCTGGACGAAGCCGGCGTCGAACTGGTGTGCCTTGCCGGCTTCATGCGGCTGTTGACCGAAGGGTTCGTGCGGCGCTGGTGGGACCGGCTGATCAACATCCACCCGTCGCTGCTGCCGGCCTTTCGCGGCCTGCATGTGCACGAGGCCGTGCTCGCCTACGGTGCCCGCTTCAGCGGCTGCACCGTGCACTACGTCCGGCCGGCGATGGACGACGGCCCGATCATCGTCCAAGCCGCCGTGCCGGTGCTGGCCGATGACGACGCCGACCGCTTAGCCGCCCGCATCCTCGCCGAGGAGCACCGCATCTACCCGCTGGCGGTGCGGCTTATTGCAGAGGGACGGGTGCGGGTCGCGGGCGAGCGGGTCCAGGTCGCGAAGGCCAAGGCTCCGGGGACAAGCTTGCTCAATCCGCTGCCGGACTGAACGAGCCTTCCCCTTCAAGCACTTGCCGATACTTCTTAACCGACCACTTCCAGATCGCTGAAGAAGAAGCGGATCTCGATGGCCGCGTTCTCCGGCGAGTCGGAACCGTGCACCGCGTTTTCCTGCACGTTGAGGCCGAACCCCTTGCGAACGGTGCCGTCGGCGGCATTGGCGGGGTTGGTCGCGCCCATGATGGCGCGGTTGCGAGCGACCGCATCCTCGCCCTCAAGAACTTGGGCAACGACCGGGCCGGAAACCATGTAGGCGACGAGCTCGCCGTAGAAGGGGCGCTCCGCGTGCACGGCATAGAATTTCTTCGCCTGCTCCTCGGTCAGCCGCAGCCGCTTCTGGGCGACGATGCGCAGACCGCCATCCTCAAACAGGGCGTTGATCTTGCCGGTAACGTTGCGTGCCGTAGCGTCCGGCTTGATGATGGACAGTGTTCTTTCGACGGCCATAGCCCTACTCCCTCTCTTCATGATTGGGGATTTCTGAAAGCGCGGACCACGGATCGCTCTGCCGTCCCGGGATAGCTTGCACGACACGTGATTCGCCGCTCGCGCGCGGGTATAGACCGCACACGAATTGCAGGCAAGCAGGTGCGGCAAAGCATGCACGGACCGCGCGAACGGTGCGGGATCAATTGCGTCTCAGCGATCGGCGCCGCTTTGGCAAGCGCGCCGCTTGACGAAACTATACATTTGTATAGCATGAGGCCATGCAGGACGAGCTCGCGGGCTTCGACTGGGATGCCGGCAACGGCGCGAAATGCAGCAAGCACGGTGTGTCTCGCCGTGAGATTGAGGCCCTCTTCGCCCGGCCCATCATGATCCTGCCCGATGAGCCCCACTCAACGCACGAGGAACGACTCCGCGCGATCGGTTACACCGCCGGCGGACGGGCCGTCTTCGTGGTTTTCACGTTGAGAGAGCGTGACGGCAAGACATACATTCGGCCGATTTCCGCCCGCTACATGCACAAGCAGGAGGTCACCCACTTTGAAAAAGAAAATCCCACGCTTTGAGACCGATGAGGAGGCGGCAGCCTTTGTCGCTACCGCCGATCTGACCCAGTATGATCTTACCGGCGCAAGGCCGGTGCACTTCGAGTTCGAGAAAAAGGCGGCGCAAATCAACATGCGCGTTCCCCGGGGACTCCTCGATGCGGTGAAGGCGCGTGCGGAGGCACGCGGCATTCCCTACACCCGCTTCATACGCGAAATCCTCGAAAAGGCAGTCGCCTCGCAGTAGCAGCTCCTTGCCGATTGTTCCGCCTCCTGGTCACCCGCCCCGGCTCAGGCGATGGGGAGGTCGAGCTTGGCGCGCGCCCCCCCGAAGCATGCAGGAAACACGCGAACGGTCCCCGTGCGGACGCCTGTGCCGGTGCTGCTATGAAAGGATTGCATGATGCTCGGATACTTTTCCCTCATTCTGATCTGCCAGCTTGCCGGTGAAGTGGTTGTCAGGCTGAGCGGCGTCCCGATCCCGGGTCCCGTCATCGGCATGGCGCTGTTGTTCTTAGGACTGCTCGTCAAGGGCGGTATCCCGGACGGCCTCGCCAAGACCGCCGACGCGCTGCTTGGCAACCTGTCGCTCTTGTTCGTGCCGGCGGGTGTGGGCGTCATGCTGCACACCCAGCTCCTCGGGCGCGAGCTGGTGCCGATCGCCACTTCGATCGTCCTTGGCACGCTGATCACGATCGCGGTGACTGCGCTCGTGATGAGCCGGCTCAGCCGCAAGGGCACACCGACATGAGCGCGCAGCTGCAGGCGCTGTGGGCCACGCTTGGTGCTGGCCCGCTCCTCTTCCTCACCGTCACCCTGCTCGCCCATCAGGCCGGCATGAAGTTGTTCCACCTGAGCGGTGGTAACCCGCTCGTCAATCCGGTCCTGATCGCCATGGGCCTGATCATCGGCTTGCTGGTGGTAACCGGCACCCCCTACCCGACCTACTTTGATGGCGCGAAGTTCGTGCACTTCCTCCTTGGCCCGGCGACAGTCGCCCTCGCCATTCCCCTTTACCGGCAGATCCAACACGTCCGCCGCTCCCTGGTCGGCATCCTGGCGGCCGTCGTCGTCGGCTCGCTGACCGCCATCGTCACCGCCGTCGGCATCGCTTGGGCGCTGGGCGCGTCGGAGAAGACACTCCTTTCGCTGGCACCGAAGTCGGCCACCGCACCGGTCGCGATGGCGATCACTGAGCAAGTTGGCGGCCTGCCGACGCTGACGGCACCGGTGGTCATCCTCACCGGCATCACCGGCGCGATGACGGCAACGACGCTCCTTCGCTTGCTCCGGATCAAGGACTGGCGCGCCGGCGGCCTTGCGATAGGGCTTGCCTCGCACGGCATCGGCACCGCCCGGGCGTTCCAGGTAAACGAGCTGGCGGGCGCCTTCTCCGGCCTCGCCATGGGGCTGAACGCTCTGGCGACCGCAATCCTGGTGCCGCTCTTGTTGCGGCTGCTCTTCTAGCCGGCGGTCAAGAGAGTCGAAATCTTAACGCCTGCCACCCCCTATTAAGAATTCGTTAACCACTGTGTGGCATAAACCGCGAATTGGCCCGCTTCAGTGTGATGGGAGGCTTTGGCGATGGACGGCGGAACTGGTGCCCCGTTGGCGTGTATAGGCGCCGTAGTGATCCGTCGCTGGCTCGTCGTCGCGAGCAGCCGGTGTCCCGACGGCAGGATTGGCGCTTATGTGGCGTCGAGCGAGCGCATCGGCTCGAACGCGCCGGTGCCCGTGCCGGCTGCGCCTTCTGGTGCTGCCGAGGGCCTTTGGGCGGACGCCACACGCTTCACATCCGAAACGTTTGATACAAGCAAATACAGTGACCTTGAGGCGTTTCTTGAGGCGGTGGCTGAACTTGAGCGGGCTGGCGCAACCATTCTCGACACCGATGCCTGGCAGGCGATCAAGAAGGCCGTTGCGCGTCGCATTATCCGCCTGCAAAGCGAGCAGGCGTTGGCCGGCTGACGGTTAGCGTGCCGGCCGTCCGCCACTGCGCGCGGCAGCTCCCTCCCTGCTGACGGCCCTTGCCGTCCGCGCGGTGCCGGCAGACAATGCCGGCCGCAATGACACCAGCCGTCACACCCAGGGCGAGCCGACCACAGCCACCAGTTTCGCGTTCGCCGCGCCGGCCGGCACAAGGCGCCCTCGCGGCCTTCGTCATTGCGCTTGCCTTAAGCGCATGCACATCCGATCGCAGCAGCGGATGCGCGCCGGCGGGCCGCTGGATCGACCCCGCGACCGGGCAGACGGTTGCAGCCGACGGGCTGTTGGCCGGGCTCGCGACGCGACCGATCGTGCTCCTAGGCGAGGAGCACGACAACGCGGCGCACCACCGCTGGCAGCTGAGTGTCATCGAAGCCCTCTACGCGCGCCGGCCTGACCTCGTGCTCGGCTTCGAGATGTTCGCGCGCGCTTCCCAGCCGGTGCTCGATCAGTGGGTTGCCGGCGAAATCGATGCGGACCAGTTTCTCCTCGCCACCCGCTGGAAGGAGACCTGGGGCTTCGATCCCCAGCTCTATCTGCCGATTTTCGAGTTTGCACGCCGGCACAAGCTGCCGATGCGGGCGCTCAACGTCGAGCGCAGTTTGATCCGCCGCGTTGCGCGCGAAGGCTTGTCGGCGGTTCCCAGCACCGAACGCGAGGGCATCGGCGATCCGGCACCAGCCCTGCCCGCCTATCGCCGCTGGCTCGCCGAGGTCTTCGCGCACAAGCGCGCACCGCATGGCGACCAGGCTGCGGCCGCGCCGGACCCCGCGTTCGAGCGGTTCGTGGCGGCGCAACTGACCTGGGACCGGGCAATGGCGGAGGCGCTCGCCGCAGCGCACGCCCAGCCGGAAGCGCCGCTCGTGGTCGGTATCGCCGGGATCGGCCACCTGCAGAACGGCTGGGGCATCCCGCATCAGCTGCGCGACTTGGGCATCGTTGACGCCGCTGTCCTGCTGCCGGTCGCGGCCGGCACGGCGTGCGCGGAGCTGCCGGCCGGCTTTGCCGATGCGGTTTTCGCTATCGAGTGAGTGGCTGCCGATTGCATCGCGTCACCGGAGCGCGTCACCGGAGCGCGTCAGCGGCGGCGCGTAGCGGGCGCGCGCTCGGCCAGAATCTTATCAATGCGGCGGCCATCCATGTCGACCACCTCGAACCGCCAGCCGCGCCAGAGAAACGATTCACCTGGCGTCGGCAGCCGGCGAAGGTGCGACAGCACGAAACCAGCGACGGTGTGGAAGTCTTGCCCTGGCGGCAAGGCGAGCTCCAGGATATCAGCCATGTTGTCAACCGGCATTGAACCATCGAGCAGCCAGGAACCATCCTCACGCTGCACCGCCGGCGCATCCTCCGGTCCAACGGGCTGATCAAGGCTGCCTACGATCGCGCTCAGGATATCGGTCGCGGTGACGATCCCCTCGAAGCTGCCGTACTCGTCCACAACCAAGGCCATATGGATCGGATTCGTCCTCAACATTTCGATCACGTCGAGCACGTCTGCACCTTCATGAACGACGATGGCGTTCCTCACAAGGCTGCCGACGTCAAGCGGATCGTCGCTAAGACACGCGTTGAGGACGTCCTTCGTCTGCACAACACCGACGACCTCGTCGATCCTGCCGCGACACGCCGGCAAGCGGGAATGCCGCGTTTGGCGCAAGGCAACCCGGATCGACGCTTGGTCACCGTCCAGATTGATCCAGTCGACATCTGGCCGCGGTGTCATCACGGAACGCGCGGTCCGATCCCCCAACCGCAAGATGCTTGACAGCATCTGTCCTTCCGCGGGCTCGACGATGCCAGCAGCCTCACCTTCGCGGATCAGGGCCTTGATCTCCTCCTCAGTCACCGCCGGCTGCGCCGTGTGGCCAAGGCCCATCAGCCGCATCGCCAAGTGTGACGACCGGTCCAGCAGCCAAACCGCTGGTGCCGCCACGCGTGCGAGCAGTTCAAGCGGCATCGCGACCACGGCTGCAGTCCCGGCAGGATTGCGCAAGGCCAACCGCTTGGGGACAAGCTCGCCGACGATGAGCGTCAAGTAGACGATGACGACGACGACGGCCGCCAGTGCCACCGGTTCGACCAGCGAAGCCGGGACCCCTGCCGCTGCGAGCCAACCGGCAAGCGCCTCAGCAATCGTGGCGCCGCTGAACGCGCCGGTCAGGACCCCCACCAGCGTGATGCCCACCTGAACGGTGGAGAGAAAGCGTCCTGGATCCACGCTAAGCTGCAACGCCCTTGCTGCGCCGCTGCTGCCCTGCTGTGCCATCACCTTGAGCTGAGACGGCCGGACCGAAACCATCGCGAGCTCCGCCATCGCAAGGAAGCCGTTGACAACAATCAGCATCAGGACGACAACGAGGTCGAGAGCGAGCATGATTCCAAGAGTCCTTCCCGCGCTGGCTGTGGCGATACTGCTGCCCGGTGCCTTCCGTGAGGCTGGCGCCGGCGAGGGCGACGGGCAGTCCACCCCCTGTTTGCAGCGCTACCGCGAGGTCGTGTCCTTCCAGCCGGCGCCTGCTGATGTCGGTCGGGCGCCGCTGGATGTGCTCGCCCCCTTGACGCCGCACCAGCCGTTTGCGGTTGAGGCCAACCTCAGCATCAGGGCGCTCGCCGGGCCGATCCCGGTCGCCCTCCATGTGCGCTATCCTGAAGGCTCGATCAACCCCGGCAGTAAGGACACGCCTGCCGGCGGCGCCCAGTTCTATGCCCCGCTCTTGGCCGGTTCCGAGGCAACGGCAGCCTGCCTCGGCTACCGCGTCCGCTTCGAGGACGGTTTCGCCTTCGCCCGCGGTGGCAAGCTGCCGGGCCTCTACGGATCCGAAGGTGCTCCGGTGACGACGGCAAGTGGCTGCCGGCCGGTGCACGACCAGGCCGGCTTCAGCGCCCGGCTGATGTGGCGCTCGGGCGGCCGCGGTGAGGTCTATGCGTACACCCAGAACAAGACCGCGCGCTGCGGCGAGAGCCTGGGCCGCGGCAACTGGACGTACGCAACCGGCCCCTGGATTGCCATCGAGGAGGAGGTGATCCTCAACACGCCGGGCCATGACGACGGCCGGGTGAGGGTGTGGATCGATGACCGCCTCGTCCTCGACCAGGGCGGGCTCGTTTACCGTTCAGGCCCGGCCGTGCACATCCAGGGCCTGTTCTTCAGCACGTTTTTCGGCGGCAAGAAACCCGACTGGGCATCGCCCCGCGATCAGGGCACCGACTTCGCCGATTTTCGCCTCGGTCTGCCGCGCTAACACCCGCGCTTCGCCGCCGCCGTCATCCGCGAACGCGCCCGCCCCGACATCTCCATCCGCCGCAAGCGCAAACGCTCCGGATGGTCCGATGCCTTCGCCCGATCCATCATCGGCCAAATGCGATCACCCTGCTGTCTGCCCGCGCAAGGGTTCGCCGCTGATCGGATCGGCTGTAGGATGTGGCGGGCCAGCAACGGCATTCACCAGCAACCGCATTCAGCGGACAGCGCTCTTGTTGCGTTCGTCGCCTCGGTCGTTCCATCTTGGCTGAAGAGGGCCCATCTTGGTTGAAGACGGCCCATCTTGGTTGAGGACGGCAGAGCTTGCCGATACCAGTGACGCAAACAGGAGGCAGGGATGACGTACTGCGTGGGTGTCAAGGTCAACGAGGGGCTGCTGTTCGCCAGCGACTCACGGACCAACGCCGGCGTCGACAGCGTCGCCACGTTTCACAAGCTGTTCGTCTTCCATCAGCAAGGGCAGCGGCTGATCGTCGTCATGACGGCAGGCAATCTCGCCGTTACCCAGGAAGTGATCACCCGTTTGCAGCAGGGCCTCAGCACGGACGAGCCGGGCCGCAACGTCCTTCTCGCCCCCACTTTGTTCGATGTCACGATGATGGTCGGCGGGCTGCTGCGCACCGTCATCGACCGCGACCGTTCCTACCTTCAAGGGTTCGGCGCCGACGTGTCATCGTCCTTCATCGTCGGCGGCCAGATCGCTGGCGACGAACCGCGGCTGTTTCTGGTTTACCCGGCCGGCAACTTCATCGAGAGCGAACCGGCCACGCCCTACTTCCAGCTCGGCGAGACGAAATATGGCAAGCCGATCCTCGAACGGGTCCTGACGCCGCAAACGACGCTGGCGCAGGCCGCAAAGTGCGCGCTGTTGTCGTTCGACGGCACGATCAAGGCGAACCTGTCCGTCGCACCGCCGATGGACGTGCTGATCTATAAGGCCGACACCTTGGCGATCGGCCGTCAGCAGGAGATCGCCGCCGGCGATCCATACTTCGCCACCCTCTGCGCCGGCTGGGGCACCGGGCTTCTCAAGGTGTTTGCCGATCTTGCGGATCCGCCGTGGGCGGCAGGCGACGAGCCGCCGGCAGAGTCCGTCTAGAAACGCGAAAAGCCAAAGTGAAGCCTTCGGCTGCGCACGCCCTCGCTGCCGGCTGCGGGCTCTGCTAGGCTCACGCGTTGCCCTTTGGCCGCACTCGTTAAGCACCCATGGAACCCGCTGCAGCCGACAGCGCCCGCCTGAGCGATCTGCTTGCGCGGCTTGACGCCGCCACCGGTCCAGACCCGGTGCTCGATCGCGACATCGCCCAAGCCCTGGGCGGAGGCATCACGGCCGGCGAGGAGCCGGCCTACACCGCCTCGATCGATCGCTGTTTCGATCTCTTGCACCGGGTTGCCCCCGGCTGGCATTGGCATGTCGGCTTCGGCGTCACCGGCTTGCTCCCCTATGCCACCTTGGCGCTTGGACCACGGCGGTTCGAGGCAAGCGCTGCGACCGTGCCGTTGGCTCTGTTGAGTGTCGTCGTCCGGGCGGCCTGCGCGCGTGCCGGCCTCGACATCTGAACAACGCGTTCCCGCGCGTTTGCCGCCCTGCAAGCCCGTTTGCGATTGAAGGGGATTTGCCACAAATGGGCCATGATCGGGTGAAAATATGTTATAATCAGGGGTCCGGGAAAGAGTGGGAGGGGAGGTGATGAGAGGCAGAGCTTGCGTCGCTCGCATCGCGGCGATCGTCCTCGCGGGGGTGATGATGCTCGCACTGCGACCAAGCGCTGTCGCAGAGGATCAGCCGGCACCAGCGCAGCAGAATGGCTACGTTTTCGGCATCTTCCCTTATCTGCCTCCCCTCACGCTCGATCACGTCTTCGCGCCCATCATTGCCAGCCTCGAAACGGGCATTGGCACGCCGGTGCATCTCCGCTCGACGACATCGTTTACCGCCTTCGTCGAGGAACTCGGCAAAGACCATTACGATCTCATCTTTGCCCACCCCTTCTTCTACATTCTCGCGGCGGATCAATATGGCTATGTGCCTCTGGTGCGGTTGGCAACGCCGCTCACCGCGGTTTTCCTTGCCCGCCATGATGATCCCGCCGACTCGATGATGGCGCTCAAGGACCGTGTGCTGGCGCTGCCGCCGGAGTTGTCGGCGGTCAGCGAAGTTGCGCAGCGCGAGCTTGCGGCTGCCGGTCTTACGCCCGGCGTCAATATCCAGCTTCGTCACCACCAGGCGAAATCATCGTGCCTGTACGCCCTCGCGTTGGGAACGGCGGATGCCTGCGCGCTGCCCCGCTTCGTCCTCAAGCAGCTTCCGGCAGACCAGATCGCAACCCTCAAAGTGATCCACGAGACGAAGCCGATCCCTAACGTCGTCATCGCCGCCCACCCGCGATTGAGCGAAGCTGATCGTGCAAAGCTCATCCAAACCGTTCTCACCTGGCCCGACACGGCCGAAGGACGGCAGATTCTCGCCGACGCCGGCTGGGAAGGGTTCGTCGCCGCCGACGACCACGACTACGATGAACTGAGACGATGGGGGCCACCGGCGGCTCTAAACAGGCGGCAGTCTGCCGCCGAGTGAAATCCGGCCGGCCATGTCGCTCAAGTCCCGAATCGCCGCCACCATCTTTCTGGTTGAAGCAATCCTGATCGCGGTCTTGCTGCTGGCAACTGCGGGCGAAACGCGCGCGAGCCTCACGCGGCACTTCCAGGCGACGGAACAGACGCTTTTGCAGCTGATGGGCGATCTCAGCCGCGCAGCCTTCCTGACCGAGGATTACGCCGAGCTGCAGGCCTTCATCGAGCAGGCGGTCGAACATCCGCGGATCGAAACCGTCGTCCTTGCCGATGTCCGCGGCCGCGTCGTCGTCTCCACGCTGCCGCACCTCCTAGGCACGACGTTCCCCGAGCTTGCCGACACGGAGCACCATCATTGGCGGCGGCGCGAGGTGCGCGGCCACTCGAACGCGCTCGGCACCATCGCGGTCAGGTTTTCTGACGCAGCGGTGGTCGAGATGTACACTCGAATCCGGAACGGCGCGCTGCTGATCGCGGCCATCGGTCTGGTCGTCAGTTCTCTGGTCGGCGTCGGCGTCGGCTTCCTTCTCACCCGCCGCCTCGAACGGCTGGCATCGGCGGCAGACCGGGTGGCAGACGGTGACACCTCGATCCGGGTCGATGATCGCGGCAATGACGAGATCGGCCGCCTGACCCGGGCATTTGCGAGCATGGTCGGGAGACTGCAGCGGCGCGCCGCCTACATGAAACGCACCCGCGACCTCCTCATCGAACCGACTCAGGCGATGTCGCAGGGGTTTGCCGTCTGGGATGCCGACGAGCGCTTGGTTCTTTACAACCCCCGCTTCCGGCAACTGTTTCATGAGATTGCGGACGATGTTGTGAGCGGGCTGCCGTTCAGGGAGTTTTGCTCCCTCCTAGATCCGCACATCCGCGGCGAGGCCGTCTCGGACTGGCTGTGTAGCTGGAGCAGGACGGGCCACCACGCGCAAGGCGTTTGGGAACTTCGCTTTCGCGACGGCAGATGGCTCGAAATTCGCGAGACGCGCACCACGGCGGGCCGGACGATCGGCATTGTCACCGATGTCACCAGCGCGCGCGCGCAGGCGCTGGCACTCGTGGAAAGCGAACGGCGGCTGCGTGCGATCATGGACTCGATGTTCGATGCGATGATCATCGTCGACGACAACGGCCTGATCGATACCCTCAATCCGGCGGCGGAGGCGATGTTTGGCGTGCGGACGACCGCCGTCCGCAGCCGGCCGATCGGAACGCTGCTGGCACTCGCCAGCGACGATGACCGCAGCGGCACCGCACCGCCCTGCCAAGCGGCCGACCTCAAGGTGATTCAGGGCCGGCCGGTGCGGGAAATGTGGGGACGGCCACGGCGCGGCCTTACGTTTCCCGTCGAGATCTCGGTCTCCCATGCCCTGCTCAAGAGTGGCCGGATCACCATCGTTACGGCGCGCAACATCAGCGAACGCAAGGCCGCCGAGCAGCAGATCGTCTATCACGCGACCCACGATCAATTGACGGGACTGCTCAACCGCAGCCAGTTCATGGAGCGGCTTAGGGCGACAATCGAGGGCAGTACGGATGCCCAAGATCAGCTCGCAGTCCTGTTCCTGGATCTTGACCGCTTCAAGGTCATCAACGACAGCCTTGGCCACATGATGGGCGATGCGCTGTTGGTCGCCGTAGCGAAGCGCTTGCGGCGGAGCCTGCGCGAGCACGACATCGTCGCCCGCATGGGCGGTGACGAGTTCACGGTCGCCCTTCCAGGCATCGACAGCGAAGCGACGGCGCTCCGTATTTGTCGCAAGCTGATCGAAACGATGCGCGCGCCGTTCGTCGTCAAGGGTCAGGAACTGCACCTGACGACAAGCGTCGGCATCAGCCTTTATCCCGCTCATGGTGACGGCCCGGAGATGCTCCTGCGCCGTGCCGATACGGCGCTCTATCGCGCCAAGGGGAAAGGCAAGAATCAATATTGCTTGTTTACTGCAGGCTTGGGCGGCAACGTCGACTACCATGTCTACCTTGAGAACGAGCTGCGCCAGGCGATCGAGCTAGGCCTGCTGCGCGTCGTCTATCAGCCGCAGGTCGAACTTGGCTCAGGCAAAATCATCGGCGCCGAGGCCCTTCTCCGCTGGCAGCATCCGCGGCTGGGGGCGGTGCCGCCCAAGGTCTTCATCGCGACCGCCGAAGATGCCGGTCTGATCGGCAAGATCGGCACGTTCGTGTTGGCGCAGGCGTGCGCGCAGCTGCGCCGCTGGCGCGAGGCCGGAGCTGGACCGCTGCGCATCGCCGTCAATCTGTCGCCGCGGCAGATCCACGATCCGGAATGGCCAGCAACGGTGACGTCCTGCCTCACGTCAGCAGGCGTGCCGTCGGACTGCCTTGAATTCGAACTGACGGAAAACGTCTTCATCGAGGACGACGAAATCACCGCCCGCTTTGTCGAAGCGATGCGCGAACTTTCGATCGGCCTGGTTCTCGATGACTTCGGCACTGGATTCTCGTCACTCAGCTATCTGCGGCGCTATCCGATCCGCCGCATCAAGATCGACCGCTCGTTCGTGAGCGACATCGGCGGCGGCAATGACGGCGCCCTGGTCCGAGCGACAGTGGCGATGGCGAGTTGCCTCGGCATCGGCGTCATTGCCGAAGGTATCGAAACCCGTCCGCAGTGGGAGTGGCTGCGCCAGCACGGCTGTCCCGAGGGGCAGGGTTATCTGTTCGGCATGCCGGAAGAAGGCGAGCGCCTCGCCCAAAGGATCAGCGGTGTCAAGCGGCACGCTGGCCAAGTGGTTGCCTTTTCCGCTTCCCGCGAGGCCCTTCGCGAGCGCGCCCATCCGGCTGGCCGCGACACGTAACATCGCGACCGGCGCACAGGAGGAGGCTGACCGATGCAGTGGACGCATGCGACACTGATGAGCACCGCCGAGGACGGCACGGCGGCTGTGGTCGCGAGCGACGATCGCTGGGAGGCCCTGCCCTTCGGCATCGAGAACGGCTCGTGCGGCGCCTTTGCCAGCCGGGAGCAGGCGATCGAGTGTGTCGAGAGCATCCGGGGCGAGGTCGTTTGCTGCGTCGGCCACTTAGCCGCCGATGCCGACGATCCCCCCTCCCCGGCCGCCGCGCCGCCGGAGCCAAGCCCGGATTAGTCGTGGATACGCGGGTCTTACGCCCGCGCATGACGGTTGAGGGAGACGTGAGGGCTTTCCCCGTTGTCGTCCTGGCCGGCGCCCCCCTCCCAACCCGTCATGGCCGGCGCCCCCTCCCAACCCGTCATGGCCGGCGCCCCTCCCAACCCGTCATGGCCGGCGGAGGCCGGCCATCCACGGCTTGTTGCAAGCAACGCTTTGATTTTGAGCGCATTATTTTCGCTCAAGCGCTAAGCGCCAAGCGCCAGCACCCCGGCAACAGCTTCGCTGTTTCCCGATTCGCGACGCAGCGAGATCAGCCCTTCGCGTATTGTGCACTGCACGATGACAGGTGCGTTTTTTGTTCGATAGGCGTACCATATTCAAGGACGTGTGATCCCCGGTCGCATATCTTCCGAAGCGGTCGGGCTGGACTCTCGCAGACCGGGGCCGCACGGGAAGGATGCTGGCCATGGACGCTCTTTCGATCCCGCAATTCCTGATGACCTTCTTGGCGGTGCTCGCAGCGCTGTTTGTGTTCGCGGTCGGGCTGGCCGCGCTTGCGGTCGTCGTCATGTTCGTGGTCGACATTACGCAGACGCGGCACGCAATCCGCCGCAACTTTCCTGTCATTGGCCGCCTGCGCTACTTCCTGGAGCACTTAGGCGTCTTTTTCCGCCAGTACTTCTTCGCCATGGACCGCGAAGAGCTGCCGTTCAACCGGGCGCAGCGGAGCTGGGTCTACCGCGCCGCCAAGAACCTCGACAACACCCAGCCGTTCGGATCCACGCGCGATCTGAAGACGCCGGGCTCGGTCCTGTTCGCGAACGCTGCCTTTCCCCGCCTCGATGCGAACAAGGCGGCGATGGCGCCAATGATCATTGGCGCCGGCTGCCCGCAGCCCTACGCGGCTGAGAGCGTGTTCAACATCTCCGGCATGAGCTTCGGTGCAATCTCGAAGCCAGCGATCCTTGCGCTTTCAAACGGCGCCCGCATGGCCGGCTGCTGGATGAACACCGGCGAGGGCGGGCTGTCGCCCTACCACCTCGAAGGCGGCTGCGACCTCGTGTTCCAGATCGGCACCGCCAAGTATGGCGTGCGTGACGATGCCGGGCACCTTGACGAAAGCCGATTGGCGGCGATCGCGCGCCACGCCCAAGTGCGGATGTTCGAGATCAAGTTGAGCCAGGGGGCGAAGCCGGGCAAGGGCGGCATTCTGCCGGCGGCAAAGGTGACCGAGGAGATCGCTGCCATTCGCGGCATTCCCATGGGCAAGGACAGCTTGAGCCCCAATCGCCACGACGACATCAGCACCGTCGACGAACTGCTCGATGCGGTCGGCCGGGTCCGCCGCATCACCGGCAAGCCGACCGGCTTCAAGCTGGTGATCGGCGAACCGGCATGGCTGGAGGAACTCTGCCGCGCCGTCGTCCGCCGCGGTCTGGCAAGCGCGCCCGACTTCATTACCATCGACAGCGCCGACGGTGGCACCGGTGCGGCACCGATGAGCCTTCTCGATTACGTCGGCCTGCCGATCCAGGAAAGCCTGATCGCAGCCGTCGATACGCTGGTCCGCCATGGGCTGCGCGAGCGGATCCGGGTGATCGCGTCCGGCAAGCTGATCACGCCAGCGGATGTCGCCTGGGCCTTGTGCGCCGGCGCCGATTTTGTCACCTCTGCGCGTGGTTTCCTGTTTGCGCTCGGCTGCATCCAATCGATGCAGTGCAACAAGAACACCTGTGCCGCCGGCATCACGACCCACAATCCGCGCCTGCAGCGGGGGCTCGATCCGGTCGACAAGGCCGAACGGGTTCACCACTACGTTGTCAACATGCTGCACGAGGTGGCGGTGATCGCACACGCCTGCGGCGTTGACGACGCCCGCCAACTGCGCCGGGAGCATTGCCGCATCGTCGTCGCGCCGGGCCATTCGGTGCCGCTGAGCGGAGCCCAGGCGCAGCCGGCCGATACCGCCAAGGCATCATCGAAGGCGGCGTGACGCCGCTCAGTCCCGCTCCGCCAGGAACGCGGTAAGCGCGCGGGCGTAGCGCTCCGGCTTCTCGACCACCATCGCGTGGCCGACATCGGCGCTGACCTCGAGCCGGCAGCGTGGCATCGTTGCCGCCATCTCCTCTAGATCCGCGCGCGGGATGAACGGATCGAGCGCGCCCCAGAGCAGGAGATGCGGGTGCGCAATGGAAGCCATATGCGGGCGCAGGCTTCCCGTCTGCCAGGCGCGATTGAGGCTCCTGGGCGTACCAAACCAGATGCCGTCCGAGACCGCGAACGCCTTGTCCGTCAACCGTTCGAACAGCTGCCGCTGATCTTCACTGGCGTTGGCTGCGTAGATGGCCGCCGCGCCCGCCTCAAGGCTCGCGGGGCGGAAGAGGGTCGGCGCGGTGAGCGCCAAGCCCTTCTTCGTCTTCTCCCGCGATGCCTTCATGATGTGGAAGAAGGCATAGCTCTCATCCGGAAAGCGCAGACCCTGTGGCCCGACCGGCGCCAGACCCACCACCTTGCCGAAACGCTCCGGCTCACGCAGCAGCATGTGCAGGCTGATGATGCCGCCGGTTGAGTGGGTGGCGAGGTGGCAGCGGCTGATTTCCAGCGCGCGCAGCACCGCCAGCATGTCGTCGGCATGTTGCTCGACCGTGTAGTTGCCGTAATCGGCCGCAGGCGCCGGCTTGTCGGAATCGCCGCAGCCGCGCCAGTCGATGCCGAGCACACGCAGCCACGGCGGCAGGTGCTGGGCTGCCAGTTCGAACCAGTCCGCACAGGCGAGATTGCCATGGATGAACAGCAGCGTCTCCGGCGCCGCGCGGTTCCCCCACCACCTGCAGTTAAGGCCAAGCCCGTTGATGCGAACCCGCATCATTCCGCCACGGGCCGGTTGTCGGCGGCGGCCGGCTTGAGGATGAGCGCACTGAAGGCCGCGAGCGGCACCTCGATCGAGTAGTCGCGCCCGTGCCAAGGCACCTCCTCGGCACGCACGCTTTCCTTCGGCTTGGCCGCCGCGTGACCGCCATAGGCTTGGGCGTTGGTCGAGAACAAGTGCGTATACGCGACCGGATAGGGCACGCCGACACGATGACGTGGCAGCGAAATGCCGGAAAAGTTGAAAACGAAAATCAGCGCGTTGCGCGGATCCTTGGCCTTGCGCAGGAAGGCGAGCGTGCACGCATCCGCGCTGTCGGCATCCAGCCATTCAAACCCCGTGCCCTTGAAATCAACCTCAAAAAAGGCCCGTTCACGGCGGTAGAGCGCGTTCAGATCCTCCATCATCCGCACCAATCCGCGGTGTTCGGCATGATTGAGGCAATCCCACTCCAGGCTGCGGGCGTGGTTCCATTCCGAGCGCTGGCCGAACTCTGCGCCCATGAACAGCAGCTTCTTGCCCGGGTGCGCGTACATGAAGGCGAACAGGAGCCGAAGGTTGGCAAGTTTTTCGGCTTCCGTGCCGGCCATCTTGGTCAGCAGCGAGCCCTTCAGATGCACGACCTCATCGTGCGACAGCGACAGGACAAAGTTCTCGCTGAAGGCATAGACCAGCCCGAAGGTGAGCTTCGAGTGGTGGTTGCGGCGCTCGGTCGGCGGCGTTTTCATGTACGCCAAGACGTCGTGCATCCAACCCATGTTCCACTTGAAGCCGAAGCCGAGACCGCCCTGGTCGGTCGGCCGCGAGACGGCGGGGAACGAGGTCGACTCCTCGGCGATCATCATCACGCCCGGATACTGCTGATGCACGACCGCATTTGTGTGCTTGATGAACTCGATCGCCTCGAGGTTCTCGCGACCGCCGTACTTGTTGGGGATCCAGTCGCCGGGTTTCGGGCGCGAGTAGTCGAGGTACAGCATCGAGGCGACGGCATCGACGCGAAGCCCGTCGAAGTGATAGTGCTCAAGCCAGAACAAGGCGTTGCCGATAAGGAAGTTCTCCACCTCGTGGCGGCCGTAGTTGAAGATCAACGTTCCCCAGTCGCGGTGCTCACCCTGCCTCGGGTCGGCATGCTCATAGAGGTGGCTGCCGTCGAACCAGGCGAGCGCAAAGGCGTCGCGCGGGAAATGCGCCGGCACCCAGTCGAGGATGACGCCAATGCCGGCCTGATGGCAGGCGTCGACGAGCGCCATCAGGTCCTGGGGCGGGCCGAAGCGCGAGCACGGCGCGTAGTAGTTGGTGACCTGATAGCCCCAGGACGGCTCGAACGGATGTTCCGCGATCGGCAGCAGCTCGATGTGGGTAAAGCCCATCCGCTTCACGTACGACACCAGAGGAGCCGCAATCTCGCGGTAGCTTGGATGGCTGCCGTCTTCGCGCCGCTGCCAGGAGCCGAGATGGACCTCGTAGACGGCGATCGGCTCTTCCCAGGGCCGTGAGCGGGCGCGGCGGTCGATCCAGTCCTGGTCCTGCCACGCGTGCGCCCCTTCCAGGCGGGAGACGATGCTGGCCGTGCCGGGCGCGGCCTCGGTGAAGAAGGCGTACGGATCGGCCTTGAGGTAGGTATGGCCGTTGCGGGCGCGGATCTCGAATTTGTAGAGCGCGCCGGCGCCGATCTCCGGCACGAACAGCTCCCACACACCCGACACGCCGTGCCGCTGCATCGGGTGGTAGCGGCCATCCCAGCGGTTGAAGGGCCCGACGACGCTGACGCCCAGCGCGTTCGGCGCCCAGACGGCGAAGTTGACGCCCTCGACGCCGCGCTCGCTGCGCACATGCGCGCCCAGCTTCTCGCAGATCCGGTAGTGGTTGCCCTCGCCGAACAGATGCTGATCGAGCTCGGCAAACACAGGCGCGGCATAGGAATAGGCATCCGCATAGCGATAGGCGTGCTCGCCGCTTTCGCGCACGAACAGGCGGTAGCCGCGGTCCGGCCCCGGGTCCGCGATGACCGCCTCGAACAGCCCTTGCGGGTGAACGCGGCTGAGCTCGAACACGAGCTCCGGTTCGGCTGCGAGCTCAAGCGTGATCGCTTGGGCGTGCGGGACGAAGGCGCGCACGGTCAGCTCGCGCGTCGCCTCGGAGAAGTGCGGACCCAGGATGGCAAACGGGTTGTCGTGTCGGCCGCCGACCAGGCGGTCCATCTCCGCACCGGCCACCGTCGGCGGGCGGGCCGGCAGCGCCACCGCAATGCGGATGCCGGCAAAGCCCGCTGCCTCGTCACGCACCAAGCCGCGGTAGAGGTGGGCCATCGTCGCATCGGTGCGCCAGCCATCGACGTGGTAGCGATCGACCCAGAAGGCGGCTTGGGAAAGGAGGAAGCTCGTCACTTCCGGCTTGGCGCGATCGAAGGACGCGCCGGTAGCCGTTGCCGCCGTCGCCGCTTCGTAAAGCGGGGAGCCGTCAAACCACGCCAGTTCACTCAAACTCGCCGGCAGCGCTGCCGTGAACGCCGGCACCAGCACGCCGATGCCTTGGGCATGGCAGGCATCGATGAGCTCCATCAGCTCTTCCGGCGTGCCGTCCGCGCTCCCGGGCGCAAACGAGCTGGCGCTGCCCCAGTGGCCAGGCCGTGCCGACGTCAGCTCGATGTGGGTGTAGCCTTCCGCCTTGATCGCGGCGAGAAAGGCTGGGCGGGCCAGGGCGCGGAAGGTCGACATCCCCGCCTCGGCCGCCGCCACTGCCTGCGCATCGAGATCGACCGCCCGCACGAAAATGCCGCGGTCGCTGAAGGCCCGCTGCCTTCCCCCCTGCAGCCAGCCGGCATCAAGCGCGCAAAAGCCCCAATCGGCGTCATAGACGACCGAGGCGGTCGCGGGATGGGCCTCGGTGCGGAAGGCGAACGGATCGCCCTTGAGGAACACGCTCCCGGCCGCGGTCTTGAGCTCGTACTTGTAGAGATCGCCCTCGCTCGCCTCCGGAACGAATATCTCCCAGATGCCGCTCCGGTTGAGCCGCCGCATCTGGTGGCAGCGCCCGTCCCATTGATTGAAGGTGCCGACGACGCTGACACGCTGCGCCTGCGGTGCCCAGACGGCGAAATTGACGCCGTGTACCTGGCCGTACGTGACCGGATGGGCGCCGAGCTTCTCGTAGAGGCGCCGGTGCCGGCCCTGGACGAACAGCGCCAAGTCGGCGGGTGTAAAGCGCGATTCGGTGAAGCAATAGGGATCCCTGCGGGTGAACCGGTTCCCTTGCCGATCGCTGCCGATGAAAACGTAGTCGATGCCGGCGCCCGCGTGTTCAACCACCGCCTCGAACAGGCCGTCCGGGTGCAGCCGGCACATCGCGTAGTCGTCCGGCTCGATATCGTTGACACGCAGGGTCACGGCTTCCGCATGCGGCAGAAAGGCGCGCACGATCACGCGACCGTCATCACCGTAGGGGTGCGGGCCGAGGACCGTATGCGGCGCATCGTGCCGCGACTGCACAATCCGGTCGATCTCGTCCTGCGGCAATATAGCCGTTCCGGCGGACTTCTTGTCCCTCGACGGGCCTGCTGTATCGCCTGGCTGGAAGCGTGTCACCGCACGAGTTCCCTTGGCCCGGACAGAGGCTTTTCGCAACTGCAAAAATCTAAAGGTCCCCGCCGCGCCGGTCAAGGCCAGCCAATGCGGGCACGACCGGCGATCAGATCGCCGGCTGCCGGGCGGTAACAGCGGCGCATTCGGGCTAGCGGCGGCAGCGAACTCCGGAAGCTAGCCCACGCCGCGGCACGGCAATGCGATCTGGGGTGCAGCCCACATCACAGTCAGCCAACCTCCCCGGACAGCACCTGCCAGACCCGCTTAAAGCCGACACCAGAGAGCGCAGCGTCCTCAGGGCGCGCGCGATCCCATTCGCGATCGCCTAGCCCCTTCAGAAAGTCGCGGGCTTTACCAACGGAAAACCGACTCGAATCATCGCCGGTCACATCGCGATAGAGCGCTCCCAGCGCCTCGGCCGCGCTCCTTGGCGCTGCATTCATCCGCATCAGAACGGCGTCCTCGGTCCGTACGCCGTGATAGATCATGGCCGGGAGGGCATTGATTTGTCGCCTCTCGGCTTCCGACAAGGCGCTAAAATCTATCCCGGAAACGCGGCTGAGTGCGGAAACACCCCAGGTACCGCTATTGACGATTGCACGATAGATGGCCCGGCAAGCATCCGTAATCGCCGCTGTGGCGCTCTCGTCGTCGCCCTCCCGTGAGAAATACTCTCTTGCGATTGCGTCGATTCCCCTGCCGTTGACCCAATCGCGCGTAATTTCCGAGAGACGCGCTTGATCAAAACCGTCGCCTGCGACCTCATCAAGCTGCTGCTTAAGCTGCGGAACCTTTAGCATGACGCCAAACAAATCGGCCATCTTACCGCCGTCGCCGAAAAGGCTGTCAGGCGCCCAGTCTGACGGCGTGAGTCTGTCCTCCAGGTTCCGCATGCCTCTTATTGCCTCGCGGACCCCTTCTGGAGAAAAACCGGTTGAATCCGCAAGTTCAGCATGACCCGGATTATCGGCGAGCTTGCGCGCGTAGGTCTGGGTTGCCTCTAAGAGTGCATCGGCCTTTGCGCGCTGCGCTGGATCATTGCGAAGCGTGGTGTAGCCGTAGGTCTGCCGAAGAAGCTGTTCCGTATCCGCTAGCACAGCATCGAGGTTCCTTTTCTCGGCCCACAAATGGGCAACGTAACACCGGAAATCCTCCCACTGATCCTGCCAGAGGACATCGGCGAGGCGATTCAACGCTCCTTGCTCGGCGAGTTCATCGATTAGCGTAACAAGACGGGACACGAGAGCACCCGTGCTGCGACTAATAAAGGAAATCAACGTTTGGCGATCGGTGCCTTCAGCCAAGCCGACGACCCCGACGCTGTCGTGCCCGATTCTACCGGCGCGTCCAGCGAGATTCCAGAAGTCACGTGGGGTCATCTCGATTGATTGATGGCCCTGTGGAATAAAGCGTGAGGCTAAGAAAACCGACGAAACCGGGAAGTTGATGCCCTGTGCGATTGTTGAAGTCGCGCAAAGCATGCGGAGGCACCCTCGCTCGGCGAGCCACTCCATCAGGGTACGGACATCATCAGAGAGCCCGGCGTGGTGAACACCGACGCCTCGTTCAAGCAAGGTCACGAGCTGGAATTCGGGGCTTATCTCGCTGCGAAGGAAGTCCTGTACCAGACGGATATCCGTTGGAACCATCTCGTAGTTTGGAAGGCTCTCTGCCGCCTGGTTCGCCATGGTCCAAACGGTCGCGATTCTGTTGACGACGGCGACTGAGGTGCCGCGCGCCGACATCACGGCCCCCATCGCCGCTGTCTGAAGCCCGAATCCTTTCTGCATTCCCCTGGACAGAACCTTACTCTTCGGAACGTTCAGCGGCTTCACGCCGCCGACGCGGTGCTGTCCATGCAAGGGAAGCGCCCTCGGAGTAGCCGTCAATGTCTCGAATTCCAGGCGCCAGCCGCCGCGCTCGCTGTCATCCTCAATCGCCCGATAGAGTCCGATTATCCGCTCATTCGGCTTCCATGCTGTCGTTCCTAGGCTTATGGCTTGCCCTGCGTCGATGTCTTGGGCCAACCATCGGGCGATCGTCTCCGCGCTTTCGACAAAGGGCATCAGAAGGAGGAAGTTTGCTCGCGGACAGTCGCGCTTGACGGTCGCCAAGAGCAGTTCTATCCGAAGACCACGGCCTTCTGATTCGATGTTGTGCGCCTCATCCATCACCACGAGCGCGAGAGGTCGCGAAGCCTTTCTGTTCCGAATTACGAGGGACAGCTTTTCCGGCGTCGCCACAAGGACGTGAAACGGCTGCTGCAAGTCGCTGAGCAACTCTTCTTCGAATGCATCGACCTCCACGGCTGCCGTAAGCTGCTCAACCCGCAATCCAATAGGCTCGAAGTCCTTCCGCAGTCGCCGCGTGATCTGCGCAGATAGCGCCCGCGTCGGAGCCACATAGGCAACCCAGCCGCCTTGCGCATCGAACTGGTTAAGCGCCTGCAACATCCTGAATTGTGCCAAAAGCGTTTTGCCGCCTGAGGTCGGCATATCGATGACTATGGCGGTCTTTGCTTGGTCCAGAAGGCCCTTCTCAAGAAGCGCAGCGCGTTGCGGCGGCAATAACTCGAACATTGCCTGGTGCTCGCGATGGGTAAGCGAGCGGACGAAATCGGACGTGCGCGAGTTAACCGCGCGGGTTGCCCACCAGAGAGAGTTGGCAACCATAATTCTGCCGGTCGCGTGCAGCCAGCGCAGGACGACTTCGTGCTGAGCATCACCTGACGCGATGGCCGCCTTCAGCGCCGCATCGAAGTGCTTATCTAGTCCAGCGTACGGACTCTGCGGCTCTCCTTGCAGCATGTAATGCGCCAGGATCTCCGTCGCTTTCGCCCAGTGATACAGGGCCGCTAGGCGTAGTGCGATAGCGCGATCGGCAGCCTGTGATCCATTGTTCAGACGCTCCGCTTCGAAGCGTTTTTGATCGTCGCGAAGGCCTGAGATGATTTCGCGAACTCGGTCGAGGTCGTCCCAGCCGCTCTTGCGGAAAAGCCGAACCCAGCAATGGAAGAGGCGATAGAGAAGACGGCAGTCCCAAGGAACTTCAGCCACACTCGGCGCATTCAGCGCAGGCTCGTTCTCTTTATACCAACGCCGAAGATCAGACCAGCGATCCCCGCAATAGGCCAAGGCTGATAGCTGCAACACGAATAGGAGGCGGTCGTTCGTCTCCGTCGGGACCGGCATCAAGCGCCGAATATCGAAAGCTTTGTAGGATGCAGATACGGCTTGATCCCTCAGCGCGCGGTTTTCACCGGAGGGACGGCTTAACTCGTCGAGTCCTTCGATCGCCGCCATCTCGTAGGCTAGGGCGATGCGCTCCAGAAACGGCTCGTCCTCTGAGTTAACGGCGAACGAAAAGGTGATTTGCCTGCCTACCGCGCGCGTCGCAAGCCGCTCATTGACGAGACGGTTTGCGCGTTCCAGGGCGTCGGCGCCAGCGGCGCTGACAGCCCAGTGGCCGCGCAGGACGTCAAAGGCTTCGGCGGACAGGCTCATGCTGTGCCTCCCGCGCGTTGGGCGACAATGCCGGCCCCGAGGCCATCGATCCGACCTCTGGGTAAGTACAGGGCGAGAAGCTCTATGCGTGTCCCTTCAGGGCAGCCCTTTCCGAGTGTGGTAACCCGGACCCGCAAGTCATCCTGATGCGGATCAACGTCCCGGATCAAAATACCGTAGAGATGGATATCGGATTTGTTGCGAAGGTACCGCCTACTTGCTACTTTGAATCGTGGACGCCACGGCGCGGATTTTGCGCGGTGGCAAAGATACTTAAGCAGGTCGTCCCGGATTTTCTCGCTGTCCCTCAGGTTTTCAAGTTGCTGCTTCAGGCCAGTGCGGCCATGCATGGCACCGGGCGGATACTTTGCTTCCGTCGAAGTTTTCACCTCACCGAAAGCGAGCACGTCGCCGTCGTCGTTAGTGTGAATACCGACAAGATCAGCGCCGGGGAGGCTGGAGCCGCGCTTGCGCTCGTCTCGGCCGTCTGGCCAAGGGAAATTACAGGCGCGGTGTTCGGTCAGATAGGCCTCGGCGATTGCTTCTCCAACACGCCAATCCTCGATCTCATCCGGATCGGACAGGACCTTGCGAAGATTGTCCTGCTCAAAATCGGTTTCAGCTAAGCCGCTGAGGATGCCTTCGATATCCGCCTTACCCGCGTCATCGAATACCAGCGCGGCGACGCGCCCATCCAAGGCGACATTAAGCTCTTCGTCCGACCATGTGAGTCCCACCCCAGAACATGGCGCGGCCCCGTTCTCGTATGCTATTGATCCGGCGGCCACCGTCACGCGTCGGCCTCCAGTGCCTTCTCGTTCCGCGGGCGCATTTCACCAGACCTCAGTTCGCGTAGGGCGGCTCTCAAAGCTTAAGCGTGACCCGCCGCATGCGCCATTCGCCCCATTCTGCAGTCAAGATAGCCTGTTCATTGGGTCGAAGCCAAGCGGACACCTCGCAGAACCGGTCATTGCGAGCGAAGCGAAGCAATCCAGCACTTATAACATATTGCAATTTCTAGATTGCTTCGTCGCTATCGCGCCTCGCAATGACTGGGTCCAAAGGGTTCTTCGAGGCGTCCCCGTGACGGCGGATCAGCCTGGCGCTTTCGTGTGCGTGGCCTGCATCCGGCGCAACGACTCGGGATCGTTCATCTGCGTGAGCAGTGCGTTCTTCATGAAGTCTTCGTATTCCCGTGCCATCGCTGGCGAGACGAGCTCGATCATCACCCGGTTTTCTAGCCAGAACTCGACGACGTGAAAGAACGGCTCTTGTCCCTCCATGCCACGTCCGAAGGTCTTGGCGCGCCAGCCCTCGCGCGCGCCGATGCGTTCGATCTCCTCCGGCTCCTTCGGCACCGAGAGCAGCACGTGGAAGGGCCAGGTGTTGGGCGGTGCCGTGTTCTCGCCGAACACGACCTGATCATCGCTGGCCGGAATGTCGAGCGTGGCCCGCTCTGGATAGACCTCGATCATGGTGCCGTGCGCATCGCCACTTGTCGCCATGAAGGCGCCTGCGAGCGGCCCGAATGGATGGCAGGCGCCGCCCATCAGTTCGGCCAGGACCTCGGCGACATGGCGCGGCTCGCGCGCCGGGACCGACACATGGTGGATCATTGCGGTTCTCCCATGCTGGAGGATCCGTGATGCCACTGGAGATTGGCATTCTTCAGCGCCGGAGCTAGCGCTTTGCAGGCGTGATCGGTGACGGCTCCGCTGGGCCCGCGCCACCGGCAGCGGCGCGTTGGTTCATCGCCGTCATCAGCGCCGGCAGCACGATGACGGTGCACAGGAGCGTGAGCGTAATCGCAACCGCCAGCAACAGCCCCATGCTGGCGATGCCGGGATGGTCGGAGAGCGCCAGCGTGCCGAAGGCGGCGATCATCGTCAGCGCGCTGAACAGCACCGCGCGCGGCGTGCAGGTCGCCATCATCGGTGCCGGGCCGCCTTCCTGCCGTTCGCGGACGACGAGGTTCAGGCTCTCGGTGACGCCGAGGCCGAACAGCAGCGGCAGCACGATGACGTTGGCAAAGTTGAACGGCACGTTCATCACCACCGAGGCCGCGACCGTGAACAGCGCCGCCAGTGCCAGAGGAATGAACACGAAGATCACATCACGGCGGTTGCGCAGCACGATGAGCAGAAGCAGCGCGATCGCGACCACCGCCGTCGCCGCCGCCTGCAGGAAGGCCTTGAGGATCTCCTGGCCGCCCTCGTAGATCACCACCGGCCCACCGACCGCCAGCGGGGCGATCGTCTGCACCGCGCGCACGAAGCGGCCGAGCGCGGCCGTATCGCCATCGACGCGTTCGGCGGGCGCGATCTCGACCCGTGCCCGGCCATCCTCGGCGAGCCAGCGGTCGCGCAGGTCGGCCGGCAGGTCGGCGAGCCCGACCGGGCCCGCGGTCAAGGACAAGCGCAAGGCTTCGAGGCGCGCGGGCAAGCCGGCGACCAGGCGCTCCTGCAACTCCTTGAGCGCTGCCGCATCGGCACCACCGGCCGGCAGCCGCTCGAAGGCTGAGAGAACGCGCGCAGCGGCGGCCGCGTCGGTTCCGCCTGCCGCCGCGAGACGCTGCAGCGCCGCCTTGAGACGGTCCAGCGCGGCGATGGTCTCCTCGACTGTCGGCGGCGCGATGCGCGCGCGCGCCAGGGCGGGCTCAAGGATCAGCGCCATGGTCTCGACCGCCGCCAGCTTCGCGTCCTGGTCGGTCGGCAGGAACTGGTTGACCGTGTCGGCATCGGCGACCTCGGCCAGGCCACGGGCGCGTTTCGCCAGCGCTTCGGCCTCGGCGAGCGAGGGCTCCAGGACTGCGATCGCGTAAATGCCTGCCGTGCCGTCCTCCATCAGTGCGCGCAAGGCCTGGACGGAGGGGCTGTTCGCATCCTTGAGGTTGAGCGGATCGAAATCGAAGCGAACGGACGGCGCCACTGCGACGGCCGCCATCACGAGGCCGACCGTGCCGGCAAGAACCGGCAGCGGCCGGCGGGCGATCCATCGGCTGAGCGCTTGCTTTGCGGCCCCGACGCCTAAGTCCGGGCCGGCCGGGGTCGCGCGCACCGGCAACAGCGTCAAGAGCGCCGGTAGGATGGTCAGGTTGGTGAACAACGCGACCGCCATGCCGAGGCCGGCGATGAAGCCGAGTTCGGCCAGGCCGACATAGCTGGTCGGGATGAAGGAGAAAAAGCCGATCGCGGCGCACAAGGCGCACAGGCAAAGCGCAATGCCGACCCCTGCTGCCGCGCGGGCCAGCGCCGCCTTCGCGTCGAGGCCGAGATCGAGGCCCTCCTTATGGCGGAGCGCGTACTGGATGCCGAAGTCGACCGCAAAACCGATGAACAGGACGAAGAACGCGAGCGAGATCAAGTTCAACGCGCCGACCAGCGCACTCGCCAGGGCCGCCGTCCAGACGACACCGACCACCACCGTGATCAGCGCCGCCAGCGACAACCGGACGCTGCGAAAACACAACAAAGCGATGATGCTCACCAGCGTGAACGAGATCAGTTCCGGCGTCGCCTGACCGACGCGGGCGCTGATCAATTCGTCATCGGCGAGCGCGACCTCGCCCGTGAGGCGCACGCTCAAGCCCCGCTCCGCCGTCAGCCCTTGCTCGCGTGCCAGCGCGTGCACGCCCTCGATCGCGGCGCGTGCCGGCCGCAGGGCGTGAAAGTCAAGCGGTGGCTGCAGGACGATCAGCCGCCGCGGCGTCGTGCTTACGCCCTCGCCCGCGCCATCAGCCGCGATTGCATCGCCGCTCATCAGCGTGGTCCAGGACAACCGGTCGAAGCGGCCCGCTGCCTGCGCTTCGATCTGCGCGGCGATCGCATCGAGGAGCGGCGCCAAGGCCATCCCGCCGCTGTCGGCGCCCCCCTTCGCCAGGTGCTCGGCCGCGAGCGTCACCAGTCCGAAAAGCCCGCGCAGGCTGGGATCCGCCGCCAGCGCACCAAGGAACGGCTGCGCCTGCGCCAGCCGGTCGGTCAGCCGCTGCAGTTGCCGGCTCTCAAGGTAAAGCAGGCCTTGGCGGCGGAAAAACGGATCCCCTTGCGGATAGAAGACGTGCCCGAACCGCTGCGGCTCGGCCGTCAAGGCGGCGGCAAGGGCGTCGGCGCCGTCCTCGACAAGGTCCGGATTGTCCCCCTCGACGACCGCAACGAGCGTGTTCTTGTCCTGCGGGAAGGCCTGCAGGAGCGCCCGGTTCGCCTGCTGAAATGGCAGATCGTGGGCCAGCATGTCGGCGGTATTGGTGTTTACGGCAAACGCGTGCGCCACGTAGGCGGCGGCTGCCAGCGTGATCACAAGCGTTGCGACCGCGACCAGCTTCGCGCGACGGCGGACCAGGTCGGTCCACACCACCAGCAGAGATGAGGAGAACGGAGCGTCTGAAGTCGCCAAGATGTTGGTCGGCTGCGAGGAAAACCAAAGCCTTCGTCGCTATAGCCCAGCCGACGCCTGCGCGGCAAGGGGGGCCGTTCAACCGTCCGGCATCGCCGCCCCCCCACGGCCGACGCGACTTCAATAAGCCGCGTCTCGCTTAAGGCCAAACCGTCTTCTGATACCGCTTGCCCCCGATGATGCGGGTGCAGATCCAGCTGCCGTTGCCCTGCAGAAGGCAGCTCCAGCCGTTGTTGATGCATGTCTGCACCGCTGGCGGCACCGATGCCGCAGCAGGCGAGATCAGGCTCACGGTTGTATACTTGCCATAGGACTGCCCTGATTGTGCAGCACCGAACGCAGGATAGTATGCACGCAACGTGCCGTCCCGCTGTTCGGCAATGATCAGCCGCACGTCTTTGCCTAATGCCGCGAATATTTTTTCATCAGCCAGCGGTTCGACTTCAACTGGCTCATCGTCATCCGTCATAATATCCTCCTTTGCTCCATTTTGTGTATGCCTTTTCTTGTTTTGCTTATTCGGGTCTGCCGTGCGCGATCGTCGTCCCGCCGCCGCGTCCAGCTCTAGAAATTCAGCGTCAACCGGCCGATGAACGCCCGCTCTGGCGAGTACGGGCTTACGGTCGATTCGTTGCCGAACGTCCGATACGTATCATCTTGGTACTTAATACCAGAATTGAAAAGATTAGTGACTTCGAACGAGACTTGCCCGCGCCGTTTCGGAAAGCGGTAGCCGATCGCGGCGTCAACCAGCACAAAGGTATCGCTGCCCTCCTCGTCATCGAAATTGCCATTGGAGTCCTGGTAGACCGGCGTCGTCGTCAGCGTGCTGAAGAAGCCGGACGGATGAAAGAAGCGCACCGAAACCGGCGCGCTCAAGGTGTCGACCTGATTCAAGACAATCGAATTCGCCCCCTGCCCCGCATCATAGACATCGTACACCACTTCGGCCGAGAGTGCCCAGAAGCGATGCGGCGTCCAGTACGCATAGACGCGCCCGGTGTCCTCCTCGCGACTGTCGCCGTTTAGCCGCTCCGCAGTCAGGTCATAGATCTGCTCGTCGATGGAACGGTGCGTGTACTCAAAACCGACGTGAAGAGCGCTGGCAACGCGCGCGTCGAGGCCGATCCCGTAGACCCAAGCCGTCGTACCCTCGGTGTCGTCGTAAAACTGATTAAAGCCGGCAACCTGGGTCGGCTGGATGGTACGGTCCGCAAGCAGGGCGGGTTTCAGCGTGTGGAAGACCGCAAGCCGCAGGTCGAGCCAATCATTGAGCCCCACCTGCAAGCCAAGCTTGGGGCTGACCTTCTGGTGGTGCAGGTTGGCCTGTTCGAAATCGTCGTAGGCTAAGCCGACAGTCCACACGAAATCCGTCGGCAGTTCGACGTTGCCGTATGCGTATACGCTTGCCTGATCGGCGTCGAGGTCGAACCGGCTGGGGAAGCCGTCGACCTTGGCATTTTCATCCTGCCGGTAGCCGCCGGCGCCGGCGATCGCATTCCAGGACCGGCCGCGGGTCAAGATCTCGGCCTCGCTTTGCCAGATCCGGCCATCGATCCGGTAGCCCTGTCCATTTTCCCTCTGGTCGTCGCCGATCACCGAGGCGATGATGTCGGTCGAGGCCGAGGGACTTACCCGCAGGCCGAACCGGCCCATCGTTTCGTTGAAATCGCGGTTGTCGTCGGCAAAGTAGACCTCCGGATCGAACGTGATGCGCAGGTTGCCCTCGCGTGTTGAGCGCCTGCGGAATTCGCCCTGAACATTAACCTCGGGGCTGAGAGCGGCCTGCCCAAACACGTTGTAGACGTTATGCGTGATGTCGGCGTTGCGTCGGAAGCCGTCGGTCGAATAGTGAAGTTGCCCAGCGCTCAACGAGAATTGGTCATAGATGCCAGAGACGACCGCCTCATTGCCGTAGGTCGAGTGGTTCCCTACTTCCCCGGTCACATCGAGACGCGCCTGATTGCGCTCGAACAAGGAGTTGAATTCGTTCAAGCCGGGCCGTGTCGGGCCGGCCGGGGCGGTGATGTTGAGCCGCTTGTCGCTCATGCTCGGCTGGACCGGATTGATGTTGATGTCCTGCAGCAGTTGCGCCTGCAGCAGCTCACTGACGCGCGCAATCTCGCGGCGCTGCACGCCAGCGTAGGTATCGGCCAGGAAGCGGTGCGCGGAAGCCGAGGCAGGGTCGAGCGCCAGCGATCTCGATGCTTCGTTCTGGCCCAGTTGCGAGAAGCCGAGGTCGTTGTAGATCCGCGCCAAACCGGCTTGGCGCGACGCGCGGTCACTATCGAGGAGCGCGCGTGATCGGTAGACGGCGCGGTTGTCATTGAGGCGGATCGAATTCTCAAGGTCGGACAGCGCCTCGACTGGCCGGTTCTCGCTCTGCTTCAACAAGGCGCTGTAGAACCAGGGCGTCGGATCGGCCGGATCCATCTCTTTGGCGATGTTGTACTGGCGGCCAGCGAGTGGTTCTCGGCGCTCCTCGTAGTAAGCCTTGCCGAGGTAGCTGCGCAGGAGCGAGCGCTCGGAATCGAGTCCGACGGCGACCTCGATATCCGCCCTGCCATCCGCAAGCGCGCCGTCGCGGATCTTCGCCAGCCCCAGGCCAAAGCGCGGCAGCGGACTCGCCGGATCAAGCGTAATCGCGCGTTCAAACGCCGCGCGGGCAGCACGGGTCCGGATCTCGGCCAGCGCCGCAAAGCCGCGCACCGTCTGCACCCGCTCGACATCGGGGCTGAGCGCCTCGGCACGATCCGCCGCCCTGCGGGCCTCACGTACGTTGCCGAGCGCAAGCCACAGCTCGGCCAGCCGCGCCCAGGCCAGTGCATTGTCCGGCTCGACGGCGACAGCCTTCAGCAGCGCGTCCCGTGCTGCTTCGAGCTGGAAACTGGCCTGCAAGGCATAAGACAGCGCAATCTGCGGGGCCGCCTGCCGTGGTCCGGCTTCGGTGGCGCGACGCGCCTCGGTGAGAGCCGCCGCCCTGTCGTTCTGGCTGACGCTGATGATGGCGGCAAGAGCGTCCGCGCGCCCATCGTCCGCTGGTGCCCCGGCGCGCGCGGCATCGAGCGCTGTGCGCGCCTCCGTCACCCGACCGACCGAGAGCAGGATCGCCGCCCGATACACTGCCCGCAGCGCGGCATCGTCCGCTGCAACCGTTTCGCCAGCGGCTGGTGTGAGGCGCGCCAAAGCGCCAGAGATGTCGCCGCGATGGAAGAGCGCAATGGCCTCCTGCACGGCTGGCGGCAGCGATCCGGCGCTGCGCCCGGAGCGGTCGGCGAGACCGTCCAGCACATCTGGATAATGGATCGCCCACTGCACGGCGTCGCGTGGGCGGGCGAGAATGGTGCGCGCGGGTGCCTGCGCCGGTTCGGCCTGGCCGGACTCGCCGCGGGCCAGCTTGACCTCACCCTGCTCGTTGGTCATCGCAACAACGCCCTCGAACACGCTCACGGCGGTGCGCTCGCTGTCGACCTGAACCAGGAACTCCGTCCCCTGGACCGAGGCGTTGACGTAAGGCGTCGACACCTGCAGCCCACGCGGCTGTCGGCTGAAGAACTGGACGACGCCGCGCACGAGGGCGACAAACGTTGTTTCGTTTTGAAGCGGCGCCATCATCCGCAAGGTCGTGCGTTCCTTCAGGCGCAGGACCGACTCGTTCGCGAGTGCGACCAGGGCACGGCTGTTGGGGCCGACCCGGACCAGGGCGCCGACGCAGACCAGTTCGTTCAAAACGGCCGGCCGCCAGATCGATCCGGCGTCGTTGGAGACCTCGACGCTGCCTTCAACGGAGGCGATGCGTCCCGCGACGGGTGTGCACTTTTCGGCCGCGTGCCCGCTCACCGTCCCCATCGTGGTCAGGCACGCAGCGATCAGGCCAAGCACCGCCGCGCGGGCTCGGCGGTTCGATCCATCCGCCTTCGGAGGGCGCGGGAGCAGGCGTCGCCGCACCTTCATTTCGTTCCCATCCGGATAATCATCGGCGCCTCCTGGCCTGCCTGTCCCCCCTCCTCCCCCAGCAGTCGGTTGAGATAAAAGCGGCTCGGCCCGTCGGCCGGATAATCACGCAAGAGCGCGGCAAAGAGCACCTGTGCCGCCTCGGCATTGCCGGCGGAAAAAGCCTGCAAGGCAACGGCGAAGCGCCGGCACAGCGTCTCGGTCTGAACGCTGACGGTATCGCGCCGGCCGACGATTTCGACGATCGACAGCGGCTCGTTCTTGCCTTTCAGAATGAACTGGCCGACCGGCCGGACGCGCAAGTGATCGAGGGCCCGGACCACACCGGCGCTCGCAAGCAGGCGCGTCCCGAGGTAGCGGTTAAGGCCTTCGATCCGAGCCGCTGTGTTGGCGATGTCGCCGACAATGCCGTAGACAAAGCGACCGCCGCCGCCGGAATGGCCGACGAACACTTCGCCGTCGTGCAGGCCGAGGCGCACGCCCAGCGGCCTGGGTGCGACCTTTGCCGCGAAGGCCGCGGCCGCATCGCGGGCGCCGATTGCGGCGGCGCACGCCCGGGCACGGACCTCCGCCTGGGGCTGCGGCGCCGTCCACGCGCACATCATGCCGTCGGCGCGGAACTCGACAACATCGGCCTTGCGATCGTTGATCGGCTTGGCAATTGCATCGAAGTAGGAATTGAGCAGCGAGGCCACCTCACCCGGCCGCATCCCCTCGGCCAGCGGCGTGAAGTCCTCCATGTCGGCGGCGAGACACGTTGCGTATACGACCTCGTTGGCCGCGCTCATGTCGCCACCGCTATCGGCGAAGCCCTGCACGACCCGCTCGGGGATGTAATAGCTGATCGCCTGCTGCATTTTCTCCCGCTGCCGACGCGCGACGACATAGTGGCAGTAGAGCGCGGACACGACCAACAGCGCGATCGCGAACGCCGGCGTGACCAGTGGCAGCCACAACGCCGCGCGATTGAACAGGATCTGCGCCACCGCCACATAGGCGGCCGCAAGCGCGAGTGCTGCCGGCACCGCGAGGCGCGCCGGCACCGCCAGCACGTAGAAACCGATCACGCTGCACAGAACAAAAAGCATGGCGGCGCTGGTCAGGGGCGCAGGCGGGCGCAGGGAGGTGTCCGTCAGGAGATTGGCGAAGGCCGTCGCAGCGATCTCAACCCCGCTGAGATCGATCCCGTCGGCGCCGGTGAACACGGTCGCGAAGCCGTCGTCCTGCGTCGGCGTGCTGTAGTCGGCGACGCCGACGAAGACGCACCGGTCGTCAAGTCGGATCGCCGCCGGCATTCCCGCGCGTGCGGCCGCGATCAGGACGTCGTAACCGATGACCGGGATCGTCCCTGGCGGTCCATAGAAATTGAGGTAGCGGATGTCGGAACCGGCGAACAGAGCGGCCAGCCGGCGGGTAAGGATGCTCGCTGACGGACGCATTGCCGGGTCGCCACCCGCACCGAGGGCTGCTACGATATCGCTGCGCCCGGCCAGTCCCTCCCGCGCGCGGACCAGCATCTCGCGCACCGACAGCGCGCCGTCGCCCCCTGCCGCTGCCGCCAACCTCCGTTGTTCGCCGGCGACAAGAGCCTGGATCGGCGGCAAAGCGCCGCGGTCTGTTCGTAGCGCATGCAGCCACAACGCAGCCGTGGGGATGGTGGCAACCGGCCCGTCGCCCGGCCAGAACGCCCAGAACTGGTTGACGTTGCCGGCTGTTTTCGGAAGCAGAAATGGCGCGACGACGGTGGCCGCCCGGGCAAGCGGCTCGACCGGCCCCGTAGCGTGATCTGTTTCGGCGGTCGCGCCCGTACCTCCCTTGTCTATCGCGAACGACTCCAACCGTTTGTCCATGTGCTCAAGAAGAACAACCCGATTAGCACGCTCGACCGCAGCCGCGAACGCCTCATTCTCGCTCTCGTCGCTCCTGTCGTTTTCGCCGCTCTCGCCGCTCTCGTCCGGCCTTTTCTCGAAGCGCAAGTCGAACACAATAGCGCTGGCACCGTGTGCAACCAGCGTATCGACGAGCTCGCCATGCACGGACCGTGGCCAATTCCGCGGATGCGGAGGCAACTCCAGCGCTTCGGCTGCGCGTTGATTGATCGCGACGACGGCCACTTCCGGTGGCGGCGGAATCCGCCCGCGGATGGCGAACAAGAGCGGCAGGCCGAGGCCTTCCTCCAGCGCGATACCGGCGGGGGAGAGCGCAAAGGCAGCGCTGATGCAACCGATGGCAGCACCCAGCATCAGCCCCTTGAGCCACATCCGAATCCCAGCCACGCCCACCCCTGCCTACTTGACGCCAAGCGCTCGTATCAGGAGCGTTCTCGTTGGCCGAGCGCACTACCGATCGGCAGCGGGCAAGAGCGCTGCGGCATAGGCCAGCAGGCCGCCTGATCTGCCGCTCATCGCTCGTTTGCGGAACCGCGCCCGCCTTCAGGCAAGCCGCGCGTTCCACGCACTGTCGCCGCCAGATGGCGCACCCGACAGGATTCGAACCTGTGGCCTCTGCCTCCGGAGGGCAGCGCTCTATCCACTGAGCTACGGGTGCACACCACGTGAGCGTAGCGCACGATCTTATTGCGATCGCGGTTTCAGTCAACGCGATTGACGATTTTGTGGCCGCCGGGCCGAAATCCCGGCGTCGGTGTGGCGTTGCGGTCGCTGACCGGAAAGGGGGTGATCGTCTCTTTCGGCGAAGGATCGACTGCCGTCACACCGGCCTCCGATGCCGACCGCAGCCCGTCAGAACGCGAACGGAGCACGCACGGCCACGGCCGTCAGCGCCATGCGCGGAGCCGATCGATCCGCCTGTTGGTACGAGGCCTGGTTGCAAGATGTGAGAAACGGAGAGACAGCCGGCACGACGATCAATGCGCGAGCGTGAGAAGGCATCTTGGAGGCCTTCCCACGCTTGGGCCTGTTGACCTAAGTGATCAGCCAATCGCCGCTTGCGGCGTTGGCGGCGAGATGACCTTGCGAGGCGTCTTCTTGTGGCAGTTGGAAGACCACCAGGCCACCCTTTTCTCCTCCCTTACTGTCATTTCTGAACGAGGTCACGAAGGCCAGATCACCCTGAACGTCAACCCATCCACCTTTTGACGGCAGAAATTCAGCCGGATAGCGGAAGGCGGAGTCTGTGTTAGGGTCAATTACAATTCTTGGATCGGACGGATTGGAAACATCGAAGACATAGAGGCCAGTCTGAGACGCCATGCACACGCGATCGTCGACGACATCGAGGCCGGGCCCGCGCCAGTCGACATATCCAGCGTCGGGGATCGGGACGAACGCCGCGACCGAAGGCTTGGCTTCGTCAGTCAAGTCGACCACCAGCAAACCACCGTCGTGAGCCCAGGGGACCCCGGAGTCCCATGGCCCGCCTCTTGGGAGATAGGCGTAGTCGCCCACAACCTGAAACTGGCCTATCCAGTCTCCATAAGTCTCACGCGGTAGTTCGATCTTGGACACCTGCGCCGGGCGTAGCGGATCCGAGGTATCGATCACCTCGAAATAGGGTGGTTCGCCCGCTCTTTCCTCCGCTATTGTTATGTAACCGCGGTCGCCGACGATATCGATGTTGGAAACGTGGTAGAGTCCAGCTTGATCGAGGCGGGCGACGGGTGCGCTCGCGAAGGTCGCGGTGTCGTACACCTCAAGGCCCCCTTGGTACCAGTAGCCCACGTACGCGTATCGGTCCTCGACGATGCCAACGCTACTGGCAAAAGTCCCATCGCTCCGGCCACCGAGGAAAACTGGAGCATCGGGATTGCTGATATCGAGCTTTATCAAGCCGTTGTAATCGTTGGCGACATACGCATAAGGCCCGACGACCTCGATGTCATCTATCTCCTGATCAGCATAGTAACTACCACGCGCGCGCGGTGCCGATGGCTCGCTAATATCGAAAACCTGGAACCAACCGATAGATGGTCCAAAGGTGCCGACGTAGGCGTACTGTCCTTCAACATCGAGGGCGACGGCGGAGCCCACTTTGGTTTCCGCGTAACCAATCAAACCGGGCGGTGAAGCCGGGGCCGTGAGAATGAAGTCCGCCTGGGTCAGCGTGACGAGGCCCTGCAGCTTGATCTGGAACTCGCTCGCGGTATCGGCGTCGGTGTCGCCGAAAATCACCGTGTAGTCGTTCCAGGTGCCGGCGTTGTCGTACTTCTGGTAGCGCAACTCGCCTTCGCCGCTGGTGGTGAATGGCCCGGTCCCGCGCCAGACGAAGGCATTGTTGCCGGCGAGTACGGTGCTGGCATCGAAATCGCGCAAGTCGATGGTGTCATGGCCCTGCTGAAAGTCGGTGATGATGTCGCAGGTGGTGAGGCTGTTGCCGGTCTCGGTCGCCGCGTTGTAGTCGAAAATGTCATCGCCGCTGCTGCCGGACATTGAATCTCTTCCGGCGCCGCCCGTGAGCGTGTCGATGCCTTTGCCGCCGATCAGCGTGTCGTTGCCGTTGCCGCCCTCGATCTGATCGCCCGTGCCATCATCGATCCAGCCCCAGCGCGCTGCCTCGGAGTCCGGTGCGAAGGCGTAGATCTTATCGTTGCCGTCATCGCCATAGAGCGAGTCCAAGCCCGCGCCACCGGCGATCCAGTCGTTGTCGGCACCGCCGCGGCAGGTATCGTTGTTCTCGGCGCCGTTGATCTCATCCGCGCCGCGGCCGCCGTCGATCGAGTCGCCGCCCCCTTGGCCGTAGAGCCGGTCGTTGCCGTCCTCGCCGAGGAGCGTGTCGTTGCCGCCGCCACCCCAGACCGAGTCGTTGCCGGCGCCGGCGAGGATACTGTCGGCGAACTTGACCGGATCGGTATCGGGCAGGTCGGGATCATAGGGCAGGCCGACGCCGTCGCCGCGGATCTCGTCGTTGCCGCCCTCGCCCAGAATGGTATCCCGGCCCGCCCAGCCCCGGATGCGGTCGGCGCCACTGGTGCCGTCGATAGAGTCATCGCCGACGTAAACGGCCTTGAACAGGCTGCGGTTGGTGTTGTCGGTGATGTCATGGAAGATTGTGACCGGCATGGCGCTCTCCTTAAGGTCCCGAAAGCGGCCAGCTGCCGGGGAGGGAGCACCTGAGCGGGATCGGCCGCACGAAAGCCCAGCCTTGCTTGCCAGCTTCCGCGCGGTCGCAACCCCCGTTAGGCAGTGGCACCTCCCGGCGCCCGCTTTCTGTCTCTTTTGAACCGGATAGGTTACCACGCACGCGCGCAACAACAAGCGCGTTACGCGCATATCAGTATTGCACAATTAACTATTGCGCGCAGGCGAAGGCGCGCCGCGACCATGCTCAACTTGCTGAAGTTGACGCACCTAACTGCGTCTGCCCTATGCGGCGCGGTAGGCGAGACGCAGGCGGTAGAGGTTGAGCGACGCCATCGCGAGGCGGTGCATACGGGGCGTGACCGTCAACTGAGCGGGGACATCCGTCGTCGGCACAAGAGCGGGGAGACCGTAGGTCATCTTCACCTCCATCATCAGCAGGTGAAGGCACGCTAGCGGCGAAAAGTTAACAGAACGTTACCAGCGCGTGCACTGCGACCACAGCGCGGTCAGGCGAAGGGGCGCACCGTATGCCCGTGGTTCAGCGGCCCATGCCCCTTGCCGTAGCCGGGAGCGGTGCGGATCGCCTCCAGCACGTAGGCGCGGGCGCGCACAACGGCCGCCCGCAGCGCGAGACCCTGCGCCAGGCCGGTCGCGATCGCAGAAGCGAGCGTGCAGCCGGTGCCATGGGTGTGCCGGGTCTTAAGGCGCGGACTGACGAAAGTCTCGGGCTCCGCTCCCGTTTCGAGCAGGATATCGGTCACGTCATCGTCCGCGCCGTGACCGCCCTTGAGCAGCACCGCCTGCGGTCCCAGCGCCAGCACCCGGCGCGCCAAACTGCCCCCATCGCTGCCGTCACCGGCAAGCGCTGCCGCCTCAGGCAGGTTGGGGGTGATGATCCGCGCCCGACCAACCAGGCGCGCCTTGAGGCTTGCGACCGCGCTCGACTCCAGGAGCGCATGGCCACCCTTGGCGACCATGACCGGATCGAGCACAAGCGGCACGTCGGGCGCGTCTGCTGCCAGCACGTCGGCAACCGTGGCGATGACTTCGGCGCTGTGCAGCATCCCGATCTTGATGCAATCGGCGCCGATATCGCCCAGCACCAGGCGCATCTGCTGGGCGATGAAGTCCGGCGGCACCTCGTGGACGCCGAACACGCCTTCGGTGTTCTGCGCCGTCAACGCCGTGATCGCCGTCATGGCGTAGCCGCCGAGCGCGGTGACCGTCTTGATGTCGGCCTGGATGCCCGCCCCGCCGCTGGGATCGGAGCCGGCAACGATCAGTACACGTCCGCCCATTGCGCGCGTGCCGGAGCTCAGGCCGCGACCTTGCGAATGGCGCTGCAGATGTCCTCGACCACGCCGTCGAGCACGCCGCGGTCCTCGCCTTCCGCCATGACCCGGATCACCGGCTCGGTGCCAGAGGGGCGGATCAACAGCCGCCCGGCATTGCCAAGGCGGCGCTGCCCGTCATTGATCGCCTCTTGCACGATCGCGGCATCGAGCGGTTTGCCACCGCCGAAGCGCACGTTGCGCAGGATCTGAGGCAGCGGCTGGAACAACCGGCACACCTCGCTCGCACGCTTGCCGGAAGCGACAACGACCCCCAGCACCTGCAGCGCCGCGATCAGCCCGTCGCCGGTGGTTGCGTAATCGCTCAAGATGATGTGGCCGGACTGCTCGCCGCCGACGTTGTAGCCCTCCCGGCGCATCGTCTCGACGACATAGCGATCGCCGACCTGCGCCCGCTCCAATCGGAGGCCGATCCCCTCGAGGTAGCGCTCGAGGCCGAGATTCGACATCACCGTGGCGACGACGCCGTCGTTGCGCAGCTTGCCTTCGGTCTTCCAGTTCTGGCCGATCAGGGCCATCACCTGGTCACCGTCGATGAAGTTGCCGCGCTCGTCGGCCAGGACGACCCGGTCGGCATCGCCGTCAAGGGCAATCCCGAAGTCAGCGCGGTATTGGGCGACCGCCTCGCACATCGCCTGCGGCGCCGTCGACCCGCACTGCTGATTGATGTTGACACCGTCGGGCTTCACGCCGAGCGGAATCACTTCCGCGCCCAGCTCCCACAGGATTTCCGGTGCGACGCGGTAGGCGGCACCGTTGGCACAGTCAACGACCACCCGCAGGCCCGCAAGCGTCAGGCCGCGCGGGAAGGAGTGCTTGACGTGTTCGATGTAACGGCCGTGCACGTCGTCGAGACGCTTGGCCTTGCCGAGATCGCCAGCAGCAACAACCTTATTCGCCAGTCCGTTCGCCACGTGCTCTTCGATCGTGGCTTCGACCTCGTCGGAAAGCTTGTAGCCGTCGGGCCCGAACAGCTTGATGCCGTTGTCTTCGTAAGGGTTATGCGATGCCGTCAGCATGACGCCTAAGTCGCAGCGCATCGAGCGCGTCAGCACCGCCACCGCCGGCGTCGGCATCGGGCCGACGATGATCACATCCATGCCCATGGCGATGAAGCCGGAAGTGAGCGCCGGCTCCAGCATATAGCCGGACAGCCGGGTATCCTTGCCGATGAGGACGCGATGGCGGTGGGTACCACGGCGGAAATGCAGGCCGGCCGCCATGCCGACCCTCAAGACCGTCTCGGCCGTCATCGGCTCGCGGTTGGCGGTGCCACGAATGCCATCCGTGCCGAAAAGCTTCGTCCTCGCCACCCCACCTCTCCCCTTCGCCTCGTCCTGCCCGCGTGACAATCTGCTCCGGCGGCTTGGCCGCCGTCTGTGACGTCTGCCACGTGTGCGCGAAGTTACGAGAATTGTCCCTTTCTTGCCGGGCCTTGCTCACCGGCCGCAATGGCCCGCCACACCGCCACCGCCTGTACAGTCTCGGCGACGTCATGAACCCTGAGGATGTCTGCTCCGCCCTCAATCGCGGCCAGACCGGCCGCGAGCGAGCCGGGGAGCCGCATCTTCGGCGGTTCGTCGCGGCTCAACCGTGCGATCATGCTCTTGCGGGACACACCCACGACGAGCGCACATCGCTGGTTGCGATAGAGAGACAGGCGCGAAAGAATGTCAACATTATGGCCGACGCTCTTGCCGAAGCCGATGCCGGGATCGATGGCGATCTGCTCCTCGGCCAACCCGGCCGCGCGGCAGGCAGCGACCCGAGCGGCAAGCCATGTGTAAACCTCGGACGCCGCATCGTCATAGCGGGGATCAACCTGCATCGTCCGCGGCTCGCCCTGCATGTGCATCAAGATCACCGACACCCCCGTCTCGACCGCAAGCGGCAAGGCCCGAGGATCGCCGGTGAGCGCGGTGATATCGTTGATGATGCAGGCGCCAGCCGCGATCGCGGCGGCCATCACGTCGGCATGCCGGGTGTCGATCGAGATCATCGCCCCGGTGCCGGCCAAGTCACGGATGACGGGAATGACGCGGCGAAGCTCTTCTCGGCGACGAGGCGGCGGCCGTGAGCGATCGCGGTTTCGTGGCCAAAATGATCGCCGCCGTCGGAGAAGCTGTCCGGCGTAACGTTGACCACCCCCATGATCAGCGGCGCGTCCAACTCCCGCCCGGCAAACATCCGTGCCATCGTTTGCGTTCCGGCCGAAAGCCTAACGGTCGTGTCCGTGCCCGCTCTCAATAGCCCGGCCGCGGGTCGGCCTCGAGCCCCGCAGACGGTCCCGGTTGCGAAGACCTCTTGCCGCTGGTCGGTACGGAGGAACGGCGGCCGCTGTCACGCACGTCCTCGGCCGTGGCTGTCGGCCGATGGATCGGTTGGCCATTGAGAATATCGCGGACATCGGAGCCCGAGAGGGTCTCGTGCTCCAACAGGGCCGTCGCCACCGCATCAAGATCTTTGCGGTGTTCGGTCAGGATATCCCGCGCCCGCTGTTCGGCCTCATCGATCAGGCGCCGCACCTCCTCGTCGATCAGCCGTGCGGTCGCATCCGAGACGTGCTTCTGCTGGGTGACCGAGTGGCCGAGGAAGATCTCCTCCTGATTGTCGGCGTAGCGCAGCGGGCCCAGTTTTTCACTGAAGCCGAATTCGGTCACCATCCGGCGCGCCATCTCGGTTGCCACCTTGATGTCGTTGCCGGCGCCCGTGGTGACGTTCTCCGGGCCGAAGACCAGTTCTTCGGCGATGCGGCCACCGAAGGCCACCGCAAGCCTGGACTGCAGTTCGGTAAGCGAGAAGGTATAGCGGTCGCGCTCCGGCAGCGAGACGGTGACGCCCAAGGCCCGTCCGCGCGGAATGATCGTGATCTTGTGCAATGGATCGTGCGCAGGGACGTTGAGCGCGACCAGCGCATGCCCGCCTTCGTGATAGGCGGTGAGGAGTTTCTCCTCATCCGTCATCACCATCGAGCGCCGCTCCATCCCCATCAGCACCTTGTCCTTCGCCGCCTCGAAGTCGATCATCGCGATCAGGCGCTTGCCGGCGCGCGCGGCCATCAGAGCGGCCTCGTTGACAAGGTTGGCGAGATCGGCGCCAGAAAAGCCGGGCGTACCGCGCGCAATCACGCGGGCATCGACGTCCGGACCGATCTGCACCGCGCGCATGTGCACCTTCAAGATCTGTTCGCGCCCGAGAATATCCGGGTTGGGCACAACGACCTGGCGGTCGAAGCGACCCGGCCGCAAGAGCGCCGGGTCGAGCACGTCGGGCCGGTTGGTCGCCGCGATCAGAATGACGCCCTCGTTGGACTCGAAGCCGTCCATCTCCACCAGCAACTGGTTCAAGGTCTGCTCGCGCTCGTCGTTGCCGCCGCCAAGTCCGGCGCCGCGGTGACGGCCGACGGCATCGATCTCGTCGATGAAGATGATGCACGGCGCGTTCTTCTTGCCCTGCTCGAACATGTCGCGGACCCGGCTGGCGCCGACGCCAACGAACATCTCGACGAAGTCCGAGCCTGAAATCGTGAAGAACGGCACCCGCGCCTCGCCGGCGATCGCGCGCGCGAGCAGCGTCTTGCCGGTTCCCGGCGGCCCGACGAGGAGACACCCCTTCGGAATCTTGCCACCTAAGCGCTGGAACTTCTGCGGATCCTTCAGAAATTCGACGATTTCCTGCAGTTCCTGCTTGGCTTCATCGATGCCGGCCACGTCCTCGAAGGTGATCCGCCCGGTCTTCTCGGTCAGCAGCCGCGCGCGCGACTTGCCGAACCCCATCGCCTTGCCGCCGCCGGCCTGCATCTGCCGCATGAAGAAGATCCACACCCCGATCAGGAGCAGCATCGGGAACCACGACAGCAAGATGCTCCACAGCGTCGGTGTTGTGTCCTCCGCCGGCTGCGCCGTGATGCGCACGTTGTGCTCTTGCAGCTTGTCGATCAGATGCGGATCGTTGGGCGCATAGGTTGTGATTGGCCTGCCGTCACGGTGCAGGCCAGTCAAGGTCCGGCCCTTGATCGTGACCTCGCGAACATCGCCGCTCTCCACCTGGGCGAGAAACTCGGAGTAGCCCATGGGAGTATTATTGCCGCGAGGCGTCGTGCTCTGAAAAAAGTTGAACAGAGCGAACACAAGGAGCGCAATCACGATCCAGAGTGCAAGGTTGCGGCTAATATTCACGTTGTTCTTCCTGTTCCGCGCCTGATCCCGCCCGGCCGCCGTCGACGGCAAGCACGGCGGGCAGCGCCTCCTCCCACAACATAATACGCGACTGAGCGAGGGCAAGGAACCTTCCCGTCCCCTTCAGCGCTCTTCGTGGACTGAACGCGATCGCGAGGCGCGGCGGGCCGGCGTCCTTCAGTTGGCTGCCGTTGGGCGGCATCGCCTGTGGCAAGATTGCTTCGCCCCTTTCCCCCATCAGCACCGGCAGGCTCACGCGGGCCTCCATCGGCACCCGGCTCAGCGCTTGTTCGACAGCCGGCGCCTCCGGTCGCCGCCACACCTCCTCCGGTGCCGGCATGAGCCGGTAACGGCCGCCGCCAAGCCAGCGCCGTGGCGGGATACGGACCAGGAAACGTCCGTCCCACAGCACGCTTTCACCGCCCTCGACCGCAACCGCCACTGGCAGATGGCGGCGTTCGCGACAGATAAGCAGGCGTCGGTCGCGCCGCAGCAGCCGGCACCGCCCCAGGCTCCCCGAAGGTCTGCCAGCGCGGCTCAGAATTCGACCTCGCAGAGCCCGCACCGAAGACGTCGCGGCCGGCCAAGCGGTGCCGCCGATCCCGCACAAGACCCGCGCCAACAGCCGCCAGGCGACCTCCTCCGGTACGGCTGCGAGCGCGTCCTCGTCCACCCAGGCGAAACCGAGGCGGTCAATCTCACAGCAGCGTGCGAAACTGTCGTCGATGGCGGCATCAAGCCTTTCCGTCGCCTGCACAGCCGACGCCCGCAAGCGCGCCAGCTCGTCCCGGATCCCCATCGCTGCCGGAAAAGCGGCCAAGGCACGGCGGACGCGAGCGCGGGTATAGGCTTGGTCGGCGTTCGTCGGATCCTCCAGCCAGGCTTGGCCGCGGGCGGTTAAGGTCGCGCGCAGCCGCGCCGGGTCAATCGGCAACAGCGGCCGCACCATGCGGGTGAGCGGCGTGTACCGAATCGGAAGAATACCAGCCAGTCCATCGATCCCGCTGCCCCCGAACAGGCGCATCAGAACCGTTTCCGTCTGATCGAAGGCATGGTGTCCGAGCAGCAGGTGGACGATGCCCATCCGCTCGCAACGCTCCAGGAGCAGCCGATAGCGGGCCGTGCGGGCGTGCGCCGGGATGCCGGCGCTCGGCTTTGCTCCCTCCCAGCGCAGGATCTCACCCTGGATGCCGCGTGCATGCAACCAAGCGCGGGTGCGCCGGGCCTCGTCCCCGGCCTCCGGCCGCAAACCGTGATCGACGATGAGCGCGCTGAGTGAGCCATGGCGCGCACGCACCCACTCGGCAGCCAGGAGTGCGAGCGCAAGGCTGTCTGGTCCGCCGGAAACACCGACGGCCAGCCGCGGCGCCGGCTCGAACGGGCCTACGGCGCGCATCAGCGCCGCGAACTCTTCGCTGTCGATCGGCGCCGGCGCGTCCGCCACCGGCACGTTAGCTGCAGCCGAGACGCCGCCGCTCTTCCCCGGCCTTGCTCTTGACCGCCGACGGCGCCCCGGGGAAGGCGCGCCCAAGTTCCTGTAGGGTCGCGCAGGCTTCGGGTTTCTTGTTCAGGCGGCCGAGGCTCATCGCCAGCTTGAGGAGCGTGTCGGAGGCCTTGGCGCCCTTCTTGTGCTTCTCGTAGCCTTCGAGGAAGGTCGTCGCGGCACGGGCGTAGTCGCCTTGGGCGTAGTACGACTCTCCGAGCCAATAGTTGGCGTTCTCCGCCAGCGGATCGTCCGGATAGCGCGTCAGGAACTGCTGAAAGCCGGCTTCGGCCTCCGGGTATTTTTCCCGCTGCAGCTGCGCGAACGCGCTCGCGTAGACCTCGCGCGGCGTCGAGGGCTGAGCCGCGGCGGCACCCTGCGGCGCTGCCGGCGGAGGCGCAGGCGGAACGACGGCCGGCGCCGGCGCAGGAGCCGGGGGTGCAGACGCAGGTTCTGGCTGGCTCTGGCTCGGCACTGCCCCGAGGACCACCGGGCCCGTTTGCGGTGACGCTGGCCGGCTCACGCCGGCGCCCGAATTTCCGAGTTCTGAACGCCCGCTCACAACGGGAGACGCCGCACCGCCTTCGCCCGGCGGCTTCTGGCTCAAGCGGTATTCGAGATCGGTTGTGAGCTTATCCAGGCGCTCGTTCAGCCGCCGGACCTGAAACGATACGTCCTCCATTCGGCCGGTAACGGAGCGGATGTCCTGCTCGAGCTCGCCGATACGCACGGCAAGCCGCGCCGTCGCCGCTCCGCCCCCGGTCGCTGCAGCCGCCGCAGCCGGATCGACGGCGGGCACCTCCTTGACCTCCCGGGTTTCCGTCACCTGGCGGCTGTCATTCTGGCGCTCGCTCAAGTAGCGCACTTGGCGCTCAAGAAACTCAATGCGGTTGAGCAAAGCTGCAGGGTCGCTTGAAAGCGACTGCGCGACCGCCGTGCGTGGCGCCAATCCGCCCGTCGCCAGCGCCACGGCCGCACTCATCAGCAGCGCTACAAGCCAAGACGATCCGGCCCCACGGAAGCACGCGGCGATGCCGTGGCACGTACCGGCAAACGGTCGATCCAAGAAACGAAGCTGTGTCACAACAAACCGCGCAATCGTTCGCACCAAGAACACGCCGCTAGCTGCCCGCCGCGGCGCCCATGACAACCGTAACGGCGCGCCTGTTCTGTGCCCAGGCGTCCTCGTTCGAGCCAATCGCTGCCGGCCGCTCTTCGCCGTATGAGACGACGCGCAAGCGGTTGGGTGCAACCCCCAAGGCGATGAGATAATCGCGCACCGCGCTCGCCCGCCGCTCGCCGAGCGCAATGTTGTACTCCCGCGTTCCGCGCTCGTCGCAATGCCCCTCAACGGTGACATTGATCGTGCCTTGGGTCGTGAGGAGACGCGCCTGCCGCTCGATGATCCCGCGCGCCTGGGCGTCAAGGTCGTAGCTGTCAAAGGCGAAGTAGACCCGGTCGGCCCCGGCTTCGCTCAGCTGCCGCGCGCTCTCGACCGGTTGCAGGCCGCCCTGGTCGAACCCCGAAGGCCGGGACGGCGTGGTTCTCGTCGAAGGCAATCCGCCGGCCGCCGCCGCAGCACCGGTGTCCTGTCCGGTCGCGACCTGTTTCGCCTCATCGGCATCGGTCGACGAACACGCTGCGACAAGGAAAAGCGCCAGCAGAAGAAACCTGCTTCTCATCAGACCTGATCCTCCTGGGTCTACGTCTCGTTCGGGCTTTGGAGCCCCGGCATGCTGCAAGCCGAGCACACTCCCGGACGGGTCGCGGCAGCCACCCGCCGGCAGGTCCACGCCATCAGCTCACACCCGCACACAACGGCTGGCACTATAGGAGTCCGCCCCTAGGGTCGCAAGGGTGACCAAGCCGGGTCCGACGCATCGAGCGGAGTCACCAGTTCACGCTCGTTTTGCCCGGTCAGATCAACGGTAAACAGCCGCGAGCGGCCACCTTGCGCGTCGTTCAGGGCCGGCTCCTGACGGAAAAAGAGAATCACCCTGCCGTTGGGTGCCCACGCCGGTCCCTCAACCCGAAACCCCTGTGCCAGCAGCCGTTCCCCCGAGCCGTCCGGCCGCATAACGCCGATGTGGAACTGCCCTCCTTGCGTCTTGGTGAACGCGATCAGGTCACCGCGCGGCGACCACACCGGCGTCGCATAGCGCCCATCGCCGCGGCTGATTCGGCGCACGCTCGAGCCGTCGGCGTCCATCACATAGAGCTGCAGGCTGCCGCCGCGATCGGAGTTGAAAGCGATCTGCCTGCCGTCCGGGGAATAGCTGGCCGAGGTGTCGATCCCTGAGGTCGTCGTCAGCCGCCGGCGGGTGTGGTCCCGCAAATCATATGTGTAAATATCAGTGTTACCGTCAACCGCCATGCTCACGATCAGGCGCTCGCCGTCCGGAGCATAGCGCGGTGCGAAGGTGATCTCTGAAATGCCGGACAGGGCTTCGTCCGCGCGCGTGGTCAGGTTGCGGATATGCACGCGTGGCTGGCTGTCGGCATAGCGCAGATAGGCAATGTCCTGGGACGAGGGCGAAAATCGCGGCGTCAGGACCAGGTTGTTGCCCTCGGTCAAGAACTGGTGGTTGGCGCCGTCCTGGTCCATGATCGCGAGCCGCTTGGTCCTGCGGCTGCGCGGGCCGGATTCGGCAATGTAGGCGATCCGGGTGTCGAAATAGCCATCTTCACCCGTAATCCGCTTGTAGATTGCGTCCGCGATCACGTGTGCGATCCGGCGCCAATTGCCGGCCGGCGTTGAATAGGCGCGGCCCAGCATCTCCTGCTCGGCAAAGACGTCCCACAACCGGAACTCGATCTTGAGCCTGCCGTCGGGCAACGCGGTCGTGCGGCCATGAACAAGGGCTTGCGTGTTGACCAGGCGCCAATTGGCGAACAGCGGCAGCGTGTCCAAGGACGGCTGCGAAACCGAGAGCGGGCGTGGATCGAGCGGCTTGAACAGCCCTGAGCGCTCGAGATCCGCGGCAACGACGTTCGTAATCTCGGTGCCGACATCGGAGGCTTGGTCACCGCCGGCCGAAGGAAACGGCAAGATGACGATCGGCAGCGGTTCGACAACGCCACGCGTGATGTCGATCCGCAGATCGGCGGCTGCGGGCAGTCCCGCAACGAGGACAAGGGCCAGCGCAACCGCCCCTATCGTAGCCTGCAATCGGCGCCAGACCGCGTCCCTCATGTCCCCAGCATCTCCTTCGGATCGAAAACGAGTGTCATCGTCTGCCAGCGATCGAACTTTTCTGCCGGCAAGTTGAACGGATGGCAACGAGGATTGAGAACGGCTCGCAGCGCGCTTTCCGCCGTCGCCCGGTAAGAGGCGCTGGCGTTCATCTGCGGCGATGCCTCGACCCGGGCCGCGCGCGGGGTACCGTTGGCATTCATCTCGACCCTGATCGAAACCTTAAGGTCGCCATCCCCCTTGAGGCCGGGCGGCAGATTCCAGCAGCGCTCGATCTGCCGGCGTACCGCATCGATCTCGCTCATGCTTACCGCTTGGCTCACCTCGCGTCCGGCCGCCGCTGCCGCCGGCGCCTTGCCAATGACACGGGCGAACTGCTGATCAAGCGCGCTTGCGGGCGCCGCTTCTTCGGCCTTCCGCGCCTGCGGCTTGGCATCGGTCTGCGCCGAGGCGGAGGCCTGGGCCTGTGGCCGCTTCTCGGCCGTGGTTTGGCGCCCGAGCTCATGGATCGCCTTCTGCACGGCGTCGAAGTCTGCCTTCGGTTCTGGCTTCTTGTCGTCGGTCTTCTTGTCGTCGCTCTTCTTGTCGTCGGACTTCTTGTCGTCGGACTTCTTCTCGTCAGGCTTCTTCTCGGCAACGCGCGGCGGTTCCGGCGGTCGCGGCTGCGGCTCCGCCTTGCGCTCCGGCGCCGGTGCGGCCGCCTTTTGCTGCGGCTCGCGCTTCTGCGGCGGCTCCGGTTTCTGGACGGGCGCCTGCTTTGCTGCCGGCGGCTCATTCACCTTGGCCGGCACCTTGGCCGGTTCCGGCGGCGGAGCAGGCTTCGCAACGGTCTTGACGGGAGCCGGAGCCGGCGTTGGCGTTGGCGTTGGTGGCGGTGGCGGTGGCGCTGCCGCTTGCTTGACCGGCGCGGGCGCTTCCTGCTTCTGCGGCGGCACCGGCTTCGCGGGCTCGGGCTTCGGCCGCGGCGCGGCCTGCCGGGGCGGTTCCGGCGGCGGTGGCGCCTGCCTGATTGGCTCAATGGCCGCAGGCGTTGGCGGTTTTGGCGCAGGCTCGCGCTTGACGGGTTCCGGTGGCGGCTTCGGCACAACCACCGCATCGTCCTGCCGCGCCTCGCGCTCAGCCTTCGCCGCTGGCGGGGCAGCCGGGGCAGCCGGCGCAGCGGGTTCGGCCGGTGCCGGTGCCCGGGTCAGCTCGGCGACCGTCAGGACATCCACCACCGGCGCGACCTCCTGCGGCATCGACGGCAGCCGCGGCCGAAAGATCCCGACCAGCGCCACCAGGACGATGGCAAGATGCAGCAGAATGGAAAGAACGAGTGGCCGTCGCATCGTGGCGCCGTCTCTTAAGGCCGCGCGCCGCCCCGCCGGGGCGGTTCTGTTGCGTTCTCGGGCGGCGCGGTCAGCAGCGAGACCCGGCGGAAACCGGCCGTGTGGATGGTGCTGATCACCCGCATGACCTGCCCGTAATTGATCGCTTCGTCGCCGCGCACCAGAATCCGGCGCTCCGGATCGCTGCCTTGAACGCCAGAAAGATGACTGATCAGGCCTTCGAGGCCGACCGCCTGCTCGCCAACGAACACTTGGCCTTCCCGGTTGACCGAGACCATCACCGGCTTTTCCTGATCGGGGATCGGCGACGTTTCAGCCTTGGGCAGGTCGACCTGCACCCCGGTTGCCAACAACGGCGCTGTGATCATGAAGATGATCAGCAGAACCAGCATCACGTCAACCAGCGGCGTAACGTTGATCTCGCTCATCGGCCGTGTCCGACGAGAACCAGCCACCGCGACCTTGGATCTCCGCTCGATGGTGCCGGCCATGGTTCTAGCGTCTGTCGTCGATCTGCCGGGCCAGGATCGCGAGGAACTCGCCGGCAAAGGCGTTTACCCGACCGGCGTAACGATCAAGATCGCGCGAGAGCTTGTTGAACGCCAGCACCGCCGGAATCGCCGCCAGCAACCCGAGCGCGGTGGCGAACAGCGCCTCGGCGATGCCGGGTGCAACAACCGCAAGGCTCGTGTTCTTCGACACCGCAATCGCCTGAAAGCTGTTCATGATACCCCACACGGTGCCGAACAGGCCGACAAACGGCGCCGTCGATCCGGTAGAGGCCAGGAAGGTCATGTAGCGCTCGACCCGGTCCAATTCACGCCCGGTCGTGACCTGCATGACGCGTTCGATCCGATCTTCGATCCCGCTCGGGATTCCCTCGCCGTGGCGCTCCGTCACCCGCCGCCATTCGCGCATCGCCGTCACGAACACGGCTGCCATCGGATCGCGCGGGCGCGGCCCCATCCGCTCATACAGATCGTCAATCGAAGCCCCGGACCAGAACGCATTCTCAAACGCGTCCGCCCGCCGGTGGAGAACCCGCAACGTGAACAGCTTCTCGAAAATGATGGTCCAGCTCCAGATCGAGGCGAGCACAAGCAGGATCATCACCGCCTTCACGACCATGTCCGCATTCATGAACATGTGCCAGGCGGAAAAGCCCTGCGTCGCTCCCTCGATGCCGATTGCGGCAACGGATATCGCCTGATCCTCCATCAGTCCTGCCTCGTCGATGCGTCAACGATCCCTTGAAACACGCGGTAGACATCCTCGGGTATGCGCACCGGTCTGCCGGCACCATTGATGCAGGCGAGACGCACATCGAGCCGGACGAGATCGATGGCCTGGCGGCGCACGACTTGCGCCATCTCCATCGAAGCGCCGCCCAGTGCGGTGATCCGGGTTGCGATCTCGAGCAAGTCGTCAAGCCGGGCCGGAGCGCGATAATCGGCGTGGCACCGGCGGACGACAAAATAAAGGTCCCGCTCCTGCCCCAGTTTGCCTTGTTCAAGCCCGAGCACGCGGGTCATTTCGGTGCGGGCGCGTTCGGCAAACCGCAAGTAGTTCGCATAGTACACAAGCCCGGCCGCGTCCGTATCCTCGTAATAGACGCGGACAGGATGCACGAACTCGCCGCCATTCATCCCGGCTTGGGACAACTCAAACTTCCGTATCATCAAACAGGAGCCCGGTATCGCTGTCGCTGCTCGGTGCCGAAAGGCCCAGATAGCCGAATGCTGGGGGACAGAGCGCCCGGCCGCGCGGCGTACGAACGACGAAGCCTTGCTGGATAAGAAACGGCTCGATGACTTCTTCGATCGTGTCGCGTTCTTCTGACAGCACCGCCGCGAGTGTGTCAACCCCGACCGGTTTGCCGCCGTAGTGCAAGGCGATGCAGCGCAGGTAGCGGCGGTCGAGCGCGTCAAGGCCGCGCTTGTCGACATCCAAGCGCGCAAGCGCCGCATCGGCAACCGCATCATCGACCGGGAGGCTGCCGGCGACCACGGCAAAGTCGCGCACGCGGCGAAGAAGGCGCACGGCGATTCGCGGCGTCCCGCGTGAGCGGCGGGCGATCTCATGGGCGCCGCTTTCGGTCAATGCGAGTTCGGCGATGTCGGCCGCGCGCCGGACCACTGCCGTCAGCTCCTGCTCGTTGTAGAATTCCAGCCTGAGTGGAATGCCGAAGCGGTCGCGCAACGGAGTCGAGATCAGTCCTGCGCGCGTGGTGGCGCCGATCAACGTAAACGGCACAAGGTCGATACGGATGGTCCGCGCCGCCGGCCCTTCGCCGATGATCAGGTCGAGCTTGTAGTCCTCCATCGCCGGGTAGAGGAGTTCCTCCACGATCGCCGGCAGGCGATGGATCTCGTCGATGAACAGCACATCGCGTGGCTGCAGGTTGGTGAGGATCGCCGCCGCGTCGCCGGGCTTGTTCAGAAGCGGCCCTGACGTGGCACGGAAGCCGACCCCCATTTCGCGGGCGACGATCTGCGCCAGTGTCGTCTTGCCCAGGCCCGGCGGGCCATGCAGGAGAACGTGGTCGAGCGCCTCCTGCCGGCCGGTCGCAGCAGCGATGAACACGGCCAGGTTGTCGCACACGGGGCGCTGGCCGACGAAGGTAGCGAACGTCTGCGGCCGGAATTCCGTCTCCTTGGCGTCAGCAGGCTCTCGCTGCGGCTCGACCAGGCGCTGCGCCTCGGCGTCGGCATCAGGCATGGACCGCCCTGAAGGAGGTTTCGTCGACCGGAGCTTGCTCATCGCACCTCCTCCGGCGGCGCCAGCTTGGCGAGCGCGCCGCGGATCAGGGCTTCAGGTCCGGCTTCGCCCCCTAACCGGGCGGCAACCTCGCTCACGGCATCAAGCGCCTCGGTCGGCTTGAAGCCCAGGTTGGCGAGCGCCGAGACCGCATCGGCAACGCCCGAGGACGCCCCCCAGATCGCCCCGCCGGCCGCACCGGCGCCGGCACCACCCCCACCACCGGCGCGCTGCCCCAGGGCCGCCGTCTTTTCGATGCTGGCGCGCAGTTCGTTGATGATCCGCGTCGCCAGCTTCGGGCCGATGCCGGGCGCGCGCGTCAACGTGGCGCGATCGGCGCTCACGATCGCCGCCACCAGATCGCCAGGCGTGACGACCGCAAGGATGGACAGCGCCCCCTTGCCGCCGACGCCTTGGACGCCCGTCAGCATGCGAAAGCACTCCTGTTCGGCGGTATCGGCAAAGCCATAGAGCACGATCGCGTCCTCGCGCACCTGCATGTCGGTCACGAGGCTGACCCGCGCGCCGGGGCTGAGCCCGGCCAGCGTCCGGCCCGAGCATTGGACGAGGTAGCCGACGCCGCCGACATCGATGACGGCGAAGCCGCCGCCGATCGTGTCAACGATGCCCGTAAGCTTGGCGATCACCGCGCCCCCTCCCGCAAGCGGGCGTGCGCCTGCCGCAGGTGCGCATGACAGATGGCAACGGCGAGCGCATCCGCCGCGTCGGCCGCGACAGCGCCAAGCCCGGGCAGCAGGGCCGCCACCATCGCCTGCACTTGATTCTTGCCCGCATGGCCGGCCCCGACCACGGCCTTTTTGACCAGGTTCGGCAGATACTCGCTCACCGGCAGCCCGGCGCGGGCTGCGACCATCAGGGCGACACCACGGGCTTGACCGAGCTTCAACGTCGAGACGGCATTGTGATTGACGAACGTCTCCTCGACCGCCGCCTCGTCCGGTCGGAAGCGGCCAATGACGTCCTCAAGCCCGCTTGCGATCTGCACCAGCCGCTGCGCGAGCGTCGCATCCGGGTCGGTTCGCACGACGCCATCGGCGATGTGCGTCAGCCCGCCGCCGCGCGCAACAATGATTCCCCAGCCCGTCGCCCGCAGGCCGGGATCAAGACCGATCAGCCGTATCGCGCCGGCAGCCGCCACGAAGAGGAGATCCCAAGCCGGTGGCTAGAAAAACCATTGTCGCTCAAGCACTCAACTTTTCCAGAACATCGTCGGCGATGTCGTAGTTTGCCGCCACACGCTGGACATCGTCATCATCCTCCAGCGCATTCAATAACTTAACGAGCGTGCCGGCGTCGTCCTCGCGGACCTTGACGAGCATCCGCGGCCGCCAGTCGAGCCGGGCCGCTTCCGCCGCGCCGAATCGTGCCTCCAAATGCTCGCGCACTTGGCCGAGTTGATCGGGGTTACACACGATTTCGTGTCCGGCGGCGCCGGACTCGACGTCGTCCGCGCCGGCATCGAGAGCGGCTTCGAATACGGCGTCGGCGTCGGCGACATCGGCGGCAAAGTGGATCATGCCGACCCGGTCGAACAGGAAATTGACACTTCCAGTCTCGCCCAGGCTGCCACCGTGCTTGTCGAAGGCAGCGCGCACGGCGCTCGCAGTCCGGTTGCGATTATCGGTCAGCGCTTCCACGATCAGCGCCACGCCCGAAGGGCCATAGCCCTCGTAACGCACCTCCTCGAACTGCGTCCCGTCCTCGCCGCCGGCGCCGCGCTTGATCGCGCGCTCGACCGTGTCCTTCGGCATATTCACGGCCTTCGCGGCCATGATGGCGGAACGCAGACGCGGATTGGAGTTCGGATCGGGCAGCCCGGTCCGGGCAGCAACCGTCAACTCACGGATGACCTTGGTAAAGGTCTTGGCGCGCTTCGCGTCCTGCGCGCCCTTCCGGTACATGATGTTCTTGAACTGGGAATGACCAGCCATGCGAAATGTCTCTTAAAGTCCGTTTCCTGCCCGAACGGGGCCTTCGTCCGCGGGAATCCTTAACCCCAGCACGGCGCTGCGCGCAACTGCCGTGATAGCTGCAACACCGCTCCTATTCCGCGCAGGCGATGAACGGAAACGGCCATTGCGCCGTCAGCGCCCCGCCGAGGCGGATCGGCGCGATAAACTGCGCGAGGCCACTCCTCGCATCGGTTTCAACGTAGACCGCACAGAAAGTCCCCTCGCCTTCGGCCGGTTCGAGCCGCCCGTTCGGCATCTTGGTAACGAACCGGGCGACCGCCTTATCCGTCTGCATGCCGATCACCGAGTCATACGCACCGCACATGCCGATGTCGGTAATGAAGCCCGTCCCCTTGGCGAGGATTCTGGCATCCGCTGTCGGCACGTGGCTATGGGTGCCGGCCACCAGGGAGACCCGGCCATCCAGGACCTGACCCATCGCCATCTTCTCGCTGGTCGCTTCGCAGTGGATGTCGACGACGATCGCGGCCACGCTGCCGCCCAGCTTCTCGGTGCGCAAGACCTGCTCGACAGCGGCAAACGGATCGTCGAGCGGATCCATGAACAGCCGGCCCATCACCTGGATGACAAGGATCCGCTCGCCCTTCTCGGTCGTGCAGCAGCGCGCGCCATGGCCGGGCGTGCCGGCTGGAAAGTTGATCGGCCGCAGCAACCTCGGGTCGCGCTCAATGTAGGTGATGACCTCGCGCTGGTCCCAGACGTGATTGCCGGTGGTAATGAGGTCGACGCCGGCGGCATAGAACGCTTGGCAGATGTCGGCGGTGATGCCGAAGCCGTGCGCTGAATTCTCGCCGTTGACGATGACGAAATCGAGGCCCAGGCGCCGGCGCAGTTCCGGCACCCGCGTGCAGACCGCTTCGCGGCCCGACCGGCCGACGATGTCGCCGCAAAACAGCAGCTTCATGATCCGACCTGCCGCATCGCGTCTTCGGTCAGGATCCAGTCGAGCCGCTGATCGGTCGCCATCATCGGCAGCTGCGCCCGTTCCTGCAAAGCATAGCCGACGCCAATCGCCGTCACCGGCCCATCGCTGCGCAGGGCCGCGAGCGTGCGGTCGTAGTAGCCGCCGCCCTGGCCCAAGCGGCCACCCTCGGCATCGAAGGCGAGCAGCGGCACCAGCATGATCTGTGGCCGGACGACCGGCGCGGCCGCCATCGGCTGCCTCGTTCCGTGCGGGCCGTCTTCCAGATCCTCGATCAACGCCCAGCGCCGGAACTGCAGCGCCGCGCCGGCCTCCATCACCACCGGCAGCGCGCACACCGCGCCGCGGCCTTCAAGCCGCGCCAGCAGCGGGCGGACATCGATCTCGGTCGCGATCGGCCAATAGCCGGCGACGACGCTGCCGGCCCGAAAGCCGAGCGCATCGAGCTGCGCCATGAACAGCGGAATGAGGGCGACGGCCGCTTCCGGCCCGTGCTTTTGGTCAGCGATCAGCCGCAGGCTGCGCATGCGCCGTCTCAAGTCCAGCTTTTCGGTCTCGATGGACATCGTTGCTCAGAGGGCGCATCCGAAGGGGTCGGCGACGGGTGGGCGGCGCCACGTGGGTAGTTGGTGTTCAGATCCTCTCTGGACAGCGAGTCCAGGTGGGAGCCATGTGCCGGATCCACCGGATCCGGTAGGGACAGCCCCCGTTCTATCAGCATTGCCGGAGGGATGCGTGTACCTGACAGGCCCCGCAGCCACCGCCCACAGGAGATTTAAGCGGCGTGCAGCCGCGCGGCAACTGCCTCGATCCGTGCCGCAACCGCGTCAATCGCCTGCGCCAGGTCATCCGCGCCTTCGGCCGCGGCCGGCGCGGCGGCAGAAGCAGCAGCCGAGCGGGCCTCATGCAGCTCGTCAGCCAGGATCAGCGCCACCATCACCAACAAACGCGCCTCGTCGACCGGGCCGACGCCGCGCAGCAGCCGCTTGGCCCGTGCGTCCAGCTCGTGCGCAAGCGCGGTAACATGCGCTTCCTCGCCGTCATTGCAGCGGATAGTGTACGGCTTGCCGTTGATGACGATCTCGAGGTCAGGCATCGGCGTCTTCGTCAACCACCGCGCGCAGCCGCGCCACGGTCTCGTTCAACCGGGCCAGGACAGCGGCGACCGCTTCCGTCTGCATCGGGGCGCCTGCAGCCTCGCTGCGATGTTCCTCATCCGCAGATGCAAGACTCAGCGCAGCCCTGTCCGCAGCCTCCTCAAGCTGGCCGACTGCCCGCTGCAGGCGCATCAGCGCGGTGTCTATCGCGCCCGCGCCCGGGTCGACAGGATGCGGCAATTCCTTCCTCCTGCCGGCTGTACCGCCCACTTTGAGGATAGGAGCCCGTGTTCGCCGCCGTCAACCCCGGAGCAGGCCGAAAAAGCCGTTGACGCGTTCGCAGGATCGGACAATTGTGTCGCCGCATGAAGGGGGAATGCGCACGCCGTTCCGGCATGACACGTGCTGGCGTCAGCGGCTCCACAGGTTCGTGACGACAATCTCAAGTAACTTTTCCGCGGGCGAGGCTAAGCGAAAGCAGCGAAGGAGGTTTTCTATGGCGGTTCGGGTAGCGATTAATGGTTTTGGCCGCATCGGCCGGTTGGCGATGCGTGCGGCAATGGAGGCCGGTCGTAATGATGTCGACTTCGTCGCCATCAACGACTTGGGCGCGGTGAACGTCAACGCTCACCTGCTGAAGTACGATTCCGTGCATGGCACGTTCCCCGGCGAAGTCAGCTCGGGCAGCGACTCCATCACGGTCAACGGCAAGACGGTGAAGGTCCTGCAGGAGCGCGACCCGACCAAGCTGCCGTGGAAGGACATGGGCGTTGATGTCGTGTACGAGTGCACGGGCATCTTCACCGACAAGGACAAGGCAGCCGTTCACCTCGGCTCCGGCGCGCCGCGCGTCCTGGTTTCGGCGCCGTCGAAGGGCGCTGACAAGACGATCGTCTACGGCGTCAACCAGAAGGAACTGACGAAGGACGACAAAGTCGTCTCGAATGCGTCGTGCACGACCAACTGTCTCGCCCCGCCGGTCTACGTTCTCGACAAGGCGCTTGGCGTCGAGCGCGGCTACATGACGACCATCCACTCCTACACCGGTGATCAACGCATCATCGACACCCTGCACAAGGACCTGCGCCGGGCACGCGGCGCGGCGCTGTCGATGATCCCGACCACCACTGGTGCTGCGCGCGCGGTCGGCCTCGTCCTGCCGCACCTGAAGGGCAAGCTTGACGGCGCCGCCATCCGGGTGCCGACGCCGAACGTCTCGGTCGTCGATCTGGTCTTCATCACCAAGAAGTCGACCACCGTCGCTGAGGTCAACGGCCTCATCGAGGCGGCAGCGAACGGCGAGCTGAAGGGTATCCTCGGCTACTGCACCGAGCCGCTGGTGTCGATCGACTTCAACCACGACCAGCGCAGTTCGATCTTCGACTCCTCGGAAACCCAGGTTATCGACGGCAACATGGTGCGGATTCTCACCTGGTACGATAACGAGTGGGGCTTCTCGAACCGGATGTCGGACACGGCGACCTACTGGGCGAGCATCTAACTCAGCCCAGCTCTTTGGCCTTGAGGAGCGGGCTTCGGCCCGCTCTTTCTTTTTCCGGCTCGTCCTTGCGGCGAGCCACTTACGCGCGCCGCCTTTCCGCTGTCCCCAAGAGCGCGTCGGCAGCCGTTTCGGAGCCCACCAACGGCAACGGCCGTCGTTGCTTTGCTCTCGCTGGCAACGACGGCCGTTCTTGACTTCAAGCCGTGACTTCAAGCCGCGACTAGAGCATCTGCAACACGCTCTGCTGCGACTGGGCCGACATTGACATCGCACTGACACCGAGCTGCATGCGGGTCTGCAACGCCAGCAGCTTCGCACCTTCCTCGTTCGGATCGGCCAGCGTCAGCTTGTCCGCACCTTCTTCCAAGCGCTCCATCAGCGACTTGGTGAAGTCTTCACGGGTCTCGATGATCGAAAGCCCGTTCGACAGCGAGCTGCTGTAGTTGCGGAGCTTGGTCAAGGCATCGGAAATCTCCGAGGCGCGGGACTCGAACGAGGTCAGATCGGCGTTCGTCCAGTCCGTGGTCGCCGTGCTCCAGGTCACACCCAGATCAGTGCCGGTGCCGAAGTCGGCGCCTGCGATCTCGAAGGTGTTCGAGTTGTCTTCGTTGAACTGGGTGACCAGCTTGTCATCGGTCAGCAGGTTGATGCCGCGGTAGTTGGCATCCTCCAGCACGCCTTCCATCTGCACCATCAGCGCGTCGAAATCCTTCTCGTATGCGGCGATTTCGGCGTCGGTGGAGGTGCCGCCGCTGTTGATGTGCTCTTTCGCCTGGGTGACGATCGAGTCGGCCTGCTCCATCAGCTTCGTCATCGCGGTGACGCCGGTGTCGGCAGCCTTGACGGTCTGGATTGACTGGCCCATGCCATCAAGCAGGCGGCCGAGATCGGTTGCCCGGTTGTTCAGCCCTTGCGCGGTGAAGAACGAACGCGGGTCGTCGAGCGCGCTGTTGACCTTGCGGCCGGTCGAGAGCCGGAGCTGCGAGGTTTCGAGCAGACTGTTGGTCTTCTGCAGCGACAAGAGGTTGGCGCGCATCGAGGCGCCGAGGGCAACGTTACTCATCGCACTATGGTTCCTGTCCTAGGAGTTCATATGCCGGACCGTCCTGTCCGACAGCCGCAACCATAGCAAGAACTCGCGGCGGAGTACAACTTATTTAATTGCGATCAAATAGGACACAACTTATAGAAGTTCATTCGTCAAGCTCTCGTCTCTTTGTCCACCGTCCGTTAACGCACCGCGCCGATACTGACCGGGAACACTGTGCCCGGCGCTGCCCGCTTGCCAACGCCGATGCGCCCCCGTTTTCGCTTAAGAGAGAGCGATGACCGAAATGTCCTCCTTCTGTGACGCGCTGCCGCGCCAAGACTTCGGCAGTCAGGTCGATCCGATGCTGGAACAGGGCCTTGCCCTGATCGCCGAGGAGCGTTTTGACGCCGCGGTTTCGGTCCTCAGTGAAGCGGCCCGCCTCAATCCCGCCTCGGCGGAGGCATGGAACAGCTACGGGGCGGCGCTGCAGCAGCTGGGACGCCATCAAGACGCGGTTGAACGGCACTTGAAGGCGATCGAGATCGATCCTGCCTTCGCCGAGGCGCACAACAATCTCGGCGTTGCCTTGAGCGCGCTGGGACAGTACGGCGCGGCCTTTGATGCGTTCGACCGCGCGGCGAGCCTGGACAGCGACAACATCGAGGCGGCCGAAAACCGCGTGGCCGTGCTGCGGGCCCTGAATGCGCATGTGAGCGGGGCCGATCAGGGCCGGAACGGCGCCCGTCAACTGGCCGCCTTTGCCGTTCGCTACTTCGAGGGCGAACGCTACATCGAGGCGCTGGCGTTCCTCACCGCACTGCTGATCGTGCGCCCGAGCGATCTCGACGCGCGCCTTCTCCATCTCAACACGCTCCTGAAACTGGAGTTGCTTGACGCCGCCGCGGTCGCGATCGAGGAGCTGATCACGCTTGATCCGGCCAACGCCGGCGTCCTTGAGATCGAAGTCATGATCTTGCAGAAGATGGGCAAGCTTGAGCGCGCGCAGAAGGCGTTCAAGCGCCTGGTCGCGCTGAAGCCGGACCTCCCCACCGCGATTGCGACCGCGACCCACTTTGCGCTCGCGGTCGGCGACTGGGACGACATGGAGCTTCTCAAGCGCAAGTCGCTGGAATCGGTCGCCAACGACGACGGCCTGGTGGCGCCGTTCACGCTCTGCAATCTCACCAGTTCGGCAGCGCTGCAGATCAAAGGTGCGCGCCGCTTCATGGCCAAGCGCGCAGACGACATCGTGCCGCTGCCGCCGCGGCCGGTCGCGGACCTCGCCGGCCGCAAGCTCAAGATCGGCTACATCTCGGCCGACTTCCGCAACCATCCCGTCTCCTATCTGATGGCGGAAGTCATCGAGGCCCACGACCGCGAGCGCTTCGAGATCGTCGGCTACACCCTGGGCCCCGAAGACACCAGCCGCTACCGGGCCCGGATGCGCCAGGCGTTCGGCGGCTTCGCCGAGACCCAGGGCCTGAAGGATGAGGTCCTGGCGCAGAAGATTCGCGACGACGGCATTGACATCCTGGTCGACCTGATGGGCCTGACCAAGGATGCGCGCACCCGCGTGCTCGCCTTCCACCCGGCGCCTGTGCAGGTCAATTATCTTGGTTTTCCAAGCACGATGGGGGCGAGCTTCATCGACTACATCATCGCCGACCGGTTCGTGATCCCGCCCGGCGCGGAAGCTTTCTATGCCGAGAACGTCGTCCGCCTGCCGCACTGCTACCAGCCCAACGACCGCTTCCGGATGGTTGCCGAGAAGAAGCCTTCGCGAGCCGAGGCCGGCCTGCCGGCAGATGCCATCGTGTTCGCCAACCTGGCGCAGGTGCACAAGATCAACCCCGACACCTTCGGGCTGTGGCTGCAGGTGATGGCAGCCGTACCGGGCTCGGTGCTGTGGCTCCTCGATCCGCGCACGGAGGCCGCCCGCTACACCCTGCGCCGCGCGGCTTGCGAGGCGGGCATCGATCCCTTGCGGATCGTCTTCGCGCCGCGGGTGTCGCCGCCGGACCATCTCGCCCGGCTGCATCTGGCCGACCTGGTGCTCGACACCTTCCCCTACACCTCGCACACGACGGCGAGCGAGTATCTCCTCGTCGATACGCCAGTGCTGACAATCGAGGGCGATTCCTTTGCCTCGCGGGTGTGCGCCAGCATCGTCCACCATCTCGGCACGGACGAGCTGATCACGCCCTCAGCCGAAGCGTTCGTCGCCCGCGCGATCGCACTTGCGCACGCCCCGGCCGAACTCAAGGCGTTGCGCGAAAAGATCGCCCGCTGCCGCCTCGGCAACATCTTGTTCGATGGCACCCGCTTCGCCCGCTCGCTGGAGCGCGTCTATGTCCGCATGGCCGAGCGCAGCGCGGCCGGCCTGGCCCCGGAGGCCTTCGACCTCGAAGCTTAGAGGGGGTGCGCACGCTAGCTCCTGATCTTGGCAAATACCGTCGTCGCCCGCGGCACGCCGTGGACCGAACAACCGGCCAAGCTTAACGGTTGCTACAAGCTGGCGCTGACTCTCCGGTCAGCGGCACCTTCGTCACCGCGCCGGACCAAAGGGATTGAAGCAAGGCACGCTGGTGGGGGAGAAATCGCTGACGTTGCGGGTGACCACGGTGAGGCCGTGTTCGAGTGCGGTTGCCGCGATCATCAGGTCGGCGCTGTCATTGCCGATGGCGGCACTCAATCGTCCCCATCGGCGCGCCACCTGCAGGTCAAACGCCAGGATCTGATCACCGTAAAGGGCGATCACTCTGTCGAGCCAAAGGCCAAGTGCCGTGGCGAAGCCCGCGTCCTTCGTCTCCTGGCGGGCGATGCCGCGTTCGATTTCCCCGACGCTGATGACACTGACGAAGAGGTCCGTCGAGCGTTGCGCTGCAATCCATGTCACCAAGGACGGATCTCGCTGCCGCTTGCGCAGTTCCGAGAGAACAACCGTATCGAGCAGAAACATCACAAGACGAGATCGCGCGGCCTGACGCTGACACGAGGAAATTCTGCGTCGTCCTGAGGCATGGCGAGCAGCGTTTCAGCGAAGGACGGCGCTTGTGCCCGCTCCAGCCGCTGCAGGCGCTGATACTCGCCCGCGTCCACAACAACCACAGCCGGTTTCCCATGTTTGGTCACGGTTTGCGGCGCATGCCGGGCAGCCTCGACAAGGGCGCTGAACCGGTTCTTGGCCTGTTGCACCGACCACAGCAACCCGAGCATGACATTTCCTTTCTGGCCAGAATATTTGTCCAGAAAATGCCTCGCCGGGCGCGTAACGTCAAGCCGATCGCGCGCTACGCCCTCGACCAGCCTGTGCACGCAACGATAGGTAAAGAAACGGGTAGACCGGATGAAGCAAAGCGCAATCCGGGAGAGGCCGTCGCTAGCTTTGCTCCTCCGCCCGCCTGATGCCATACGCGAAATTCCCGCATTCCGCTTGCGCTCCTTGCAGGCTACGCTTGCTATTCACACTATAGTGGACGAAACCATCAACGACGATGCGCAAGGCGAGTGATTGGTTGGGAAGTGACCGGGCGCTGGGTTGCCGCGTTAAAGTCGGATGATCGTCGGGCTGATCGCCATGCGGCAGAATACGCCTTCGGCTATTTTGCCCTACGCGCTGCCGCACGGGCGCAATGGTAAAGGGAGGTTCAATGTCGGACGGAAAATACGAGGTGGCCATCTTTGATAATCAGGACATACTTATAGATGTAAAGGCAGTTAACCAACAAGAACACGTTACGGATCCGAAACGACGGCAGATGCAACTGCCGACAGGGCATGACGTACGCGGGATGATAGGTAAATATCGCGCATCCCCTGACTACAGTGCATTGGAACCAATAATTGAGAAATTTCCTCCAGACCCATTTTCATGGTACCATTCGCACGCGATCGTAGCGTGGGCGCGTATAGAGGATGCGCTTTTTAGGGTTTTTTGCGGGCTCATACGAGACGAAGTACGTGGTGCTGCCGTGTATTACACGCTAAGTAACTTCAAACTGAAGCTGGACGTTACGCACGCAGTGGCCACCGCGGTTCTCCCAGCGAATGCGGAAAAGGACTGGAAAGCAATTTACGACGGTGCTGGGAAAGCGGCGACGCAGCGAAACGTTCTCGCTCACTTTGGTGATTTGTGGATCTCCGGCGAGGGCGATACCACGTACCGTATACTTGTGCCGAGTATGTATTCGACTAGAAAGATTCCGTCCGACTGGAGGCAACAAGCTGGGTACACCAGAAAAGAGCTTGAGGAAACGTGGCGCAGCTTTGAAAAGCTGTACGGCAAGATAGTTAGTTTCGCCGACCAGTGCGGTTTCGGACACCCAAACCCCAACAAGCTAGTCGACATCATCACCGTGATTCGCAGACGGCGAGGTTTAGAATAAAGAGGAAGAAGGTCGGAAGGAGGAACGTGCTCGTATGTTGGCGCCAACATGACGACCCGTTGCGCATCCACACTTCAGCCCATGTAGGTCGCAATGGCCTCTTGGCATATTCCGACGGATGCATTCAGCCGCCGGCTTTGCCAGCTTCGACTTCTCCGATTCCATCCCCGATCCAGTCGAGCGGATAACGGCCGCGCAGGCACCCGGCGGAACGGTGCAGTAAACCGATGCGCGTGTAACAGCGGATCGTTTCCGCCCTTGTATTCGTTGCCCGACCCCCCTCCGCGGCGTTCATCGGCCGAGCCTTGACCGCGTCGTCACTGCCGCGGTTAGATGACGCCTCGTTGCGCATTGCCGAGGGCCTGTATGGGCTGTTGCCATGATGACAAGTGTTCCTCTGCCCCGCCTTCGGAGGGGCTGAACAGTTCCAAGTGGCGGCGCGCGCTGTGGATTGCCTTGTTCGCCAATGCGGCTTTCTTCGTCGCTGAGATCGTCGCCGGTGTCGCTGCCGGCTCGGCGAGCCTGCAGGCCGACGCCCTCGATTTTTTCGGTGATGCCGGAAACTACGCAATCAGCCTCGGTGTAGCGGGAATGGCGCTGGCATGGCGGGCCCGCGCGGCCATGGTCAAGGCTGGCACCCTGATGATCTTTGCGGTCTGCGTGCTCGGCAGCACGGCGTGGCACGCTTGGCACGGCACGCTGCCACAGGCCGAGATCATGGGCGTGGTCGGGCTCGGTGCCTTGATTGCCAATGGCGGCGTGGCGCTCATGCTCTATCGCTTCCGCAGCGGCGACGCGAACATGCGTTCGGTGTGGATCTGCTCGCGCAATGACGCGATCGGCAACGTGGCGGTGTTGCTCGCGGCAATGGGCGTTTTCGGGAGCGGAACCGGCTGGCCCGATCTGATCGTTGCCGTAATCATGGGTGGCCTCGGCCTAAGCGGTGGATGGCAAGTCGTCGCTCAGGCGCGCAACGAACTTAACGCCTGCCGGGGCGCGCCTGCCGGCTTGGCCGCAGAGTAACCGGCGACAGCGCAGCGCCTGCGGAACCACCTCAGCGGGGAGCACCAGCCGCGCGTTGGTCTCGCGGCGCGGGCCTGGGTGTGTTCGTTACTGGCGGCAAATCCAGGGATTGTCTATAAACACCAGACTTCAGTCGGCTCGCGAACATCACTTAATCGCCGCGTGAAGCGCCCGTAGCTCAGCCGGATAGAGCACAGGATTCCTAATCCTGGGGTCGTGGGTTCGAGTCCCGCCGGGCGCACCACAAAGGCAAGCGCCGTTGTGCCTCACGCATGGGCCGCCTGATGCTCGTTCCGCGCCGCCCGCCACACATCGCGGGCAGCGCCTGCGTTCAGGTAGGCGATACCGACGCCGACGATGAGGTCGGGCCAGGGCGAACGCCACAGGTAGGCCGTCACCAGCCCGGCCGCGATGATCGCCAGGTTCGCGGCAGCGTCATTGCGTGCCGACAGGAAGGCGGCGCGCGCCAAACTGCTGCTGTGGTGTCGATAGGCGGTCAGCAGAAAGGCGCAGATCAGGTTGACCGCAAGCGCCCCGAAGCCGACCAGGCCGAGCGTGAACGCGTCCGGAGGAACCGGCATTTGAAACTTCTGCCACGCGGTCCACAATCCGGCGAGTGCAGGAATGAGGAGAATGGCCGCAAGGGCCATGCCAACGCGCGCACGCGTCTTGAGTGACCACACCAGCGCGAAAAAGATGAGAACGTTGACCGAGGCGTCTTCGAAGAAGTCGACGCTGTCGGCGAACAGGGAGACCGAGCCGATGGTGCGCGCTGCCGCGAACTCAACCACGCCATAGGCGGCATTCAGCAGTGCGACGATAAGGACGGCGCGACGCAGGCCACCACCATCCGTTGCATCGTCGCGAGCAACACGTTCCATTGCGATAGCCCCATATCCTTGCGGGCGGCCGCCATGCCGGGCGGCCTCGCGCGCCCTGCCTTCGTCTCTCCCGGATAAGGTACGAAAACGGGCCGTGTGGCAACTGGCCAGTATTTCCCTGCCAACGGGGTGTTGCTGCGGCGACCTTCCTGCTAAGTAGGGTCGACCGAAGAACGACAGGCGGCCGATGCGCAACGCCACCATCACCCGCAAGACGCTCGAGACCACGATCACCGCGACCGTCGCGCTCGACGGCGCGGGCGTCGCCGAGATCGCGACCGGAATCGGCTTTCTCGATCACATGCTGCAACAGCTTGCCCGCCATGCGCTGATCGACATCGCGCTCAGCGCCAACGGCGATCTCCACATCGACGGCCACCACACGACGGAGGATTCGGCGATCGTCCTCGGCCAGGCGGTGGCAGCGGCCCTCGGCGACCGGAGCGGCATCCGCCGCTATGGCGAGGCGCTGGCACCGATGGACGAAGCGCTGGTCCGCGTCGCGCTCGACGCCTCCAACCGCCCCTGGTGCGTGTTCAAGGTCCGCTTTGGCCAGGCGCGCCTGGGCGATCTCGACACCGAGCTGATCGGCCACTGGTTCCACACCTTCGCCCAGCATGCGGGGCTGACACTGCATGTCGAGGCGCTCGCCGGGGATAACGCACACCACGTGGCGGAAGCGTGCTTCAAGGGCCTCGCGCGGGCCCTGCGTGCTGCCATCGAACCCGACCCACGGCGCGCCAACGAGGTCCCTTCGACCAAGGGCACGCTCGGCGGCGGCGCCAACGGAAGAGGCGCACCGTGAGCCTCAAGGTCTACACGGTTCACCTGCGCCAGCCGGTGCGCGATGCCGAGCGCGACATCGTTCTCGTCCGCGAGGGGTTCTCCTGGGGCGCTTTCCTGGTCTCGGTCCTGTGGGCGCTGTGGAACCGGCTGTGGCTGGTGGCGGTCGCCCTGATCGCGCTCGAACTGCTGTTGACGCTGGTGACCGGCTGGATCGGACTTGGCCCAGCCAGCGGCGGCGTGATCTCGTTCGCGCTCGCCGTCCTGGCGGGGATGTTCGGCAACGATTTGCGGCGCTGGACCATGGAAGGCAGGGGCTATGCCGAGGTGGCGCTGGTGGCCGCCCACAGCCCGGACGAGGCGCAGCAGCGGTTCGGCGAACGCTACCCGCATCTGCTGGCGGGGCTTTCAGCGTGAACGTCGCACTGATCGATTACGGCTCCGGCAACCTGCGTTCGGCCGCGAAGGCGTTCGAGCACGTCATCAAGGCGCTGGATCTGCCGATGTCGGTGCAGGTCACCGGCGATCCCGCTGACGTGCGGGCGGCGAGCCACATCGTGCTGCCCGGGGTCGGCGCTTTCGGCGATTGCCGGCGCGGCCTCGATGCGCTGGACGGCATGGTCGAAGCCCTTAGCCGTGCCGTCCTGGAGGACGGACGGCCTTTCCTCGGCATCTGTGTCGGCATGCAGCTCTTGGCTGATGTCGGCCGCGAGCACGGCAACCACCCCGGCCTTGGCTGGATCCCGGGCGAAGTCGTTCTGATGGCCGAGGCCCGCGCGCAAGGTCTCAAGATCCCGCACATGGGTTGGAACGCGCTCGCGCTTGTGCAGCCGGCGCACCCGGTCCTGGCCGGCATCGGCGACAATGCGCACGCCTACTTTGTCCACTCCTACGCGTTGAAGCCTGAGCGGCCGGAGCATGTCCTGGCGCAGGTCGACTATGGCGGCCCGGTCGCGGCCGTGGTCGGCCGCGATAACATCGTCGGCACCCAGTTCCACCCCGAAAAGAGCCAGCGCGTCGGCTTGACGCTGATCGGCAATTACCTCAAGTGGCGGCCATGATTTTCTTCCCGGCGATCGATCTGAAGGAAGGCCGCTGCGTGCGCCTGCGCCAGGGCGAGATGGATTCCGCAACGGTGTTCAACGACGACCCGGCCGCCCAAGCGGCAAGCTTTGCCGCCGCTGGCTGCAGCTGGCTGCATGTCGTCGATCTCGACGGCGCGTTTGCCGGCCAGCCGATGAATGCTGCCGCCGTCGTAGCGATCCTTGCCGCCGTCCGCATGCCGGTGCAGTTGGGCGGCGGCATCCGCGATCTTGCCACCATCGAGGCCTGGCTCACGCGCGGCGTGGAGCGGGTGATCCTGGGCACCGCTGCCGTGCGCACGCCTTCGCTGGTAACAGAAGCCTGCGGTGCCTTTCCGGGCCAGGTCGCCGTCGGCATCGATGCCCGCGCCGGCCGGGTGGCGACCGACGGCTGGGCGGCAGCGACCGATGTAACACCGCTCGACCTTGCGCGGCGGTTCGAGGACCTGGGCGTGGCGGCCCTGATCGTCACCGATATCAGCCGCGATGGCGTGCTGAACGGCCCCGACATCGAAGGCACGCTGGCGATCGCCGATGCCGTGCGGACGCCGGTGATCCTCTCCGGCGGGATCTCCTCCCTCGCCGACCTGGAACAGGTGCGGGATGCCGCGGCCGGCCGCCTCCAGGGCGTTATTTGCGGCCGTGCGCTCTATGACGGCCGCATCGATGTAAAAAGCGCGCTCCGCCTGCTCGAACACGCGCCGGCGGCCTCAGGCTCGGGGCAGCCATGCTGAAGGTCCGCATCATCCCCTGTCTTGATGTCGATCATGGCCGTGTGGTCAAGGGCGTGCGCTTCGTCGATCTGATCGATGCCGGCGATCCGGTGGCGCAGGCACGCGTTTACGACCAGGCGGGCGCGGATGAGCTGTGTTTTCTCGATATCACCGCCAGTCACGAGAATCGCGACACCTTGCTGGATGTCGTGGCGCGCACAGCAGAAGTCTGCTTCATGCCGCTCACGGTGGGCGGTGGCGTGCGGACGCTGGACGACATCCGCCGGCTGCTGCTCGCCGGCGCGGATAAGGTCTCGATCAACACTGAAGCCGTGCGGCGGCCGGCCTTTGTTGCGGAAGCGGCGGAGAAGTTCGGCAGCCAGTGCATTGTCGTCGCGATCGACGCCAAGGGTGTGTCGGACGGTCGTTTCGAGGTGTTTACCCATGGCGGCCGGCGGCCGACCGGCATCGATGCCGTCGCATGGGCGGAGCAGATGTGCGCGAACGGTGCCGGTGAGATCCTGCTCACCTCGATGGACCGTGACGGCACCAAGGTGGGCTTTGATCTCCCCTTGACCCGCGCGATCGCCGATGCGGTGCCGGTGCCGGTGATCGCCTCCGGCGGTGTCGGCACGCTCGACCACCTGGTCGAAGGGGTTCTGAAAGGGCATGCGTCGGCGGTGCTGGCAGCCTCGATCTTTCACTTCGGCACCTTTACAATTGCCCAAGCAAAGGCGCACATGCGCGCTGCTGGCGTGCCGGTGCGCGAAGTCGATTGCTAATCGGTGGGGAGCGCTTTTCCGCAAACCATAAGCAGGCCAAGGAGGGACGTGCAGCATGGCGAAATCCGCGAAGAATGGCAGCGCCGCCAACGGGTGTCTCGATCAGCTGTTCCAAATCATCGACGGCCGCCGCGGCGCTGACCCGCAGCAGTCATACACCGCGCGACTGTTCTCCAAAGGCCGCCTGAAGATGGCGAAGAAGGTTGGCGAAGAGGCGACCGAAGTGGTGATTGCCGCGCTTGCAGAGGACAAGAGCCGGCTCGCCTCCGAAAGCGCCGACCTCCTCTATCACCTCATGGTGCTGTGGGCTGCGAACGGCGTCCAGCCGGCCGATGTCTGGGCCGAGCTCGAGCGACGGGAAGGGATGTCCGGCTACGCGCTGAAGGCGGCGCAGAACAGCGACGCGTGACGCTTGACCTGAAGGCTGACGTGAAGGGGAGCGGCAATGGCTTATGATCCCAACAATATCTTTGCGCGAATCTTGAGAGGCGAGATCCCCTGCAAGAAGGTCTACGAGGACGATTACGCGCTCGCCTTCCACGACATCAATCCGATCGCGCCGACACACGTGCTGGTGATCCCGAAGGGCCCCTACGTCAGCCTGGATGACCTGACCGCCACCGCCAGTCCTGACTTCCTCGGCGGCTTCCTGAAAGCGATCGGTGAGACGGCGCGGCAATTGGGCTTGAGCGAAAGCGGCTACCGGATCCTGGCCAACAACGGCCGTGACGCGAACCAGGAAGTGATGCACTTCCACGTCCATATCTTTGCCGGCCGCCCGCTCGGGCCAATGCTGAAGCGCGCCGGCTAGTGCACTGGCACAAACAGAGCGTAGATCCTGTTTGTGCCGAAAGTGCACGTGATTCAAACTGTTGTGCAGCGACAACCTTGCTCGGGCGTAAACTGCCCGATTGGGTCGCTGCACGAGCCGGTCGCCTGGTCGTGCGCCACCACGGCCGGCCGAACCGGTTGACGCTGCGGATCGTGCTGATGGTGGGCGCTTGGCTCACGCTGGCGGGGTTGGCACCGCAAGCGGCGTTCGGGCTCGATAGCGTGACGTTCGGCACCGACTGGCGGGCGCAGGCGGAGCACGGCGGCTTCTACCAGGCACTCGCGCTCGGCTTCTACGAGCAGGCTGGCCTTGCGGTGAGCATCCGCGAGGGCGGGCCGCAGATCAACCACAGCCAGTTGCTGGCGGCTGGCCGGCTCGATTTCGGCCTCGCGTCCAACTCCTTCACGGCGCTCAACTTCGTGCGTGAGGGCATCCCGATGATCGCCGTCGCGGCCGTGTTCCAGAAGGACCCGGCGATCCTGATGGCGCACGCGGGCCAGGCCAACGACAGCTTTGCGGCGCTCAAGGGCAAGCCGATCATGATCGGGGCGGACACCCGCGCCGGCTCCTGGCAGTTCCTGAAAAGCCGTTTTGGCTACACAGACGACCAGATTCGCCCCTACACCTTCAATCTCGCTCCCTTTCTCGTCGATCCGCAAGCGATCCAGCAGGGCTACCTCGGCTCGGAGCCATTTCTCGCCGCGGGCCAAGGCATTAAGCCGGTGGTCCTCTTGTTGGCGGACGCCGGCTACGGCTCCTACGGTGCCTTGATCATGACCTCGCAGCGCTTGATCGATGATCGCCCCGATATCGTGCAGCGCTTCGTCAGCGCCAGCATCAAGGGCTGGGAGAGCTACCTCCATGGCGACCCGGCACCGGGCAATGCCCTGATCAAGCAGGCCAACCCGGAGATGACCGACGCCCTCCTCACCTACGCAATCGGCACCATGAAAGCCAACGGCGTTGTCGAGTCCGGCGATGCGGTGGCAAACGGCATCGGCGCGATGAGCGAGTCCCGCTGGCGGAGCTTCTTCGAAATCATGGCCGGCCAGGGCCTCTACCCGCAGGAAATGGCATGGCAACGCGCGTTCACACTCCGATTCACGGGCCGGGAGCCGGAGCGGCCGGCCGGCCGCTGAGCAAACCATGCCGGCGGCGCTGACGTTCGAGGGCGTGGGAAAGGTCTTTGCCGATGGCACCGACGCGCTTGCGGGCCTTGAGTTCCGCCTCGATCATGGCACCTTCACCGCGGTTGTGGGGCCGTCCGGCGGCGGCAAGAGCACGCTCCTGCGCCTTGCCGCCGGCTTGCTGGCGCCCACGGCCGGCCAGGTGATCCGCACGCTCGCCACACCCGGTCCGGGCGCCATCGGCTACGTGTTTCAGGACCCGACGCTGATGCCATGGGCGGATGTGCGAGCCAACGTTCGCCTGCCGCTCAAGCTGACGCGCGTGCCGCGGCGGGAAGCCGACGCCCGGGTGGCCGATGCCCTGGCGCTGGTGGGCCTCGATGCCTTTGCCGACCGCTATCCCCTGCAGCTTTCCGGCGGCATGCGCATGCGGGTCGCCATCGCCCGCGCGCTGGTAACCGAGCCGTCATTGTTGCTCCTCGATGAGCCGTTCGCGGCGCTGGACGAAATCACCCGCTTCCGGCTCAACGACGAACTGTTGCGGCTGTGGCAGCTCAGGCGCTGCACGGTCCTGTTCGTGACCCACAGCGTCGGGGAAGCCGTTTATCTGGCCGAGCGGATCCTGGTCTTGAGCCCGCGGCCAGGGCGCGTTGTTGCCGACATTGCGGTAGCACTGCCGCAGCCGCGCTCCGCCGCTCTGCGCACCAGCCGGCCGTTCGAGGATCTCAGCGCTGCCGTCAGCCGCGCGCTCGTCGAGGCGATTCAAGCATGAGGCGGCTGGCAGGCTTGCGCCGGGTGATGCCCGCGGCGCTGGTCGCCCTGGTCCTGCTCGCCGGCTGGGAGGCCTGGGTGCGCATCGAAGCCGTGCCCACCTACGTCCTGCCGGCTCCGAGCGTGATTGCGCAGACGCTCTGGCAGGACCGTGCCGTTCTCGCCGCCGCCTGGCTGGTGACGATGCGGATCACGCTGATGGCGCTGCTCGCCGCGGCCGCGCTCGGTACATTGATCGCCGTCGGGCTTGCCCAGTCGCGCCTGCTCGCACGGGCGTTCTATCCCTACTTGGTTGCGCTGCAGGTCACGCCGGTCGTCGCGATCGCGCCGCTCATCATTATCTGGGTCAACAGCCTGTGGGCAGCACTCCTGATCTGCGCCTGGATCGTCGCCTTCTTCCCGATCGTCGCCAACACCACACTCGGCCTCGCCAGCGCCGATACGGGACTGAAGGACCTGTTCCGCCACTATGGCGCCTCGCGCTGGCAGACGCTCATGCACCTGCAGGCACCGACCGCGCTCCCGTACTTCCTCGCCGGCCTGCGGATCTCCACCGGCCTCGCCTTGATCGGCGCGGTGGTGGCGGAATTCGTCGCCGGCACCGGCGGCAGCGCCAGCGGGCTCGCCTACCGCATCCTCGAGGCCGGCTACCGCTTACAGATCCCGCGGTTGTTCGCAGCCTTGCTTCTGCTCTCGCTCACCGGCATTGCCCTGCACGGCCTGATAACCGCGCTGTCGCGGCGGCTCTTGCGCCATTGGCACGCCAGCGCAGTTGCAGGCGAACATTAGAGCGGTTTCTGATCAACCTAGGTCATAGCCGCACGAGCTGAAGTAGTTGGC
>JADHED010000145.1_pt1 | contig 99219 bp, 95 predicted proteins | sample 8952041 | NCBI WGS metagenome assembly JADHED01 (sample SAMN16124423, study PRJNA663239) | bioreactor sludge metagenome | isolation source: sludge (control) | place: India:Bengaluru | collected 2018-09-08
AAATAGGGGAGTGAAGTATGGCGAAAGTTTGCGCCGTTGTTTTCAACACAATTTCACGTGATGCGCGAGTCCTTAAAGAGGCTGAAAGCCTTCAAGCTGCAGGGCACCAGGTTACTCTGCTCGGACTTACTGACCGCGCGCATCAAATAAAAGCAGAAACACTCGCCAATGGCGTCAATATTCGACGATTGGATACAGAGGCAGTTCGAAAATCTGCGGTTCTCGTTGCAGATGCGCTGAAAATAATAAGTATTTTTTTACTGATCAGCCTTTTATTTTTTGTGCCGATAAATCTTCTTTTGAAGATAGTTATCGTTGTCGCACTAATTTTCACCGGTGTGATTGTATTGAATCGACTCAGGCGTGCAAGAAGATGGATTATCTCGGCGCTTGCATTTGAATCCCAATTAGAGGCGAGCAACAAAAGAATTAGATTAAGCGGTTATCTCTCATTTGTAGATGACATGTTTGTTGCGACCAAGAACAAAGTCTCTTTTGTCGGGCGAATCATTTCTTTGTTTCTCATAGTCAGGCGCTTGCAGCCAGACATATTGCATTGCCATGATGTTCATACCTTGCCAATCGGCATATTGGCCAAATGGACTATCCGTTGCCGTGTTGTGTACGACGCACATGAAATATATGAAGAAGTAGCGCAAGGTAACGGTGAGCGCGCAAAAACTTACAGACGTATTCACAGGTGGGGACAGAGTCGTGTGGATGGTTTTATCACCATCAATGACAGCATTGCAGCGTGGTATGCCGAGCATTACCCAAAGATGCCACAAGCTATCGTGGTGAAGAATGCGACCAAAGTCGCCGGGCCTATTGTCTATGATGGTCGCCTACATGAGGCCGCCAACATATCGCCTAATAGAAAAGTGCTGTTATACCAGGGCGGCTTTTCAACCAAGCGTGGGCTGGAATATCTGGTGGAGTCGGCCAGATATCTGAATCCTGATTGGGCTTTGGTCATGATGGGGTGGGGTAGCCTGGAGCCTCGATTGCGAGAAATTGCCCATGAAGTGAACCAGTTTCATATCAGTAAAGGCCATCCTGAGACCGTGATATTTATTCCGCCTGCTCCACAAAAGGATCTGGCTTTATGGACGGCAGGTGGTACGGTTGGCATCATCCCTTACGAAAAGATTGGTCTTAATCATTGGTTCTGCACACCTAATAAGCTATGGGAATATCCCAATGCGGATCTTCCAGTTTTAGTTAGCCCATTTCCAGAACTGAGTCGCCCGGTACTTGAACATGGCTACGGGTGGTTATTGCCCGAGAATCAGGAGCCTAAGAGACTTGCAGAATTGATAAATTCATTAAGGCATGAACAAATCAATACAGCAAAAAAAAATTGTATAAGTTTCATGAAAGTAGATAACTGGGATATTTATGGAGAACGGCTTGTTAAATTGTATGAACGACTGCAAAGTAGTAGCTAGTTTTACTTGCCAAATGATTAATCTATTAACATTGATTTCTAGAGTAACTAAGCATGCGGGCATGGTATGCAATGTAACTCATAACTGGCTTTGCCTACCGTATTTGAATCAGTTGGTTAATTATTATGGATGAATTCTTTCTTTTGATTGGTCAGTCAAACATGGCTGGTCGGGGAGAAATGGATAATCTGGCTGATGAATTTCTTCAACCACAAGGAATATTGCAGTTCCTAAATAATCAATGGCAGCCTGTGAGGGAGCCAATGCAGCCAGCGGACGACCCGATTTTTTCAGTGAATGCTGATAAAGTTGGCGGCATAGGCCCGGGAGTCACATTTGCAAAAGAAATGCAGTCGAAAATTAATAAGGACATAGGCCTGTTACTTTGCGCAAAGGGTGGTAATGGTATTGAAGCGTGGGAAATCAAAGGAGACTTATATCAAGAAACAGTAAAAAGAACGCATCAAGCTCAAGGTGTTAGCCGACTGAGAGGCATATTGATTCATGTCGGTGAAGGGGATACACATTCTTTTGAGGCTGCTGATAATTGGCTTGAACGTTTTTATTTACTAGTAAATAGCTTGCGATCTGAGTTTGGTATGGATTTACCTGTTGTGTTTGCGCAGATAGCAACTGTCTCCGAAAGTCGGCGGGCTAGGAAAGCACATGGTTTTGTGGCTTGGGATTACCTAAAAAATGTACAGGCATCAGTTTGTATGGTTAATGTTGCCATGGTGAAAACTGAGGATTTGCCATTAAAGCAAGATGGAATTCATCTCAGTACAGCTGCTCAGATGATACTAGGTGAGCGATTTGCTCGATCAATGTTAAGGTTGATGGGAAAAGATAATTTAAATTAGTGGCATTGTTAAATGGCTTGGAATGCTTTTTCTGATTATTTACAGATAAATTAAATTCGATACAAATGGCTCCTTATAATGAGTGAAAATTTCAATGATTTGCTTGTAAAAGCAAAGCTTCGGCTTCTAAAAATGCATTATGAGTCGAATTGCGGGCATCTGGGCGGTAATTTCTCTTGTATCGATGCCTTGATGACTTTACATCATCTTGTTATGAAATCGTCTGATCGCTTTATATTGTCAAAAGGCCACTCTGCTGGAGCTTTGTATGTAACGCTTTGGAGTTTAGGGAAACTTACAGATGATGATTTGAAGTCCTTTAGTAAGGAAAATACCCTTCTTCCTGGGCATCCTAGTGGGCATGGAATTCCTGGGCTTCTTTTTTCGACAGGTTCACTTGGGCATGGTCCTTCTTTGTCTGCTGGTGTTGCTTTGGCAGTGAAACACAAGCAGTCCGACACACAAGTTTACTGTTTGTGTTCCGATGGAGAGTGGCAGGAGGGCAGTTGCTGGGAGGCATTAACTTTTTCTACTCATCATAAGTTAAACAATTTGACTATTCTTATTGATCAGAATCGCCTGCAAGGCTTCGGTAAGACCGAAGACATTATCTCGTGTAGTGACCTTACTCCTCGAATTTCAAGTTTTGGTGCACATGTTCAATATATTGATGGGCATGATGGACAGGACATTAAAAATGCGTTGGAAAATAAAGCAACGGATAGACCTAACATAATAGTTATGGAAACTACCAAAGGTAAGTATCTTCATAATGAGGGTGAAATGGAATCGCACTATCTTCCTCTGACAGCGGAGCAATACCAGATCGCATTTGCCAATATCAGTGGGAGTAAGGAATTGTGAGAGATGCTTTCGCAAATATGATTCTTACGCAATATAACCGAGATGATTGCTATTTCCTGAGTGGTGATCTTGGATTCATGGCTTTGGAGAATGTACAGAAGGCATTTGGACACCGATTTGTTAACGCAGGCGTGGCAGAGCAAAACATGGTCAGTGTTGCAGCTGGTCTTGCTAGAGAAGGGAATAGAGTATTCGTCTACAGCATTGCACCATTTGTTTATGCTCGCCCTTTTGAACAAATACGTAATGATGTTTGCATGTCTAAAGTGCCAGTTTGTTTAGTAGGTAATGGCGGGGGCTATGCATATGGATATATGGGGCCAACACATCATGCATTAGAAGACTGTGCTGCAATGAATGCGCTTTCCCTTAAGGTCTTAGTTCCTGCCTTTGATGATGATTTACCGGACTTGATGCAAGACTTGTCATCACCAACCTATCTTCGACTAGGATATGATGCTCGTCCAAAAGGATCGGAAGTCCCTAAATATGCACCTTGGAGACAAGTTCTTACTGGGGAGTCTGGTGCGATAGCTGCATTGGGTCCGCTGGCTGGCGTAGCATGGCAAGCCTTAATTGATATTCCGGCTGCTCAACGACCGTCAGTTTGGGCGGTTACGGAATTCAATGAAGATGCAATTCCAGAAGAATTTTGGAACCAAATTGATAATAATAGGATGTACGTGATTGAGGAGCATGTGGCTCACGGGGGGTTGGGGATGCATGTTGCTCTGGTTATGGTGCGCAAGGGTATTCAGGCTCAGCAGTTTGTCCATCGTTATGCGAAAGGTTATCTATCAGGCAGGTTCGGCTCGCAAAACTTTCATCGTGCGGAGTGCGGACTTGATATAAACGGCATTCGTGCACTAGTGCTGGAATCGAAAGAATGAATCTCGACGGCAAAATAAGATCACTTGATGGGCCTATTCTTGTCATAGGGGCAAGTGGGTTTATTGGGGCGAATATCTTAAGAAAATGCTTGGGCGTCCGAGAGGATGTTGTAGGAACTGTGTTTTCTGGTAGTTCATGGCGTCTTGAGGATATCCCTGCAGCGAATATTGCTTTCTTGAATTTGCAGGATCCTGTCAGTATTGCAGCAGTTTTTCGCCGACTCCAACCTAAAACCGTGTTTGATTGCTCCTCTTTTGGAGCCTATTCGTTTGAGCAGGATTTAGATCGAATTCATTCGACTAATTTTCTTAGCTTCATTCATGTAATGGAAGAAGTGTCAGAACTGGGTATTTCTGCTTATATTCATGCGGGAAGCTCTTCTGAATATGGTCTTAACGCTGCTGCTCCGCAAGAAAATGATGTCTTGATTCCTAATAGTCACTATGCAGTTAGCAAAGCCGCAACAAGCCACGCAATAGCTTACTATGGGAAATTGCGAGGGGTTCCAGTAGTTAATCTGCGCTTATATTCTGTCTATGGCCCATATGAGGATAGCTCAAGACTTATACCTGTGCTTTGTGAGCATGGTTTGAATGGCAAGCTTCCAACATTTGCACGTCCAGAAGTGACACGGGATTTTATACATGTTGATGACGTAATTTTGGCTTTTGTTGATTCTTCATTGGCTATGTGTCAAGAGATTGCTGGTGAATCAATCAATATTGGTACTGGAGTTAAGACCACACTGGCATCGTTAGCTAATCTTGCTAAAGATGTTTTTGAAATTTCCGAAGATCCTCAATTCTCAGTTGGAGCTGGCCGTGCTTGGGATGTCGATAATTGGTATGCCAATCCAGGCAAAGCAGAAAAGATTATTGGTTGGAAAGCTCAAATTACTCTTAGGGATGGTCTAGTTTTAACCAGTAATTGGTGGCGAAATTATTTGTCTGGGGTTGAATTTGCAAAACTAACTAAGAAAGAACACTCGCCTTTAGAAAAACAATCGGTCTCAGCCATTATTGCTTGTTATAAAGACGAGTACGCCATTCCAGTAATGCATCAAAGGCTTGTAAATGTATTTGATAAGCTTGGATTGGACTATGAAATAATTTTTGTAAATGACTGTTCCCCGGATAATTCAACTGAAGTTATCCGGGAAATAAGTGCTCGCGATCCTCATGTGATTGGTGTTACTCATTCTAGAAACTTTGGTTCTCAGGCGGCTTTTAGAAGTGGAATGGAACTAGCAAGTAAAGAATCATGTGTCTTGTTAGATGGTGACCTTCAAGATCCACCTGAGCTTATAGAAGATTTTGTAAGAGAATGGAGGGCGGGCGCCGATGTTGTTTACGGTAGAAGAATAAAGCGTGAAATGCCACTACTACTGGAAGCTTGTTATCGCGCCTTTTATCGAATTTTCTCTGCTATGAGTGAGTTCCCTATTCCAAAAGATGCTGGGGACTTTTCACTAATGGACCGCTCAGTTGTTTATTGGATATTACAGTGCAAAGAACGGGATGTTTTTTTGAGAGGCCTGCGTGCATATGTTGGGTTTAAGCAGGTTGGTGTAGATTATATTCGCCCTGAGCGAATGTTCGGGGTGAGTACAAATAATTGGATTAAAAATATCGGCTGGGCGAAGAAAGGTATTTTTTCTTTTTCACGCATACCACTTCACATGCTTACGGCTGCTGGAGGCATAGCAGTCGTTGGGACTGTTTGCCTCGCGTTGCTAAGTATTGTTGTGCGTTTTGTATCTCCCGAGTCGGTGCCTAAAGGGGTTACTTTTGTATCTCTACTCGTGATGTTCTTTGGGTCGTTCTCAATACTAGGTATTGGCTTGCTGGGGGAATACATAGGAAAGATTTTTGAAGAAACAAAAGCCAGGCCGTTCTTTATCAGGCGCAATTTAATTTTACGCGGTGAAGTACGAGCAGCCCAATTCCAAAGGAATAGTTTGAATGCAGACGGTAATGCGAAATAGTATAGAGCGTGCCTGCCCAGCATGTGGTGCCGATACATATTTACCTTTTGCAGAAGAGCATATAGATCAGCATAAAATCACTGATTTTACATATGCGTCACGGAAGCAACCAGAGTTTATGTGCTTAAGACTTGTGCGTTGCAAGTCTTGTGACCTTGTGTATGCCCCTGTTCCACCAGAACCAGGCTTTCTTTCTTCAGCCTATTCAGAAGCCGCATTCGACTCAGGAACCGAGGCTAGTGCAGCTGCGCGAAGTTATGCCAAAGCGTTAACTCCATACATAGATCAATTGCAACATCGAGGTGCTGCAGTCGATGTCGGTGCTGGAAGTGGACCTTTGCTCCCATGGTTGTGTGAGAGGGGGTTTAATCCTGTTATTGGTATTGAACCGTCTCGTGCCGCAATTGAGTCTGCACCACCTGAGGTCAGGCCTATGTTACGTGAAGGCATGTTTTCACCATCGCTGCTTGTAGACATAAGGCCATCACTAATTTGTTCATTTATGACTTTGGAGCATCTTTCAAACCCTGGTTGTTTCGTCAATGATGCAAATCATTTACTTGAGCCGGGAGGAATGCTAGCGGTGGTTGTACATAATTGGCGTGCGCCGCTTAATCGTATCCTAGGATTACGCTCGCCAATTATTGATGTAGAACATTTACAACTTTTTAATAAACAATCAATACGAACCTTGATGCAGAAAGCTGGGTTCGTGTCTGTCGAAGTAAAGTCCATTAGTAATGCCTATCCGGTTCGATATTGGTTGCGTTTAACGCCCCTACCGAATCGAATAAAAAATTGTATTACTGCAATTCTGGACAAAATCGGCCTATCTGAATTTATTATCCCATTTCGAGTCGGCAATATACTTGCTATAGGGAAGAAGCCAATGGAGAAAACTGATGCTTAAAAATCAAGACGTAACTACTAAAGAGAATGTTAGAAAGTTTGATGATGACGTCCGTAAAACGGGCTCGTATGCATATACGGCGGATCGATTATCGGCTCGACTTGCAAATGCAAGAATGAGTGAGTCAATAGCACAATCCTATGATTTTAAAGGGAAGCGGGTCCTTGATCTGGGTTGTGGTGATGGTACCTATACACTTGAGTTCCCTGCGCTTGGTGTGAAGGAAGTTTTAGGAGTGGATCCTGCATCAGTTGCGATTGAATCAGCAAATGCTAAAGCAAAGAAATTGGGATTCAATGCTACTGTTACTTTCGAAGTTGGAAATATTTATGATTTAGGATCGCTTCTTGATAATGGACGTTTTGATTGTATTGTCATAAGAGGCGTTCTTCACCATCTGCCAGATCCTGAGCGTGCAATTACTGCTCTTGAAAAATTCAGAGGAACTGTAGTTGTCTTGGAGCCAAATGGTAATAACCCTGTACTGAAAATTCTTGAGAAGTTTTCAAGGTATCACATAGAGCACGAAGAGCGTTCTTTCAGTCCTCGCCTCATCCGCTCATGGTTTACCAGTAATGGATTTAGTATTTCTTCCTGCAAAGTCTTGAATTTGGTACCAATGTTTTGTCCTGACTGGATGGCAAGGACATTGAAGGCTATTGGGCCTTTTATTGAGCACTTGCCCTACTTGAGAAATATTTCTTGCGGTCAAGCTGTAATCGTAGCAACAAAGTAAGGCAGCACTTATGCGCTTGCTGACTCAGACACGTTTCCCGCGTTTATGGTTGTTGATGCAAAATATGATTGGTGGTAACGCCTCAAAAAAAGAGCTGGCAATTGAGAACTATCAAGGGGAAAAACGTGTTTTAGAAATTGGTTGTTCCGTAGGAAATATTTCTTCTGCTTTTAGCGTATTCCCGAATATCAGTTTTACCGGAATAGATATTGATAAAAGTGCCATTAATTTAGCAAGGCGGCGTTTTCATAATCTTCCAAATTTCAGATTTAGTTTACGATCACTTGAAGAATTATCATCTACCAACGAAAAATTTGATTATGTACTCTTTGCCGGGATTCTTCATCACGTTGATGATGGCACATGTATAGCGTTATTGAAAAATGCGCTGGAATGCACTTCTGTTGGAGGCCGTATAGTAATTTATGAGCCTGAGGTACCAAGAGTTAATGATAATTGGCTTCTTCATTTTTTCTGTAAACGTTTTGAACAAGGGGAATATCTACGTTCGCGTGATGAGCTACAGCGAATAATTGAGGCAGCAGGAATTTTACTTGAAAGTATTCAAGATCGGATGATAAGCCCAGGGCTTATCAAGAAGCCATATGTCGCTAGATTTAATCTTTTTGTTGGTCGGCGGAATGTTTAGATGATAAAAAAAATAAATCGAATTGGGTCAGGAATGTCGCTGGCAGCAATGATTATCTGCATGACTATGGCCCAAATTCTATTTAAATTTGCTGGCCTTCACGTGGCTCTCGATAACGAACTCCTAACTGCATTGATTTTAAATCCATGGCTATGGGCTGGTTTGTTATTTTCATTTGCTGGCTTATTGTTTTGGTTGTTGACATTAAAGAAGATGTCTTTAGCAGCAGCTTATCCATGGACTGCGCTTATTTATGTATTTACTCCTATTGCAAGCATCTATCTCTTTAATGATGTATTGAGTGGAAGATATATATTCGGCTTGGCATTAGTTGTTAGTGGGGTTTATATCTCAGCAAAGGCAATGAGTTCCAAATGTCGAGTTTAGAGGTAATGCTTTGTGTTATGGCAGTCCTTTGTAGCAGCGTTTCACAATTATTTATTAAAGGTGCGCCGACTCGAAAACTACCTTTCCATAGCATTATTTTTTACGCTGTGGGTGCTACTTTATTAATCTGCTCCGTACTGGTCGCTGTGATTGTGCTTAAGACTTTAAGTCTTTCAAGCTTGGTTCAATTTGCTGCATTGGCTTATGTGCTAGTTCCCCTAGGTAGCCATTTTTCATTTGGAGAAGGTCTTTCGTCTTCTTTTTGGTTAGGGGCTTCCTTGATTATTATGGGGATCCTGATTGCAAATTTATGAGCAGTCAAATTTCAAGGCAGCAATTTATTCTTCTGAAGTTTATTTTCAATATGTAGTACATATTTAACCTTGAGTTTGTAGGGAAAATTAGCAAGTAAATTTTTAGCAATAAAGATTAGACTAATTTGGGCGTAAATTCGGTAAGAAAATATTTAATAATGAATTCAACTGAGAGCACACCAACATCTTTTATAAAATCAATGTCTAAATATTTAATTTTACCGGGCATATCGGTTTTTTTTCTTGTGTGGTTGGTTGGCTACAGTAGTTATGGTTTGGATTTGACTGATGAAGGTTTTTATTTATTAAATATATCGAATCCTTTTGAATATTCAGCTACGCATACCCAATTTGGCTTCATAGTCCATCCTTTTTACCAATTGCTCTCTGGCGATATTGCGTCATTAAGAATATTAAATATTCTTACAACGTTTGGATTAGCTTTTGTTTTTCTGATATTTTCCTTGCGTCAAGTCTTTGTGAGACAACTCTCCACTTTTCAGATACTTGTCTATTCCTTTTCATTAGCGACACTTTCGCTTCTAACGTTCATTACTTGGAAATTAACGCCAAACTATAACAGCCTGAATTTTCAGGCGATTCTTCTACTAATGATCGGTCTCGTGGTTTCTGTTGAAACAAGTAAGAAGGCTGAGATTATTGGGGCAGTTTTGGTTGGTCTGGGTGGATGGATGGCATTTATGGTTAAACCAACATCTGCACTACTGATGGTAGTCTTGGTGCCAATTTATCTGATAGCTATTAAGAAATTTAATTTTAAATACCTTTTGGTATCTATTGGCGTTTGTGTAATAGCTTTAACGTTGAGCATGTTCTTAATAGATGGATCAATTCAAGGATTTGTTACGAGGTTACAGGGCGGGTTGTTTTTAGTTGAAACACTGAGTCACAAGAATCATGGTTTCGATCGTTTGCTAAGATTTGATTGGTATGACTACCATTCATTATTAATTACATCTTCCGGCTTATTATTTGTTTTTGTGGTTTTTGGGGGTGGGTTTTATGTAATGAATGCCAAGGCAGAAGATAGTGGTTTGATTGATGGGTTTTTCTTTTTGACCATCATTGTGCTATTGGCTGCATTGGTTTTTTATGAGCCGAGTGCTACTGATAAATTTGGATTTTTTGCTCCAGAGTTAGTTATTGCCATACCCTTTTCAATACTTGTGATACTAATCTGTTCTTGCTTTATAAAAGCTACAGGATTTCATTTTAAGAATATAAATTTTCATACCTGGATGATATTTGGGATGTTGGCGCTTATGCCATATCTTTATGCGTTTGGAGCGGGATCAAATTATTCGAAAAAGTATCCTCTGGTTGTTATTTTCTGGGTGCTTGCATGCTTGGTGCTAGTTGTAGGGTATGGAGACCGCAAATTGGTTACTCGAATGTTTAATGTGGTCATTGTTTCGTCACTGCTTGTGACAATAGCTATTCTTAAGTCAAATATACAATTCCCCCCCCGTCATCCACCGGGAATGTTTGACTATGACTACCCAATTAATATTGGTGTATCTAAATCTGAATTAGTTTTGGATGGAGAGATGGCAAGTTATTTAATTGCAATACAGAAGGTTGCTGGTAATTCTGGTTTTTCTGCAGGTATGCCATTGCTTGATTTTACCGGCCAGTCACCAGGTGTAGTGTATGCTTTGGGTGGACGTGCAGTTGGCGTCCCATGGATGATAGGTAGTTATCAAAATAGTGAGGCTTTTATCACTGAAGGGCTCAGAATGGTCGATTGTAGAACATTAGCTTCAGCATGGTTGATTACTGAGCCTTTGGGGCCACGGGCTGTTGCTACTGATGTATTGGACAGTTTTGGCGCGAATTTGGAACGCGATTATCTAATGGTCGGAGGTTTTGTTGTTCCTGCAGAGATTGGTGCAAAGCGTAAGTATCCACAACAGCAATACCTATTTAAGCCAATTAGAGAATCAACCGATTTTATCAATGAATGTCAGGCTATCAGGCACGTTAAATCTGAACTAAACGATGGCTAATGTGTTATATCTTTACCCTGCGCGTGCGTTTGGTGGGGCATCCAAAAGCCTGATTGAGCTTTACGGCAAAATCAAAAGTCATGGGGTCACCGGGACGGTAATCTGTCCGCCAGGCAAGGCTTCAGAGCAGTTTCAACGCGCCGGTTTGCGAACGATAGATACTTTTGGCTTATCCCAGTTTGATAACACGCGTTTCGGGTATTACCGTGGGTTCAGATGGTTTATTCTGATACGTGAGTTTTTGCTTCTGCCGTTTTCTTTTTTTGCTTTGCTCAAGGCAAAACAGGTCAAACCTGGTTTTGACCTGATTCATGTTAACGAGGCAACTTTGTTGTCGCTAGGTATTTTAGCCAAGTGGTTTTTCAAATTGCCGCTGGTGGTGCATGTTCGTTCAGTCCAGCGGTCCGGCAATCATTGGCGTTCCCGTTTCTTTTCTTATCTTCTCCGTAAATATGCAGATGAAGTGATCTGCATTGATGACACAGTCAGGCGATCCTTACCTGCAGACTTGCCTTGTGTTGTTATTCATAACGGTTTGATACTGGCTAGTGAAGCAGTTGCGGCAAGTAAGCAGGGTCATAGCCCGATAACATTGGGTTATGTAGGCAGTTTGCTGCGATTGAAAGGCATTTATGAACTGCTGGAGGCGGTTCAGATATTGGCACTCGAGCGAGGCTTGAAGTTTAAACTGCTGATATTTGGTGAGAATGTCAGGGATGTGGCAGGTTTCAAGGCTGGTGCGCTCAAATGTATGGGATTCTGTGATGATGTTGAAAAGGATGTGGAGGATTTCATATCCCGACATGCTTTGCAGGATGTGATCGAGCTGAGAGGTTTTGCGCCGGATGTACGGGATATTTACCCATTGCTTGATGTGCTTTGTTTTCCTTCGCATTTGAATGCGGCCGGCCGGCCTGTGTTCGAAGCTGCTTTTTTTGGTATTCCAAGTTTGGTTGCCATGGATAGTCCTCTGGATGATGCAGCGCAACATGAGATAACTGCCCTGGTGATAGACCGACCGACCCCGCAATTGATAGCGGATGCACTTGAGCGGCTGATTCGTGATGATGTTTTGCGCGAGGAGTTAGGATGCAACGCAAGGCTCTGGGCACAACGTTATTTTGATATGGATAAAAATGCGGATCAACTTTTCGGAATCTATTCTCGGATTCTAACAGTTGGTGAAAATTGAGCGACTAGCTACATACATCTGGCGTATATGACTTAATAATTTCTTGTGACCTGTAAGCCGCCTTTGGTAATATGCGTTCATTAGATGAACGATTAATTGTTCACTGAATATTAAGTAACTTGAAAGCTTCTGGCGAATGAAAAACATTGTTTGGCACAACAGTCATGTAAGTAAAAAGGACCGGGCAGAATTGAACGGTCAGAAGCCTTTTGTGGTATGGCTGACGGGACTTTCCGGGTCTGGCAAGTCCACTTTGGCAAATGCCCTGGACTCTTACCTGTTCAGTCGGGGTTTCCGTTCATATTTGCTTGATGGCGATAATGTCAGGCATGGATTGAATCGCGATCTTGGTTTCGATCATGACTCACGCGTTGAGAATATTCGCCGCATCGGGGAAGTTTCCAAGTTGATGGTGGATGCAGGGTTAATCGTCATTACTGCGTTTATTTCACCTTACCGATCCGATCGCGATATGGTGAGAGAAATGTTCCCGGCGGATGAGTTTATTGAGGTTTATCTTGATGCTGCACTCGCAGTTTGTGAGCAACGTGACCCTAAAGGCCTGTACAAAAAAGCGCGTGAGGGAAAAATTACAGACTTTACCGGCATTGATTCCCCCTATGAGGCACCATTGAATCCAGAAATTGTGTTGAATAGCGATAAGCAGAATGTTGAGCAAGAACTGCATGCTGTTATTCAATATTTGGAGTCGAGAAATCTGCTTGCGACTTAACGTATGCTTTTACGTAATAGCGCGATAAACAATCTACTGGGATATATGACCATCAGTTACTCCCTGTCCGGGTTGTTGATGGTGCTGGGGCTGGCCGGTAATTTCAACATGGCGGCTGATGTTGCAATTGTGCAGGGCGCTGTACTGGCAACTTTTTATGTGCTCTCGGGTGATGCCCGTCACATGATTCTTTCGGAAAGAATGCAGGCCGGACACGTGGCTTATTTCCGGTTGCTTGCGGTGTTGCCATTGGCAGCTATTTCTTATTTGCTCAGTGTTTCCGTTACTGAGGTGAACATTGCGCTTGCAGCTGCACTGATTGTTCGACGCGCTGCCGAGTGGCTGGTGGAACCGCATGTGACGGAGTTGGAGCGTAAGCATCAACCGTGGCATGGTTTGCTGTTGCAACTGGTGTTATTCCCCTTCGTTATTTTCGAGATACTGTATTTTGGCAGTATGTGGTTGATCTGGCCGTGGGCAATATCTCCTTTGCTGCATAGCCTCAAGTTCCTCCTGGAAGCCGAGCGCTACAACATATTAAGCATCGGCAAGGCACACACCGCGTCTACGGCGGTGATGGGGATTTCGAACTATATCCTGCGTGTACTGGTGGTCGATCTTGCTGGCAAAACCTTCGCCGGTATGGTGTTTCCTGCTGTTGCGATCGGCAGTTTTGCCGGCACCATGTTTGCCAATATCGTAGGTCCAAGCCTGATGCGTAAGGGCTGGAATGCCCTGTTGTATTTAAAGGTGCCGCTGTTTGTGTGGACTATGGTCGGCGTTGGCATATTCTTCTTTTCACAGACGGTTTTTCAGCAGGCACTTGGTTTGTCCATCGTCGGTGGCGCCATCATGCTTTTTGCACAGCAATCGCGCTTGCACCTTCTGCGTGAAGACCATACTTTGGGTGCCGATACCATCGTTCATCTTGTGCTGGTTTGCCTGGTGCCTATTCTCTATTCGATTTCCGGCCAGCAATGGCTGACATCTATCTATCTGCTGAATGCAGTGCTGGCATGGGGTTTTTATGTGTTGAGCGACAAGCTTTCCAGTATGAACCAACTACAACGTTATCGCTTGCTGGTAGTGACGGTGGTGGTGTTGATCATGCCGGTATTCTTTCAGATCCAGGGCGATATCTATTTGAGCGAGAGCCCGGGCGGCATGCTGGATTCCGGAGGGCTTCTGCAGTTGGTACCGTTGCCGTTCTCGCTGCTCGCTTGCTATCTTGGCCTCGTATTCTTTAATGAGGGGATCACTGACTCCAAGCCGGCGATCATGACCTTGTCCTTGTTCTTCTTCCTGCTGAGCGTGTCTGCACTGGTAACGGGATCGTCACCGGCAAAACTGATACAGCTGGTGCAGGTGATTCTGCCCGTGGCAGGTTTGTTGCTCGGCGTGTCCTTGGCCAAGCTCAACCGTCCGCTGGTCGCCCGCACCATTTTGAATTTTCTGATGGTTTTCATACCGCTGCATTTGTTGGCGACCTGGTTTCAGGGTGAATTGGAGCTGACGCACCATCTATATTTTTTCAGTATTTATCAGCATGAAACCTTTGTGCCGTTGGTCATGGTTTCACTTTTTGCCTGGCTTGCCCTGGAACTCTTCGATACGCACAAGAAGACGCTGCTCATTTTGGCGCCATTCATGGCGGTGTATGTGGTGGCAGGAGATTCGAGAATGGCCCTGCTCGGGTTGAGCGTGTTCGTTGCAGCTTTTATGGTCGCCAGTGTGCGGGCAAGACAGCGTTACATGATGGCTATGCTGCTGCTGATCGTGTTCAGCAGCTTGAGTTACAGCATTCTGAAAGAGAATGTCCAGCAGCAGCGGGAAACGGTCGCGTTTGAACAGGAGCATGAACCCGATACGCATAGCCCTGAAGATCGACCTGCCGCAGACATGAAGCCCGATACAGACGGGGTGAATCAATGGTTGGAGGTGCTCGAGAACCCTGCCATCATTATTTTCGGGCATGCGGTGCCGATGGAGCGGCATGAACTCGATCGTTCGACCAACTACTATGCGGATCTGGTTTACAATTTCGGCTTGATTGTAGTCCTGCCGTTGTTATTTTTACTGAGTTATACGGTCTTCCGCTTTGCGGTTTCAGAACAAAAATCTCCGGTACTGATTGGCTTGTTTCTGATCGTGCTGTATCAGATTACCGTTGTCGGCATGACCAAGTTTGCGCTGAAACAGCCATATTCCGGCATCATTATCTTTTTCCTGTGGGGCGTGTTGCTCACCATGTTGCAATCCGGCCTAAAAACAGAGCAAGGTAAACGACTTGAGTCCTGACATTACCATCTCCATCGTCAGTCACGGTCAAGCCAGCCTGGTCAAGCAGTTGCTGCGGGATATCGACGGCTGCGGTGCAGGAAGTTGGTTGAAAGAAGTGATCATTACCTGCAATATCCCTGAACGGCAGTCGTTTCAACTGACATCCGCGCCGGTCCGCATCATCGAGAATGAAGCGCCGAAAGGATTTGGCGAGAATCACAATGCGGCATTCCAGCATTGCCGGAGCGAGTATTTCTGTGTAGTGAATCCTGATATACGGCTGCATCAGAATCCGCTACCCGTTTTGCGCAGTTGTCTGCAAAGTCAACACGCTGGCGTTGTTGGCCCCAGAGTCGTCAATTCGGGCGGGTGGCTTGAGGATAGCGCCCGACCGTTTCCAAGTCCAATGTCTGTGCTGAGAAAGCTGGTTGGTAATCGTGCCGCTTCCCTTTATCCAGAGAATGCCGTGCCTGAGAATCCGGACTGGATCGCCGGCATGTTCATGATGTTTGATGCCAGAGCTTTTGCGCAGCTCGGTGGTTTTGACGAAGGCTATTTTCTTTATTACGAGGATGCAGATATTTGTGCGAGGCTAACCCAGGCAGACTGGCCCATCGTCTATTGCAAAGAGGCGGAGGTGGTACATGACGCCAGGCGTGACAGTCATCGCAAATTGCGTTACTTGAAATGGCATCTGAACAGCATGTTGCGATTTTTCCGCCTATCCGCATGCCGCTATCTGGGTAGGAAATGAGCAAGGTGCTCGTTACCGGGGCAACCGGTTTCGTCGGCAACGCGTTGTCTGCGGAATTGATGAGGCGTGAAATTCCATGCCGACTATGTTCGCGTTCGGCTGTCGTCCCGCTAGATTCAGCCGATCTAGTCAGTATTGATGCGTTGAATGGCGATACCGACTGGGCGTCGGCACTCACTGATATCGGCATCATTATCCATCTTGCGGCACGCGTACATGTCATGCAGGACCGTGCAGACGACCCGCTGGCTGCGTTTCAGTCAGTCAATCTGCACGGCACAGTCAATCTAGCCCGGCAGGCCGCAGCCGCGGGCGTACGGCGTTTCGTCTATGTGAGCTCGATCAAGGTCAACGGCGAGTGCACGATGGACAAGCCGTTCACTGAATCTGATGTGCCGTCGCCGCTGGATCCCTACGGCGTGTCCAAATGGCAGGCTGAGCAGGCGCTACAACAGGTCGGCCGTGAAACCGGCATGGAAATCGTGATCGTTAGGCCACCGTTGGTATACGGACCGGGCGTCAAGGCCAACTTCCATAGTTTGTTGAAATTGGTGAGTAGAAGCCTGCCCTTGCCTTTAGGTTCGATCCATAACCGGCGTAGCATGATTTTTGTGGAGAACCTGGTTGATGCGCTGGTGTTGTGCGCAACACATCCTGCAGCTGCCGGTCAGACTTATCTGGTCAGTGATGGTGAAGATATCTCGACGCCGCAATTGGTCAGGGTGATTGCATCCGCCATGCGCCGACCTGACCGCGTATTTCCGTTCCCTGTCCCGTTGATACGCCTGGCTGCAGTCATGCTGGGACGGTCATCGGTGCTGGACAGACTGACGCAGTCGCTGGCAGTCGATAGTAGCAAGATCAGGCGGGAACTCGACTGGCGCCCGCCTTATTCCATGCAACAAGGGCTGCAAATAACGGCTGACTGGTTTCTTCAATCGGCAAACGGAGCAGGGCGATAAAAATGATCGATGGCGTATTCAGTTCTTTGCTCACCCTGACGGGGATGTACATCCTGCTCAACACCAGACTCAAGACTCTTGCGGTCGACAAGCCGAATGAGCGCTCGTTGCACAGTAAGATCATTCCCAGAACCGGCGGGCTGGCCATCATGGCTGGTGTGCTGGTCACCTGGCTGTTTATCGGAGTTTCGTTCGAGTGGGTACTGTTGCCGGCAGCCCTGATTGCAATCTCGGTGATCGATGATATCCGCGGATTGAAGGCGCGCTGGCGTTTTTTGGCGCAAATGATTGTCTGTGCGTTTTTCCTTGCCCTTCATCCGCAGCAACTGCAGTCTTGGGCCATGCCTGCGTTGCTCCTGGCCATGGTCTGGATGGTCAATCTGTATAATTTCATGGACGGCTCGGATGGCTTGGCCGGCGGCATGGCCTTGTTCGGTTTTGGTGCATATTCGGTGGCGGCTTACCTGGCCGGAAGTGCAGACCTGGCGGCCCTGTGTGCAAGTGTTGCGGGTGCGAGCCTTGCTTTTCTGTTGTTCAATTTTCATCCGGCGAGAATTTTCATGGGGGATGCCGGTTCGATTCCGCTGGGCTTTCTTGCGGCGGCCATCGGACTTTCCGGCTGGCAGCAGGGGGTTTGGTCTTACTGGTTCCCGCTATTGGTGTTTTCACCATTTATCATCGACGCCAGTGTGACCTTGCTGAAACGGATTTTGCGCCGTGAAAAAATCTGGCAGGCCCATAAATCGCATTACTATCAGAGGCTTGTGCAAATGGGTTGGGGGCACAGGAAAACCGCGCTGCTGGAATACGGCGTAATGTTGGCGGCGGGGGTTAGCGGCATTGTTGCCACGATCTACGGGGGCTGGCTGGCGATGGCAATCATTGCAGTCTGGTGCCTGGCTTATGTTGCCATCATGGTGGCAATAGACCTGGCATGGGCAGCGAGACGCCAGTAATCTGCATCAGTCGGCATGCTTTTTGTTATCATCTCGTGAAATAACATTCGGGTTGTCCGGCAGACAAATGCCCAGTTCACATGTCATTCAATAAAGAATCCTATCGTTTTTCGCCGGCAGGCTTGATCAACCTGCGTAGCTGGCGTACGTCATCAGCCTGGTTGCATGATGTGGCTGCTGCAGTGCTGGCCTGGTGGATGGCGTACCTGCTCAGGTTCAATTTCCAGATTCCAGGCAATTTCGTCGATACCATGTGGAATACCGCAGCCTGGGTGGTGCCGCTTCAGGCATTTGCCTTCGTCATGTTCGGCTTATATCAGGGTATCTGGCGTTTTGCCAGCATGCCCGACCTCTACCGTATTTTCAAAGCGATTGCTTTCTCTGCTTTTGTTATCGCGACCGTGTTGTTCATGTTCCCGTCGCATGGGGTCGTGCCCAGGTCAATTTTGTTGCTGGACCCAATCTTGCTGATATTGATGATGGGCGGTAGCCGTATCGTTTACCGCGGTTGGAAGGAACACCGGTTGTACGGTAACGCCAACAAGCTCGGCAAGTCTGTGCTGGTGCTGGGCGCCGGTGAGGCCGCCATCGGCCTGGTGCGTGATCTGGCGCGCAGTGAAGAATGGCGGGTGGTGGGCATCCTGGATGATGACAAGGGTATGCAGGGACGTCAGATCCAGGGAGTGAAGGTGATCGCGGAGATCGCGAAACTGCCTGACGTTTCAAGGCGTCTGGATGTCAGCCATGTGATCGTCGCCATGCCGTCTGTAGCGCATCAGGCGCGCAGGCGTGCGGTCGAGATCGCCAACGAATGCGGCCTGACGGTGTTGACAGTACCGTCGTTCGAGGACCTGATGAGTGGCAAGGTCAGCGTTTCGCAGATACGCCCGATCGAGGTGGAGGATTTGCTCGGTCGCGAGCCGGTAAAACTGGACGACGCCGGCATGCATGATTTCCTGGAGGATCAGGTAGTGATGGTCACCGGAGCCGGTGGCTCCATCGGCTCCGAATTGTGCAGGCAGATCGTGCGTTTCGACCCGGCGGTGCTGGTTTGTTACGACTTGTCGGAATATGCGCTTTATCAGCTGGAGCAGGAGTTTGCCAGCCGGAACATCAAGTCGCGAGTGATCTATCTGGTTGGCGACATCAAGAACGAAAAGCGCCTGAAACAGGTCATGGGGCGTCATCAGCCGACTGTGGTGTTCCATGCGGCGGCCTACAAGCACGTGCCGCTGATGGAGCATCAGAACGTAGCGGAAGCGCTATCCAATAACGTGTTGGGTACCTTTACGCTGGCCAAGGTTTGCAAGGAGGTCGGCGTCGAGAAATTCGTTTTGGTGTCCACAGACAAGGCGGTCAACCCGACCAATGTCATGGGCGCCAGCAAGCGTCTGGCGGAGATGGTTTGCCAGGGCCTGCAGGATAACCTGGAGAGGCAGGCAGGCGCTACGCGCTTCGTCATAGTGCGTTTCGGCAACGTATTGGGCAGCAGCGGCAGCGTGATCCCGAAATTCCGCGAACAGATCGCCAGGGGCGGGCCGGTGACCATCACGCATCCGGAAATCACGCGTTATTTCATGTCGATACCGGAAGCGGCGCAGTTGGTGATGCAGGCTGGCCTGATGGGTGAGGGCGGTGACATTTTCGTGCTGGATATGGGCGAGCCGGTGCGTATCGTCGATCTGGCGCGCGACATGATCAAGCTTTCCGGCTTGCAGGAGGACGAGATCAGTATCCTGTTTACCGGTTTGCGCCCCGGTGAAAAGTTGTATGAGGAACTGCTGGCCGATGATGAACATACATTGCCGACGCCGCATCCGAAACTGCGCATCGCCATGGCAAGAAGCGCAGACAAGGCATGGGTGCGTGCGTTGGTGAAGTGGATAGAGGGGCTCACGGCCGAGCATGAGGCGCAGATCAAGGAAGAACTGAAGCTCTGGGTGCAGGAATACGTGGGCGACGTGAACGGTCAGAAGACTGAAGGCAAAGCGGCTCTGGCACCGGGAAAGATCACTCTGCATTGAAGTGGCTTGATGTGGAGCTTGTACAAGACTGAATGAAATGAAGATATTTTCGTGGTTATACGAGCGTACCCTGCAGTGGTCGCGACACCGCCATGCGCCTTGGTATCTGGGCGGCTTGAGTTTTGCCGAGTCTTCTTTCTTCCCGATTCCGCCGGACGTCGTGCTGGCCCCCATGTGCCTGGCGGAGCCCAGGCGCGCATGGTGGTTCGCGGCATTGACGACCGTCACGTCGGTCGCCGGAGGCGTCTTCGGCTATTTGATCGGCTATTTTGCGTTCGACCTGATCGAGCCCTGGATTGCGGGGGGAAAGTACTGGCAGGCCTACGAGGCGGCGGTCGCCTGGTTCGGCGAATGGGGATTCTGGGCGGTATTGATTGCCGGTTTCTCGCCGATTCCGTACAAGGCATTCACCATATCGGCGGGGGTGCTCGGCATGCCGATATTGCCTTTCATTCTGGCATCGGCCGTCGGGCGTGGCGGGCGCTTTTTCCTGGTGGCCGGCCTGATCCGTTGGGGCGGTCTGCGAATGGAAGGCATGCTCAAGGATTACATCGATCGTATCGGATGGATCACGGTGCTGCTGCTGATACTTTTTGTGGCGTTTCATTATTTCAATTAAGCTTGCAACCATTGTAGTTACTGAACATGGGCTGCTTTAATTGCATGGTCTAGTCCGAGGATTTCTCTGTGAACTCTGTGTGTGCTGTGGCAGAGTTTTTAAGATTCATGGTTATATGAGGTTCTGATTTGAAGAAAATTACCAAAGCCGTTTTTCCCGTCGCCGGACTCGGCACCCGTTTCTTGCCTGCGACCAAGGCCAGTCCGAAGGAAATGCTGCCTATCGTCGATATCCCATTGATCCAATATGCGGCAGAAGAGGCGATTGCGGCGGGCGTGACGGAGCTGGTATTCGTCACCGGGCGCAACAAACGTTCCATTCCTGACCATTTCGACACCTCCTTTGAACTGGAAGCCAAACTGGAAGCCAGCGGCAAGTCCGAGGTGCTGGAAGCCATCCGCAAGATCCTGCCCAAGGGCGTTTCCTGCATCTACATCCGCCAGCCGGAGGCCTTGGGTTTGGGGCATGCGGTGCTGTGCGCCAGGCCGGTGGTTGGCGATGAACCCTTTGCCGTGATTCTGGCGGATGACCTGATCGACGGCGCCGTGCCTTGCATGCAGCAGATGACAGCTTTGTATGACCAGACCGGCAGTTCTATTCTCGGTGTCGAGGATGTCGCGCCGAGCGAGACCGGTAGCTATGGCATTGTCGATACCGCCGGTGTCAACGCCGATGTGGCGGAAGTGAAAAGCATCGTCGAAAAACCGAAACCGGAGGATGCGCCCTCGACACTGGCGGTGGTCGGTCGCTACGTGCTGACACCGAAGATCTTCGATCTGCTGGAGCAGGTCAAGCCGGGTAAGGGCGGGGAGATTCAGTTGACCGATGCCATCTCGGCCCTGTTGCAGTATGAAAAGGTGCTGGCCTATCGCTTTGCGGGAAAACGCTACGATTGCGGCAGCAAGCTGGGTTACATGAAAGCCAACGTGGAATTCGCGCTCAGGCACCCCGAGATCGGTGCCGAGTTTGCCGAATATCTGAAACAGGTGAAGGTTTAGCCTTGTTTACCGAAAACCCTCAGCAGTATCTGGACATGGCCGAACTGCTGATCGGTGAGGCTGAGGTGCGGGCAGCCATCACCAAGATGGCCGGTCATATTGCCCGTGATCTCGGTGACAGCAACCCGCTGGTGATGTGCGTGATGGGCGGCAGCGTGGTGTTTACCGGACAACTGTTGCCGCAGCTCGATTTTCCGCTGGAGTTCGATTACGTGCAGGCTACGCGCTACCGTGACCGGACAGAAGGTTCGTACCTAGTCTGGAAGGTAATGCCGGGTGAGAACGTCAGGGGCAGAACCGTACTGTTGCTGGATGACATTCTGGACGAAGGCGTGACGCTGGATGCAATCGTAAAAGCATGTCTGCAACAGGGCGCAAAGCGGGTGGTGATTGCCGTGCTGGTGGAAAAGGAGCTGAACAGGCCCAAGCCGGTGAGTGCTGATTACGTCGGTTTGCGGGTGCCGGACCGTTATGTGTTCGGCTGCGGCATGGATATCTACGGTTGGTGGCGCAACCTGCCGGCGATCTATGCGCTTAAGTAAGCCTTCAAAGTGCGGCTTTAGCTTTCCCTAGCCATTATTTCAATTTTTACACCCATACATTCAACCGACTGACCCGCGCGAATCTTGGCCGTCTTGCGGCTCTCGGTTTTTCCGTCCACCTTCACCAGGCCTTCTGCCACCATCATTTTGCCCCTGCCGCCGCTGTCGGCAACACCGGCCAGTTTGAGCAGGTCGCATAGAGCGATGTGTTCCTTTGCGAGTTCAAATTGGATGGTTTGCATGGTGGGTTCCGGCGCTGATGGACAAGCAGGTTGATGAAAGCGCAAGTATAACAGTTGACGGCGGAGCTTCTGATGTCCGGCGACTTTGACCATCAGTGCGCCACTACCTAGGTTGTTGTGGTTTTCGATATATAATCAGGCTTATTACGATGATGCGGAATGGTTGATGGATGCGTCTCACGATTTGAAAGTGGTCGGATCGCTGGCTTTGGGCCGGGATGATCAGCATCTGCTGAACGACAAGCGCATCAGCCTTTTGGAGAAGATCGGCGAATGCGGATCCATCACACAGGCGGCCAAGGCGGTCGGTATCAGTTACAAGGGTGCCTGGGATGCGGTCGACGCCATGAACGGCATGTTCGGCGAGCCGCTGCTGATCAGCATGGCCGGCGGCAAGGGTGGTGGTGGTACGCAGTTGTCGGCGACCGGCATCCGGCTGGTCGACCTCTACCGCGTGCTGCGGCGCGAGCAGAGGCGGTTTTTGGAAGCGGCCAGTGCCGGCATGCAGGATTTCGATAACATCTATCAGATGATCAGGAGGCTTTCCGTGAGAACCAGCGCGCGCAATCAGTTTTTCGGCAAGGTCACGGCGATCAAGAGCGGGCCGGTCAATGTCGAGGTCGAGCTGACGTTGACCGGTGGCGACAAGATCCATTCTGTCATCACGCAAGACGGCCTGCATGACCTTGACCGGTGGCGACAAGATCCATTCTGTCATCACGCAAGACGGCCTGCATGACCTCGATCTCGAAATCGGCAGCGAAGCCTGGGCCCTGGTCAAGGCCAGCTGGATCATGTTGGCCTTGCCCGAGGTGGCAGACAAGCTCAGCGCACGCAACCGGCTGGTCGGGCATATCGAACGTATCGTGCCGGGCAATGTGAATGCCGAGGTGTCGGTTCGCCTCAATGGCGGCAATACCGTCTGTGCGGTGATCACCAACGACAGCGTCGGTAATCTCGGTTTGGAAGAAGGTGGCGAGATTTGTGCACTGTTCAAGGCCAGTAGCGTCATCATGGGAGTCAGTCTTTGAGGGCTGTGTTTTTTTGTTTTTCGATATGAAGTCAGATTTATTGCGATCGTATTTTGGATTAAAGGGGGTTGAAATGAAACCGACAGTCAGATTGAGCCTGGGCATGTGTCTGCTCATTATGGGAGGTGTGGTGCAGGCGGATGACGACCGCATCGCGCAGCTGCAGAAGATGCTGGAGCAGCAGCAACAGCAGATGCAGGCCATGGCGGAAGAACTGAAGGCCTTGCAGCAAGCAAGGGTGGATGGTAAGGGTAATAGCAATGGCGCACCGGTGCTGGCGGCGTTCAAGGATGGCGTGAGGTTCGAGGATGCCGGCGGCAACTGGCAACTGGCGATCAACGGCCGGGTGCAGTTCGACGGCCGGGCCTTCGATCCGGATCAGGCGGCAGCCGATACCTGGAGTCTGCGACGCGCCAGGCTGGGCGGCACCATGACCTTGTACAAGGATTACTCGGCGCGGGTGGAAGGGGAATATTCCGGCGATTCGACCACGCTGACTTACGCTTATTTCGACATCAACAAGTTCAAGGCGGCCAGGCTGCGCCTCGGCCAGTTCAAGCCGTTCTATGGGCTTGAGCGGGCATCCAGCAGTAACTTCCTCGACTTCCAGGAGCGCAGCATGGCCGATGCCCTGCTGGGCGGCTCCTATGACCGCGGCGTCATGCTCCATGGCACGCCATTCAATGGCGTTTATTACAGCGCTGCCTGGATCAACGGCAACAACAAGGACGAAAACGACGTCGAGTACGACAACAAGGACCTGATGGCACGCGTCACCGCTAACGCCGCCGAGTGGGCAGGCTGGAAGGACAGCGTGGTGCATGCGGGCGGCTTCCATGCCAGGGGCCGTCAGGAATCCGGTTCGGCGATTCCAGCCATACGTACCGAGGCGCGCGGTTTCACTTTCTTCTCGACGGCTGATACCGCGGCGAACAAATTCACCGACAACGTCGATCGTGACCGCAGTGGCGTGGAACTGGCATTGGCGCACGGCCCGGTCAAACTGCAGGGTGAATATATCCGTGCCGGATTCGAAGGCAAGGATTTCGACCGCGATATGTCAGCCTGGTACGCCAGCCTGAACTGGCTGGTGACCGGCGAAACTTTCGCCGGCACCTATAAGGACGGCGTGTTCGGTCGCTTGCGTCCGAAACAGAACTTCAGCTTCGATGGCGAAGGATGGGGCGCGCTGCAGGTCGGCGTGCGCTACAGCGCTTTTGATGGCGATGATTTCGTCGCCGCCAATGTCGCCGGCACCGGCAAGTTGGCCGCCGGCAAGACCAACGACGCCCATGCCTGGACGCTGGGTGCGAACTGGATACTCAATCCCAATGTCCGCATGATCGCCAATTACGTGCGCACAAGCTTCGATACCGACGTGGTCAACAACAATCAGGATTTCGACGAAGAAGAAGCGCTTACCATGCGCGCGCAGTTTGATTTTTAAGGGAAGCGCACCATGAACCTGACAAGGATTTTGTTGATAATCTCTGTGCTGGTGCTAGCTACCCCCGCTCATGCAGAAAAGATCACGATCGCTGCGGCTGCCGATCTCAAGTTTGCCATGGATGAAATCGTTGCCTCCTTTAAAGAGACAAATGCAGAAGATGACGTGGAAGTGATCTATGGCTCATCCGGCAAATTCCACACGCAGATCAGGCAGGGCGCGCCTTATGACCTGTACTTTTCTGCGGATATCGCTTTCCCTCGCGCATTGGCGCAGGCGGGCCTGGCTGCCTCCGAGGTGAAGCCTTATGCCTTTGGCCGCATCGTGCTGTGGAGTGTAGGCATGGATGCATCGAAGATGACGCTGGAAAGCCTGCTGGATGAAAAAGTCACCCGCATCGCTATTGCCAATCCGCGGCATGCGCCTTACGGCAAGAGAGCAGAGGAGGCCTTGCGCGCCGCCCGGCTGTGGGAGAAAGTCGAACCCAAACTGGTTTATGGCGAGAACATCGCCCACACGGCGCAGTTCGTGCAATCCGGCAATGCCCAGGTCGGCATCATTGCACTCGCTCTGGCCGTCAATCCGGAACTGTCCGGCAAGGGCGGTTACTGGCTGATTCCCGACGAGTTACATGAACCGCTGGAACAGGGCTTCATTATCACCAAACGTGCTGCCGGCAATGTGCTTGCACAGAGATTTTCTGACTACATGGTTAGCAATCCGGCGCGTGCGGTGATGAGAAAATATGGATTTGTGCTGCCGGGCGAGGCTGCCGCTAGCGAATAATGCATGACGAATGGAATCCCACACCGTTACCCGGCCAGCTTTGCGTGGAATCCAATGGACACACAGATGAAAGGTGCGCATGCTTCTGAGCGATAGTGATTTGCAGGCTCTCTGGCTGACGGTGCGCTTGGCCACCATCGTTACCGTACTGTTGCTGCTGGTGGGCACCCCCATCGCCTGGTGGCTGTCACGTACAAAGACTTGGTGGAAATCACCGGTGGCGGCCGTGGTGGCGATGCCGCTGGTTCTGCCCCCTTCCGTCATGGGGTTTTATCTGCTGCTGGCTATGGGTCCGCAAGGCCCCGTCGGCGAGTTGACCCAGGCGTTGGGCATCGGCCTCTTGCCCTTCACATTTTGGGGACTGGTGGTCGCCTCGGTGTTCTATTCGCTGCCGTTCATGGTGCAGCCCTTGCAAAGCGCATTCGAAGCCATCGGCGAGCGACCGCTGGAGGTGGCTGCCACCTTGCGCGCATCGCCTCTGGATGCGTTTTTTACCGTTGCGGTGCCGCTGGCGTGGCCCGGGTTCCTGACATCCTGCATCCTGACCTTTGCCCACACGGTAGGGGAGTTCGGCGTCATTCTGATGATAGGCGGCAATATCCCGGGCGAGACGCGCGTGGCCTCGGTGCAGATCTATGACCATGTTGAAGCGCTGGCCTATGCCGAAGCACACAGTCTGGCGGCAGTTATGCTGGTGTTTTCCTTTGTCGTCCTGATGATCGTCTATCTCTGGCGACCGGCCAGGAGGTTCTTTTGATTATGGGCAATATTGAGGCAAGATTTCGCGTCGATTGGCCCGGCTTCAGTCTGGACGTCGATTTGAGTTTGCCGGCGCGCGGCGTCACGGCGTTGTTCGGTCACTCCGGCTCCGGCAAGACCACGTTGCTGCGCTGCATGGCCGGGCTGGAACGCAGCAAGCATGGTCATATGCGCTTGAACGGCGAAATCTGGCAGGACGACGGGTTCTGGCTGCCGGTGTACAAGAGGCCGCTGGCCTATGTGTTCCAGGAAGCCAGTCTGTTTCCGCACCTGACGGTCAACGGCAACCTTCGCTACGGCATGCGCCGCAGCGGCCGGCATCACAAGTTCAGTCTGGAGCAGGCTATCGATTTGCTGGGTATCGGTCATCTGCTCGACCGCAAGCCGGAGCGATTGTCCGGCGGCGAGCGCCAGCGCGTCGCCATTGCCCGCGCACTGGCGGCGAACCCGCAGTTGCTGCTGATGGACGAGCCACTGGCAGCGCTCGACCTCAAGCGCAAGCAGGAGATCCTGCCGTATCTGGAGCGGTTGCATGACGAACTGGAGATTCCGGTGCTGTATGTGACGCATTCGCCGGATGAGGTGACGCGGCTTGCCGACCATATCGTCGTCCTGGACAAGGGCCGTGCAGTGGCCCAAGGGCCTTTGCAGGAGACGCTGGCGCGCCTCGACCTGCCTTTCCAGTTGGGCGAGGATACCGGCGTGGTGCTCGATGGTGTTGTGGTTGAACGAGACCATGCCTGGCATCTGGCGCGGGTGGATTTTGACAGCGGCAGCCTCTGGACGCGCGACCAGGGGCTGGAGATCGGCCGCCGAGTTCGCGTGCGGGTGCTGGCGCGCGACGTCAGCCTGTCGACACAGGCGCAGGAGAATACAAGCATCCAGAACATCCTGCCGGGCAGGGTGGATGCCATTGCCGATGATCATCATCCGGGGCTGGCGCTGGTGCGGGTACTCGTCGGCAACGCCGTACTGGTGGCCCGCATGACGCAACGCGCGGTCGCTGTGCTTGGTATCACGCCGGGCCGGCAGGTCTGGGTGCAGGTCAAATCCGTGGCGCTGATGGAATAGCCTGCTGCCGAGAGTTTTCGGATCATCTAACTGAACGCATGTGCAAACGAGCTCATGTGCAAGCGAGCGCAGCCAGCCGGCACAGGGAGCAACTGATTGATCGTCGGCATCGGCACCTGCTCCGGTGCGGACATCGACAAGTTTGCAAAATTCAAGTTTACGCCGCTACAGGGTAAGGTCGTCAGGCCGCCCTTGATCAAGGAGTGTCTCGCCAATATCGAGTGCAAGGTGATCGACATCGTCGAGCGTCACAATATCGTCTTACTGGAGGGTGTGGCTGCCTATATGGATACGGCGCGCAAGGAGAAGCGCACGCTGCATGCGGTCGGTGACGGTACTTTCATTGTCGATGGGCGAAAGTTCGACCGTCGGAAGATGATGGCGGCAAAGATTCCGGCCGGCGTCTGAGGGGTTTGCCCAACCGGGCAGGCAGTGCAAGCGGTAGAGGTTGATTTTGCGGGGGTGATTGGCTTGCTTGCTGCCTAGTTGCTTTCTGCGTACTTGCTTGGCTAGCTCAGATTGCAGGCAAAATGCCATTCCGGCTCGACGCCGGCGATCGGGGTCCAGATGTCGGTGAAGGCGTCCTTGTAGATCAGTTCGCCTTCCCCCATCTGACCGCTGTAATATTTCCAGCCGCGGATGCGGACCTGCTGTTTCTTGCACTGGTATTCCATCTGGTATTTGATGGATTGATAGGGCTTCCTGGCGATGTACTGGGTTCGCTTCAGATCGTAGAGTGACCACATGGACACGACATCGCCCGACTTCTTGACGGTGTTCTTTTCGGCGTAGGCGACTTCCTTCTCATTGGATGAAAGCTGCAGCAGATCGGCCGAGGCGGCGGTGCTGGCAAAGCCCATGAGCAAGGCGACAAACAGTTTTTTCATTCGCGACAATCCGGCAAAACCAATGGAAACCCCGTTCAGGCTATCGGAACTGACAGACAACGGGAGTGAAATCGATCGACAGCAAGAATATAACAAGACCGCCGTTCAAACCATAGCGAAAGTTTTCCGCAAGGCGAGTCAATGGGGTTTTGCTCGTATGAATCGCTCTTTTGTAGCGTTAATATATGCAAACGAAACTGCCTGATCTTGCAGGCCTGTTTAACCGTTATCCCGGCAGAAGGGTTTTCCAATGGCGCTGTTTGCATCAGTTCGATCCCCGTCATGAAGCCCGGCAATCTGTTTGCCGAAGCATTGCCGCCGGCCGAGGGCGAGCGCTTCGAGACGTTGTTGAAACACCGCAACCTGGTCGTGGAGCGCATCGTCAGTTCCTCCGCCATCGGCCCGGTCGAATATGTGCAAACGCAGGATGAATGGGTGTTGCTGCTGGAGGGTGAGGCGGTTTTGGAGGTGGCGGGCGAGCGTCACGAACTCAAACGGGGGGATTACCTGTTTCTGCCTGCCGGTGTGTCGCACTCGGTGCTGAGCACATCGCAGGGTGCACTCTGGCTGGCGCTGCATCTGCATGATAAGCACCTGCATGAGAATAGCTGAAGACTCAAAACAACAAAAAGGGAGCAGCAAATGCAACAAGATCAACAACAAATGCCACAGGAAGACATTGAATATGCAGGATTCTGGATGCGAACCGGAGCCTGCATCATTGATTCCATCCTTATAGTGATAGTCACTTTCCCGTTGTTGATTTCCATTTATGGCTGGTCTTATCTGGACGCTGAGCAGACAGGTCTGGTGGCAGGGCCGGCAGATTTTCTGATTTCATGGGTGTTTCCGGCACTGGCGGTCATTGCTTTCTGGGTATATCGCCAGGCAACGCCGGGCAAGATGGCCATATCGGCCAGAATCGTGGACGCGGAAACCGGCGAGGCAGCAAGCACAGGGCAGTTGGTCGGGCGATATCTTGGCTATTTTCTTGCCGGCATCCCGCTCGGTCTCGGCATTCTGTGGGTCGCCTTCGACAAGAGAAAGCAGGGCTGGCACGACAAACTCGCGGGTACCGTTGTCATTCGCCAGACTCGTCCGGAACCTGTCAGATTCAACCGGGCTTGAGGTCAGAAAAAGGAGCCGAATCATGCAACTCAAGTCATGGCAGCTAGTTCTCGCAACCGTGGCGATCAGCTTCATGCTTGCGCTTGCGGAAGTTCCCGCTGCCGACCGTTTCACGACGGCTGCGATCAGCCTGTCTGCAGGGGTTGCGGCATTGAGTCTGATGGCTGCATCGGCGTTGCTGGGAGCGCGCTGGGGCTTTGTTGAAACATGCTTCGGCGGCCTCGACCGTGTTTATCAGGCGCACAAGTGGTTGGGTATCTGGGCGCTGGTCTTCGCCACCGTGCATTTTCTGTTCAAGGCCGGAATCAAGGAATGGGAGGTGGCGTCCATCATCACGCTGGCGCCGGACATCACCCGTTTGGCACGGCAGCTGAGTTATGTCGCTTTGATGTTCATTGTCATGCTGGCGCTCAATCGCAACATTCCCTATAACGTCTGGCGTTGGTGGCACAAGCTGTCTGGTCCGCTATTTCTGATTGTCATCGTGCATTGGCTGAGTTTTAAAACACCGATCGCCCTCAGCAGTCCGGCAGGGCTCTGGCTTGCTTTTGTTTCGATTCTTGGCGTAATGGCAGCGGCCTACAAGCTGTTGCTCTACCGATTCATTTCAAGCCATGCGGAATATGAGCTGACCGGCATCGAACCGGGTGCCGGTGCGGCACACATGCAGTTCACGCCGGTCGGCAAGGTCGTGGATTTCGAACCGGGTCAGTTCGGTTTCCTGCGCATGAAGGTAGACGGACTGCGCGAACCGCATCCGTTCACGATTGCAAGCGCAAAAAGTGCCGATGGGCGGGTGGATTTCCTCATCCGTAGCCTCGGCGACTATACCGGGAGGTTGATCGCCAACACTCAAATCGGCATGCGCGCCGACATTTATGCGCCGTATGGACGTTTCAATCGCTCACAGGCGGCAAAGCGCGAAGTCTGGATCGGTGGCGGGGTGGGGATATCGCCATTCGTTGCCTGGCTCAAGGATGAAGCGAATCATTTCGATAAGGTGACCCTGTTCTACTTCTATACACCGGGGCGTGATTTTCCGGCGGTGGAGCTGATGCGTGAAATGGCTGAGCAAAGGGGTGCTGAGTTGGTGCCGGTCCCGGATGGTCCGGAAAGTCCGGTTTTCCGTCAACGGCTCGCCGAGATTGTGAGCGAGGCCCGGCCGGAAGAAGTCGAAGTCAGTTTTTGCGGGCCCAAGGGCTTGCTTGGCAAGGTGCAAGGGCAAATGCGTGAAAATGGCATCCCGGAGTCGAACCTGCGTCACGAATATTTCGAGTTTCGCTAGACGATCGTTTCGCTGTCGGCTGCTGTTCTGGAGGCATGACGAGAGCAAGAAGGACCGATTGCGCGCATGGCCGGTAAAGTCACGGCGCGCAAAGAACAGCGGCCGATTTCATGTACAATGGCCTCAACAATCAACCGCCATTGTTTATCTTGATACTGTGAGCCTAAGGGTTTGATTATTTAACGGAATGTTAAATCTTTGGTGCCCAGAAGAGGACTCGAACCTCCACAGTGTTGCCACCACTAGGACCTGAACCTAGCGCGTCTACCAATTCCGCCATCTGGGCATTTCTCGATGGGGTGAAACGAAGAGCGCAAATTCTATAGGAAAGACATATTTTGTCAACGAGAAAAAAGAGTTTTACTACAAAAAATAAGGCCGGCAAGCAAAATCCTGCAAAAAACAGCCCGCGACGGCTGGATCCCTACGCCGAAAGAGAGGCGGGAAACTACGATCACCCGCTACCCAGCCGCGAGTTCGTTCTGCAAACCATGACCGAGCAGGGCGTGCCGCTCTCGCTGGAAACCTTGTACGAGTTACTGGCCATCCACGATGAAGAGCGTGAGATTTTCAATCGCCGACTGAACGCGATGGAGCGCGACGGACAGATCATCCGCAATCGCAAGGGTGCGTTATGTATCGCCGAGAAGCTGCATCTGATCTCCGGTACGGTGCAGGGGCATGCGGACGGTTTCGGCTTTCTGGTGCCGGATGACAAGGAAAAGACCGGCGGCGCTGACTTGTTCCTGTCGCCGCGCGAGATGGCGCAGGTCATGCACGGCGACCGTGTCATGGTGCGTCAGTCCGGGCTGGACAAAAGAGGCCGTCCTGAGGGCAAGATCGTCGAGGTGCTGGAACGCAAGAGCACACGCATCGTCGGCCGAATCCTGCGCGGCAACGGGTTTTCGATCGTCGCACCGGAAGACAAGCGCATCAATCAGGACATCCTGATCCCCTACCATTTGGACATGAAGGCCAAGGATGGTCAGGTCGTCATGGTGGAGTTGACCGAACAGCCTTCGGCCTATGCCAAGCCGATGGGCAGGGTGATCGAGATCCTGGGCAATTACGCCGATGCCGGCATGGAGATCGAGATCGCCTTGCGCAAGCATCAGCTGCCTTATGAGTTCTCGGCCGAAGCCGTGCGACAGGCCGAGCGTTACCCCAAACTGGTGCAGGAGAGGGACTGGAAAGGTCGCGTCGACCTGCGCGACATGCCGCTGATCACCATCGACGGTGAGACTGCGCGTGATTTCGATGATGCCGTCTATTGCGAGCCGCAGGGCAAGGGTTGGCGGCTGGTGGTGGCGATCGCCGACGTCAGTCATTATGTGAAGCCGGGCGATGCGCTGGACAAGGATGCTTACGAGCGCGGCAATTCGGTCTATTTCCCGCGCCGCGTGATCCCTATGCTGCCGGAAGCACTTTCCAACGGTCTTTGTTCGCTCAACCCGCAGGTCGACCGTCTTTGCATGGTTTGCGATATGCAGGTCGATGCCTTCGGCAACGTCAAGCGCTACCAGTTCTACCCCTCCGTCATGCTGTCCAAGGCGCGCATGACCTACACCAAGGTCTATGACATGCTGACTAACCCGGAGGGTGAAACGGCGAGGCAGAATGCCTGGCTGATGCCGCATGTGCAGCATCTGTATGCGCTCTATCAGGTCATGGTCAAGGCGCGCGCCAAGCGCGGTGCCATCGAGTTCGAAAGCAGCGAAACCATGATGATCTTCAACGATGACGGCAAGATCGAGCGCATCGAGGCCGTGGTGCGCAACGAGGCGCACCGCATTATCGAGGAGTGCATGCTGGCGGCCAATGTCTGCGCTTCCGATTTTCTCAAGTCGCATGAACATCCCGCGCTCTATCGCATTCATGAAGGGCCGACGCCGGAAAAACTCGAAGCCTTGCGCACCTTCATGGCCGAGTTCGGTTTCGGTGTCGGCGGCGGCGACAGTCCGCATGCCAAGGATTACGCCCGGCTGCTGGAACAGTTTCGCGGCCGTCCGGACGAACAGTTGCTGCAGACCGTGCTTTTGCGCTCCATGCAGCAGGCGGTCTACAGTCCGGACAACATCGGACATTTCGGTCTGGCCTATGAGTCCTACACTCATTTCACCTCGCCGATTCGCCGTTATCCCGACCTGTTGATCCACCGCGCCATCAAGGCCGTGTTGAATGGTGAGAAATACAAGGCTGGCGACTGGCAGCAGTTGGGCGAACATTGCTCCATCACCGAGCGCCGGGCCGATGACGCCACGCGTGATGTGGAAGCCTGGCTCAAATGCTATTACATGCAGGATCGCATAGGCGAGGAATTCGACGGTACTGTCGCCGGCGTGACCAGCTTCGGTCTGTTCGTCGCGCTGGACGGAGTTTATGTAGAAGGCTTGCTGCATGTCACCGAACTCGGCAACGATTACTTTAATTACGACAAGGCCCGGCACGAGATGGCCGGCGAGCGCACCGGTGTGCGCTATCGTCTGGGCGATCGGCTGCGCGTAAAAGTCAGCCGGGTCGATCTGGAAACCAGTAAAATAGACTTCGTGCTGGCAGGGCCGGCGAAGACGGCGGTTGATGTTGATAGCCATGAAGCGTTGCCCGTTGCTACCGGCAGGCGTGGCAGCCGCACGGCGGTAGCGGAAAAGCCGAAGTCCGGTACAGGCGCTACAAAGTCATCTGCCGCAGCGAAGCGCACCAGCGCGCAGAAACCGGTCGGCAAGAAAGCGCCCGCCAAACCAGCAGCGGGCAGTGACAAGAGCCGCAGTAAAAAGCCGGCCAAGTCAGCCGGAAAATCCACCAGAAAACCATCAGCAAGGCGTTAACACATAAATGAGCAATCCACGTATCTTGTACGGCTTCCATGCCGTATTGAGCCGAATGAGGCAGCATGCAGGCAGCGTGCAGGAAATTCTGATCGACCGTGACCGTATAGATGCGCGCATGAAGGATCTGTTGAGCATGGCTGAGACAGCCGGCGTCAGGTGCATGCAGGTCGAGAGATCGCGTCTGGATGGACTGGCTGGCATCAACGGCCGCCACCAGGGCGTGATCGCCCGCGTGGTCGATGCGCCCATGCCATACAAGGACATCCACGACATTCTGGAATCCGACCTCAAGGAGCCGCCGTTCTTCCTGATTCTGGACGGCGTCGAAGACCCGCACAATCTGGGCGCATGCCTGCGTGTGGCCGACGCCATGGGCGTGCATGCCGTGATCGCCCCCAAGGACCGAGCCGTCGGCCTCAATGCGACGGTGCGCAAGGTGGCTTCCGGTGCCGCGGAGACTGTGCCTTTTATCGCCGTCACCAATCTGGCGCGCACCATGCGCGAACTGAAGGAGGCTGGCGTCATGCTGGTCGGCACTGCGGCGGAGGCGGAGCGCGATTTGTTTGGTATGCAGCTTGACGGCCCGCTGGCGCTGGTGCTGGGCGCCGAAGGCGCCGGCATGCGGCGCCTGACTGCCGAGACCTGCGATGCGCTGGTCAGCATCCCGATGTTCGGCACGGTGGAAAGCCTCAATGTGTCGGTGGCCAGCGGCATCTGTCTGTATGAGGCGCGTCGCCAGCGCAGCAAGGTGGCCGTGCCGGTCTGACGCTTGCAGGATCGCTGGAACAAAATGCGGGCTGCCATGTGCGGCCCGCATTCGTTTCTGTGAACTGACTTAAGCGTTGCGCTGCAGTTCGACCAGGTGCGGTAGCAGTTCGGAGTTCTTCTGCACGTGGAAGATGAAGCGCGGCACGTCGCGTGCGCTGCTTTGTGCCATGAAAGGCTCGCCCCAGAAGCTCAGTAGCGCTTCCGTTCCGCCGCTGGCCTGGCTGTCGGCGAGGATGAATGATGTCGTCTTGTCCAGGTGGCGCCAGCGCGGCTCGCGTACCTTGGTGTGGCCGACGCATGCGGCGATCTGCGGCTCCACGGCGCGCTGCCACAGCTCGCGCTGGCTTTCGTCCAGCACGAACTGGATGGAGCTGACCAGAGGGTTCTCCAGCGCCGGGCGCAGCAGGGCGTCGAACAACGGCGGCGGGGCGTACATGCTGAGGCACAGGTTGTACCACAGGCTGTCGCCGCGCATATTTCGGATGAACTGTTCGTTGACAGAGCGCAACTGCCGCGGCCCGACCAGCACGACTTCCGGCGGTTTCAAGGCTTGCTGCAGTTGCGACAGTTCCAGCGCGATGTTTTCGATCTGTTCGGCCGTGTGCTCGTTGCTGCGCGCATGTCGCATGAAGTTGAGGAACAGCAACCCCAGCAGGGCGAGCAGTATGGGCAGCACGATGTGCTCGTCCACCACGTGCAGGAGGTGCAGCACGATGGCGACCACCGCCGCAAGGATGCCGGCGATGGCATCCCATTCGTAGCCGGGCGTGCGACTGGTTTTCATCGCTGCGGGTTGCGGAATGCCTGCAATGCGAACAGCGCAAAGGCGAGCACGCCGATGCCGAACACGATGTCCCCCGGCACGCGTGCCCAGACCAGTCCCTCCATCACCGCGCTATGCATGAACTCTGCCGAACGCGCGTAGGCGTAGTAGTGCTTGATGCTGGCATAGGTCTGCCACAGCCCCTGCGGCAGCAGCGAGAGGAAGGTCATCATGGCCAGCCCGATGTTGAGCGTCCAGAAGCTGATCGACAACAGCTTGCGGTTCCAGCGCTTGACGTCGGTGAGTCCGCGCATGCAATACAGCATCAGTCCCAGCCCCAGCATGCCGTAGACGCCGAACAGCGCGGCATGGCCGTGGTTGGCGGTGGTGTTGAGGCCCTGCATGTAGTAGAGCGCGATGGGCGGATTGATGAGGAAGCCGAACAGCCCGGCGCCCACCATGTTCCACACCAACACCGCAGTGAAGAACATGAACGGCCAGTGGTAGGTTTCCTGCCACGGCGCCTGTCTTTCCAGCTTGGCGTGGCTGTAGGCCTCGAAGCCGACCACCATGAGCGGCACCACTTCCAGCGCCGAGAAGGTGGCGCCCAGCGCCAGCACGGCGATCGGCGTGCCGCTCCAGTACAGGTGGTGGAACGTCCCGAGCACGCCGCCGCTGAGGAAGATGATGGTGGCGAACAGCACCATGGTGGCAGCGACCGAGGCGCGCAGCAGCCCCATGCGCACGAACAGCGCCGAGATGATGGCGGTGGCGAACACTTCGAAGATGCCCTCTACCCACAGATGCACCACCCACCAGCGCCAGTACTCCATGATGCTGATGTGCGTGTGTTCTCCCCACATCAGGCCGGCACCGTAGAGCAGGCCGATGGCGATGGTGGATACCACTACCAGGAACACCAGAGAGCCGGCCGTGCCCTGCTTGAGCGCCGGCCAAAGGGCGCGCAGCACCAATGCAACCCACAGCAGCAGGCCGATAAACAGGTAGATCTGCCAGAAGCGGCCGAGGTCGATGTATTCGTAGCCCTGGTGGCCGAACCAGAAGTTGAGCGTGAGGCTCTCGAAGTGGCCGTGCACTGCCAGCCACTGGCCGGCGAAGGAGCCGACGACAATCAACAGCAGGCTGAAGAACAGGAAGTTGACGCCGAAGCGTTGGAATCTCGGTTCGTGGCCGGACAGCAGCGGCGCAACATAGAGGCCGGTGGCGAGCCAGGCGGTGGCGATCCATAACACCGCGAGCTGCGTATGCCAGGTGCGGGTGACTGCGTAGGGCAGGTAGTCCACCAGTGGCAGGCCATATAGCCCCTGACCTTCGACCGCATAGTGCGCGGTGACGATGCCGAGCAAAACCTGCAGCGCGAACAGCGCGGTAACCACCCAGAAGAATTTGGCGGTGGCGCGCATGGATGGCGTGATCGTAGCTGTCGCCATGTTGTCTGACTTGGCGTAACCGCTTTCAGGTTCCTGATCGTTGCGCCAGTCGTCGTACTGGCGGGCGTAGTACCAGACGATGGCGCCGATGCCGCCCAGTAGCAGCAAAATGGAGATTAGGCTCCAGAGCAGCACGCTGGCGCTGGGCGTGTTGCCCACCAGCGGGTCGTGCGGCCAGTTGCTGGTGTAGCTGATGTCGTCGCCCGGGCGGTTGGTCACCGCGCTCCAGGAAGTCCAGAAGAAAAAGGCGCCGAGCGCATGCGCATCGCCTTCGCTCAGTGACGCGTGCAACGGCATGGCGTAATCGCGACGCAGGTCCAGATAGGCTGCATCGGCCTGGAATAGCCCACGGTAGTGCTCGGCGACGTTGCGAACGGCCTGTGCGCGTTCCTCGCTGATGATCAGTACACTGCTGGCGGGGTCGTAGGTGTTTTGCCGCAATTCGGTACGCAGCAAGGCTTCGTGGACTTCCGGCTGGTTCTGGCCGTTGCTGCTCTCGCGTGCTGTGATCAGTGCCAGCAGCGACTCCGCCTCGCGCCTTAGCCAGTCGGCGCTCCAGTCCGGCGCAAGATAGCCGCCGTGGCCCCAGACAGAACCCTGCTGCATGCCGCCGGTAGACTGCCACACGCCCTGGCCGCGCTGGATGTCGGCGCGCGTGTAGATCAGTTCGCCGGCAGTCGTCTCGACGCGCTCGGGGATGGGGGGTGCCTCCTGGTAGATTTCGCGGCCGAAATAAAGCAGGACTGCGAACATGATGATCATGCTGCTGGCCAGAATCAGCCACAGGCGTCTGATGGTGAATGTGCTGCTGTATGCTGCCATTTCATCCTCCCCTCGCGTGATTGCCGGTTTGCCCGGCTTGTGGTTTGAATCTCGTGCTATCTAATCACATGCACGGCGTATCGCCAAGCATCGCGCTTGGCACACGGCGGTCGCTTCAAGCGCAAAAAAGCCGCAGAAGCGCCGATTCAAGGTTTATTTAAGCCTGCCGAAATGGTATTCTTGCAGGCTTTCATCCACTTGAATTTTTGGAGTAATTAAATGGCTGTTGAACGTACCCTGTCCATCATCAAACCTGACGCAGTTGCCAAGAACGTGATCGGCAAGATCTACTCGCGTTTCGAATCCAACGGCCTCAAGATCGTCGCCGCCAAGATGGCGCAACTGACTCAGGCTGAAGCAGAAGGCTTTTACGCTGTGCACAAGGAGCGTCCTTTCTTCAATGATCTGGTCAAGTTCATGATTTCCGGCCCGGTCATGATCCAGGTGCTGGAAGGCGAGAATGCCGTTGCCAAGAACCGCGAACTGATGGGCGCCACCAACCCGAAGGAAGCTGCTGCCGGCACCATCCGTGCCGATTTCGCCGAAAGCATCGATGCCAACGCCGTGCATGGTAGCGATTCCGCAGAAAACGCCGCCATCGAAATCGCCTATTTCTTCGGCAAGTAAGCTGCCGAGGCAGCGCAACCGGTGATGACCGTCAACCTGCTCGATTTCAATCAGCCGCAACTCGCCGAGTACTTCAAGACACTCGGCGAGAAGCCGTTTCGCGCCAAGCAACTGATGCGCTGGATGCATCATTTCGGCGTCGACGATTTTGCGCAGATGACGGATATCGCCAAACCCTTGCGCGAGATGCTGGCGCAGGTGGCGACCATCACCCCGCCCGAGGTGCAACTGGAGCAGGTGTCGGACGACGGTACGCGCAAGTGGTTGATCAGTACTGATGTCGGCAATGGTGTCGAGACCGTGTTCATCCCGGAGGAGGACCGCGGCACGCTTTGCGTCTCGTCGCAGGTGGGCTGTGCGCTGGAATGCACTTTCTGTTCCACCGGCCGTCAGGGTTTCAATCGCAATCTCCGGGTCTCGGAAATCATCGGTCAGCTTTGGCTGGCCAATCGTTCGCTGCGGCAGGCCGAGGGCTACAATCAGCTGCCGCCGGGCGAGCGCATCATCAGCAATGTCGTCATGATGGGCATGGGCGAGCCGCTGGCGAATTACGACAACGTCGTGACCGCCATGCAGATCATGCTCGACGATTCGGCCTATGGCCTCAGTCGCCGACGCGTCACGTTGTCCACTTCCGGTCTGGTGCCGGCGCTGGACAAATTGAAGGAGGATTGTCCGGTCGCGCTGGCCGTTTCCCTGCACGCGCCGACCGATGCCTTGCGCGACGAGATCGTGCCGATCAACAAGAAATATCCCTTGAAAGAATTGATGGCGGCCTGCCAGCGTTATCTGGAGAAGGCCCCACGTGACTTCGTCACCTTCGAATACGTCATGCTGGACGGTGTCAACGACAGCGTCCAGCATGCCAAGCAACTATTGCAGACGGTACGTGGCGTGCCGTGCAAGTTCAACCTGATCCCGTTCAACCCTTTCCCCAATAGCGGTTACCAGACTTCACGCCCGGACAACATCCGTCGTTTCCGCGATGTGTTGATGCAAGCCGGGTATGTGGTGACGACGCGCAAGACCCGTGGCGACGATATCGACGCTGCGTGCGGTCAGTTGGCGGGCAAGGTGCAGGACAAGACAAAACGCAGTTCCCGTCGTATTCCACTGGAGATCGTTGCATGAAGAAGCTGTTTTTGCTGCTGGCCTTATTGGCTCTGACGGCTTGTGCAAGCCAGCAGGGCGGTCGCGCGGACACCCAGAAGCGCGACAGCGCGCGCATCCATACCGAACTCGGCGCCGGCTATTTCTCGCAGAACCAGATCGCCATTGCGCTGGAAGAATTCACGGAGGCGACGCAGATCGATCCGACCTATGCACTGGCGCACAATGGCCTTGGTATGGTCTACGCGGCTCTGGGCGAGGATGCCAAGGCGGACGCCAGCTTCAAGCGTGCCATCAGTCTGGAGCCGGATAACGCAGAGTCCCGCAACAACTACGGGACTTTTCTCTGTTCGCGCAACCGCATCGACGAGTCGATCACCCAGTTCATGGCAGCGGTCAGGAATCCGCTCTATGCGACCAAGGACATCGCCTACCTGAATGCCGGCATCTGCTCGCTGCGCAAGCAGGATGTCGATAACGCAGAGGTCTATTTCCAGAATGCCCTGCAGATTCAGCCGCTGCTGCATCGGGCTTCCTATGAACTGGCGCAGATCAATTTCAATCGCAACAAGTTTGGGCTGGCGCGCGAATATCTGCGGACGCCACTGATCGGCAATCCGTCGCCCGAAATCCTGTGGCTGGCGATCCGCGTTGAGCGGCAACTGGGTGACCGGGACGCGGAAGCCAGCTACGCGCTGGAATTGCGCCGCAATTATCCCGATTCCGAGCAAACCAAAGCATTACTTTCAGGGCAGTAGGCATGAACGATACTCACGAGCAGAATGTTGCCGGGCAGGGCGTTACAGAAACCTCGACCCTCATTTCGATGGGCGCGGTTCTGAAATCGGCGCGCGAAGCCAAACAACTCGACATTGAAGATATCTGCAGTTACCTGCGCCTGAGCCGGCGTCAGGTGGTTGCACTGGAAAGCGACGATTTTGCCGCGCTGCCGGAAGCGACCATCACGCGCGGCTTCATCCGCAATTATGCGCGCATGCTGGAACTGGATGCGGAGCCCTTGCTCGCTGCCTACCGTAATTTGTCCGCATCCGAAGAACCGCGTCCGATATCTATCCAGTCCGAGAACATCCGCATTCCCGGCAACGACAAAAGCCCGTGGCTGTTGTATGCGGTGGCCAGCGTATTGATTGTGCTGCTGGTGACGGCCTGGGTCATCTATGTCGACTACATCCCGAAAACCGTGACTGAAACCGCTTATGTGCCTTCCGAGACCGAGCAGGAGGCGGCCGCTGACAGCAGCGGCGCCCAGTTGCCGCAATTGGCAGATCCGCTTACGCCGCCTACAGAACCGGTTGGTGGTGAGCAAGTAGCGCCCGTCGATGGCGCGGCCGGTTCTGAAGGCGCGCTCACGGCGCCCGTGGCTGAAACGCAGGGCCCGGCAGAGAGTGCGGCTGCGTCAGCGGCTGGCGAGGCGGCTTCTGCACCGGCTGCAGCGCCGATAGCGGCAGCGACGGCCGGCATGGCGGTGGTCAGGCTGCAAGCGACGGAACGCAGCTGGGTCAGTATCACCGACCGCAACAACAAGAATATCTTCGACAAGATCATGGTCGCCGGTATCGAGGAAACGGTGCAGGGTGAACCGCCCTTGCAGGTCGTGATCGGCAACGCTCCGAGCACCACGCTGACCTTCAACAATCAGACCATAGACCTTGCGCCCGTCACACATGACCGGGTGGCAAGGCTGACGCTGGAGTAGACGTGGAATACACAGTAAAAACCAAACGCCGGAACTGTCATCGCGTGCTGGTGGGCCGTGTGCCGGTCGGCGGCGATGCTCCGGTGGTGGTGCAGTCCATGACCAATACCGATACTGCCGATGTCGAGTCCACGGTGCGTCAGGCCTATGACCTCTGGCAGGCCGGTTCCGAGATTGTGCGCATCACGGTCAACTCGCCGGAAGCGGCGGCGCAGGTCGGCACGATCCGCGCCAGACTCGATGCCATGGGCTGCGATGTGCCCCTGGTCGGCGATTTCCATTACAACGGCCACAAGCTGCTCGCGCAGTATCCGGATTGTGCACAGGCACTGGCCAAGTACCGTATCAACCCAGGCAATGTCGGCAAGGGCTCCAGGCGCGACGAGCAGTTCGCCGCCATGATCGAGACTGCCATCCGCTACGACAAGCCGGTGCGTATCGGCGTCAACTGGGGCAGCCTTGATCAGGCCAAGATGGTGCGCATGATGGACGAGAACGCCAAGCGTGCCGAGCCTCTGTCGTCCGATGCGCTGATGCGCGAAGCGCTGATCCAGTCCGCGCTGGAAAGTGCTGCGCAGGCCGAGGCGCTGGGGCTGCCAAGCGACCACATCATCATCTCCTGCAAGGTCAGCGATGTGCAGGACCTGATCCTGGTCTACCGCGAACTGGCCGCGCGCTGCGACTATGCGCTGCATCTTGGTCTGACCGAAGCCGGCATGGGTTCCAAGGGCATCGTCGCCTCGACCGCGGCGCTGTCTGTGCTGCTGCAGGAAGGGATCGGCGACACCATACGTGTTTCGCTGACGCCTGAGCCGGGCGAATCCCGCACCAAGGAAGTGGTGGTGGCGCAGGAGATCCTGCAGACCATGGGCATCCGTTCCTTCACGCCGCTGGTCACTGCCTGCCCGGGCTGCGGACGGACGACCTCGACCTTTTTCCAGGAATTGGCGCAAAAGATCCAGGGCTATCTGCGAGACCAGATGCCGGTCTGGCGCAAGCAGTATCCGGGTGTCGAAACCATGAGCGTGGCAGTCATGGGTTGCGTGGTCAACGGCCCCGGCGAGTCCAAGCTGGCCAACATCGGTATCAGTCTGCCGGGGACCGGCGAGATTCCGGTGGCGCCCGTGTTCGTCGACGGCGAGAAGACCGTGACCTTGAAGGGCGATGCCATCGCCGAGGAGTTCCAGTCCATCGTCGAGGAGTATGTGCGCAAGAACTATGCAGAAGGCGGCAAGCTGCGCCAGGAATACAAGGCGCCGGCCGAGGCCAGAACCATTCCGATCCGGGCGGTCTAGACGCTAGCGGACATCGCCACCGTCAGACCGGATGACAGAATTCGAAAGACCAGAGTAAATAAAGTGCAGAGCAGCCAACCCCAGTCCACCAGGTTCCAGAGCATCAAGGGTTTTTATGACATCCTGCCGGAGCAGAGCGAGCTCTGGCATCTGCTCGAAGATACGGCGCGCCGCGTGCTGGCACAGTACGGCTACCGTAACATCCGCATGCCCATCGTCGAAACGACCGATCTTTTCGTGCGCAGTGTCGGCGAGCATACCGACATCGTCGAAAAGGAGATGTATTCCTGGACCGACGAACTCAATGGCGACCGCCTGACTCTGCGTCCGGAAGGCACGGCAGGTTGCGTGCGCGCAGTGATCGAACATAGCCTGACATACAACGGGCCGCAGCGCCTGTGGTACATGGGGCCGATGTTCCGCCATGAGAACGTGCAGAAGGGCCGTCAGCGTCAGTTCCATCAGATCGGCGCCGAGGCGTTCGGTTATGCCGATGCTGCCGTTGATGCCGAGCAGATCATCATGCTGGCGCGTCTCTGGCGCGAACTGGGCATCACCGATGTCGAACTGCATCTCAATACCATCGGCGATGCCGGCGAGCGCGCCGAATATCGCAAGACGCTGATCGCCTATTTCGAACAGCACGCCGACCTTTTGGACGAGGACGCCAAACGCCGGCTGCACAGCAACCCGTTGCGCATACTCGACAGCAAGAACCCGCGCATGCAGGCCATGATCGAAGCCGCGCCGCGCCTGATGGACACGCTGGGAACCGAAAGCCGCGCGCACTATCATAGCCTTTGCCGCCTGCTGGACGAGGCCGGCGTTGCCTATCAGCAGAATCACCGTTTGGTGCGCGGACTGGATTACTACAACCGCACCGTCTTCGAATGGGTGACGAACCGCTTGGGTAGTCAGGGCACGATCGCCGGCGGCGGCCGTTACGACACGCTGGTCGAGCGGTTGGGCGGCGAGGCGATGCCCGCTTGCGGCTTCGGTATCGGTTTGGAACGCGTGTTTCTGCTCTTGCAGGAATATGGCGTGACAGCGGTGCAATCGCCGGACGTTTACTTGGTGAATGTTGGCGAGGCCGCTGAAAAACAGGCGCTGAATATCGCTGAGGCATTGAGAAACGCCGGTCTTGCCGTTGTTCAGCACAGTGGCGGCGGCAGTTTCAAGTCGCAGATGAAGAAAGCCGATCGCGCGCAGGCACGCTATGCGCTGATTCTTGGCGGGGATGAAGTGCAGACCGGCCAGGTCACGCTGAAACCCATGCTGCAGGCAGGGGAGCAGCTCAGATTAACCCTGCAGCAGGCTATCGAGATACTGCAAACATGACCGAATTGCTCAGGATTGAGGGTTTGACGGTAACACCGCAGAACGCACCGGAAAAAAAGCTGGTGAACAACGTCTCTTTCACGCTTGAGTCCGGTAAAACCACTTGTGTCGTCGGCGAATCCGGCAGCGGCAAGAGTCTGACGGCGCTTTCCGTCATGCGACTGCTTTCACCGCAGCTCCGTCTGGCACAAGGCCGCATCCTGTTTCAGGGCCGGGACCTGCTCACGCTCGATAACGAGGCGTTGCGCACGGTCCGCGGCGGCCGCATCGGCATGATCTTTCAGGAGCCGATGACCTCCCTCAATCCGGTGCTGACCATCGGCAAACAGATCGGCGAAACGCTGATCGTGCATCAGGGGTTGCGCGGACAGGCGCTCAAAGCCAGAGTCGCGGCCTTGCTGGAACAGGTCGGCATACCGCCCAATCGAGCCAGCAGCTACCCGGATGAATTGTCCGGCGGTCAACGTCAGCGCGTCATGATCGCCATGAGCATCGCTTGCGAACCGGCCATGCTGATTGCGGATGAGCCGACCACCGCGCTCGACGTGACGGTGCAGGCGCAGATATTGCGCTTGCTCGATGAACTGAAGACCCGCATGCACATGGCCATGTTGTTTATCACGCATGACTTCGGCGTGGTGGCGGATATCGCCGATGATGTTGTCGTCATGTTCCGTGGCGAGATCGTCGAGTCCGGACCGGTGGGCGAGGTGCTGCACCATCCGCAGCACCCTTATACCCGCGCTCTGCTCGATTGCGTGCCGGACGCCGAAGGCAGGCGACCGTTGAAGCCGATCGATTACGCCTGGTTGAACGAAGGGGCGCGGGCATGAGCGAGATTCTTCTCAGTGCGCGGAATCTGACCAAGAGCTATAAGCAGCGGAGCGGCTGGATGGGATTGGGAACTACCCGCGTCAAGGCGCTGGATGACGTCAGTCTCGATCTGAAGCAGGGGACGACGCTGGCCGTGGTCGGCGAGTCCGGCAGCGGAAAATCCACGTTGGCGCGTTGTCTGTTACAATTGCTGCCCCTGGACGGCGGAGAAGTGTTGTTTCAGGGCAGGGATCTGGCCAGTTTGTCGGGATCTGCCTTGCGCGAGCAGCGGCGCTATCTGCAAATGGTCTTTCAGGATCCTTTCGCCTCGCTCAATCCGCGCATGCGTGTCGGCCAGATCGTCGGCGAAGGTCTGCTGATCCATCAGCTTGGAACGCCCGACGAGCGGCATGACAAAGTGGTTCGCATGCTGGAACGCGTCGGCCTGAGTGAAGCTGACATGCAGAAATATCCGCATCAGTTCTCCGGCGGCCAGCGTCAGCGTATCGGCATCGCCCGTGCGCTGGTGCTGGAACCTAAAGTGGTGATCTGCGATGAACCGGTATCGGCGCTCGATGTGTCGATACAGGCGCAGATACTGCTGCTCTTGAAAGAACTGCAGCAGGAAATGGCCCTGAGCTATCTGTTCATCAGTCATGACCTGCGCGTCGTCCGCCACATCGCTGACGAGGTGGCGGTGATGTACCAGGGTAAATTGATAGAGCAGGGCAGTGTGCAGAGTATCTATGATGCGCCGGCACAGGAGTACACCCGTAATTTGTTGCAATCCATACCCGGCCGCAAGGCATTGGCCGCTTAAACAAGAAAGTTTCAGGAAATCAGAATGGCACTCGATTTAGAAGAACAGGATCAGTTGGACGCACTGAAGACATGGTGGAAAGCCAATGGCAACAAGGTGCTGGCGGTTGTTGCGGTCGTGGTGATCGCCGTGGTCGGCTATCAGGGCTGGAATCAATATCAGTATCAGCAATCCGAAGAGGCATCGACCAAGTTCATGCAACTGGGTGATACCAGTCCGACTGACGTAAAGGCCATCCAGGCGTTGGCTGGCGAGATCATCGAGCAGTATCCGTCGACGCCTTATGCAGCACGCGCAGCGTTGTTGTCAGCCAAGGTCAATTACAACGCCAAGGACATCGAAAGTGCCAAGAGCCAATCCGAATGGGCCTACAGGAACGCCAAAGAGGATTCGGTGCGGACACTGGCGCAACTGCAACTGGCGGCCATCCTGCTGGAACAGAAAGATTACGAAGGCGCGCTGAAACTGCTCGACGAAAAGCATGAGTCGAGCTTCGATGGCCTTTTCGCTGACCTCAAGGGTGATGTGCTGGTGGCCCAAGGCAAGTCCGAAGAGGCCAAGGCCGCCTATCAGGCCGCACTGAAAAGCTTTGAGTTCGGCAGCCGCTATGCACGTTATACGCAGCACAAGCTGGAAGCATTGGGAGAATAGGCTTGCATTTGCAGAGATGGTTGGCAAGAAGCTGGATAGTCGCCACTTTGCTGCTGGCGGCATGCACATCGCTTACTGACCTGAAGACCGATATCTCCGAGCGTGTGTTCGGCCGTGAGGAGTTGAACCCGCCGGCGCCGCTGGTCGAGTTCCAGCCGACCGCCAAACCCAGACTCTTGTGGAGCAGCCGGGTCGGCAGCGCCGAGCGCTACGACTTCTCTCCGGCAGTCGAGGGAAATAGCGTCTATGCCGCCAGTGCAGAGGGTGAGCTGATTAAGCTGGATGCGGACACAGGCAAGGAAGTCTGGCGTATCAGTGCCGACGAAAAGTTCTCCGCCGGAGTCGGATTGGGTGCTAATCTGGTATTGCTAGGTACATCCACCGGCCATGTCCTGGCCTACGACCAGCAGGGCAAGCTGTTATGGAAGTCCAGGGTCAGCAGCGAAGTGCTGAGTGTACCCCGTGTGCATGTCGATATCGTCGTCGTGCGTGCCGGCGATGGCCGCATCTTCGGGCTCAGTGCCGTTGACGGTTCGCGCAAGTGGGTGTTCCAGCGCAGCACGCCGGCCTTGACCTTGCGCAGTAGCGCCGGCATCGTCATTGCCGATGGCGTGGTCTATGCGGGCTATGCCGGAGGCAAGCTGGCTGCTGTCAAGGCCGATGACGGCAGCAGCCTGTGGGAGGCGACGGTCGCACAGCCCAAGGGCACGACCGAAATCGAGCGTATTGCCGATATCACCAGCCTCCCGGTAGTGGACGGTCCGGCGGTGTTCGCCGTTGCCTATCAGGGCAAGGTGGCGGGGATCGACCGTGCCAGCGGCCGAATCGGCTGGAGCAGAGATATCTCGAGTTACACCGGCATCAACATCGAATCCGGCCGCCTGTACCTGTCGCATGCACAGGGCGCGGTGTATTCGCTGGATGCCAACAGCGGCAAGACGTTCTGGCGTCAGGGCGATTTGCGTTACCGCCAGATTACAGCACCGCTGCCCATGGGTGAACTGGTTGCCGTCGGCGATTTGCAGGGCCATGTGCATTTCATGCAACGCGAGGACGGGGCCTTTGCCGCTCGCGTCAAGACCGATGACAGCGCCATCATGCCGCAGATGACGGCTTTCGGTTCTGGCAACCTGCTCGCACAAACCCGCGGTGGCGGCCTTTACGCCATTGCACTACAGTAGGCTGCCGTTTCCCAGATGTTACCGACCATCGTACTGGTAGGCCGACCGAACGTCGGCAAATCCACTCTTTTCAATCGCATGACGCGAACGCGCGACGCGCTGGTCGCTGATTTGCCGGGCCTGACCCGCGACCGCCATTACGGTCGCGGCCTGGGTGCCAGCAAGCCATACCTGGTGGTCGATACCGGCGGCTTCGAGCCGCTGGCCGACACCGGCATTCTGCAGGAGATGGCGCGGCAGACCTTGCTCGCGGTCGATGAGGCCGATGTCGTGATCTTCCTCGTGGACGGCAGGACCGGCCTGACGCCGCAGGACCGGGTGATAGCCGACAGGTTGCGCAGAAGCCAGCGGCCGGTGCTGCTGGCGGTCAATAAGACCGAAGGCATGCAGCGCGCGATTGTCTCGGCCGAGTTCCATGAACTGGGGCTGGGTGACCCGCTCTCGATCTCTTCCGCGCACGGCGAAGGCGTTCGCGACCTGGTCGAACTGGCGCTGGAGCCTTTCCCTGAGCCGGAAGAAGAGAACGAAAGTGCTGACCGGGTGCCCAAGATCGCCATCGTCGGCCGTCCCAACGTGGGCAAATCGACTCTGGTCAATGCCTTGCTGGGCGAGGAACGCGTCATCGCTTTCGATCAACCCGGCACGACGCGGGACTCGATCGAGATCGACTTGGAGCGTGGTGGCAAGCACTACAAGATCATCGATACGGCCGGTGTGCGGAAGCGCGGCAAGGTATTCGAGGCGATCGAGAAGTTTTCAGTGGTCAAGACCATGCAGGCGATCGAGGAAGCCAATGTCGCCATCCTGGTGGTGGATGCACAAGAAGGCATCACCGAGCAGGATGCGCATGTGGCGGCCTATATCCTCGACAGCGGCAGGGCGCTGGTCGTCGCCATCAACAAATGGGACGGCTTGAAGGAAGATGAGCGCGACTGGATCAAGCGTGAGATCGACCGCAAGCTCAAGTTTCTCGATTTTGCCAAGTTTCACTACATTTCCGCTTTGCGCAAAAAGGGCCTGACGGAACTGTTCTCGTCCGTGGACGAAGCCTACAAGGCCGCCATGGCCAAGCTTTCCACGCCACAGTTGACGCGCGTGTTGATGGATGCGACAACGCAGCATCAGCCACCGGTCAGCAAAGGCATCCGGCCCAAACTGCGCTATGCTCACCAGGGCGGCAGCAATCCGCCGATCGTCGTCATCCACGGCAACCACGTCGAGGGTATCAAGGATAGCTACAAGCGTTTTCTCGAAGGCGTGTTCCGCAAGGTGTTCCGTCTGTCCGGTACGCCTCTTCGGGTCGAGTTCAAGCAGGGGGCGAACCCTTATGCGGAGCCGGCCGACAAGCCCAAGCGCGGGGAAGGCATCGTCAGCATGCGCAAGCGCAAGGTGGCGCAGCGCGCGGAGTTGAAGGCGAAAAAGGAACAGGAAGAAAAGAAGCGCAAGCAGGGCAGATAGCCTTGCTCGGCTTGAGTTTCGTTTGAACCGACTGTCCGGTCAGAAAAAGATGGCAGAAGCATCGGCTCTGCCGTCTGATTATTTGTAGTAAAGGCTTTCCCAGAACTTCCACCAGACGCGTTCATCCTGCGGCACGGCTGTGCCGAGCATGGCGCTGTTAGGATAGTTGGTTTGCAGGACCCGCATCGTGGCCTGCTTCAGGTCTTCCATTTCCAAGAGATCGTAGGCGCTGATCAAGATGACGAGCGCTTCTTCGTTGGCGGTCGAATCCGGATAGTTCTCGATGGCGAATTTGGCGCGGTTGAGTGCCGCAACGTAGGCCTTGCGCTTCATGTAGTAGCGCGCGACATGCAATTCGTGCTCGGCCAGCTGGTTGACCAGGTAGGTCATGCGCAGTGTGGCATCCTTGGTGTAGCGGCTTTCCGGGTAGCGCGTGACCAGCTCCTTGAGGGCAAAGAACGAGGCACGCATCGCTTTCGGGTCGCGGTCACTGACCTGCTGGCGTGTGAGTTTTTCCACCAGGCCACGGTCGTTGAAAGTGGCGATGCCTTTCAGATAATAGGCATAGTCGATATTGGGGTGGTTGGGATGCATCTTTATGAAGCGGTCTGCAGCGGCGATGCACAACACCGGTTCGTTCTTCTTGAAGTAAGCGTAGGCGACTTCCAGTTGTGCCTGCATGGCATGGCGGCCATGCGGATAACGTGATTCTAGGATCTGGAAATAGCTGATGGCCTTGTCCCAGTCGCGTTCCCGCATTTTCATCTCGGCTTCGCTGTAAAGACGCTCCAGATTCCAGCCCTTGGTCTCGTCCAGCACGGTCGGTGCGCCGAAGATGCTGCAACCGCTGAGCAAGATTGTCAGGATAAGCGCCGTAATTACCGCTAAACTATGCTTCATTTAATAACGTCCATGTGCAGGGGCCAATTGTTTGGCCCTGATTATAACCGATGACACAAAGCGTACCTATCACTCTCGAAATTCCACAAACCCTGGGCGGAATGCGCCTGGATCAGGCCTTGCAGAAACTGCTGCCGGAGCAGTCGCGTTCGCGTCTGCAGGCCTGGATCAAGGAAGGGCGAGTCACCATAGACGATCAGGCGACGACTTCCAAGCTCAAGGTGTGGGGCGGTGAAAAGGTGCAGATAGTTCCGCAGGAATTGCCGCAGGTCAGTGCCTTCAAGGCGCAGGATATTGCTTTGGACATTGTTTACGAGGACGACCATTTGCTGGTCATCAACAAACCGGCGGGCATGGTCGTGCATCCGGCTGCCGGCAACTGGGAAGGGACGTTGCTGAACGCGCTGCTTTTCCATCTGCCGCAGCTCAACGAACTGCCGCGCGCCGGTATCGTGCACAGGCTGGACAAGGATACCAGTGGCCTGCTGGTGGTCGCCAAGACCATCGCGGCGCAGAACAGCCTGGTGCGACAGTTGCAGGAACGCACGGTGAAACGCGAATACCGCGCTATCGTCTGGGGCAACATCTGGCGCAATGGCAAGGTGGATCAGCCCATCGGCCGCCATCCCCACAGTCGCACCAAGATGGCGGTCACGAAGATGGGCAAGCCGTCGGTGACGCATTACGAAGTGCTGGAACGCTTCGCTGTCCATACTTATGTACGCTGCATGCTTGAAACCGGCCGTACGCACCAGATCCGTGTCCACATGCAATACCTGAAGGCGCCCCTGGTCGGCGATCCGGTTTATGGTTTGCGCGGCATCGTGCCGCATCGCGCCATGACCCAGACCCTGATCGATGCGCTGGGCGGTTTCAAGCGTCAGGCGCTGCATGCGATCCGGCTCGGTCTGATACATCCCGAGTGCGGCGAGGCCATGCAGTGGCAGATAGAGTTGCCGGCCGACATGAAGGCGCTGCTGGAAGCGATGCGCGCCGAAGAAATTCCGGAGGCGGAAGAGGCGTTCGGCTTCGATTACATGGATGACGAGATGGATGATGCAGGCGAGTACGAGGAGATAGAGGAAGAGGACGATGTTGAGTGACGCTGACTTGATCATTCCCGCATGGCCGGCGCCGGCGAACATCAAGGCGCTGCAGACCACGCGTCACGGTGGCGTCAGTCCGGCACCGTATGACACACTGAATCTCGGCATGCACGTCGAGGACGATCCGCTCAATGTGGCCCGCAACCGCCAGTTGCTCAATACTTACGTGCCGACCGAACCGGTCTGGCTCAATCAGGTCCATGGCGTCGCCGTGGTGGATGCCGGCCAGGCTTCGTGCGTGCCGGATGCCGACGCTGCCTGGAGCCAAACCAAACGGGCGGTTTGCGCGGTCATGACAGCCGATTGCCTGCCGGTACTGCTCTGCAATCGTGAAGGCAGCGTGGTGGCGGCTGCGCATGCCGGCTGGCGCGGGCTTTGTGACGGCGTCATCGAGGCGACCATTGCAGCCATGCCCGTGCCAGCGGAGTCTCTGCTGGCATGGCTGGGGCCGGCGATCGGACCTCGCGCGTTCGAAGTCGGCGCCGAGGTGCGACAGGAATTCATCAGTCGCCAGCGTGAAGCGGAGGCCGCTTTTGCTCCGGTAGACGAGGGCAAATGGCTGGGCGACATCTATATGCTCGCCCGATTGCGGCTCATGCGGACCGGCGTCACTGATATCTACGGCGGCGGCGTGGATCAGGAATTTTGCACCTATACCGACAGCGAGCGCTTTTTTTCTTTCCGTCGCGATGGCCGCACAGGCCGCATGGCTTCATTGATCTGGCTGGCCTGAGTGCGACTGGGGGTTGTCATGCCATGCAACAGCATCACGCGGACATGACGACTCGTTTATAATGCTCGATTTTTTGCGAATCCAGAGATGACGATGACCGAATTCCCAACGCTGGCGTGGATACTGGGTGCCTGTCTGCTGGGCGCCGGCCTCAGTGTGACCAGTGCGGCGATGCTTGCACTCAATGCGCGTACCGCCTGGATTCCGATGCTGGTCAGCTATGCTATCGGCGCCATGCTGGGTGCCGTGTTTCTCGAGATACTGCCCCATGCCTTCAGTGAGACCGGCAGTATCGAGATGATGGCAGCCACGGTGCTGCTCGGCATCCTGCTGTTCTTTGTGCTGGAAAAATTGCTGTTGTGGCGTCACTGTCATGGCGACGAGTGCGAGGTGCACGCGCCGCATGAAGAGTCCGCTACCCATGTGCATCATGGACATTCGCATGGTCATGCGCACGGTCATGATCATGGTCGCAGCGGCATGATGATCATGGTCGGCGATACCTTCCACAACTTCGTCGACGGTATCCTCATTGCGGCCGCATTCATGATCGATATCAAGCTGGGTGCCGTCACGGCGCTGGCGATTATCGCGCACGAGATTCCGCAGGAGGTGGGGGACTTCCTCATTCTGCTGCATTCCGGCTATAGCAAGAAACAGGCGCTGTTGTTCAATCTGCTTTCCAGCCTCGCTGCCGTTATCGGCGGTCTGGTGGCGTATTTCGCCTTGCAGGTGGTGGCCGACTGGATCCCGACGATACTGGGCCTCGCTGCGGCGAGCATGATCTACGTGGCGGTCGCCGACCTGATCCCCAGTCTGCACAAGCGAACCGAGCTGAAGGCGACCGTACAGCAGGTGCTGCTAATTGCGCTCGGTATCGCGTCGATCGGCTTGATCAAGTTCTGGCTCGAGTGATGACGACGGTTGGCCCGTTGGTTGCGCTGTCTGCTGTAGTGCTTTCAGGCGGTTGCGGCGTCGTTGCGGTGTGCCAAAGATCCAGACGAACAGCGCGCAAGGCAGGAGACCATAGAACAGAAAGGTCAGAACGCCCGCCGTCAGGCTTTGCTCGGTCAGTGCCATCAGCAGCGTGACGTACAGCCAGGCGATCACTACGATATACATGACATGCCCTGTTAACAGAGTAAAGAAAATGAATTCATCCACACCCAAAGTCGGTTTTGTTTCGCTCGGCTGCCCTAAGGCTTCCTCGGATGCGGAGCGCATTCTGACCCAATTGCGGGCAGAAGGCTATGAGATTTCTGCCAGTTACGAAGGTTCCGACCTCGTGGTCGTCAACACCTGCGGCTTCATCGACAGCGCGGTCGAGGAGTCGCTGGATGCCATCGGCGAAGCGCTGAACAGGAACGGCAAGGTCATCGTCACCGGCTGTCTGGGTGCGAAATCCGGCGTGGTGCAGGCCGCACATCCGAGCGTGCTGGCCGTGACAGGCCCGCATGCGCTGGAAGAGGTGATGAGCGCCGTGCACGACCATCTGCCGAAACCGCATGACCCTTATACCGATCTCGTGCCGCCGCAGGGCGTGCGCCTGACGCCCAAACATTATGCCTATCTGAAGATATCCGAAGGCTGCAACCACCGCTGCAGTTTTTGCATCATTCCCTCCATGCGCGGCGATCTGGTCAGTCGTCCGATCGGCGAGGTGATGAACGAGGCGGAGAATCTGGTGAATGCCGGCGTCAGCGAGTTGCTGGTCATATCGCAGGATACCAGCGCCTATGGCGTCGACGTCAAATACCGCAGCGGATTCTGGAACGGCCGTCCGATCAGGACACGTATGACCGAACTGGCAAAGGCGCTGAGCGAGCTCGGTGTCTGGGTCCGATTGCACTACGTCTATCCGTATCCGCACGTCGACGAAGTCATCCCGTTGATGGCGGACGGGCTGATTCTGCCTTATCTGGATGTGCCTTTCCAGCACGCCAGTCCGCGCATCCTCAAGGCCATGAAGCGGCCGGCCAGCGGCGAAAACAATCTGGCCCGCATCAAGGCTTGGCGCGAGATTTGTCCCGATATCGCCATCCGTAGCACCTTTATTGCCGGATTCCCCGGCGAGACCGAGGAGGATTTCCAGCAACTGCTCGATTTCCTCGAAGAAGCGCAACTGGATCGCGTCGGCTGCTTCGCCTATTCTGCAGTGGATGGTGCCGCCGCCAACGCCTTGCCGGATCAGGTGCCGGAAGAGGTCAAGCAGGAGCGCCTGGCCCGTTTCATGGAAGTGCAGGAGGCCATCAGTGCGGCCAAATTGCAACAGCGGGTCGGCCGCATCGAAACCGTGCTGGTCGATGCAGTGGATGGTGATCAGGCCATCGCCCGAACCATGGCAGATGCGCCGGAGATCGACGGTGTGGTGTATCTGGCAGATGCCGAGGGACTGCAGGCTGGCGATCTGGTCGAGGTGCAGATCACTTCTGCGGACGGCCATGATCTGCGGGCTGGCCCGCCCGAGTTCTGACCGCAGGTCAGATACCTTCAAGCGGGTTTTGAGGATTGCGCCTAAGTTCTGATTTGGCCGGCTGTCAGGGATTGGCGGCGAATAATTCCGGCCGGGGTTTTTCGCTGTCTGCCCGATCTTCGATGAAGTCCAGTGTGTAAGGGCAGCGTGCGGGCTTGCGCACGGCCTTCCTTTTTCTCGAATTGCTCGGCTGCGTGTTGATGTAGGGCGTCTGACTGATGCGGACGTATCCTGCGCTTTGCAGTTTTTCCGCTGTGGTTTCGAACTGGCTGAGCGGATTGTCGATGTTCTGCAGGATTACGGCGTTCCTGCTGACCTTGACGACGTTGTACATGACGAATTTGCTGGAATTCTGTTTGCCGTAAATCTCACCGGTGTGGATATCCACGCGCATTCCTTCCAATCAAAATCACATTGATATCATAGCGATACCAAGTCTTTTTAACAAGCGCTGTAAGAATTCCTGCTAACTGCGGCCGGTGCGAGGGTGACGATTGCTGCCGGCAGCACCGGTTGCGTCGAGGAGCTAATTTCTGCGCAAGGCCATGTGAGATTCGATCAGCGCCCTGGCCTGTTCGCGGAAACGTCGCCCGTGCAGGTCCTTGACCCACATGTGCAACAGGCCGGTGAAGAAGAGATTGGTGTCCTGCGCCAGTTGTGCAGGTTCGAGACCTTCGCGCAGGTGGCCCTTGTTTTTTGCGCGTTCATAGACCAGCGCGATCTTTTCGGTGATGCCAGAGCAGTTCGACATGATCTGTTGCAGTACATCGGCCATGTCGTCGACGTATTCGCACTTGATCATCATGATTTCGTATGTCTGGCGCGTTTCCACGCTGTCTTCCAGCGTCTGAATGACGCCGTGCAGGAAGTTCTCGATACGGGTGAGGGGAGGTTCGCTGCCTTCCACCAGCAAGGTGTCGTCCATGCGGTCGATCAGCGGCAGAAAGACCTGTTCGCGCATGGCATGGAAAAGGTCGGTCTTGTTCTTGAAGTGCCAGTAGACGGCGCCCCTGGTCACGTTGGCCTGCGAGGCGATATGTTCCATAGTCGTGCGGCTGACGCCGCGTACCAGAAACACCTCGCGTGCCGCCCTGATGATGTTTTGCCGAGTGATCTCGGCATCTTCCTTGGTCTTACGAACCATGCGCTTGTTCTCGAAAAATAATCGGTGGTTGGTGTTTACATACAATCTTGTTTGTATATAATTTACAGCCTATCCTGAATTCAGGCAAGTGCAATCCGCCAGAATACCAATCAATAACATGGAGTTATTCATGCGCAGCCCCGACCCTTTCAATCAAGTCAATCATTCCTATCGATCGCTGTTTGAGCGCCTGGTGTTCGGAGTTTTCGTCTTGCTGGCGATGTCGGCATGCGGCAAGAATGATTCGGCTGGCGCTCAACCTCCGGGCGCCGGCATGGCGATGCCGGTCTCCGTGGTCGAGGTGCAACCCGCTACCGTTCCGATCAGTGCCGAGGCGGTAGCTCAGACCGAAGGGGCGAAAGAAGTCGAAATCCGGGCGCGCGTAGGCGGCATTCTGCTGAAAAGGCTTTATGAAGAGGGCGCTCCGGTCAAGGCCGGACAGGCGATGTTCCTGATCGACCCGGTACCTTACGAGATAGCGCTGGCACAGGCCAAGGCGCATCTCGCGCAGCAGCAAGCATTGGTCGAGCAGACGGCGCGTGAGCGCGAGCGGCTCAAGGGCTTGCTGGAAAGTCAATCGGTCAGCCAGCGCGAATACGATAACGCGGTTTCCGATGAAGCTGTCGCTCGGGCTGCCTTGCAACAGGCGCAGGCCAATCTGCGCGAGGCCGAGCTCAATCTGTCCTATACCACTGTGACAGCTCCGGTAAGCGGAATTTCCGGACGATTCCAGTATTCGGAAGGCGCCTTGATTGCGGCCAATACCAGTCTGTTGACCACCGTGGTTCAACTTTCGCCGATCTGGGTAAGATTCAGTTTCTCAGACAATGAGCTGGCACAGCTTGGCGGACGCCTGACGGAGCAGAATGTGCGGCATGTGACGTTGGTATTGCCGGACGGTACGGAATATCAGCAGAAAGGTCAGTTGAACTTCGCTGCCAGCCAGATCGATCCGCTGTTGGGTACGCAGCAGTTGCGGGCCACTTTTGAAAATGCTGACCAGCGGTTGTTGCCCGGTCAGTTCGTGCGCGCCAGAGTCACGACCGGCCAACGCGATGGCGTGTATTTGCTGCCGCAGGTGGCGATCAGCAACTCTGACCAGGGCCGTTTTGTTTATGTGGTCAATGATAAAAATGAGGCCACCGTGCGCCCCGTGACGGTCGGGGACTGGGTGGGTAAGGACTGGATCGTGCTGGAAGGTTTGAACCCGGGTGACAAGGTGATTATCGACAACATCATCAAGTTACGCCCCGGCGCATCGGTGCAGCCGAATGTCGTCGGTACCGGCAGTGGTGAAGCACCTGCTCCGGAAGCTGAGTCACCGGAGCAAGCCTCCGGATTGCCCTCCAACCAGCTCGCCTAATCCGGAGACAATATGACCAGATTCTTCATTACGCGGCCGATTTTTGCATCGGTCCTTTCTATCATCATTGTGCTGGCCGGACTGGCCGCGGCCTTGAAACTGCCGATTGCTCAATATCCGCAGATTGCGCCGCCGACGGTGATGATTACTGCCACTTATCCGGGTGCCAGCGCGGAGACCCTTTCGAAAACGGTAGCTGCGCCGATCGAGGAGCAGCTCAGCGGCGTCGAGAACCTCCTGTATTTCAATTCCAGCGCCGACTCCAGCGGCACACTGACAATCACGGCGACCTTTGAGGTCGGGACCGATGCCGACCAGGCCACGTTTAACGTCAGCAACCGCGTTAACATCGCGTTGCCCAGATTGCCGGACGACGTGCGCCGTAACGGCCTGGTTGTGCAGAAGCGGTCCAACGACTTGCTGCTGGTGGGGATGTTGACTTCGCCAGACGGTACATTTGATCCGTTGTATCTCAGCAATTATGCGACGCTTAACATTCTGGACGATTTGAAGCGCATTGAGGGCGTAGGTGATGCGGTCGTCTTTGGCGCGCAGGATTACTCCATGCGCATCTGGTTGCGGCCGGACAAGATGGCACAACTCGGCGTGACTACTTCCGATATCGCTCGTGCCATTCAATCGCAGAACGCCCAATATGCGGCCGGCAAGATCGGTCAAGACCCTTCACCTGCCGATCAGCAGATTGTTTACACCGTGACCGCGAAGGGGCGGCTGCTTGACCCCGGGGAGTTCGGCAACATCATCCTGCGTGCGGACGGGCCGCGCGGCGTGCTCTATCTGAAAGATGTGGCACGTATCGAACTCGGTTCTCAGAACTACAATATCCGCACCACGCTTAACGGCAAGCCCGGCGTGGCCATTGGTACCTTCCTGCAGACTGGTGCCAACGCGCTCGATACGGCAGATGCGATCAAGGAGAGGCTGGAGGAGTTGAAAGAGCGCTTCCCGGCGGGAATGGATTACGCCATCCCTTACGACACCAGCGACTTCGTGAAGTCTTCCATCGGTGAAGTGTTCAAGACGCTCGGCGAAGCAATGATCCTGGTGATTCTGGTTGTCTTCCTGTTCCTGCAGAGCTGGCGCGCCACGCTGATCCCGATTCTGGCGGTGCCGATCTCACTCATAGGTACGTTCGCCGGACTCTGGATGTTCGGATTCTCCATCAACACGCTGACCTTGTTCGCCATGGTGCTTTCTATCGGTATCGTGGTCGACGATGCGATCGTGGTGCTGGAGAACGTCGAGCGTCTGATGAAGGAGGAGAAGCTGTCCCCATTGAATGCAGCGATCCGCTCAATGCAGCAGGTGTCGGGAGCCATTGTGGCGATCGTGCTGGTACTCTGCGCCGTGTTCGTTCCGGTTGCATTCCTCGGCGGCATTGCCGGCGAGTTGTATCGACAGTTCGCCGTGACCGTGGCCGTGGCGGTGGTGCTGTCTGGCGTCGTGGCGCTGACGCTGACCCCGGCGCTATGTGCCTTGATGCTCAAGCACGCCCACGGAGAATCCAGGGCTTTTGCAGCCTTCAACCGGTTCTTCGACAGACTGACGCATTTCTATACGCACGTGGTCGGTTTGACCCTGCGGCACATGATCATCGGCACGATCGCTTTTGCCGGCATCATCGGCGTCGTCGTCTATCTGTTGAAAACCGTGCCCGGCAGCTTCGTGCCGCCAGAAGATCAGGGTTATGTCATCACTGCCTTCGTCTTGCCGGATGGGGCGACATTGAACCGTACGGCCAAGACCACGGAAGCGGTGCGTAGCGAGATTGCCAAGGATCCGGCAGTGGCAACGCAATTCATCATCAACGGTATGGATCTGATCGGTGGCGGCAACAAGACCAGCGCGGGCACCATGTTCGTTCGCCTGAAAGACTGGGATGAGCGGGAGGCCACCGCAGACGATGTCGTCAAGAAGCTCGTCGGTCTTGGCATGAGCCAGCCGGACGGACTCGCTTTCGCCTTCAATCCGCCTGCCATTCGCGGCCTCGGCAGTTCCGGCGGCTTCGAACTCTACATTCAGGCGCGTGGCGACTCGGATCCCGCACGTCTGTCCAGTGTGACCAACAATTTCATCCAGGCATTGCAGCAGGAACCGAGGCTGACGGGTATCAATACCTTCTTCCGGCCGACTGTGCCGCAACTTTACATTGAGGTGGATGAGGCCAAGGCGTTGTCCCAGGGTGTGCCGATCGCGGATATTTACGCGACCCTGCAGACCACGATGGGTTCGCTCTACGTCAATGATTTCAATCGTTCTGGCCGCACATACCGTGTCCAGCTTCAAGCGGAGCCCGAGTTCCGCATGAAGCCGGAAGATCTGGGCAAGGTTTACGTGCGCGCTGATAACGGCACGATGGTGCCGATGTCCGCCTTGAGTACGGTGCGGGAGATCGTCGGTGCGGAGCAATTGGAGCGCTATAACGGTTTGATGGCGGCCAAGGTACTGGGGAGCGGTGCGCCCGGGGTCAGTTCGGGCGAGGCGATCAAGCTGGTCGAAAAAATCGCGGCGGAAAATCTGCCGGATGATTACCAGCTGGCATGGACAGGACAGGCTTATCAGGAAAAACGGACTGGTTCAGCCGCCATCTTTGCCTTTACGTTTGCCATCATCATGGTGTTCCTGATTCTGGCAGCGCAATTCGAAACTTGGTCTTTGCCGCTGGCGGTGATCATGGCCGTGCCGTTCGCACTTTGCGGCGCCTTGTTGTCGATCTTCTTCAGAGGCATGCCGAATGATATCTACTTCCAGATCGGATTGATTACCCTGATCGGCCTGGCGGCGAAGAACGCCATTCTGATCGTGGAGTTCGCCACGCAGAAACTGGAGGAGGGATTTAGTGTCGCCGATGCGGCGATCGAGGCGGCAAGGCTGCGCTTCCGGCCTATCGTCATGACTTCCATGGCTTTCGTCCTCGGCATCGTGCCGCTGGCGATCGCGACCGGTGCCGGTTCGGCAGCGCGAAGATCCATGGGCACGGGCGTGTTCGGGGGCATGCTGATGGCGACTTTCATCGCTACCATATTCATTCCGCTGTTCTTTGTCTGGCTCACGCGCAAACATGCAAAGATCAACAGACATCATGAGTTGGACGGAAATACCAGAAAGGAGCCGGCATGATGCCTGGCATTAGAATCAGTGGCTGCCTGCTGTTGGCAGTCTTGCTCCCTGGCTGCATGATGCTGGGACCGGATTACCAGCGTCCGCAGTTTTCATTGCCGGCGATCTTCGGCATCGAAGAGGCCGCTGATGCCCAATCCCCATTGACGGTCGAGAACCGTTGGTGGGAACTGTATCAGGATCCGGTGCTTAATCAGTTGGTGGATCAGGCTCTGGCGAACAACACCGATGTCAAGATCGCCGTGGCGCGTATCGAGGAAGCGGATGCATTCCTGCGTGAAGTGGGAGCTGCATTGTTCCCTCAGGTCGATCTCGATGCGGCGGCCAGCCGTTCACGCATCAGCCAGCTGGGTGCGACGCCGTTTTCCAGCGGCATCAATCCGATCAGGGAGAACTACGCGATCCGTCTCGGAGCCGCCTATGAACTGGATTTCTGGGGCAAGTTGCGGCGCGCCAAGGAGTCTGCACGTGCGCAGGCATTGGCATCGCGTTACGCCAGGGATACGGTTGCCTTGTCCCTGTCGGGCCTGGTTGCCAGCAATTATTTGCAGTTACGTAGTCTGGAATCCCAGATCGATTTGTCCGAGGATAGCTTGCGTACCCGCAACGAGAGTCTCGCTCTGACCAAAAAGCGTCTGGAAGGCGGAGTTTCATCTGCGCTGGATGTACATCAGGCCGAAGTCGCGAGTTCCAACCTGGCAGCACAAATCGTTGAGCTGAGGCGCTTGCATGCAGTCACCCGGCATCAGCTCGCGGTATTGACTGGCCAGTTCGAGCTGGATCTTCCTGCTGGCAACATCGATCAGTTGCCGCTGCCACCATTGCCCCCGGCCGGCCTGCCATCGACGCTGCTTGATGCGCGACCAGACGTGAGGCAGGCGGAACAGGCGCTGATCGCGCAGAACGCCAATATCGGCGTAGCCAAGGCGGCACTGTTCCCTACGATCACATTGACGGCCAGCTATGGGGGTGAGAGCGCTGAACTCAGCGATGTGCTGAAATCTGCAGCGCGTATCTGGAGCGGTGGCGTCGGTCTGAATTTGCCTATCTTCAACGCAGGTAGACTCTCCGCTCGCGTTGACCAGGCGACGGCGCAGCAAAAGCAGGCACTTGCGGCCTATGAAGCCAGTGTTCGTTCGGCTTTTCAGGAAGTGAACGACGCCCTTGTCGCTGTGCGACAGAATGCCGAGCGTGAGGCCTTGTTGGACAGCAGCAGGCAGTCAGCGAAAAAGGCCGTGGAGATTTCCGACAACCGCTATAAATCCGGCTATTCATCCTATATCGATGTGCTGGATTCGCAACGAGTCTACAACGACACGGCAATCGCCTACATTCAGAGTCGCCAGGCTCGCCTGATCGCGAGCGTAGAATTGTTCAAGGCGTTGGGCGGCGGCTGGCAGGCAGAAGAATAGCCGGACTTTTCGACCATGATTCAGTTCGCTTGCGGCTCCAGCAGGTTGAAGCGGACGTGCACCCAGTCGTCCTTGCTCTCGATCGGCGCGGTCAGTTGCACCATGGTCGGATGCTTATCCATATAAAGCTGATAGATGCCGCCCTCCAGATATTCGATTCTGGGTAACAGCAGGCTGGGGCAGTGGTTCAGGCCGGATTCCTCCGGCAAATAGACTGCGGGGAATTTAGGATGCCGCTCGGCAGCATCCTCGGCGTCATCGGTAAGCTCGGTTTTCAGGCTGGCGTGCCTGACCTGCACCCAGATCGCCTGCCGGCTGATAATCCGGATGCCCAGATGATTATCGCCTTTCGCCGGTTTATTGATGCTTTTGACGTTGCCGACGATGAGGCGGTCGGGCTGGTCTTCGACCATGAGGCCGGTCAGTTTGCCGAGCTTGAGCTCTCCAGGTAGCTCATCGCTGAAAATCACACCATATCCGCTGCTGCTTTCATCGCTGATCATCCAGCGTTCTCTGGACATGTTACGGTAAAGAAACGATGGCGCCGTCCGCGCGCTATTGTGGTTCTGCAGTTTGTCGTCGAGGCTGTGCTCGGATTCTTCCAATGGTGCTTTGTACAGCGATCCGGCGATGTCTTTCAGCTGATCGCAGACGTTCCGGAAGCCATAACTGACAACCACCTGCTTGACCACCTTGCGCCGTTCTTCTGCCCGGCGCTGGCGCGTGTAGGCGGTTCTTGACCATTCGGATTGGAGCAGCGTGAGGATCTCCAGGATGTCGCCATTGCTGCCGATATTGCCCAGATCATGTGGGAGGTCGCGGTCCAATGCCAGCATCGCGGCGTCGATTCTGGCAGTAAGCGGGTTGGTGTCCCAATAGCGAAAATCCGGGCGTGATTTGTGCATTCTGATTCGTCTGGCGCCGAAATGACCCGAGAGGTCAACATAAAACAGGTGCCGGTGCTCGTCATAATGTTTGCTGATGCTGCTCCAGGGAATCAGTTTCTGCAGTAATCGCGCGGTTCTTTCGACCTGTTGCTTGTCCAGGCTTGAATTGCCCAGACTGTCCAGCATGCAGGCTTGTACGAAAGCGGCTGCGAGATGCACTTCCGGTTCGTCTTGGTAAAGCGGAACCGTCAGGTCAAGCAGCGATTCCTGCTCCAGGATGCGGTACAAGCCATAGATCTCCGGCCAGGTCATGTCGGCGACCGACTGCTGGCGATAGTAACGCCATCTGGCCATGCTGTAGGCGGCTTCCAAGGCTCTTCCCAGAATGACCGGCAGGCGATTGTAGGTGAAGATGATGTCACCGCTGGCATCGAGGAAACGGTCGATAAAGCTGCGATACGCGATGAATAGCTGCCGCAGATAGAAGTACATGGTGTTGGCAGTCAGGTCCTCCAACTCCGGGCGCAGGTTTTCGAAATCTACAAACTGCCGCCGGATTTTCAGCATGCGTTGACGGTTTTCCTTGTCCACGGCTAGTACGAACTTCAACCGTTCGGCGGCGCTGATGCCGTCATCATTCAGACATGCTTTCAGTTTCTGCGTCGAGATCTCGATCGCCGATATGTCCTCATGTTGGCCCAACTCGGTGAGCCAGGACAACTCTGCTGCACTGGCCGGAGATGACCTGCCTATCAGTTTGCCGAGAAGTGATTTCATGGTTTTGCCTTGTTATTGGTTTTCACAAAAGAATATGTAGCGAAATTCATACCACGCTTACATGTCGTTTTTAGTAAATTTAAGTATTTGTTTATAAAGAGTAAATATGGATTATAGGCTGGTTTCCCCGTAGTCCGTGCGGACAGGCTGTCAAAATACAGGCAATTTTGCCGCAAGCTGTCGATATTCTGACTGCATGAGGCTTGGCTCTGGCTCCGCATGGTAAAATTGCATTTTGTCTGATTGCAGCCGATTTATGACCATACGCACGCGTTTCGCTCCCAGCCCCACCGGTTTTCTTCACATAGGCGGCGCCCGTACGGCGCTGTTTTCATGGGCTTATGCCCGCAGGCATCAAGGTCAGTTCATTTTGCGTATCGAGGATACCGATGTCGAACGTTCGACGCCGGAAGCAGTGCAGGCCATCCTGGACGGGATGCAGTGGCTTGGGTTGAACTGGGATGAGGGTCCGTACTACCAGATGCAGCGCATGGACCGCTACAAGGAGATCATCCGGCAAATGCTGGCGGAGGGCAGTGCCTATTATTGCTACTGCACCCGCGACGAGCTGGATGCCATGCGTGAGCAGCAGATGCAGGCTGGATTGAAGCCGCGCTATGACGGACGCTGGCGGCCGGAAGCGGGCAAGCAGCTACCGGCAGTGCCGGAATACATTCCGCCGGTCGTGCGCTTCAGAAACCCTGTGGATGGCACAGTGGCCTGGGATGACCTGGTCAAGGGACGCATCGAGATCGCCAATGCCGAACTGGACGATCTCATCATCGCCCGTGCCGATGGCACCCCGACCTATAATTTCTGTGTGGTGGTGGATGACTGGGACATGCGCATCAGCCACGTCATCCGTGGCGATGATCATGTGAACAATACGCCCCGCCAGATCAACCTCTTGCGCGCCCTTGGTGCCGAAGTGCCGCAGTATGCGCATTTGTCGATGATACTCGGCGACGACGGGCAGAAACTGTCAAAGCGTCATGGGGCTGTCAGCGTTATGCAGTATGACGAAGACGGCTATCTGCCTGAGGCTGTGCTGAACTATCTGGCGCGCCTGGGCTGGTCGCATGGTGACGACGAGATATTCGACATGCAGCAATTCTGCCAGTGGTTCGATCTCGATCACATCACGCCTTCCGCTGCCCAGTTCAACACTGAGAAGCTGAACTGGCTCAATGCGCATTACATCCGCCAGACCGATGCTGCGCATCTGGCTGCCGATATTCGTCAGCGCCTGCAGGAGCGCGGTGTCGTCGTCAGCGAGCATCCGGAGCTGCAGTCAGTGATCGCCTTGTACCGTGAACGGGCGCAGACCCTGAACGAACTCGCTGATGCAATCGCCTATTTCTATCACAAGCCAGTGATCGATGTGGCGGCGCGGGATAAGCACCTGACGCCGGAGATCCTGCCGGTGCTGAAGGCCCTGGCTGAACAATTGACATCCATCGACTGGACGGCTGAGCAGATTCATGCGGTGATCGATCAGGCAGTGCAGTCCAACGGTCTGAAATTTCCGAAAGTAGCGATGCCGTTGCGCGTGCTGCTGACAGGCGGTGCACAGTCGCCGAGCATCGATGCCGTGATGGCGTTGTTGGGCCAGCAGGAGACATTGGCCAGGATAGAGGACGGACTGTGCCGCTGAAAATTTTGTGGCGACGTGAACAAAACATGCCTGCCTCAGGTCAATGTTTTAAGTTCAATCACTTGAATTTAATTTAATTCCACCTAATATACATATCGTGTCTTAACCTATAAGACTTCCAAGAAAAGGACATACACATGAACGCCAAAGGGCAGACGCTACAAGACCCGTTTTTGAATGCGCTTCGTAAGGAGCACGTTCCCGTTTCGATCTATCTCGTCAATGGCATCAAATTGCAGGGGCAGGTCGATTCCTTCGATCAGTATGTCATCCTGCTCAAGAATACCGTGACGCAAATGGTCTATAAACATGCCATCTCGACCATCGTGCCGGCACGTGCTGTCTCCCTGCACCCCAGCAACACCGATCAATGATCGGTATTGAAGGAGTTAGCTGATATTGGCCAGTAAACATGTTTGATCGTCCCGGTGGCGGCGACAGTGCGGTACTGGTCAGTCTGGATTTTGGCGAGCCGGGATATGCGGAAAGTCTGCAGGAGTTACGGCAACTGGTCGTCAGTGCCGGCATGGAGATCAAGGCTACGGTAGAAGGGCGTCGCCCCAAGCCCGATGCCAAGTATTTCATTGGCTCCGGCAAGGCGGAGGAATTGGCGGCAACCGTCAAATCCTCCGACTCACAGGTCGCGGTATTCAATCACGACCTCAGTCCGTCCCAGCAACGCAATCTGGAAAAGCTGCTTGAGTGCAGGGTGGTCGACCGTACCGGCTTGATACTCGACATCTTTGCCCTGCGGGCCAAAAGCCATGAGGGCAAGTTGCAGGTTGAGCTCGCGCTGCTGGAGCACCTGTCGACGCGACTGGTCAAGGGCTGGACTCACCTTGAGCGCCAAAAGGGCGGTATCGGCATGCGTGGCGGCCCGGGCGAGACTCAGCTTGAGTTGGACCGCCGTATGCTACGCGTGCGGATCAAGGCGTTGCGGGAAAAGCTGCTCAAGTTGAAGAAGACCCGTGGATTGCAGCGGCGCGCTCGTCAGCGTTCCAATGTGCTGTCCGTCTCGCTGGTCGGATATACCAATGCCGGGAAGTCCACGTTGTTCAACCGCCTGACGCAATCTGGGGTCTACGCCGCGGATCAGCTGTTCGCAACGCTGGATACCACCTCGCGCAAACTGTTCATTCCGGAATGTGGTCCTGTGGTGCTGTCCGATACCGTGGGATTCATCAAGCATCTGCCGCATGCGTTGGTCGAAGCTTTTGGCGCGACGCTGGAGGAAGCTGTACAAGCCGATCTCCTGCTGCATGTGGTGGACGCGGCGAGTCCCAATCGGGATGATCAGATCGCTCAGGTCAACCTGGTCTTGAATGAAATCGGCGCCGCGGATGTGCGGCAGGTGCTGGTGCTCAATCAGATCGATCGTCTCGGCATGGAGCCGGGGATGGAGCGGGACGAATATGGTAGAATTCGCACGGTGAGAATTTCAGCCATGACTGGTGCTGGAGTCGATCTCATCAAGCAGGTCATGATCGAGCACCAGCAATCGATCGCGAGCAAACCGTCAGAACATGTTGAAGCTTCTGCTGTAGAAGAGTCAGAAAACGCCGCTCATGTTGAGTAATTTAATTGATTAATGGTTTTGGAGTAAGGTATGGCAAACGATCCCGGTTGGGGTAATCGAAACAATGGCGGCCCGCCAGATCTGGACGAAGTACTGCGCGACATCGGTCGTAAGTTCAACGGTATTTTCGGTAAATCCGGTAATGGGGGCGGCGGCAATCAGGCGCCGGCCGGCAATCTGGGCAGCGCTCCCGTCCTTCCCATCATCGGCCTTATCGCACTGATCTGGCTCGCTACCGGTTTCTACATCGTCGACCAGGGCTCCCGCGGCGTGGTTCTGCAGTTCGGCAAGCATGTGGAGACCACCATGCCGGGCCCGCGCTGGCACATCCCGTATCCGATCGAGAGCGTGACTGTTGTCAACATGCAGCAAGTGCGTACCATCGAGGTCGGTTATCGCTCGGCAGAAGGCAGTTCTTCGCGCAGCAAGGAGTTGCGTGAATCCCTGATGCTGACCGATGACGAGAACATCATCGATTTGCAGTTCGCCGTGCAGTACAACCTGAAGGATGTCGAGGCGACCCTGTTCAACAACCGCAATACGGAAAACTACGTGCGTGGTGTCGCGGAGACCGCGATCCGCGAGATCGTAGGTAAATCCAGGATGGACTTCGTGCTTTATGAAGGGCGCGAAGAGGTCGCCCTGCAGGCGCGGCAATTGATGCAGAGCATACTGGATCGCTATGAAACCGGTATCAATGTAATCAGTGTCACCATGCAGAATGCACAGCCGCCGGAACAGGTTCAGGCCGCTTTCGATGATGCGGTCAAGGCCGGTCAGGATCTTGAGCGTCAGAAGAACGAAGGCCAGGCTTATGCCAACGACATCATTCCGAAGGCCCGAGGTGCTGCCTCCCGTCTGCTGGAAGAGGCCGAAGGTTACAAGACCAGGGTCGAGAATGAGGCGACCGGTAATGCCAGCCGTTTCGAGCAGATTCTGGCACAGTATCAGCGCGCACCGGAAGTGACGCGCGAGCGTTTGTATCTGGATGCGCAGGAACAGATTCTGTCCAGCGTCAGCAAGGTGGTGGTGGATCAGAAGGGTGGCAACAGCCTGCTCTACCTGCCGTTGGATAAACTGCTTTCAGCGACAGGCGCTACTGCGGCTCCGCAAGCCACGCCGCCTGCCGCTACGCCGTCTGCCGCCCAGATCGAACTCGAGGCACAACGTACGCGTGATGCTTTCCGTAGTCGCGAACGTGAAACCAGATAAGAAATGGCGAGAATGAATCATGAATAATCCTCTGTTGAAAAATCTCGGAACTGTTGTCTTGGGTCTGGTCGTTGCATTGCTGCTGCTGAGTTTTTCCGCGTTCAGCGTGGATCAGCGCGAACATGCCCTGGTTTTCCGTCTGGGCAAGATCGTTTCCGTCAAGAAGGAGCCCGGGCTCTACTTCAAGGTGCCGTTGGTCGATAACGTCCGTTACTTCGACAATCGCATCCTGACGCTTGATTCGCCCGAGCCTGACCGCTTCATCACCAGCGAGAAGAAAAACGTGCTGGTGGATTCCTTCGTCAAGTGGCGCATCATTGATCCGGAAAAGTATTACGTTTCGGTGCGCGGTGATGAGCAGCAGGCCGAACGACGCCTGTCGCAAACTGTGAACGACGGCCTGCGCGCCGAGTTCGGTAAGCGCACGATCAACGATGTGGTATCCGGTGAGCGCTCAGCCATCATGGACATCCTGCGCGAGCGCGCCGACCGCGATTCGCGTCAGATCGGCATCCAGGTGCTGGATGTGCGTCTGCGTCGCGTCGATTTGCCGCAGGAAGTCAGCGAGTCGGTCTATCAGCGTATGGAAGCCGAGCGCAAGCGCGTGGCAAATGAACTGCGTTCCGAAGGTGCGGGCGCAGCCGAGAAGATCCGTGCCGATGCCGACAAGCAGCGCGAGATCATCATTGCTGAAGCCTATCGTGAAGCGCAGAGCATCAAGGGTGCCGGCGATGCGAAGGCGGCCGAGATATATTCCAGGGCGTATAGCAAGAATCCCGAGTTCTATGCCTTCTATCGCAGCCTTGAAGCCTATCGCAACAGCTTCAATCAGAAGAGCGATGTGCTGGTGTTGGAACCCAACTCGGATTTCTTCAAGTACATGCGCGATTCCACCGGTCGTAAATAGCAATACGGGACTGGCTTGACGACAACATTGATCACGGCCTTCGGCTTGATGCTGGTGCTGGAAGGAGTGCTGCCGCTAGTGGCGCCACAGGCATGGCGGGACACCTTCAGGCGCATGATCGAGTTGAACGACGGCCAGTTGCGTTTCGTTGGCATGCTGTCCATGATCATCGGCGTCATCGTCGTGCTGGTGGCCAAATAAACCTTGGGCTATTTCCCAACCTTCTGATGACTGATAATCTGTTTTTCTATGCGTAACTGGCTACTCCCCGAATATATAGAAGACGTGCTGCCTGCCGAGGCGACCCGCATGGAGGCACTTCGTCGTCGCTTGCTAGACCTGTTCAGGGTGCATGGCTATGAATACGTCATCCCGCCCATGCTGGAATATCTGGAATCCTTGATTACCGGCGTGGGGCACGATCTCGATCTGGCGACTTTCAAGGTCGTCGATCAGCTGACCGGCCGGCTGATGGGCGTGCGCGCCGACACGACGCCGCAAGCGGCGCGTATCGATGCGCATATCCTCAACCGTGGTGGCGTGACCCGCTTGTGCTATGCCGGTAGCGTGTTGAAAACCAGTCCGGACGGTTTGGCGCAGACACGCGAGCCGTTGCAGGTCGGTGCCGAGTTGTTCGGACATGCCGGCGTCGAGAGCGATGTCGAGATCCAGCGACTGATGATCAAGTCGCTACAGGCGGTCGGCGTGCAGTCCCTGCATATCGATTTCAGTCACGTCGGTATCTTCGGTAGCCTGGTGAAGCAAAGCAAACTCTCCGGGAAACTCGAACAGGCCTTGTATGCCGCATTGCAGAGCAAGGATCAATCGGCTGTCAGGGAATTGACTGTCGACCTCGACAACACGACGCGCGATGCGCTCTGCAGACTGACCCGACTCAATGGCGGCGCGGAGATGCTGGACGAGGCGGCGCGCCTTTTACCACATCACGAAGAAATCCGTCAGGCCTTGAGCGACTTGCGCTATGCCGGTTCCCGTTTGGCGGATCTCGGCGTCGATGTCTGTTTCGACCTGTCGGAGTTGCGCGGTTATCACTACCACAGCGGCATCGTCTTTGCGGCCTATGCCCAAGGCTATGCCGGACCGCTGGCGCTGGGTGGCCGCTACGACGAAGTCGGACAGGTGTTCGGACGCGCGCGGCCGGCGACCGGTTTCAGTCTGGATTTGCGCGGCGTAGTCAGCGCCTTGCCTCCGGCGGAGCGATCGAGAGCGATACTGGCGCCATGGGTCGAGGATGTTGCGTTGCAAGAAACGATCGAGCACTTGCGTGCAGAAGGCCAGATCGTCGTCCAGGAATTGCCGGGCCATGAGCAGTTCCGGACCGAGCTCGGCTGCGACCGGCGGCTGGAAAAACAGGGAACGCAGTGGCAGGTGGTCGCAGCACCCGAACTGCTGAATTAAATTAGAAAAGCATCAGGTAAATCATGATCAAGAATGTAGTAGTGATTGGCACCCAATGGGGGGACGAAGGCAAGGGCAAGATCGTCGACTGGCTGACTGACCACGCCCAGGGCGTCGTACGTTTCCAGGGTGGTCACAATGCCGGGCATACCCTGGTCATCGGACAAGGCGCAGCGCAGCGTGAATACAAGCTCAATCTGGTGCCCTCCGGCATCGTCCGCGAAGGCATCAAGTGCTATATCGGCAATGGGGTCGTGCTGGACGTCAATCATCTGCTGTCGGAGATTGACGGACTGGAAAAAGAGGGCATAGAAGTCCGCAGCCGCCTCAAGGTGAGCCCGGGCTGTCCTCTGATTCTCGATTGTCACATCAAGTTGGATAAGGCGCGCGAAGCTGCCAGGGGCGCCGACAAGAAGATCGGCACCACCGGCAAGGGCATCGGTCCGACCTATGAAGACAAGGTGGCACGTCGTGCCTTGCGCGTCTATGACTTGTTCTACCCAGAACGGTTTGCCGAGAAGCTGAAGGAAGTGTTCGACTATCACAATTTTGTGCTGGTTAATTATCTCAAGGCTGAACCGGCCGATTACGAGGCACAGTTGGCGCAGTGCATGGCGCAGGCCGAAATCCTGCGGCCGATGGTGGCCGATATTTCCGCCGAGTTGCACGCCGCCAACGCCGCCGGCGAGAAGTTGTTGTTCGAAGGTGCGCAAGGGACCTTGCTCGACGTCGATCACGGCACCTATCCTTATGTGACTTCATCCAATTGTGTGTCGGGCCAGGCGTCCGCCGGTACCGGTGTCGGTCCGCAGATGCTGCATTATGTCCTCGGCATCACCAAGGCTTACACCACGCGCGTCGGCAGCGGCCCTTTCCCTAGTGAACTGGATATCGAGACGATCGATCTGCCGGGCTACCAGATGTCCAACAAGGGGCGCGAGATCGGCACCGTGACCAAGCGCAAGCGTCGTTGCGGCTGGTTCGATGCAGCCGCCTTGCGCCGCTCGGCCAAGATCAACGGTCTGACCGGTTTGTGCATCACCAAGCTGGATGTGCTGGACGGCATACCGGAGCTGGATATCTGTACCGGCTATGAACTGGACGGCCAGATGGTCGACCTGCTGCCGGTGGGTGCGGATGACGTCGCCCGTTGCAAGCCGGTATACGAGACCTTGCCTGGCTGGAGCGAGAGCACTTTCGGCATCAGCCGTTGGGAAGACCTCCCGGAAAATGCGCGCGTCTATCTGAAGCGCCTCGAAACCTTGTGCGGTGTGCCGGTTGATATCGTTTCGACCGGTCCGGAGCGCGACGAGACCATTGTCCTGCGACACCCGTTCGGAGTCTGAGGTGGCAGTCGAACAGCAACGTCTGGCTTGGGCGCTGACCGGTTCCGGGCATTATCTGCGCGAGTGTCTGGATATCATCAGCGGATTTGAGCAGGTCGATCTGTTCCTGAGCAAGGCGGCGGCCGAGATCCTGCAACAGTACGGTTACAAGCATAACGTCGGTCGCGTGTTCCAGGACAAGACCGCAAGTAGCGTGCCGGTCGAACTGTTCTATCAGGGCAAATACCATACGCTGGTGATTGCGCCGACCAGTTCCAATACGGTTGCCAAGATGGTGGCAGGCATTTCCGACAATCTGGTGACCAATCTCTACGCGCAGGCGGGCAAGACCCGTTTGCCCAGCATCGTATTCGCCTGCGATACCGAGCCTGAACTCGAATCCGAGGCGCCGCGCGAGAACATCGTCAAGGTCTATCCGCGGCGGATCGATCTGCAGAACATGGAAACCCTCAAGACCTTCGAGGAAACCACTGTCGTCGGAGACATGCAGGAACTGCACACCGCCATCCAGGACCGTTTGGCATGTCTGAAAATCTCCTCTTCCTGACCGGCAAGCTCGCCGAAAAAAGCCTGCACAAGGTGCTGGCGGATATTCAGGCTGACGACAAACATCCACAGGATTTCAAGTACCGCATCGCGCAGATCGGTGTTTCGGTCGCGGCGCTGATGACGCCGGAACTGATATTGCGCCGGTTGCCGGATACCGGTGATGCCGACAGGATGGTGCTGCCCGGCTTGTGTCGCGGAGATCTGACCAAACTGGAAGCGAAGTACGGAATCCCGGTCGAGCGCGGCCCCGAGGATCTGAAAGATCTGCCGCAATATTTCGGTCGCGGCGGCAAGGCGCCGGACCTGTCCCGTTATGATGTGCGCATATTCGCCGAGATCGTCGAGGCGCCGGACCTGACAGTGGAGGGCATCCTGCGTCGCGCCGAGGCCTATCGCCAGCAGGGTGCCGACGTAATCGATCTCGGCTGTCTGCCCAATACGCCGTTTCCTCATCTGCCGGAAGCGATCGCTGCGCTCAAGGCTGCTGGCTTCATGGTTAGCGTTGATTCCCTGAATCAGGACGATTTGCTGCTGGGCGGCCGCAGTGGTGCGGATTACCTGCTCAGTCTCAGCGAAAAATCGCTCTGGATCGCGGATGAGGTGCCTGCGACGCCGGTCCTGATTCCGTCATCGCCCGGCAACCTGCCTTCACTTTATCGCGCCATCGATGCGATGCAGAAAAAGGGTAGGACGTTCATTGCCGACGCTATTCTCGATCCCATCCCGTTCGGCCTGACGGCCTCCATCGTGCGTTACCAGCGTCTGCGCAAGAAATACCCGGACATCCAGATCATGATGGGAGTAGGGAATCTGACCGAGCTGACCGATGCCGACACGACTGGCATCAATGCCATGCTGTTCGGCATCATCGCCGAGCTGGGCATCGATGCCGTGCTGGCGACGTCGGTCAGCCCCCACGCCATCAACGCGGTCGCCGAGGCCGACGCTGCACGCCGCGTCATGTATGCCGCACGCGAGGACAGACGTCTGCCGCGGGATTACAGCCAGGCGCTGCTCGGCCTGCATGACCGTAGACCGTTCCCCTATTCGGATGAGGAGATCGCCGAATTCGCCGCAGCGATCAAGGACCCGAGTTTCCGTATCCAGGTCAGCGACTCCGGCCTGCACATCTATAACCGCGATGGACATTTTCGGGATACCGATCCTTTCAAGCTCTACCCGTATCTGAAGGTCGATGACGATGCCTCCCACGCTTTTTATCTCGGCGTCGAGTTGGCGCGGGCTCAGATTGCCTGGCAATTGAACAAGCGCTACAAGCAGGATGAGGAACTGGAATGGGGCTGCAGCAGTCGGCAAGAGGCAACCGAAGGCAGGGTGGCGCACCGTGCCGCCTCGCTCAAAGAGAAACGGGCAAGGAAGGAGTAAGGCCATGCCCCTGATTTACGAAACCGTCGTTACCAGTCTGGATGCGAACGATGTGCCGCATATCGCGCCGTTCGGTATCCGCGAACAGGAGGGGCAGGTGTTGATAGCCCCTTTCCGACCTTCATCCAGCCTCGACAATCTGCTTCTGCACCGTTGTGCTGTCGTCAATCTGACTGATGATGTACGGGTCTTTGCCGGCGCCTTGACCGGTCGGCGCGATTGGCCGTTGGTGTCGGCGCAGAAAGTGCATGGCGTCGTCCTGGAATCCGCTCTCACGCATCGCGAGCTGGAACTGGTCGAAGTGCGTGAGGATGCGCTGCGGCCCGAACTGGTGTTCAAGGTCGTGCACGAAGTACAGCATCGGCCTTTCCGTGGTTTTAACCGTGCACAGGCCGCCGTGATCGAACTCGCTGTGTTGGTCAGCCGACTGCACATGCTGCCGATGGAAAAGATAGACGCGGAGATGGCCTATCTCGCCATCGCTATAGAAAAAACCGCCGGTGAACGTGAAACGCAGGCCTGGCAATGGCTGGTCGAACGAATCGAAAATTTCAAGGTCGACGCGCAGGCGGGGAATCAAGCATGAGCGGGTTATTGATCAGCGTTAGCAGCCGATCCGAAGCGGAGATCGCCCTTCGGGCAGGTGTCGATATCCTGGATTTGAAGAACCCGGCAGAAGGCGCGCTTGGGCGTTTGCCGCTGCATGAGATTGTCGAGATCATCCGGTCTGTCGGCGGGAGATGCGTCACGAGTGCGACCATAGGCGATTTGCCCATGCAGCCGCAACTGCTGACAGATGCCGCTGCAGAAGTCGCCGCGACCGGTGTCGATATCGTCAAGGTGGGGTTTTTTGGCGCTGGCAGGATGCAAGCCTGCGCACAGGCAATCGGCCGGGGTGTGACCAGACAGACGAAACTGATCGCGGTGCTCATGGCCGACCAGCAGCCGAATTTTGACCTGATACCGACGCTCGGTGCTGCCGGGTTTTACGGCGTGATGCTGGATACGGCCGATAAGCGCAAGGGTAGCCTGCCGGACTGCATGGATCTGGATGAAATACGCACCTTTTGTGCGGTATCCCGCGCATCCCGGCTGGTCACGGGGCTCGCGGGCTCCCTCCGCGCAACGCATGTGGTGGCTTTGCAGGCGATGCAGCCGGACTATCTGGGATTCCGTGGTGCAGTTTGCGCCGGGCTGAACAGAAACGCCGGACTGGATACGGAACGCCTGAAATCGATCAAGTCGTTGTTGCAAAAATACAACACATGGCGGCAAGAGGCGCCAATCCATTGAGGATGTCGCGCCAGTGCGTTGCATCAGCCTTTTGCATTGCGTATAGTTTTACCATCCACATCCCACTACGGAGTACTTTACAATGAAAAAGAATTTGATGAGTCTGGCGATTGCCGGTGTACTAGGTTTCGGCTTGACAGCCGCACACGCTGACGATGCATACGAAGGTTCCTGGTATGTCGTTCCGGGTGTCAGCTACATGAACACTGACAGCGATCTGGATGCCGACAACGATGCCGGCGGTTTCTTGCGTATCGGTAAGGAACTGAGCGAGCACTGGGATGTGCAGATCGGTGCCGGCCACGCGCGTGCCGACGAAGACCTGAACGTCGCCGGCGGCAGCGGCAAGTTCAAGCAGACCCTGTTCGGTGTCGATGCTCTCTATATGTTCAGCCGCGACCGCTTCCGTCCGTTCCTGCTGGCTGGCTTGGGTCTGGCCCGTAACAATCTGGATTACGATGTTAACGGCGTCGATATCGGTGACCGCAAGACTTCATGGATGGCCAACGTCGGTGTCGGCGCGCAATTCATGTTCACCGAAGCTTTGGGCATGCAGGCTGACCTGCGTCATGTCTGGAGCCGCGCAGAAGCAGAGAATAACGCCAAGGCGGTTGGGGATCTCGGTTTCAACGGCACAGAAACAGTGGGTAACACCTATCTGAACATTGGTGCCATCTGGAAGTTCGGCGCACCGAAGAAGGTGGCAGCTGTAGAACCTGAGCCATATGTGGCACCGGCTCCTGCTCCGGAACCGGCCCCAGCTCCGGCTCCGAAAGTTTGCAAGCCCAAGGTTGAGCGTTTCGAGCTGTCTGCCGAAGTGCTGTTCGGTTTCGACAAGGATAAACTGAAGCCAGAAGGCATCGCCGTTCTGGACAACGAAGTGATTCCAAAGCTGAAGAGCGAGCCGTTTGAAGTTGTGTTCGTGACCGGCCATACCGACATGTTGGGTTCCAACGAGTATAACGATGCCTTGTCCAAGCGCCGTGCAGAACAGGTTTCCGCCTATCTAGTCAGCCAGGGTATCGACGCCGGCCTGATCCGTTCCTATGGTGCCGGTGAATCCACGCCGCTGGTGATCTGTTCCGAAAAACTGCCACGCAAGGAACTGATCGAGTGCCTGCAACCAAACCGTCGCGTTGAGATCGAAGCCAATCGCGATGATGTGAAGGCTTGCGAATAATCGACACAATAAACTCAAAGCCCCGCATCGCGGGGCTTTTTTATGGATCCAATGACTGAACATCTGAAACAGGCCGATCTTGCCATCAGTGCCCGGTGGGTGGCCACTGTGTCCGGTGATGTGCTGGAAAACAACAGCGTCATCATCGACCGGGGCAAGATCATCGATATCCTGCCGACAACGGCACTGGCTGAACGTTATCGACCCGCGAATCTGGTCGATTTGCCGGAGCAAGTGTTGCTGCCGGGCCTTATCAATCTGCATACTCATGCCGCGATGTCGTTGTTGCGCGGGTTTGCTGACGATCTGCCCTTGATGACCTGGCTCGAACATCACATCTGGCCGGCCGAGAAACGCGCCTTGTCGGAGCGTTTCGTGCATGACGGCACCTTGCTCGGTTGCGCTGAGATGCTGGCAGGTGGCGTGACTTGCTTCAGCGATATGTATTTCTATCCGCGCGCCGCAGCTGATGCCGTGGTGCAGTCCGGTATGCGTGCCAATCTCGGTATTCTGGTGCTGGAGTTTTCGACCGCCTATGCCAGCGATGCCGACGACTATCTGCTGAAAGGTCTGGAGGCGCGTGACAGCTGGCGCAGCAACCCACTGCTGACTACCAGCTTGGCGCCGCATGCGCCTTATACGGTGGAGAACCGCAGTTTCGAGAAGATCATGACCTATGCCGAGCAGTTGGGGCTGGGGATACATACCCATCTGCACGAAACCGCCGGCGAAATTGCGCAGAGCCTGGAGCAGTACGGCATTCGCCCAATGCAGCGCCTTGCCGAACTGGGCGTGCTCGGCCCCGGTCTGGTGGCGGCGCATTGCGTGCATGTCGATGAACAGGAAATGGATCTGCTGGCGGAATACGGTTGCCATGTCGCACACTGCCAGACATCGAATCTGAAACTCGCCAGCGGCATCGCACCCATCGCCAGCATGAAGCAGCGCGGTGTCAGTGTCGGTATCGGCACCGATGGTGCGGCCAGCAACAACCGTCTCGACGTGTTCGCCGAGATGCGGCTGGCCGCGTTGCTGGCGAAAGGCTCGACCGGCAATGCGGCCGCGCTGCCGGCAAAAACGGTGTTGCAGATGGCTACTCTGGATGCCGCTCGGGCGTTGGGTCTCGATGGCAGGATCGGCAGTATCGAGATCGGCAAATATGCCGATCTGACCGCAGTGAGGATTGCGGATCCAGAGATTCTGCCGTGCTTTGATCCGGTTTCGCATCTGGTCTATGTGACCGGTCGTGAGCATGTGACCCATACCTGGGTGGCAGGGGATCTGAGATATCAAAAACTAAAAGGACAGGATGGCGTCTACGCCAATATCGAACCTGCGCAACTGAAGGAAATCGTGTCGTTATGGCACGCAAGACTGGCGCAGCATTAATGAATGGATTGAATACGGAAATGCAGCAGGAACAGAACGTCGACCCGGCAGAATTACAGAAATTCGCCACACTCGCTCACCGCTGGTGGGACAAGAACAGCGAATTCAAGCCCTTGCATGAAATCAATCCGTTGCGGTTGGATTTCATCGATCAGCGCGCGTCCTTGTCCGGCAAGCGCGTGCTCGACGTCGGTTGCGGCGGCGGCATTTTGGCCGAATCCATGGCGCAGAGAGGTGCGGATGTCACCGGCATCGATCTTGGCGAAAAGGCCTTGAAAGTGGCACGACTGCATAGCCTGGAAAGTGGTATTGAGGTCAGTTACAGACTGGTGGCGGTGGAAGCCTTGGCAGCAGAAGCGCCGGAAAGCTTCGATATCGTCACCTGCATGGAAATGCTGGAGCATGTGCCGGATCCGGCTGCAGTGATCAGCGCCTGTGCGCAACTGGTCAAGCCGGGCGGCCATGTTTTCTTCTCCACCATCAACCGCAATCCCAAGGCTTACCTGTTTGCCGTCGTCGGCGCGGAGTACGTGTTGAACATGTTGCCGAAAGGCACGCACGAGTATGAGAAGTTCATCAAGCCGTCCGAATTGTCGGCGGATGTACGTCGTAGCGGCCTAACGGTCGTTGGGCTGAAGGGCATTAGTTACAACCCGTTGAGCAAGATTTACCGACTGGGTGACGATGTCTCGGTGAACTACCTGTTACATGCCATCAAGTAAGCGCCGCGGCATGATACTTTTCGATCTGGATGGCACGCTGGTCGATACGGCGCCAGACCTGGGTTACGCTCTCAACCTGCAACGCCAGCGACACGGCCTAGAACCCCTGCCGCTGAACGAAATACGGCCGTATGCCTCGCATGGTTCAAAGGGGCTACTGTCCGTCGGTTTCAATCTTAGTCCTGAGGACGCATGTTTTGCCGACATGCGTCAGGAATATCTCGATCTTTACGATCAGGTTTTTACCCGTTCCCCGGTCCTGTTCGACGGCATGGCGGCCGTGCTGGACGAGATCGAGGGCAGAAACCTGTCGTGGGGCATCGTGACCAACAAGCCGCGCCGTTTTTCCGAACCGATGATCCGGGCCTTGCAGTTGCAGGAGCGTGCCCGTTGTCTGGTTTGCGGCGACGATGCCGCGCGTGCCAAGCCATATCCCGATACCTTGTTGATGGCCTGCCGGATGACCTCATCCGATGTTGTCGATTGTCTCTATGTCGGCGATGCGGAGCGTGACGTCCAGGCGGGCAAAGCGGCCGGCATGAAGACCGTGGTGGCATTGTTCGGATATATCGATGAAACGGATCAGCCTCAGGAATGGGGCGCCGATGCCATGATCGCGCAACCTGCCGAGTTGCTCGACCTGCTGTAGCTTGCTTCAGCAGTTGATGGACAGCTAACCGACGCTGCGCCGTTCCATCATAGCTTGTGCCAGCGTGCCGCTGTCCACATGCTCGATCTCGCCGCCCATCGGCAAACCTCTTGCGATGCGGCTGACTTTCAGGCCGCGTGTCTTCAATAACTCGCTGACGTAATGTGCGGTGGCCTCGCCTTCGACCGTGTAATTCGTGGCGAGGATGACTTCCCGCACCTGGCCGTCCTGCGCGCGCCGGATCAGTCTGTCCAGGTGGATCTCTTTCGGACCCACGCCATCCAATGGCGACAACCGTCCCATCAGCACGAAATACATGCCCGCGTAGGCCTGTGTCTGTTCCAGCATCATGAGATCGGTTGGCATCTCGACCACGCATAGCAGGCCGGGGTCACGCTTTTCGGAGGCACAGAGCGGGCAAACCGGCTGTTCGCTGAAGTTGTTGCAGAGATTGCAATGATTGACGACGCCCAATGCCTGGCTCAAGGCCATAGCAAGCTGGTCTGCCCCTTGCCGGTCGCGTTGCAGCAGGTGATAGGCCATGCGCAACGCCGACTTCGGGCCGACGCCAGGCAGGCAGCGTAGGGCTTCGACCAGTCGTTCCAGCGCGGGCGGGTTGTGCATGACGGGTGGGGTTGCGTGGGTGGGACTAGAACGGCAACTTCATGCCGGCCGGCATCAGGCCGCTGAGACGTTGCTGCGAAGTGGCTTCGGCCTTGCTGACGGCATCATTCAATGCAATCACCAGCAGATCCTCCAGCATCTCCTTGTCGTCGCCCATCAGACTGTCATCGATGCTGACGCGCTTGACTTCGTTCCTGCAGGTCATGGTGACCTTGACCATGCCGGAGCCGGCCTGACCTTCGACCTCTATATTGGCCAGCTCTGCTTGCGCGCGCTTCATGTTCTCCTGCATTTGCTGGGCCTGTTTCATGAGGTTGCCCATGCCACCTTTGATCATCTTGCTTCTCCTGACGGGTTATTGAATGGGTTTGATACTGGACGGAATGATTTGTGCGCCGAAGTCGCGGACCAGCGCCTGCACGAAATCATCCTCACGGATGGCGTTTTCGGCGGCGGATTGCAATTCGGCCTTTTCCTGATGCATCTGTTCGGCCGGCGTGTTGCCGGTGCCGCCGATCTCGAAATGAAGCCGGATCTTGCTGCCGAAATGCTGCGCCAGTGCTGCGCGCAGCTTTTCCTGATAACTCTGGTTCAGCAGGTGCTTGTGCACTTCCGGCACAGACAAATGGAAGTTGTGGGCATCGTGACGCAGCAACTCGCAGTTCTGTGCCAACGCCCGGGCCAGCCCCAGTTTCAATCTGTCGACCAAGCCGCGCCAATCGCCGTCGAAAGCGGTGGATGTTGCGCTGGTTTCTGCTTCGATGGAGTGTTCGACAAGGGCGGATTCTGCAGCAACGGGCGGGGCTGTCATATCCGGTTGTGGCGCTGGGGTGGAGGGTTGTGGCGTGGCAGGCTGCAGCGCGGCCGCAGCGGATCGCGGGCTTGCCGCTGTGCTGGTTATTGAGCCTTCAGGTCTGGCGGCGCTTGCTGCCCCTGACGGTTTCGCATTGGTGGTGCCAGTTCTTTCTGTAGGCATGCTCTCAGTTGCGGCAGGCATGAAAGCCAGCATGCGTAGCAGGCTCATGCTGAAGCCGGAAAACTCATCCGGTGCCAGACCGATGTCACGCCGGCCGAGCAGGGCGATCTGATAGAACAGCTGAATCTGCTCCGGACTGAGTTTTTCTGCCAGTGCCGTCAGACGAGGATATTCTGGCATGTCCTGTGAGATGCTGCCGGGTGCTGCCTGGTAGACCGTGATCTGATAGAGCAGGGTGGCGAGGTCGGCCAGAGCGGCCTCGAAGGACAGGCTGCGCTGCTCCATTTCCCGCGTGAATTCCATCAGCTTGTTGCCGTCGCGGATGGCCAGCATGTCCAGCAAGTCGAACAGATAGCTTTGGTCGATGGCGCCCAGCATGGCGCGCACCTCCTGCTCGCGGACCGCGTTGCCGCCGTAGGCGATGGCCTGGTCCAGCAGCGATAGTGCATCCCGCATGCTGCCGTTGGCCGCGCGGGCAATCAGTTGCAGGGCGACCGGTTCGAACGGGATCTGTTCCTGCCCGAGGATATGCTGCAGATGTTCGCTGATGGCACTACCGGACATCTGGCGCAGATTGAACTGCAGGCAGCGCGAGAGCACGGTGACCGGCACTTTTTGCGGATCGGTGGTCGCCAGGATGAATTTGACGTGCGCCGGCGGCTCCTCCAGCGTTTTCAACATGGCGTTGAAGGCGTGCCCGGTCAGCTGGTGCACTTCGTCCAGCATGTAGACCTTGTAGCGGCCCTGGGTCGGTGCGTAGACCGCCTTTTCCAGCAGTGCCGTCATGTCGTCGACACCGCGGTTGGAAGCGGCGTCCATTTCCACGTAGTCGATGAAGCTGCCCTTGTCGATGGCGATACAGGCGGCACACTGACCGCAAGGTTTTGATGTGACGCCGCTTTCGCAGTTCAGTGATTTCGCCAGGATGCGTGACAGCGTGGTCTTGCCAACGCCGCGTGTGCCGGTGAACAGATAGGCGTGGTGCAGGCGCTGCTGATCCAATGCGTTACTCAGGGCACGGACAACATGATCCTGGCCGACCAGCGTTTCAAACGATTTTGGACGCCATTTTCGGGCCAGGACCTGATAACTCATACTTGAATACTCGCAGGGTTGGGAACTTGATTGCAGTGACTCAACTTTAGCTTAAATCATCATGTAAGTCTAAGCAGACCTGGCGTGCAGAGGCGGGGATTAGGGGCGAGCCCAACCCCCGGCACTTGCTAGACAGTTGTGGCTGCTTCCTTCCGGACCTGACCAGGTTGGCTGCTTTGCAATGCGGGGAGGCCCGCCGGACCGAATTCTACCTGAATCCTGCAGCCGGCGCTATGAGGCATTATCCGGCTGCGGCCAAAATAGTGCCCGGATTTGGCAGGCGGTCGCTGGATAAACCAATAGGCATGCGATATAGTTGAAGCGTTCTGGGGGAGCAAGAGAATAATATCAATGGGCGCTTCTGTTTAAAGGCAGTGGAATTGAAACTCAAATCTTTCAGTCAATTCCCGCGTCATGTCTGGGGTCGATTTTCTGATCCGTCCGCGCCCTTGGTGGGACGGGCCATCCTTTCCCTGCTGGTTTTCACCGAGAGCCTGATCTGCGTGTTCTGGATATTCACTCTGTCCGGCCTGGGCGAGGGTTACGCCTTCATGGCCGCCGTGCCCTATCTCTACATCGTCGTCTCCTATGTCAGTCTGCTGATCTTCTATCATCTCAAGCGTTTCGATTATTTCATCTTTATCCAGCTCGTCATGCTGCTGGTCATGCCGTTCTTCATGCAATGGGTGATCGGCGGCTTCGAGGCCTCCAGCGGCGTTGCCATCTGGGCCATCCTGTCGCCGGTGGGGGCGTTGATGATTCTGGGTACTCGCCAATCCACACCCTGGTTCGCGCTGTTCATGGCGCTGGCGGCGGTTTCCTGGCAGATGAACACCATCTTCGCCAGCAACGCACTGCCGATCCCGGTGCATGTGAAAGACACCTTCTTCGTCATGAATCTGTCGGGCACCGCCACTATTCTGTATATCGTCATGCGCTATTTCCAGTCGCAAAAGGAACGTGTGTTGCAGGCGCTGGCGATCGAGCAGGCGCGTTCGGACAAGTTGCTGCTCAACATCCTGCCGGAATCCATCGCCAGCCGGCTTAAGGCGGAAAGCCTCAACATCGCCGACAGTCACGAGCAGGTCACCATCATGTTCGCCGATCTGGTCAATTTCACGCAGATATCGGCCGGTATGCCGCCATCGGAACTGGTGAATCTGCTGAACCAGGTGTTTTCGCGCTTCGACCATCTTTCCGAGAAATACGGCCTGGAGAAGATCAAGACCATCGGTGATGCCTATATGGTGGTCGGCGGTGTGCCAAACGCACGGCCGGATCACGCCGAGGCGGTAGCCAATCTGGCGCTCGACATGCAGGTGGTGTTGCGCGAAGTCGCTGTGAAGAACGGCAAGAACCTCAGGATGCGCATCGGTATCAACAGCGGGCCGGTGATTGCCGGCGTCATCGGCAACAGCAAGTTCAGTTACGACCTGTGGGGCGACACCGTGAACGTCGCGAGCCGCATGGAACATTATGCCCAGCCGGATACCATCCAGGTGACGGAAGCCACCTATCAACTGCTCAAGGACAAGTTCAACTTCCGTTCGTTGGGTGAGATCGAGGTCAAGGGCCGTGGCCCGGTGCAAGCCTACGTATTGCAGGACAAAATCGCCTGAGCCCGGGTTTTTTCGGAAATTCGCATCGGATGTTTGGACAGCCGCAAGACTTACGCTATAATCCCGCCTCCAAACCGGAGAGGTGGATGAGTGGTTTAAGTCACCACCCTGGAAAGGTGGCACAGGGGCAACTCTGTCGAGGGTTCGAATCCCTCCCTCTCCGCCATAAACATCAATTCCCCGCAATAATCAATTCGACAGCAATCAGCTCGATAGCAACCACTACGACAGTATTGAGTGACAGGCCGTGATGGATGTGGTCGGCATACTTCTGGCGGCAGGTCATTCGCGCCGATTCGGCGCACAGAACAAACTGATGCAGCACTTGCCCGATGGTGGCCGGGTGGCCGTGGCGTCGGCGCGACATCTGCTGGCAGCATTGCCGACCAGTATCGCCGTTGTGCGTCCGCAGGACATTAAATTGCAGGCAGAGCTGGAGGCTGTCGGTTTGCAACTGGCGGTTTGTGCGGCACAGAATCTGGAAATGGCGGCGAGTCTGGTCACTGGCATTCGCGAGGCATGCGCGTTGTATCCTAAAGCGCGCGGATATGTGATTGCACTGGCCGACATGCCTTATATTCAGGTGCGCACCATCGTTGAGGTCGGGCGATGCATCGATGCCGGTCGAGGTATCGTGATGCCGGTATTTCATGGCAGGCGCGGACATCCGGTCGGTTTTTCGGCGAGGTTCTCTGCCGATCTGCTGGCGCTGAAAGGCGATACTGGTGCGCGTGCCGTGCTGGAAAATTATCCCTCCGAGCTATTCCAGCTGGAATGTGACGACCCCGGCATTCTCAAGGACATCGATACGCCACAGGATCTGGCGGGTGGCTGACTGCGGGTCGATTCGATTGCGCCCGGCAATCCACGTATATTCTGAGCTATGAACTGCAGCTGGCGCGGGCCGCGCATTCGGCGGATTGAGTGGCCGCGAGGCGCTGTTGGCTCCTGACCTGAATGATCTCGGCGAGGATGGCGACAGCGATCTCGGCCGGTGTGCGGCTGCCGATGGGGAGACCGACCGGGCCGTGCAGGCGGGCGATCTCGGTTTCGTTCAAGTCGAACATGCGCATGCGATCCCGGCGTTTTTCCTGATTCTTGCGCGAGCCCAGCGCACCGACATAGAAGGCATCGCATTTCAGGGCTTCGAGCAGGGCCATGTCGTCCAGCTTGGGGTCGTGCGTGACGGCGATGATAGCGGTGTGGGCGTCCGGGCCGATGTTCTGTACGACGTCGTCCGGCATGCCGTCCACCCAGCGTGTGCCTTCGACCTGCCACTGCGCGCGGATGTCGGCGCGCGGTTCGCAAATCAGAACATCGAAATCCAGCGTCTGGGCCATCTGGGCCAACGTGCTGCCGAGCTGATTGGCGCCGATGATGAGCAGACGCCATTTCGGGCCGAAATACGTGTGGAACCAGTCGCCATCCAGTCTGGCGGAACTGCCTGCCAGCGCATCGGCAAGGCGGATCACGCCCGTATGGATATTGACCGAGCGTTGAACCAGCCGCCGCTGCTCGATATGCTCGATGAGCGGATTGAGTTGCTGTGACGTTTTCAGCGGTTCGACGAAGATCTGCAGTCTGCCGCCGCATGGGATGCCGTAGTGCTGCGCCTCATCGCGGCTGACGCCGTATTCCATCATGGCGACAGTCTGCGGCAGGCGGCCGCTTCTGGCCTTGTCGGCCAGATCGTCCTCGATGCAGCCGCCGGAGACCGAGCCGCATAGTTGACCATCCTCGCGGATGGCGAGTGTGGCGCCGGGCAGGCGGGGCGCCGAGCCCCAGGTCTGTACCACGGTGAAGAGGTGCACGCGGTGGCCCTCCTGCAACCAGCAGCGTGCTCTGCTCAACACTTCCCAGTCAAGCGAGTTCATGCGCTCAGGCCAGTTGGTCGGCGATCGGCAGCGTGCGGATGCGCTTGCCGGTAGCGGCGAAGATGGCGTTGGTCACGGCCGGCGCGATCGGCGGAGTGGCCGGTTCGCCGGCGCCGCCCATCTTGTTTGCGCTCGGCACGATATGCACCTCCACCTTCGGCATCTGGCTCATGCGCAGGACCTGATAATCGTTGAAGTTGGATTGCTCGATCTTGCCGTCCTTCAGGCTGATCTTGCCGGTCAGCGCGGCACTGAGACCGAAGACGATGCCGGACTCCATTTGTGCCGCCAGCGATTCCGGGTTGACCACGAGACCGCAGTCGATGGCGCAGACCACGCGATGCACCTTGACTTCGCCGTCGACCACCGAGACTTCGGCCACTTCGGCCACATAGCTACCAAACGATTCATGCACTGCCAGGCCGCGGAACACGCCGGCCGGCAATGGGCTGCCCCAGCCGGCTTTTTCGGCTGCCAGGTTGAGCGCGGCGAGATGGCGCGGATGGTCCTTCAGCAGATGACGGCGGTATTCGAGCGGATCGCGACCGGCCGCATGTGCCATCTCGTCGATCAGGCTTTCCATGATGAAGGCGTTCTGGCTGTGACCGACCGAGCGCCACCACAGCACCGGCACGTCGATCTTCGGCGTATGCAGGTCGACCAGGTGATTTGGCGTCGCCTTGATGTAGGGGGAATCGGCAACGCCCTCGACCGAGGTGGCATCGACGCCGTCCTTGATCATGTAGGCTTCGAACGGCGTGCCGGTCATGATGGACTGGCCGACGCAGGTGTGGTGCCAGGCGAGCGGATTGCCTGCGTCGTCGAGGCCGATCTTGACCTGGTGCAGGTTCATCGGGCGATAGTAGGCGCCCTTGACGTCGTCTTCGCGCGTCCAGAGGGTCTTGACCGGCATGCCGGCCGCCTTGGCGACGTAGGTCGCTTCGGAGACGAAATCGGTGGCCGGGTTGCCGCGCCGGCCGAAGCCGCCGCCGAGGAACGGCGTATGGACATTGACCTGTTCCGGCTTCATGCCGAGGATGGCGGCGGCAGCGGCCTGTTCCAGACCCGGCGCCTGGGTACCGGTCCAGATGTCACAGCTGTCCTTGCCGATCTTTACGGTGCAGTTGAGCGGCTCCATCGGTGAGTGGGCGAGGTAGGGCGCGGTGTATTCGGCGCTGATGATCTTGCCGGCACGGCTGAAGGCGGTGGCCGGTTCCCCTGCGGCGGAGGCGACGGCGCCCTTGCCGGCGGCCATCCGTCGGAAATCCGTGAACAGCTGTTCGCTGTCGAGGTCGGCGTTGGGGCCGGCGTCCCATTCGATCTTCAGTGCATCGCGGCCGCGCTTAGCCGCCCAGAAGTTGTCGGCGACGACGGCGACGCCGGTCGGTACCTGAACCACCTTGACCACGCCCGGAATCTGTTTCGTCGCGCTGTCGTCATAGGATTTCAGCGTCCCGCCGAAGTAGGGGCAGCGTGCGACGACGGCGGTCTTCAGGCCCTCGAACTGTATGTCCTGGCCGAAGATCGCGCTGCCGTCGATCTTTTCGCGGCTGTCGAGGCGCTTGGTGGCCTTGCCGATGATCTTCCACTGGCTGGGGTCGCGCAGCGGGACTTCTGCCGGCGCCTCCAGTTTGGCAGCCTCGTCTGCCAGTTCGCCGTAGGTCAGGCGCTGGTCGCCGACGATGACAACGCCGTTCTCGGTCCGGCACTGCTCGGGGCTGACGCCAAGTCTCTGAGCGGCTGCCATGACCAGCAGGGTGCGCGACATGGCGCCGGCCTGGCGATAACGGTCGAATTCGGACCAGGTGGTGGTCGACCCGCCGGTGATCTGCAGGCCGTAGGCGGTGTGCGCATAGACCGGCGCCGGAGGCGCATGTTCGATGCGGATGCGTTCCAGTTCCACGTCCAGTTCCTCGGCGATCAGCATGGGCAGCGTGGTCCAGATGCTCTGGCCCATTTCGCTGTGAGCGAGGAGTACGGTGATGGTATCGTCATTGCCAATGTGCAGGAAGGCGTTCGGTGCGAAGGTCTGTGCATCGCCGCCGGCAGATTCCTTGCTCATGAAACGCTTGGCATGAGGGATGGTGAAGGCGATCACCAGGCCGCCGGCGATAAAGGCCGAGGCCTTGAGAAAGTTGCGTCTGGATATATTCTTGATGGCTTCCATCTGGTGGTCCTCAGGCTAGTTTCTTGGCGGCGTGGTGAATGGCTGCGCGGATGCGCGGGTAGGTGCCGCAGCGGCAGATGTTGCCGTTCATGGCCGCATCGATGTCGGCATCGGTCGGCGCCTTGTTCTGGCTGAGCAGGGCGGTTGCGGCCATGATCTGACCGGACTGGCAGAAGCCGCATTGCACCACGTCGAGTTCCTGCCAGGCGGATTGCACGGCCTGGCCGACGCTGTCTTCGCTCATCTGTTCTATGGTGGTGATCCGTTTGCCGACGGCCGCGGCGACCGGCGTCACGCAAGAGCGTATCGGCTGGCCGTCGAGATGCACGGTGCAGGCCCCGCATTGCGCCATGCCGCAACCGAATTTGGTGCCAGTCATCTGCGCGACATCTCGCAAGGCCCATAATATAGGCATGTCTTCAGGTACATCCAGTTGGCGTTCCTGGCCATTGATATTCAAAGTCAGCATGTTGTCCTCATGAGCGCGGAAGATAGATAAAAGTGATTGACGCAAGTATGCTGAATTCTTTGCATGCAATAAATGGGAATATGTTTATTTTAGTATTCCATTTTATGGAATAATTCATTCATGTCGAATCGTCTGGAAATGATGCGCATCTTTTGCGTGGCCGCCGAGTCCGCCAGCTTCAAGGAGGCGGCCACGCGTCTCGCAGTGTCGCCGCAAGCCGTGACCCGTGCCGTCAAGGAACTGGAGCGCACGTTGGGCGAACCGCTGTTCTACCGCAACACGCGGCACATGCGCATTACCGAGTTCGGCGAGCGTCTGGCGCAACGGGCCAAGGGCAGCATCGCCGAACTCGACGAACTGTTCCGCGCCAACGACAGCCAGCCGGAAGCCGATGTCAGCGGGACGGTGCGGATCACAGCGCCCACCGTCATCGCCCGCCGCTTTCTGCTCGAAGCCCTGGGCGAGATCGGCGCACAGTATCCGCATATCACGCTGGATTTGAGATTGTCTGACAGCATCACGGATGTCATCGAACAGCAGATCGATATCGGCGTCCGCGTCGGCTTTTTACGTGACAGCAGTTTTGTGGCGCGGGCAGCAGCCAAGATCACTTTTCTTGTGGTGGCGACACCGGCGCTGATCGCGAAGACAGGCAGGCCGGAGCGTCTGGAGGACTTGACCGGCCTGCCGACGGTCTCCTTGATCGATAACAGTTCGGGCCGGGTCTGGCCCTGGTATTTTCAGGATGGCCAGCAGTGGTCGCCCAGTCGTCGCACTTTCGTCACCGACGACGCCGAGACCGAGTTCCAGATGGTGCTGCAGGGTGCTGGTTTCGGCCAGATCGCCGATTGTCTGTTGCAGCCATACATTGCGCAGGGCAGCCTGGTGCCGGTCTTGCAGGAATTCACGCCGCCGCCCTGGGATATCTATGTTTACCGGCCACAGCGCGGCCCGGTGCCGGCACGTATACGCATCGTCTATGACCACATCGTGAAAGCAATCGAACAGATATGAGCGCTGGCAGACCGCAATCCGTCAGTTTCAGGGAGGCATTCCTTTACTGGTTGAAGCTAGGCTTCATCAGTTTCGGCGGGCCGGCCGGCCAGATCGCCATCATGCACCACGATCTGGTCGAGAAAAAAGGCTGGATCTCGGAGAAGCGTTTCCTGCATGCCCTTAACTACTGCATGCTGCTGCCCGGCCCCGAGGCACAGCAATTGGCGATCTATATCGGCTGGCTGCTGCATCGCACCTGGGGTGGCATCATCGCCGGCAGCCTGTTCGTACTGCCGTCCCTATTGATCCTCATCCTGTTGAGTTGGCTATACCTCAGCTACGGCGAACTCAAACTGGTGTCGGGGGCGCTATACGGCATCAAGCCGGCGGTGGTCGCTATCGTGCTGTTCGCTGCCTATCGCATCGGTTCACGCGTGCTCAGGCATACCGCGCTGTGGCTGCTGGCGGTAGCGGCGTTCGTGGCGGTGGCCTTCTTCTCCCTGCCTTTTCCTTATGTCGTGCTGTCTGCAGCCGTGCTCGGTTATGCCGGCAGTCGCCTGAAGCCGGAGGTGTTCAAGCCCCGACAGGAAGCGCATGCGGATGCCGAGAGCCGCCGCCGGGCCATCATCGGCGATGATATGGCGCGAGCACCGCATACAGTGTTCAGAATGCGACGCTTCCTGCAGTTGCTGGTCAGCGGGCTTGCCATTTGGGCGCTGGCGCTGGCCGCGCTGGTGCTGATTTGCGGCTGGGAGGCGACGCTGACGCAGATGGCGCTGTTCTTCAGCAAGGCGGCATTGCTGACCTTCGGCGGCGCCTATGCCGTGTTGCCCTATGTCAACGAGGCGGCGGTGCAGACATACGGCTGGCTGACGCCGGTGCAGATGATAGATGGTCTGGCACTGGGAGAGAGCACCCCGGGGCCGCTCATCATGCTAGTGGCGTTCGTCGGTTTTGTCGGCGGCTGGACTCAGCAGATCTTCGGTAGCGACAGCCTGCTGTTGGCTGGCGTTGTCGCTGCCAGCGTCGCCACTTTTTTCACGTTCCTGCCGTCCTTCCTGTTCATTTTCATCGGTGCGCCATTCATCGAGTCGACCCAGGGTGACCTCAAGTTCAGCGCACCACTGACCGGCATCACGGCGGCCATCGTCGGCGTCATTCTCAATCTGGCGCTGTATTTCGCACTCCATGTCGTCTGGCCACAGGGGTGGACGGAGATGCCGGACCTGTTCTCGCTGCTGGCGGTCGTGCTGGGGTTGTTCGCGTTGTTCCGTTTGCGCATGGGGGTCGTGCGCCTGTTGCTGCTGTTCGCGATGGCCGGTGTTGCCCATCATCTGCTGCTGACCTGAATGAGCTTTATGCTGCAAGGGGCTTGATTTTATTGGCGCAGCAATTCAGGATAGGCACGTAACACTTGCATTTGTGTAATTCAAAAGTCTGTCTTTCGAATAACAACAACTATGGGGGTGTGGCAAGCATGAATCCGATGACGCTGTTCAAGCTGTTCTTCAAACCAACTGCCGGCTGGCAGGCATTGATTGCCAGTCAGCCATCGATGCACCGGTTGTTCCTTCTGCATGTGATTCCTTTCGCGCTGATTCCGTCGGTCATGATCTATATCGCCGGAACTAAGCAGACTCTGATGTTCTTCGACCTGTTGCCTGGCAACAAGCTGTTGCTGGTTTCGTTCATCCTGTTCCTCGTGCAACTCGCGGTGGTGCCGGTCATGGCGACCATCGTCCGGCAACTGGCGGAGATCGCCGATTCACACCCCAGCTACAAACAGGCCTTCACGTTGGCGGCGGTGGCGCCGACCCCGCTGTGGATGGCGCCGGTGTTCCTGATCGTGCCGGACATGCTGGTCAATATGGCGGTGACGACGCTGGCCATGATGGCGTCGGCCGGCTTTATCTATTACGGCATTCCGACCGTATTCAAGATCAAGGAGCAGGGGCATGTCTATCTGCTCTTTGGAGCCATCCTGGTGGCCGGTGTGGTTGCCTGGGGTTTTCTCATGGTGTGCACGCTGGTGGTCTGGGGTAGTGTGCAGAACCTCAATTTCGCGGTCGGAGCCGCCGGCGGCTAGCTGCATGTTCGCTAAAAAGGCCGCGATGCGGCCTTTTTTATTGTGCATGAATTTCCTGTGCACTCAGTTTTTGAGAACGTTTGACGTTAAAATGAGTCCATTCGAACAATTACGACACTTCGCTATCTTCTTCTGGAAACAGCATCATGAGACGTACGTCATTTGCTATTATGGCAATCGTTGCCGCATTCTTCGGTTCCGCCACGGCGCATGCCGAATGCACTGGCATCTACAATCATCAGTTCAAGACCTTGCAGGATGAAGACTTCAACCTGTGCGAATACCGCGACCGTCCCATCCTGCTGGTCAATACCGCGAGCAAATGCGGCTTCACGCCGCAGTTCGAAAAGTTGGAGAACATGTATCGCAAATACCGCAGCAAGGGGCTGATGGTGATCGGTTTCCCGTCCAACGATTTCAAGCAGGAGCTCGCCAGCAACAAGGAGATCGGCGAGTTCTGCCGCAAGACCTATTCGGTCGATTTCCCCATGATGTCACAGTCCTCTGTCGTTGGTCCGGAAGCCAATCCGCTCTATAAGCAGTTGGCGGAGATCACGCAGGAGCCGCCGATGTGGAATTTCTACAAATACCTGATTCTGCCGGGCGATGAAGAAGTTCACGTGTTCAGCAGCGATGTCGATCCGGAGTCCCACCGGATCATGAAAAGGCTGAAGCCTTATCTAAAGTAAATTATCAATAAATATATTTATTTTATTGATTATATTTAATTTATATTTCGCATCATTTGCGCGTTAAAATGCGCAAATGACTCAGAATAGCACCCCGTTCCATCATCTCGCTCCCGACTGCATCCTTGATGCGGTCGAGAGCGCCGGCCTGCGCACAGACGGCCGACTGCTCGCGCTCAACAGTTACGAGAACCGCGTCTACCAGGTCGGGCTGGAAGGAGCGCAACCCGTCGTCGTCAAGTTCTACCGGCCGGGTCGCTGGACCGATGACCAGATTCTGGAGGAGCATGCCTTCGTGCGTGAACTGGCCGATGCCGAGATTCCGGTCGTGGCGCCGCTGTTGATTGATGGCCATACGCTGCTGCATTACCGTCAGGCCGACGCAGCTTTCAGATTCGCCGTTTTTCCGCGACAGGGTGGCCGTTCGCCCGAACTGGACCGGCCCGGCAATCTGGAGTGGATGGGCCGGTTCATCGCCCGTATCCACGCCATCGGCGTCCTGAAGCCCTTCGAACTGCGCCCGTCAATCGATATCGAGAGTTTCGGTATGGAACCCAGTAGTTATCTGCTGGCGCACGACTTCATTCCGCCGGAGTTGCGCGAGGTTTACCGCGGGGTGGTCGGCCAGGCGCTGGACGGTGTCCGCCGCTGTTACGGGCGGGCGGGAGAGGTGGCCATGTTGCGGTTGCACGGTGACTGCCATCTGGGCAATGTGCTGTGGACCGATGACGGGCCGCATTTCGTCGATTTCGACGATAGCCGCAACGGGACGGCGATCCAGGATATCTGGATGCTGTTCTCGGGCGAGCGCCACGAGATGATGTTGCAGCTCAACGATTTTCTGGCCGGATATGAAGACTTTTATGAGTTCGATCTGCGTCAGTTGCACCTGGTCGAAGCCTTGCGCACGCTGCGTTTGATCCACTACGCGGCCTGGATCGCCCGGCGCTGGGACGACCCTGCTTTTCCGCTGGCTTTCCCCTGGTTCAACAGCCAGCGCTACTGGCAGGACCGTATCCTGGAATTGCGCGAGCAGATCGCGCTGATGGATGACCCCCCCTTGCTTGCCGGCGGCAATTTCTAGCCGGCATGGCTACGGCGGCCCGGTTTCGCTGGGCGCAACGTTCAGGCGCAGGTCGAATCGGTGGCCTGCTCCGCCAGTTTTTCCTCGGCATGGGCGACGAACGGGATGCCCGGCCGGCCGGTGCAGAGCGGCGTACGGTGGAAGCTGCAGAAGGTCTTGGAGCCGCCGGCCAGCGTTCTGACCAGACTGAAGCCGGATTGCACCAGGATGCGATGGGCCAGATAGCTGCGGAAGCCGACGCGGCAATAGACATACAGCGGTTGCTCCTTCGGTAGTTCTGCGAGCCGGCTGCGCAGCTTGCCGAGCGGGATGTTGACCGCTTCCGGGATATGCCAGGTCTCGAATTCCTTTGGACCGCGCACGTCGATGATCATGCCGTCTGTGCTGACAGCCGGATAATCCTCCGCATACCAGAAGGCGATATCACTTTTCAGCAAGTTGCTGCCGATGAAGCCGGCCATGTTGACCGGGTCCTTGGCCGAACCGTAGGGCGGGGCATAAGCCAGTTCCAGCATCTCGAGGTCTTGCACTGTCATGTTGGCGCGCAGGGCGGTGGCGAAGACGTCGATGCGCTTGTCGACGCCGTCGTAGCCGACGACCTGTGCGCCGAGTATGCGGCCGTTGTCAGGCGCGAACAGCAGTTTGATATGCATGGGCGCCGTGCCCGGGTAATAACTGGCGTGGCCGGAAGGGTGCAGGTAGACCTTGCGGTAGGGAATGTTCTGTTTTTTCAGGGTCTTTTCAGTCGCACCGGTAGCGCCCCCGGTCATCTCGAACACCTTGACGATGGCGGTGCCTTGAGTCGATTGATAGGTGCTGCGGCGGCCGAAGATATGGTCGGCGACGATACGGCCCTGACGGTTCGCCGGGCCGGCGAGGGCGATGATGGCATCGCTGCCGGTAACGGTGTCCCGGACCTCGATCGCATCGCCGGCGGCATAGACGTCGGGCTCGCTGGTCTGCATATGGGCGTTGACCTGGATGCCTCCGCGTGCGCCCAGCTTGATTGAGGTGCCTTGCAGCAGCCCGACATCAGGCCTGACGCCGACCGCGAGGATGACGAGGTCGGCCAGCAGCGTGCTGCCGTCCTGCAGGTATGTCAGCACCTTGCCGTCCTGGTCCTCAAAACGGCTTGCAGCAGTGCCGAGTTTCAGTTCCACGCCGTGGTACTGCAGGTGATACTGCATGTCGCGGGCCATCTCCAGATCGAGCGAGGCGGGCAGGATCTGCTCGGCCAGTTCCACCAGCGCGACTTCCATCTTGCGCTGGCGCAGATTCTCCGCCATCTCGATGCCGATATAACCGGCGCCGATGATGACCGCGCGGGTGGCACCACGGTCGACTTCGGCCTTGATGACGTCCATGTCCTCGATGTTGCGCAACGTGAAGATCTGCGGATGGGCTATGCCCGGCAGGTCGGGCCGCAAGGGTTTGGCGCCGGGACTCAGAACCAGTTTGTCATAGGCCTCGAAATATTGCAGACCGGTGTCCAGTTCCCGCACCTTGATGATTTTGTCGGCGGTATCGATGGCGACCACTTCATGGCCGATGCGTACGTCCAGATTGAGCGATTCGGCCAGGGTCTGCGGTGTTTGCAGCACCAGCTGTTCACGGTCCTCGATGTCGCCGCCGATGTGGTAGGGCAGGCCGCAATTGGCAAACGATACATGCCGGCTGCGTTCCAGCACGACGATTTCTGCACTTTCGCTCAACCTGCGGGAGCGTGCTGCAGCGGACATGCCGGCGGCGACTCCGCCAATGACGACGATTTTCATGGTGATCTCCGGACCTTGAAGCAGGAAAACATTATATATATAAATATAATAACTATAATTAAAGTGTTGGCTGGATGCAAATCGTTTCGACACTATCGCATGTGAAGTAGGCCGGCGCACGTGAAGTAGGCCGGATTCATGTATACCGGGCAAAAAGCGCTTGCCGGGGGCGGATATCAATCGTAGACTTGATTGATGTTACGTATTCAAGAGCAAGTATGAGCGATTCCATCAAGCAGCACGGCGGGCGCCGTCCAGGCGCAGGGCGCAAACCGGTTCACGGCGTGCGCGAGCCGAGCCGGGTGATTCGCGTGCCGGCCAGCACCGCCGATACGGTGAAGGACTTTGCTGCGGCGCTGGTCAGAAAGCGGGCGCAGCAAAATCTGGATGCGGTCGGTGCGTTCGAGTATCCGGTGGCGGATGCGCCCGGTCTGGAGTTGCCGCTGTTCGGCTCCAAAGTGCCGGCCGGCGTGCCTTCGCCGGCCGACGAGCATGTCGAGCAGCGGCTCGATCCCAACAACTTTCTGATTGAGGATAGTGACAGCACCTTCTTCGTCACCATCCAGGGACAGTCCATGATCGATGTCGGCCTGATGCCGGGCGACAAGGCAGTGGTCAACCGGGCAAGGGTGGCTGCGGTCGGCGATATCGTGCTGGCCATGATCGACGGGGAGTTCACCATCAAGACTTTGGGCCGCACGAAAAGCGGCGCACCGCGATTGTTGCCGGCCAATTCCAGCGGCGACTACAGTCCGATCGAGGTCACGGCTGAGATGCAGTTCGAGATCTGGGGTGTGGTGACCGGCTCGTTCCGCCGTTTCCGCTAGGGTTTTCAGGCATGAAAAAAGCCCGCCGGATGATCGGAAAATCCGGCAGGCTATAAATCTTACGCCTTGAAATCTTTCGCCTAGGCCTTTTTCAGGAAGCAGGCCTTAAGCATCATCTGCCCCGCATCCGTGCGACAATCCACCTCATGGTCGCCATCGACGATACGTATGCCCTTGATCTTGGTGCCTTGCTTGAGCGTGATGGACGAGCCCTTCACCTTGAGGTCCTTGATCAGCACGACGGAATCGCCGTCCTGCAACAGATTGCCGTTGGCGTCCTTGACCTGGCGGCCTGCTTCCGACTCAGCGACCTCGTTCATCGGCCATTCGTAGCCACAATCGGCGCAGACATAATTGCTGCCGTCAGGGTAGGTGTTCTCCAGCGTGCATTGCGGGCATGGCGGAATAGTGGACATCTTGCTTCTCTTTCTATGATCTGAATTGAATCTGTAACGTTAAATCGAATAGTCGAGCAGTTCTTCGCGCTGCCTGAAGCCGCAGGCCTCCCAGAATTGCCGGGCAGTCAGGTTGTCGGTTTTGACCAGACAGTGGATGCGTTCCATGCCGACCTCGCGCAGCTGGCTGACGGCGGCGTTGACCAGCCGGCTGCCGATGCCGCGTTGGCGAAAGTCGGGGTTGACCGCCATATGGTAGAGGTAGCCGCGCCAGCCGTCATGGCCGGCCAGTACCGAACCTATCAACTCGCTACCGACGCAGGCGGCGAAGCTGCTGTCCGGGTTTCTCCGCAGGAAGCGCAGGTATCCCTCTTCGGTATCGCTTTCGCGGATGACGATAGATTCCGCTGACCGCCACAGCTTCATCAGCCCGGAAAAGTCGTCCGCTTGCAAAGGGCGCAGCCGTATCGACGGTTTCATTTTCTTTCCGCTCTCAGATTCACCGGCATGCGGGCGATCTGTTCCTCGGTACCGTGTTGCTGCACGTAATCACGGATCATCTGGCGTACGACCTGCGAAGGTGTCAGGTCGCGCATGGCGCAGACTTCCTCGAAAATCTCTTTCTTGGTCGGGTCGATCAGCAGGGTCAGTCTTGCGGTTCTGTTTTCCATATCTGCGTTTCAATTTATGTTAATTGCATGTTAATATAATTCGCATCATGATACAAACGCTAACTTGCCGGCCATGATCGCGATCCTGGAAGCGAAACGTGCCGGCTTGCTTGCGAAAGGCCATTGGCTCAACAACATCCTGGCCGGCGTCATCGTCGGGGTTGTGGCGCTGCCCTTGGCCATGGCCTTTGCCATCGCCTCTGGTGCCAAACCTGAGCAGGGCTTGTATACCGCCATCGTTGCCGGCGGCCTGACTTCGCTGTTCGGTGGTAGCCGCGTCCAGATCGCAGGCCCGACCGGCGCCTTCATCGTCATCCTCGCCGGTGTCACGGCCAAATACGGTATCCAGGGCCTGCAGGTCGCGACCCTGATGGCTGGTGTCATCCTGCTGATCATGGGTCTGACGCGGCTGGGCGGCGTCATCAAATACATTCCGGACCCGGTCATCGTCGGTTTTACCACCGGCATCGCCGTCATCATTTTCGTCAGCCAGTGGAAGGATTTCTTCGGATTGGTGGACCTGCATGCCGGTATCGAGCATTTCCACCAGAAAGTCTGGCACCTGATCGAAGCCTTGCCCGATCTGCATCTGGCCACCGCCTTGCTCGGCCTGCTGACGCTGGCGGTGCTGCTGCTCTCGCCGCGTTACCTGAAGCGCGTGCCGGCACCGCTGGTGGCCATGGTAGTGGCGACCACGCTGCACTGGGTGTTCGATTTCGAGGGCGTGGCGACCATAGGCAGCGCGTTCGGCGGTATACCGCAGAGCCTGCCGCAGTTCGAGGTGCCGTCGATCACGCTGTCCGACACCATCAAGCTGATCGGCCCGGCTTTCACCATCGCCCTGCTCGGTGCCATCGAATCGCTGCTATCCGCCGTGGTGGCCGACGGCATGACGCGCACGCGGCACGACTCCAACCAGGAGCTGATCGGGCAGGGCGTTGCCAATATCTTTTCGCCTTTGTTTGGCGGTTTTGCTTCAACCGGCGCCATCGCCCGCACTGCGACCAATATCCGCAACGGTGCCACCAGTCCGGTGGCGGGTATCGCTCATGCGGCGACGCTGGTCATCATCGTGCTGGTGCTGGCACCTCTGGCATCGCATATCCCGCTCGCCGCCTTGGCCGCCATACTTTTTGTTGTCGCCTACAACATGAGCGAGTGGCATCGCTTCAAACACATGGTGCTTACCGCACCGCGTTCGGACAAGGCCGTTTTGCTGCTGACCTTCTTCCTGACCGTGTTCAGCGACCTGGTCATCGCCATCAACATCGGTGTCATGCTGGCGGCACTGCTGTTCATGAAGCGCATGTCCGAAGCCGTGGCGATCGAACAGCAGCAGAGCGAGGCGCTGGCGCTGGAACTGGATGATATCGATTTCGAATTGCCGCCCAATACCGTCATCTATGCGATGGAAGGACCGTTCTTCTTCGGTGCCGCCGAGCGGCTGGAGAACGCGCTGGAAGCCGTGCACGGGCATGCCGAGATGCTGGTTCTGCGCATGGAGCGCGTGCCGTTCATCGATGCCACCGGCCTGCAATCGCTTTGGGATCTGCTCGACAACTGCCGGCGCCACAAGACGCGACTAGTCATCAGCGGGGCACCGCCCGCCGTGCTGGAGGAGATGCGTGCTGCCGGCCTCACCGGCCAACTCGGCAAGGAGAACGTCATCGAGCATATCCAGCAGGTTTTTGGTCTGGGGTTCAAGCCCTGATGCGCAAGGCTCTCATCATCAAAAAGCCTGACAGCCCGTGTTTCGACGGCCATGCCTTTCTGCAGCAGGGCGGCATGCAGGCCGATGCGCACCATGACGGTCACAGTGCGCTGGAAGCTTATCGCAGCGGCCGTTACCGTTATGTGTTCGTCTCGATGGAGCTGCAGCAGGAAGACCCCCTGGCCATCGTTCGAGAGATTCGCGGCATGGAATCAGAACTCGGCCTGCCGCCGGCGCAGATCGTTCTCTCGGCACCCGAACGCCAGCCGAGCGAGACCGAAATCCAGCGTTATCAAATCTGCGGCGTGATACGCTCGCATCGCATGCGCTAATCACGATTCACCCGCGCCGATACCGCGCGGCATATTTATTCCTTCGTTAAGACTTCAATCCTGTTCCAGGGAACTCTTGTGGCATGCAGATGCCAATCCTGTCATGTTGTGGCTTTAGCATTCTCCGAAACCAACCAAGGGGGCAAGACATGGCGAACATGATGAAAGCGGCGGTATTCGTTGAGCCGGGGCGTATCGAACTGGCTGACAAGCCAATTCCGGCGGTCGGCCCGAACGATGCGCTGATCCGCATCACGACGACTACCATCTGCGGCACCGACGTGCACATCCTCAAGGGCGAATATCCGGTGGCCAAAGGTTTGACCGTGGGGCACGAGCCGGTAGGCGTCATCGAAAAACTGGGCAGCGCGGTGCAGGGCTATAGCGAAGGCCAGCGCGTGATCGCCGGTGCCATCTGCCCGACCTTTACCTCTTATGCCAGCCAGGACGGATTCCCGGCGCAGGATGGCAGCTATCTGATTCCATCGGGCAAATGCGGTTGCCACGGCTACAAGGCTACAGCCGGCTGGCGTTTCGGCAACCTGATCGACGGCACGCAGGCCGAATATGTGCTGGTGCCGGATGCCCAGGCCAATCTGGCGCCGATTCCTGACGGTCTCAGTGACGAGCAGGTGCTGATGTGTCCGGACATCATGTCCACCGGTTTCAAGGGTGCGGAGAACGCCAACATCAAGATCGGCGATACCGTCGTCGTGTTCGCGCAGGGGCCGATCGGACTCTGTTCGACGGCCGGCGCCCGGCTGCTCGGCGCCAGCACCATCATCGCAGTTGACGGCAACGCGCATCGTCTGGAGATCGCCAAATCTCTGGGTGCCGATATCACGCTCAACTACAAGGATTGCGACGTGGTCGACGAGGTGATGAAACTGACCGGCGGACGCGGGGCGGATGCCTCGATCGAGGCGCTGGGTCTGCAATCCACTTTCGAGTCCGCCTTGCGTGTGCTGAAGCCCGGCGGCACGCTTTCCAGCCTCGGCGTCTATTCCACCGACCTGACCATTCCATTGAATGCATTTGCCGCCGGTCTGGGCGACCATCGCATCGTCACGGCGCTGTGCCCCGGCGGCAAGGAGCGCATGCGTCGCCTGATGAACGTGCTGGAATCGGGCAGGGTAGATCTAAGCCATATGGTCACGCACGAATACCGGCTGGACGACATCATCAGCGCCTACGACCTCTTCGCCAATCAGCGCGACGGCGTTCTAAAGGTCGCCATCAAGCCGCACTGAATATTGGCTGGTGTCGTCTAGCGGAAGCGGAAATAATTGATGGCTTCGTTGCCGAACAGCCACAAGGCAATGAAGAACGCTGAAAAATAGATGACCGTGACGATCAGCAGAAAGAAGGATACGAACACCATCAGGCCGTCATCTTCCAGTTCGCCGATGCAGTAGAAGATGATGGCCAGCCCCGGCAACGCGTTGTTGAGCGGCAAGGGGATGGGGAAGGGGATCGCCATCAGGAGACCGCCCGCCAGCAGGATGATGCCGCTGATGCGCCGTCCCAGCGTGCCGTTGACCAGATGCTGCAAGCGCGGCTTGGTAAACAGACGGCAAAATTTGATCACCTTCAGGCTCACGCTCACCATGACCAGCCAGGTCTTTTCATTGAGTGCGGCATCGCGCACCTTCTGCGGCAGCATCGGCGTTTCATGCCCGGTTAGTAACTGCCAGCCCAGCGCAGCCAGCGTCAACCCGCCGACGACCGTAATCGGCCCCAGCGGCACAGGTTGCATGAACGGCAGAATCAGAATGATCGCGATAAAGGCATAGGCGGTTTCGTCCAGCGTATCGATTGCCTCGCCGATAGTCAGCGGACGGTGTTTTGCGGCATCGGCAAAACGCTGCAGGGTTTCAGCCAGTCTGATCACAAAAGAATCGAGTGAATGCGGAAGCGATATATTAAAGGCTAAATCCGTCGGCCGACAGGTGGCCGGCGATGAAACGCAGGAAAAAAGTCATAATATGGCTTGATCGATTCAACACGGAGTATCTGCTGATGACCGCCAACATCCATTCCCCCGTCACTGAACTGCTGGAGCTCGAGGGCGTTGCCTATGACGTGATCGAAATCCCGCTGAGCAAAGACAAGAAGCCGGTCCGTAACCTGGAAGAGCTGCTCTCCAGCCGCGGCCTGGAACCACAATCGGTAGTGCGCAGCGTGCTGTTCAAGACTGCCTCGG